>OKSH01000995.1_pt1 | contig 27378 bp, 24 predicted proteins | sample 1601231 | NCBI WGS metagenome assembly OKSH01 (sample SAMEA3541596, study PRJEB24748) | human gut metagenome | biome: human gut; feature: human-associated habitat; material: faeces | place: China | collected 2012
AACATGTACTTATATGATTTTATAATTTATATTTAACTGTTAATAACCTCCGGCATCAGTCTGAAAGCTTATGGATAAAAAGACCACTGCGGAGCTTCGGCTCAAACCAGGTGCTCTTTGGCGGCATAAGCTTACCCTCGTCTGCGATCGTCATCAGCTCCTCCATGGATGTAGGATACATGGCAAAGGCAGCTCCTCCTGTCTCATCTGCAGCTGCTGCCAGATCCTTCAGCCGGTGGTTTCCTCCCATAAAGCGGATCCTCTCATCGGTACGCGGATCACTGATCCCCAGAACCGGACCCAGGACCTTATCCTGAAGAATAGACACATCCAGCTGACCTACGCTGTCCTTTCCCGCATAGATATCCGGATATGCCTTCAGATGGAACCATTCTCCGTCTACATACAGCCCAAAACAGTGTTTCTCCACCGGTTTACATGGAAAGCCCGGCATTGCCATCAGCTCAAAATTAAACTTCATACTTCCGATAAAGGCTTTGGGTTCCATGCCTTTGATGTCCTTTACGATCCTGTGATACGGAAGAATAGTCAGCTGGTCATACGGAAATACCACTGACAGGAAAAAGTTAAATTCTTCTTTTCCGGTGTAATCCGGATGCTCCGCTCTTTTCTTCTGTCCCACCTTTACTGCGGAGGCTGCTCTGTGGTGGCCATCCGCAATATAGATAGATGAGATCCCGCCAAAAAGGCTGTCTATGGTCCGAATCGTTTCTTCCTCATCTACGATCCATACACGATGTGTGATCTCGTCATCGGAAGTAAAATCATACACCGGAACATGTGTATCTTTCCATTCTTTCATAAGAGTAAGAAGCTCTGCCGGATATCTGCACGCCAGAAAAATAGGGCCTGTGTTGGCATCACAGACATCCACGTGACGGATGCGGTCCTGCTCCTTATCCTCTCTTGTAAGCTCATGCTTTTTGATCACACCATTCATGTAATCATCAATGGAGCTGACACCTACGATCCCTGTCTGGGATTTTCCCTTACGGATCAGTTCATACAGATAATAGTTCGGTTTCTCATCCTGGATCAGGATCCCTTCTTTCTGGAAACGATCCAGATTTTCCCTTGCCTTCTGATAAACCATCAGATCATAAATATCTGTTTCCGGATCCAGATCCATCTCTGCACGGTCTATATGCAGAAAAGATTCCGGATTTGTTTCCCCGATCTCTCTCGCTTCCTCTCTGCTGACTACGTCATAAGGAAGTGCCGCCACCTTTTCTGCTTTTTCCGAAGCAGGTCTTACTGCCCGAAATGCCTGAAATAAAGCCATTGTGTTTTCCTCTCATTCCTGTCCGGCCATACGCCGGCCTTTCTTAATATTTCTGCTTAGTCTGCAGAAAAATCATCCTGTCCATTCTAACACATATCAAAATTTCCCGCAAACCTTTATCCGGCCCGTTTGAGGTCACTGTTCAGCTCCGGCAGTACTGTCGCCAGCATGGTAAAAAAGCATGCGCAGCCGCCTACAAGGTTGGAAACCGGTTCCGCCCAGAACACGCCGTCTGTCCCCAGGCCATTCACATGAGGCAACAGGATCGTCAGCGGTACCACGATCACTACCTTTCGAAACAGGGAAAAAAAGGTGGCCTTTTTTGCCTTTCCAAGTGCTACGAACACACTTTGTCCGGTAAACTGCAGTGCCATAAAACAGAAGCCAAAAAAGTAAATATGAAGGGCGGGAACTCCATTTTCCAAAAGCCCGGGATCACTGTTAAAAATCCGGATAAAAAATTCCGGAAGCACCTTCAGGATCCCCCAGCCTGCCAGGGTATAGATCACACAGACAACTGTAATAAATTTAATTGCTTTTTTGACTTTGTCGTAAGCTTTTTCTCCATAATTGAAGCTCATGACCGGAGAGGCCCCTGTGGTAAGCCCATGGACCGGCATAGTGAAAATATCACGGACAGAGTTTAAAACTGTCATGATACCAACATAGATATCACCGCCCCAGGTCTGGAGTGTGGCATTGCATACCACCTGCACAAGACTGTTTGTAAATGCCATAAAAAAACCGGACATACCCAGGCTTACGATACTGCCCACTCTTTTCCAGGAAATCTTCATGGCGCTTTTTTTCAGGTTCAGGATCGCCTTTTTTCCTGTGAGAAAGCGCAAGACCCAGATTGCGGAGCAGAGCTGGGATATAATGGTCGCCAAAGCTGCTCCACGGACTCCCATGTGCATTCCAAAGATAAACAGGGGATCCAGAAGGATGTTCAGTACTGCACCGATCAGTATCGTAAGCATTCCGGTGTTTCCAAAGCCCTGGCTGTTTATAAACGGGTTCATTCCCAGAGTGATCATCACAAACAAGGTTCCCAGAAGATAGATCCTTATGTAGTCTGCCGCATAGGAAAAAGTTACATCACTGGCGCCAAAAGCATAGAGGATCGGTCTGTAAAAGATAAGGCCGATGGCTGTCAGGATCACTCCTGTGCCGATCAGCATCACAAAGGTGTTTCCCATGAGCATTTCTGCTTCTTCCTGGTTTCCTCTTCCTCGTTCCATGGAGCAAAGCGGTGCTCCTCCATTTCCAAAAAGATAGGTAAATGCAGTGATCAGAGTGATAATGGGAAAACATAGTCCCACTCCTGTCAGTGCGGTGGCTCCGATCTCGGGGATCCTTCCGATATAGATCCGGTCTACAATGTTGTAAAGGAGGTTCAGGATCTGTGCAATGATCATCGGCACAGCTACCTCCATAATGTTACGATAGACATTTCCTGTTGAAAAGTCTGTCTGATGTGTCTGCATTTCTTTACACCTTCCTGCTTTTTTACTATTGTAAATAATACTATATCTGATATGCAAAGTAAATATTTCCCTGCAAGGCTTCTGCGGAAGTATCAGACGTTACGTTGCTGTTCACTCCGTTCTCAGTAACTATCTGATTATCCGTGTATTTATTCCTTGCTATTTTTGTCTAAAAAAGTTATAATAAAACCATAAAAACGGTAATGATTCCACGTAAAACCGGTCAAAAAACCACATTACCGGGAATCTGTTCCGCATGGAGGTATTTTTATGGATAATAATTATAAGGGCATGGCTGTAGGTGTTTTTGAGCTGGATAACCTGGTTGCCTGTTTTGTTGCTCTTGATGCTGCTTCCAAAGCAGCCAATGTCAGGATCCAGAGTGTTGAGCGTAACCGTCTGAAGAGTGGCGCCTGTGTCAAGATGCGTGGTTCTGTTTCTGACGTTAATGCAGCTATGGAGGTTGCGCTGGAGGCAGCCAAACCTCTTGGTAAGGTTGTTTCTCATACTGTGATCGCTTCTCCTTCTGAGGATACTGAGATCGCACTGAAGATGACGATCAATAAATAAAGGGGGCGACAGATTTATGAATTATGGTGCTTTTGGTTTAGTTGAGGTTGTTGGCAGCAGTAATGCGATCCTGGTGATCGACCAGATGCTGAAGACTTCTGATGTTTCTTTTCTTACCTGGCAGACGAAGTGTGGTGGTCATGCCACTGTTTTTCTGACTGGTGATGTTTCTGCTGTTACGGTTGCGGTTGACAGTGTAAAGGGGAATCCGCCTTGTAAGATCGTAGCTTCGGCAGTGATCTCCAATCCTTCCGGTGAGACAGTTCGTCTGGCTGAGGAAGAAGCGGCTAAGAATCATTTTATGTAGGATATATTTGTATATTTATATTTAACGAACGTACGCAGGGAACCGCCCTGGCGTAGCGGGAAGGGCTTCGTCGTCCGCTGGCTTCTAAGATGCTGCGGCTTCTGCTAAAACCATTCCAAAAAGTTCTGAACTCGCGTCCAGACGCTCAGACAGCAGAATTTTTTGGAATAACGCAGAAACCACACCACCTAAGAATCAGCAGGACTCCTGCAGAGCATCCCGCCACGCCAGGGCGGTTCCCTGCTGGCTTTTGTATGCGTGAAAATTGCCTCAGACACGGTGATTTCGTCATTGATGCTCTGCTTCTACAAACTTCACACTTTCACTCTAGCCTATCTCCCCTTTCGCACGTCAGCCGGCGAGGTACCGTCTGGTTTGGGCTGGCTCTGCAGGAGGGGTGCGCTTCTTAGGCGGTGGGAATCTGCGTTGCTGGAAAAAATCCAGCTGTTTGAGCGACGCAGGAGCGAGTTCTGGATTCTTTTCAGCGGTTTTAGCAGATTTCCGGCGTCTTAGAAGCCAGTCCCCGACGAAGCCCCAGCACAAACCAGACGGTACCTCACCGGCGTCCGTCCGAAAAATCCACATCCACCATCTCCCTTCCATCTTCCACCTTCATCACAGCCACATCCTCCCGATGTGCCACAACCACTCTCTTCCCTCCGACATCACCGGAAAGCTTCATCAGTTCCTCATAATACTTCTTCGAAAAAACACAGGGATTCCCGGTCTTCCCATCATGCTCCACACAGGCAATCCCCTTCCCATCTCTCAAAAACACATCCACCAGTCCAAAAACCGTCTCCCACCGTAACCACGGCTGATCTGCCACCGTAAACAAACACGCATCCATCTCCCGGTTGACCCGCAGCCCGATCTTCAGTGAGGAAGATATCCCCTCATCCGGATGCAGATTGTAAAGAAACCGTTCGCCAAGCTTCTCTGCTTCCTGTGCGATCTCCTCATACTGTGTGACAACTGTGATCTCACATTTATGTCCCTGTGCCTCCAATGCCTCCTTCACTTTTTTCAGTTCCAGAAGAATATGTCTGTACATCGGCATTCCGTCTATACTATACAGCAGCTTATTGCTTCCAAACCGCCGGCTGTTTCCTGCTGCCAGCATGATCAGTCCCAGTTTCATATCACCGCTCCTCTTCTTTTCGATTCTAGTACACTTCTCTGCAGGCTGCCGCAGATCACCATGATCCCAGCCTCCTGACCTTGTGCCATAAGCTTCTCCGCCATACCGGGATCCTCCAGAGTATCTGCCTTGTTCAGATACGCGAGGAATCTTCTCCCGTCCACGCCTTTTTGCAATCCGGCTTCAGACCGGATGATCTTCCACACATCCATCCATGTCACAGGCTCATCTGTACGCTTTCCCAAAAATCCCGCCACATCATCCGGACGGTGTGCCGTATCGCAGATCTTTTTGCCGATGCAGTCAAGACCGATCACTCCTACTACCATATCTGCAAAAGAAGGGATCACCGGCTCATGAACAGCCGGTACTTTAAGCGGCCGGCGCCTGGATCCGTCAGCTTCCACAAGAAGAAGATCACAAAAGCCGGGCAGCTTTTCCAGGATCTCCTTTTTAGGACCGGAAATCTTGGGCTGCCCGGCCTTATGATGTGCCGCGATAACGTATCCGTATTGTTCTATAAGCCGGCATGATCCCGAAACATCCTCTGCCTCTGCAAAGGGACGTTCCGGTTCCCATGCCATATGTGTGGTTGTGGTCACGATCACTCGTTTTCCCTGTCCGGAAAATTTTTCTGCCAGTCCAAGGATCAGACTGGTCTTTCCGCCTCCTCCTGTGAATGCCACAGTAAGCGCTTTTTCATTTTTCTTCATGACACACTCCATTTATTCTCGTACTTCTTCCAAGGAAAAAAGATCTGTATCGGTCACAGTTCCTCGTTCTTTACAGCTTTCTCTTTTCCCGGAAGCACTCCGCAGGAAAGCAGCACCTCCAGTACTCCCCCTGCGATACACCTTGCCTTGTCTGAGATCGTAAAACAGTTCTTCTTCTGTTCTGCCCTTGGGTCAATGTCCGCAATCTTCATTCCCGCAAAAACAGGATAACCGTCCCGGATCAGCCCACGGATCACGCCGGAAATAGCAGCCTTCACCGGCGTATCACCTACCATGGCGATCACCTGGTCTTTTTCAACAAGATCTGCGATCTGACAGATGTTTTTCATGTTACCGGCTGCCGGTGAATGGATCACACGTTCCTTTCCTATCCCCGCGATCAGTCCCGGCACTCCGGTATTCGGCAGGGCACTGCCTTTCTTTATGATCCTTCCCAGGTTATGTCCACGCATAGTCTCGATCACATAATCCACATCCTCACCTGCGGTAAAACCCGGGCCAAGTCCCACTGTCAGTGGAGCCATGTCCCTGCTGGTCCCAAGATTCTTTTTTGCAAGGATGGCATCGATCACTGCCTCCGGCTCCAGTTCGCGGATATGTTTTCCATCGGTATCTGTCAGAAGAGGGATCTCTCCCTGGGCCCAGCATTTCCTGCACTGGGTCCGGATATTATCCTCCGTGACCCTCCTGCACACAACGCCTTCTACCTCTGCAGTTCCGTCATAAACGGCTTCACAGAAAGCCACATGACGGCGGATGGCACTTGGACGGTCACATTCCAGGATCAGGATCTGATAACCACTCTGATGAAGCTTGTGGATCACTCCGGTGGCCAGATCTCCGCCACCGCGCACAAGAATCATTTTATCAGTAAATACCGCTGTTTTCATCTTCATACACCTGCTGTCCGTTTCCCGGCATTCCTGCCGCAAGAGTGTCATAAAGTTCCGCATAGGTTGCATCCTTATACGGGGATACATAAAAGAGTCCCGCGATCCCTGCCGTGATCGCCGAAAGGACAGACCAGGGAATAAAGGAAAGATCCAGGATAAAGGTATCCATCTTCTGTCCATTCATCATCTCGCGGCTTTTTGCAAATACTTCCTTTGTGCTCATATCCGGATATTCCGCAAGAAGATAAGGTATCATCTTATATTCGTAGGATTTTACCACTCCGGGAATAATAAAAAGCAGCGTCCACAATACAAGATACAGGTCCCGTAAAAACATGGTTTTTACGATATTACCGTAATTCCCTGAACGAAATACACTGAGGAGCTTTCCGGGCCCAGGTACAGAATAAAGATTCTCAATGTAAAAATCTCTTCCGCCTACCTCCAGAACATTTCCCACAAAAAAATGGAAAAGGATTCCGATCAGAGCCACAGCTACCACGGCACTGGCACTCAGAAGCGCAAAAAGCACTGCCAGTGGGGAGCGAAATACATGGCTGACATAAGAAGTAACACCATTGATATCCGTACCCAAACGATACGTTGTAACACCGTAATCCGGACTTGCCACATTTCCGGCACTGCCTGTGGCCGCACCGCTTCCGCCGGTTGCCATCACAATAGCCAGCACCAGACTTACCAGCACTGCTGACCAGTAATTTTTTTTGAATGCCTGTTTTCCACGCCATTTCAAGTCACTACGTTTCCAGCTGATCTTCTGTTCATTCATAACTTAACCCTCCATATATGCTTCACGGACACAGAGTTCTCTCCGTCCCTTCTGCCACAGCGCAGGCTCCAGCTCTGCCAGATAACCACCGCCGTTTTTTACATGCCATTCATAAAAAGCCCTGGGTCTGTCCGCATATTCTTCCATAATGTTCATGATCGTACCGCCATGTATCACAAGAGCTGCTGTCTTTATGTTGTTACGGATACACTGTGTGACGGCCTTCTGAAATCCTGTAAGGCTTCGGTGCTTAAAAGCTTCTCGACTTTCTCCTCCCGGAAAAGGAAGCGTTCCATTGCTGTCGATCCACCTCTGATAATCCTGATTTCCGGAAAGCTCTTTATAATTTTTATTCTCAAACTCTCCAAAATCACACTCGGAAAGCTCTTCGATAATATGAAAACTTTTTCCCGGAAAAAGGATCCCCGCAGTTTCCACACAACGGCAGAGCGGACTTACGTAAAGGGCCTCCGGCATGGGATAGGTCAGCTTTTCCAGAAATTCCTTTCCTTCCATGCTCAGTGGTTCATCCGTTGTTCCGATATAACGCTGAAGCTTATTTCCGGGTGTCTGTCCATGTCGTATCAGATATAATCTAATCATCCTTCAGCACCGTCCCGATCCCGCATACCACTCTTGTGACTCTTCTGCTTTTTGCAGCCAGTGCAGTGCACACCCGGCCAACAGCTTCACGGTACTGCCGCTCAAAAGCATCCGCCGGAACGATCCCGTAGCCTACCTCCTCACTGACAAGGATCACATCCGTATCCTGCTGTGCCAGCTTTTCTGCCAGGCCGGTGAGATCTTCTCCTGCCTTCAGAGCTTTTCTTATGTATTCCTGAAATCCCAGAATGCCCTCTGCCTTCAGAAGTTCCTCTTCTGTGATCTCTCCTCCGAATTTCCAGTCCACATCCGGGAACTGCGCTTTTGCATAGGCAGCTTTTCCCTGATATGCACCTCCGATTATCATTTCCATATCTTTTTTACCTCATCCAAATCTTCATTACAGATTAAACGCGCCGCCAAAAGCAAGCACCAGTGCCATCACAACCTCGCAGATGCAGAGGAAAAATCCGGAAAGATCGCCTGTGGTCCCTCCAAAATATTTCAAAGCCATATGGTGATACCACCAGAATACCAGAAGTGCGCTGACAGCTGCCAGAACACCCAGGATCGGATCCACCCATATCATCAGCGCTGCAAGGATCACAAACATCGTGATAAGAACATTTCGCACTGCGATCTCCGACGCATTTCTGGAAAATTCTGCCACAGTCCCGTCTGTCCTTGCCTTGGGAAATGTGATCACACCGATCCCGGAAAGACATCTGGACATCATAAAGCCCAGGCTCATGATACAGATCCCATTATAATTTCCAAGGAGCTGATCCCATGCTCCCAGCCAGAGGATAAAATATACGCAGGCTGTGATAATGGCAAATGCACCTGCATGGGAATCCTTCAGAATCTCCAGCCTCCTTGTGCGTTCCTGCCAGGAGCTTAATGCATCCGATGTGTCCAGAAGCCCGTCTACATGAATGCCGCCGGTAATAAATACCGGGATCACAGTAAGGATCACAGCGAGAAAAAATGGTTCCAGAGCTGCATGCATTCCGAGGATTCCTCCTGCAAGCCATGTCAGAATACCGATGACAGTCCCCACAAAAGGAAAAAAGCACATCATATATTTTATGTTTTCCTTCTTCCAGTCCACCATGGGCATGGGAATCTTTGAAAACATGGCAAAGGCTGCCTTAAAACTGTTCCATAAACTTTTCATGCTTCCTTTCCTCCTTTATGCCATACAGGGATCCCGTATACGACTTCCACAACCGCTTCTGCCATCTCTGCCAGTTTCTGGTTGATCTGTCCCAGCTCTTTTTTGTACTGTTCTGATTCTTCCTCGTAGAGGATCCCGTCTGAAAAGATCTCGTTGGTGACGATCACCACATGCTTTGCCTGGGAAAGAAGATTTTTCACTCCTTCTGTGATCTTTTCTGCCACCTCCGGGTGGAAGCCGTCTTCCCGGAACATCTCATTTGCAACCAGATTGGACATGCACTCCAGAAGAACCACACAGTCCTTCGGGATGAGCAGCTCATCAAGTTCTGTATATCTTTCTATTGTCTCGAAACCTTTTCCTGCACGCATGTGCCGGTGTCTGCGGATGCGCCTGTGGCTTTCTTCGTCAAAAGCCTGCATGGTAGCAATATAGATCCTTCTGGCTTCGCCAAGGGAAAGTATGGTTTCTTCCGCAAAAGCAGATTTTCCGCTTCCGCTGCCTCCTGTTACAACAACCAGCATATTATTTCAGCTCCTCGTACTGTTCTACATTGATATCACCAAAGGTACTCATGGAATTATATACTGCACAGGACAGATCCATCATAGGAAACAGTGCCACAGCTCCGGTTCCCTCGCCCAGGCACATGCCTGCGTGGATGATCGCTTCCTTGCCAAGCTCCTTCAGGATCAGATGTGCTGCAGGCTCTTTGGATACATGAGACGCAATGATATGATCACTTACCTGCGGGCAGATCTTTATTGCGATCAGTGCAGATACGCAGGAAATAAATCCGTCCATGACAACCGGCATTCCAAGTGCTACTCCTCCAATGAATACTCCTGCCATTCCTGCAATATCCAGTCCGCCTACCTTTGCCAGGACATCAATGGCATCTGAACGATCCGGATTATTCAGCGCAATCGCCTTTTTGATCGCATTGATCTTCCTGACAAGCCCTTCACTGGTTAATCCGGCACCACGTCCGGTCATATCTTCCACCGGTTTTCCGAGAAGCACAGCTGCTACCGCACTGCTGGTGGTGGTATTTCCGATGCCCATTTCACCGGTTGCAAGTACCTGATATCCTTTTTCCTTCAGCTCCTCTGCCATGGCAATTCCGGCTTCGATGCCACGAATCGCCTGATCTCTTGTCATTGCCGGCTCCCTGGTCATATTTCTGGTCCCATAGGCAACCTTAAGATCTGTACGGACCTTTGTATCTGTGACCATTCCCACATCTACAGGAAAAAGCTCAGCTCCACACTGACGGCACATCACACAGCAGGTAGTAGTCCCTTCCAGAAAATTCTCAGCCACGACAGCCGTCACTTCCTGTCCGGTCTGGGTCACGCCCTCTTCTACAACTCCGTTATCCGCACACATGGCAACCACTGCTTTTTTCTCCACACGTATCTCCGGCGTACCTGTGATGCCGGCGATCTGTGTCAGCATATTCTCCAGTTCTCCCAGAGAATGCAGTGGCTTTGCAATACTGTCCCATCTCTTTTTCGCCCCCTCCATAGCCTTTTCATCCAGAGGGCGGACTTTCTTCACTGCCTCATCCAAAGTCATCATTTGCTACCTCCAATCCTTTTACCTGTGGTAAAAATAATAAATTTACTAAAAATATAATTCAACGCCAGCACGATAAATTGTGTGCAGAATTTTGCAAACATATCCTGCAATCCCAGGATCTCCGCCAGAAGCCATACACCGCCTACCTCAATGACCATGGTCACCAGACGGGCACTTATAAATTTCAGAAAGGGCTGTATATGATCCCTCCATGTTTCACAGCGGTCATGAAATACAAATCTGGAATTCACAACATAGGCAAACAGGATTGCCAGGATGATCGATATGATGTTGGCACTCATCAGCGGGATTTTCATTGCCCTCATGATATAAAAGCTTAACAGATTTACAAGAGTCGTACAACCACCCCAGAAAATATAACGGATCACATCACTTTCATAGAATTTAAGGATCCACTTTTTCATTGGTATCTCCTCCTCGTATGATCTTTGATACGATATATCTCGGACGGCGTTTTACTTCCTCATAGATCCTGGCGATATAATATCCGATGATCCCGAGGCTCATCATCACGGCACTTCCGATAAAGAGCATCACGATCAGAAGTGTGGTATAGCCTTCCACCGCATGCCCGGAAAAATACCGGACCAGAGAATAGACCAGAAGGAGCAGGGAGCACCCAAAGCAGCCCAAAGCACCGGCTGTTACAAACTGCAGCGGAAGTGTTGTAAATGCCACGATATTCCGAAACGCATAGCTGATCAGCGTTCCTGCAGACCATTTGGATTCTCCTGCCTCACGCTCCTGCACCTCAAAAGGTACAGAAATGCTTTTGAATCCTATCCAGGACGATGCCGCCCGGAAAAACATGCTCCGTTCAGGCATGGCGAGAACACTCTCCACCGCTTTCCTGTCCAGCAGCTTGAAATCGGAAGCATTTTCCATATCAAAGCCGGTGGCACGGGACATGATCCGATAGAAAAATCCGGCACTTTTTCTGTGAAAAAGAGTTTCTTTTCCACGTTTTTTCTTGATACCCTCCACAACCTCGTAGCCCTGCTTCCAGAGCCGGTACATTTCCAGGAGGATCTCCGGCGGATGCTGCAGGTCACAGTCCATCACAGCCACCGCATCTCCGCAGGCCTGTGCAAGGCCGGCCATAATTGCTGCTTCTTTCCCGAAATTTCTGGAAAAATGCACACCTGTCACATTTTTATCTTCTCCGGATACTTTTTCTATCGCTGCCCAGGTTCCGTCAGAGGAACCGTCATCTACCAGGACCAGTTCATAAAGGATCCCGGCCTGCCCCAGGAGCTCTCTGAGAGTCCGGCAGGTTTTCTCCAGCATCGGTTCCTCGTTACAGGCAGGCAAAACTACCGATAATCGGCTCATTTCTCCTGTTTTCCCCTTTCTTTTTGTTTTCCCCGGCGCCGGTAAGATATTACGATCCCGACAAACAGGATAAGGCCGATCACCGTCAGTATCATTCCGGGCACAATATACGGTGTACAGTATCTGAGCGTGATCGTATGCCTGCCTTTTTTTAATTCCAGTCCCATATACATACTGTTTGCCTTTACAAGTTCTGTTTTTTCTCCATCTACATAGGCGGTAAAGCCTGCGCTGTAGGGAATGGAAAATACCAGGATCTTATCGGAAGTGGTTGTGATATCTCCATGAATGCAATTTGTCTCCATTTTGATATTCTGAAGAGCTTCTTTTCCAAGCTCCTCTGTCTGTTCTTCGACAGAAGACATAGGCTGACATACCACATACAGATCATCAAAGGTATATTCTCCCGGCATGGAGAATGTCAGTGTCATAGTTCCTGCAGAATAGTTTTTATATCCCATATTCAGAAGAAAATTATGTCTTCCGCTGTAGCCGTTGTATTTATCTGTAAAGATCCGGATAGTCTTGTCCACGGATCCCAGCGAAACATCCACTGCTGATTCCTTGCTTTCTTTCCAGTAGCGCCAGTTATTATCTTCATAACGTACTGTATTCTTCTCATATTCTGTCATGGAATCCCATTTTTTATCACTGACCACTGCACGTGGAGAATAGGCATTAAAATCCAGATTTTTTGCCACAAGATAAACCTCTGCCTCCGGTTCTCCCTGATATCCGATCTGTACGGTCGCTCCTTCTTTGGTCACAATGATCTTTCCGTCTTTGATCTTACAGCCTTTTCCTGCTTCCAGTGTAAAATCTGCTTTCTTATCATCAAAGGTTAGATCTGTCTCAGAAAGACTGCTGTCCTCAAGGACTGCCCCCTGCAGGAGCGCCTGCTGCTTTTCGGTCACGGAAAGCTTTTCATACTTTTCTCTGGGGATCCAGGAATCATAGGTATAACCAAGAGGAAGGGAATCCTCGTCTTCGTAGATCCTGTATTTTTTTGTGACTGCTGCTTCACTGTCATAGCCGTATGGCAGATACCCATATCCGCTTTTTTTGATGGCAAAATATTTCACGGAGGCAAGACGATCCAGGATACTCCGTCCGTCCAGGCTGCTGTAATGATAATCCCAGGGGGTATTCAGATACATCTCATCAAAGAAACGGCTGATATTTCCATTGGCCACACTGAAATAATAGGAGGTACTATTGGTTCCCATATACATGGCAGTGTTTACGTAAGAGCCCGTTTTGTACTGGTCATATCTGGTAACCGCTGAATCATCCATTGACCGGATTGCTTTGTCCGGTCCGGCCTGAAGCTTTTCCAGCGCCTGATTCTTTTCCTCAAATTCTGACAGGTAATCTTTTTCGTAAGAATACTGGTATGAAACATTCAGAAAGATGCTGGTCACAAGCACTGCGACGATCATTCCGCAGAGATATTTTCCCTGTGTAAATACGTTTCCGTAGGAAACCACTGTAAACACAGCCAGGACCAGCATCATCAGTGCCATAATATTGCGTTCCGTGCGGGCAGATTCCGAAAATAGTGCCAACCCGCCATATATCAGCAGCATCACAAATATCCGTCGTTTTTCCCTGATACCCAGAGTAAACAGTTCAGGATATGCCTGTACCAGGATATATGCGATCAGCATTCCATATGCCCAGATCCATCGATTGGACACGTATGAAAATCCGTTCAGTACATGACCTGTAAAGGGGATCAGCAAAAACAGGTTCAGAAGCACAAAGCCCAGCTTCAGTCCCGTATATTTTTTCTTTTTGGAAAAGATCACAAACACGCCTGCCATTGCGACTGCGGAATATCCAGCAACGCCCCACTGGATCATATTTTCGCCGATCAGGCAGCCGAGATATTTTTCGTAGTAAATGCGGTCATATAACAGTGGCACATAATTCTGCGCCTGAAAGCGCTCTGTTCCAAACAGAGTCATGACCACAGGTAAAAAGATCAGTGCAGCGATCATAAGTGCAACCAGATAAAAGCCTGCAAATTTCAGGAACCACTGAAATACATCTTTTACTGAACGCCTGCGGAATATTCCAAAATACCGGAAAGCTGCATACAGCACCATAAAGATACTGATCATATAAAAGAAATAAAAATTAGACATTGCCGCTACAGCCGTCGCACAGATAAAAAGGTGTGGCTTTTCTTTTTTGTAAATCTTTTCAATTCCCATAAGGACCAGCGGCAGATAGATCATGGGATTGGAAAAATATGGATGCTTCATGGACGCATAAATGGTCCACCCTGCAAAAATATAAACAAGGCTTCCAAGGAATGTGGCCTGTTTGGGATTTTTGCGGTAAAAACAGTAAATACTGAATGTGATACCCGCCAGATAAATACGGAGAAAGATCAGGAGCTCATATAAGATCTCTGTATCCTTTTCCGGTACAAAAACGGACAGTAAGGTCAGCGGATCGCCGATCACATAATAATGAAGTGTCGTAAGGATATCGGAACCGTATCCGATATGCATATCCCACATAGGAAGAGAAAGATTATGCTCCGTCACCAGCGTCTGCAGAACATTCCGCAGATATTTTCCATAATAGGCAAGTGCATTGATGTGCTGCGGAACACCGTCATGACTCCAGATCAGGGATTTTCCATTGAAATAAAAACAACTGTAAATAAACAGCGAGATCGCTGCAAAAACAATCGTATACAGAATATAAAAATCTGCTTTTTTTTCTTTCCGGGATTTCTCCTTCGAAAAAACTCTTTTCATGTATGTCTCTCCTGTATATGAAAAAGGCCTGCGGTGCGCTAAACACCGCAGGCCTGTCACCTAATGCTTAATCAGCAAGCACACTGTATAAACAGCAACTATTGATCAATAATTAGTCTTCTTTCTTATCTGCTCCGTAAAGAGTGATAAGTTTCTGCAGATACTCATATCTAGCCTGAGCCTCAGACTCGTTCTTAGCAAACAGTCTTGCAGCTTTCTCAGGATTCTGACGCTGCAGAGAATTGTAACGAACCTCACCGTTCAGGAAGTCCATATAGTTCTCCATATCCGGTGTCTTGGAATCAAGGCTGAACTTGTTCTCAGCAGCCGGATTGAATCTGAAGTTGTGCCAGTATCCGCACTTAACTGCCAGCTCTTCCTCTGTCTGAGCTTTGCTCATACCTTTCTTGATACCATGGTTGATACATGGAGCATAAGCAATGATCAGGGATGGTCCCGGATATGCCTCTGCCTCTGCGATTGCTTTTACAGTCTGGTTGAAGTCAGCACCCATGGAGATCTGTGCTACATATACATAGCCATAGCTCATTGCGATAGATGCCATATCTTTCTTCTTAGTCTCTTTTCCGCCTGCTGCGAACTGAGCGATCGCACCTGTCGGTGTAGATTTGGAAGACTGTCCGCCTGTGTTGGAGTAAACCTCTGTATCGAATACCATAACGTTGATGTCACGTCCGCTTGCGAGAACATGGTCAACACCACCGAATCCGATATCGTAAGCCCATCCGTCACCACCGAAGATCCACTGGGATTTCTTGGAGAGGAAGTCTTTCTGTGCAAGGATCTCGTTAGCCTTGTCACATCCGCAAGCCTCAAGAGCTGCAACGAGTTTCTCTGTAGCTGCACCATTTGTTGCGCCTACAGCGTAAGTATCCAGCCATTCCTGACCAGCTGCCTTAACATCCTCGTTTGTTCCGTTAGCTACAAGGTCTTCGATCTTCTCTTTCAGACCGCCACGGATCGCACGCTGTGCAAGAAGCATACCATAACCGAACTCTGCGTTATCCTCGAACAGAGAGTTTGACCATGCAGGTCCCTGTCCCTTAGCGTTTGTTGTGTATGGTGTAGATGGTGAAGAGTTACCCCAGATAGAGGAACATCCTGTAGCATTTGCAATGTACATTCTGTCACCAAAGAGCTGTGTGATCAGCTTAGCGTATGGTGTCTCACCACAACCTGCACAAGCGCCGGAGAACTCAAGGAGCGGCTGTTTGAACTGGCTGCCTTTTACAGTTGTCTCTTTATATTTAGCGATAACGTCTTCCTTCTGTGGAAGTGTTACACCGTAATCGAAGAATTTCTGCTCTTCTGTGTTAGCTTCAAGCGGAGCCATCTCAAGAGCTTTGTTGCCTTTCTTTCCTGGGCAGACATTTGCACAGGAACCACATCCTGTACAGTCAAGAGCAGATACAGTCATTGTGAATGTATAGTCTTTCATTCCTGTAAGCGGAAGTGTCTTGATACCCTCTGGAGCGTTAGCTGTCTCATCTGCTGTCATAGCAACCGGACGGATTGCAGCATGCGGGCAGACATATGCGCAGCGGTTACACTGGATACAGTTGTCCGGAACCCATACAGGAACGTTAACTGCGATACCACGTTTCTCATATGCAGCTGTTCCGGATGGTGTTGTACCATCTACATAATCCTTGAATGCAGATACCGGGAGGCTGTTACCTTCCTGAGCGTTGATCTTGCACTGGATGTTGTTTACGAAGTCCTGAGCTTCCTGAGCACCGTGGGATGCGTGAGACATGAAGAGTCCCTCGTCCTCAGCGTTCTTCCAGCTCTCCGGAACCTGAACCTCTACGACCTGTTTAGCACCGGCATCGATAGCTGCCCAGTTCTTCTTAACAACGTCATCACCCTTACGTCCGTAAGTAGCCTTAGCAGCAGCCTTCATAAGCTCGATAGCCTGCTCCTCAGGAATGATTCCTGTAAGTTTGAAGAATGCGGACTGAAGGATTGTGTTGATACGTGTTGGTCCCATGCCAGTCTCAATACCAATCTTAACACCGTCGATGGTGTAGAATTTGATATTGTGGTTAGCGATGAAAGCTTTAACCTGTCCTGGAAGATGTTTCTCAAGTCCTTCCATATCCCAAGCACAGTTCAGAAGGAATGTACCTCCGTCAACAAGCTCCTGTACCATGTTATATTTGTTAACATAGGACGGATTATGACATGCAACGAAGTTTGCTTTGTGGATCAGGTATGTGGATTTGATCGGTTTCTTACCGAAACGAAGGTGAGACATTGTAACACCGCCGGACTTCTTGGAGTCATAATCGAAGTAAGCCTGAGCGTACATGTCTGTGTTATCACCGATGATCTTGATGGAGTTCTTGTTAGCACCTACAGTACCATCAGCTCCAAGTCCCCAGAACTTGCAGTTTGTTGTTCCCTCTGGTGTTGTAACAAGTGGTGCGCCTGTCTCAAGAGAAAGGTTTGTAACATCATCAACGATACCGATTGTGAATTTCTCTTTCTCAGTGTTCTCATATACTGCTACGATCTGTGCAGGTGTTGTATCTTTGGAACCAAGTCCGTAACGTCCTGTAAAGATCTTAACATCGCTGAACTTGCTGTCGCGAAGAGCTGCAACAACATCAAGATACAGAGGCTCGCCAAGAGCTCCTGGCTCTTTTGTTCTGTCAAGAACAGAGATCTGCTTAACTGTATCCGGGATTGCATCGATAAGAGCCTGTGCACAGAATGGTCTGTAAAGACGAACTTTAACAACACCGACTTTCTTGCCAGCTGCCATAAGGTAATCGATTGTCTCCTCGATGGTATCGTTTACGGAACCCATAGCTACGATGATGTGCTCAGCGTCAGCAGCTCCGTAGTAGTTGAACAGTTTGTAGTCTGTTCCGATCTTCTCGTTAACTTTGTCCATGTACTCCTGAACAACTGCCGGAAGAGCGTCATAATATGGATTACATGCCTCTCTTGCCTGGAAGAAGATATCCGGGTTCTGAGCAGAACCTCTCTGACATGGATGATTCGGGTTCAGAGCACGGTTACGGAACTCTGCGATCGCATCCATATCTGCCATATCCTTCAGATCTTCATAATCCCATGTCTCGATCTTCTGAATCTCATGAGATGTACGGAATCCGTCGAAGAAGTTGATGAACGGAACTTTTCCTTTGATCGCTGCAAGATGAGCAACCGGTGTAAGGTCCATAACCTCCTGTACAGAAGACTCACAAAGCATTGCGCATCCGGTCTGACGACAGGCCATAACGTCGGAATGATCTCCGAAGATACAAAGTGCGTGAGAAGCAAGTGCACGGGCAGATACATTGATAACTCCCGGAAGCTGCTCACCAGCGATCTTGTAAAGGTTCGGGATCATAAGCAGAAGACCCTGGGAAGCTGTATAGGTTGTAGTCAGGGCACCTGCTGCCAGAGAACCGTGAACGGCACCTGCTGCACCTGCCTCAGACTGCATCTCTGTAACCTGTACTTCCTGTCCAAAGATGTTCTTTCTTCCCTGAGTTGCCCACTCATCTGTAGCCTCAGCCATTACAGATGAAGGGGTAATCGGGTAAATAGCAGCTACATCAGAAAAAGCGTATGATGCATGAGCGGCTGCATGGTTACCATCCATGGTTTTCATCTTTCTTGCCATTGTTTTTTCCTCCTTAAAGGTTTGTTAAAAAATATATTATTTAGGCTTATGAAGGCCTAAAATTCCATTGGTTATTATATCATAGATTCCCAGTTATGTCCATTTTCTTTCATTGTTTTTTGTACAATATCTTGTACAAACGCCGTTATCTTTTTCACAAATAAAAAAGAGCTGTTCGGAAATTTTTCTCTCCAAACCGCTCTCCTTATCATCTCATACGCTTATCCCAACTCACATCCGGGAATCACTTCTCCTCTTTTCCGAAAAGATCCTTCATGGATTTCCGCCGGAGCATTGTCCACAGCTGATCCTGGATCTCCTTAAGCTCATCATGTGCATGGCAGGGAACTCCGTCCTGTCCGTTCCTTGGACACTGATATGTGCCGTTCAGGCACTCAATGATGGACATATCCGGATCGATCGCACTGTATATCTCATATAATGACAGTTCTTCCGGATCTCTCTTCAGCGCGTAACCGCCATGAACTCCGCGGTATCCTTCCACGAGCCCTGCATTCTGAAGCTTCTTCAGTATCTTGTATGCAAAGGGTGCTGTGATCGATTCCCTCTCACAGATCTCGCTGACGCTCAAACGCGGCTCCCACATCAATGCGCGGATAACCCGCATCGCATAATCGCTTTCTCTGGTGATAAACATTTTTAACCTCTCTTCTGTTCAACTAAGCTGCTGATTTATGATAGTTTCCGCATTCCATCCGATCTGCCACGTTCCCGGGTGTTTCTGACGTACCAGAGAGCCGGATATCCATATCCCCGGAATGCCTCATTACCACATACGACAGTATAACCCATTTTTTTATATAATAAAAGGTTATTATTTTCCTGTGATCCAAAGTAATCCCCTGTTTTTCCTTTATTTAGCCGAAAAAAGGAAAATACAGCTTGCAAATTTTTCAGTTTACGGTACAATAGGAAACGATTGTAATGCTTTCGTATGTAATTGAAACGATATTTATTTAATGAAAAAAGAGGTATGATATGATTTCAGCAAATAACATCACACTGCGCGTTGGAAAAAAAGCGCTGTTTGAAGACGTTAACATCAAATTTACAGAGGGTAACTGTTATGGATTGATCGGCGCCAACGGCGCAGGAAAATCTACATTCCTCAAAATCCTTTCCGGTCAGCTCGAGCCTACCAAGGGTGACATTGTGATCACCCCCGGTCAGAGACTTTCTTTCCTGCAGCAGGATCACTTCAAATATGATGCTTATCCTGTTCTGGATACTGTCATCATGGGTAATGAAAGACTCTATCAGATCATGAAAGAGAAAGAAGCCATTTACGCAAAGGAAGATTTCACAGACGAGGATGGCATCCGTGCCAGCGAGCTTGAGGGTGAGTTTGCAGAGATGAACGGATGGGAAGCAGAGTCCGATGCTGCTACTCTTCTCAACGGTCTCGGCGTCGACACCGAGTTCCACTATACACAGATGGCAGACCTTACCGGTAGTATGAAGGTCAAGGTTCTTCTTGCGCAGGCTCTTTTCGGAAATCCTGATATCCTTCTTCTTGATGAGCCGACCAACCACCTGGATCTTCCTGCTATCGAATGGCTGGAGGAGTTCCTGATCAATTTTGACAATACGGTTATCGTAGTATCCCATGACCGTTATTTCCTGAACAAGGTCTGCACACATACTGCTGATATCGATTATGGCAAGATCCAGCTTTATGCCGGAAACTACGACTTCTGGTTTGAATCCAGCCAGCTTCTGATCAAGCAGATGAAAGAGGCCAACAAAAAGAAAGAGGAGAAGATCAAAGAGCTCCAGGAGTTCATCTCCCGTTTCAGCGCCAATGCTTCCAAATCCAAGCAGGCGACTTCCAGAAAGCGTGCCCTGGAAAAGATCCAGCTGGATGATATGCGTCCTTCCAGCCGTAAATATCCATACATCGACTTCCGCCCGAACCGTGAGATCGGAAACGAAGTCCTCATGGTAGAAAATCTGTCCAAGACCATTGATGGAGTAAAAGTTCTGGACAACATTTCCTTCACTCTGGGTCGTGAAGATAAGGTTGCCTTTGTGGGTGCCAACGAGCAGGCCATCACAACCTTCTTCAAGATCCTTACAGGTGAAATGGAGCCGGATGAAGGAAATTACAAATGGGGCGTTACCACTTCCCAGGCATATTTCCCAAAGGATAACACACAGGAATTCGATAACGACCTTACTATCACCGACTGGCTGACACAGTACTCCGAGATCAAGGACGCAACCTACGTCCGTGGATTCCTTGGCCGTATGCTTTTCCCTGGTGAGGATGGTGTAAAACGTGTCCGTGTTCTTTCCGGTGGTGAGAAGGTCCGCTGTCTTCTTTCCAAGATGATGATCTCAGGTGCCAATATCCTGATCCTGGATGAGCCGACCAACCATCTGGATATGGAGTCTATTACAGCACTGAACAACGGACTGATCAAATTCCCAGGAGTGATCCTTTTCACCTCACACGATCACCAGTTTGTACAGACAACTGCAAACCGTATCATGGAGATCCTTCCTAACGGCAAGCTGGTAGACAAGATCACCACTTACGACGAGTATCTTGCCAGTGACGAAATGGCCAAGAAGCGTCACGTATTCCAGGTTAACGAAGAGGACGCACAGGATAACTAAATCCCATGCTTCTGTAACAAAAAAACTCCCCTGCTTCCGCCTTTACCAGGCAGGGGAGTTTTTTTATCTGTTTTATATACGCTTACTCCATGGTGATCGGAGCAAGCTTGCCCTGTGTTACATCCAGAAGATCTTTAAGCGGTACCTTCAGAGTAAGGCCCACTCTTCCACCGCTTACATAGATCTCATCAAAGTTTTCGGCAGACTGGTCAAACACCACCGGATAATTTTTTTTCATTCCAAGAGGGCTGCAGCCTCCGCGGATATAGCCCGTGATCTTTGTAAGATCCTTTACATGGATCATATCTACTGTTTTTTCACCTACAGACTTTGCCGCTGCCTTACGGTCCACCTCTTTTTCGATCGGAACTACAAACACATAGTAGCCGCCGCTTTTCCCTTCCATGACCAGGGTCTTAAAGGACTGATCATGAGGGGCTCCTGTGATGTCTGCACAGTGGATCCCATCTATGAACTCTCCACAGTCATATGTGATCGCTTCATATTTTACTTTTTTTCGATCCAGCATTCTCATCGCGTTTGTTTTGGCTTCTTTTCCCATTTCTGTCACTCCTCGGATTTTTCTCAGTTGTCTTTCCACTCATCAAGCTCATCCAGATCCTCATCATTCATCAGATCCGGGTCATTCCTGTAATTTCCATATTCTTCCTGCTCATCAAAATCCGCCATATTTTCAATATCCATCCGGCGTCTTTTCTGCTGCAGTTTTTCAAAATCTTCATAGCTGTCCCTGTTTTCCGGCTCATCAAAGCGATCATATTCTTCATGATCCTCCGGATCTGCATAGCGGGATCTGCTTCCCGTTCCTGCATTCCTTCGTTCCCTGGTGCTGCTGCTCTGGCTGTATCTGCGGCCTCTTCTGTCATCCGAAGCATAATTTCTGCCGGTGGTTCTGTTTCTGCCGGAGGTTCCGGAAGTGCTTCTTCTTTCAGCGGAACTACTCTTGCTGTTTCTTTCGCTTCCGGATCTTTTCCTGCTGTCTGCATAATTTCTTTCTCTTCTGTCAGAGTTGCGTTCTTCTCTGTCAGATGGTCTGCGGGAACGTCTTTCACCCCGGCTTTCCTTGTCATCGTTTGCCCGGTTTTCGGATATATATCTGTGATCGTCCCTGCTACGGTCAGAGGTGTATTCACGGCCGTTTCCTCTACGGTCCCTTCCTGCCGGCTTCCTGATCTCCTCCGGCAGAGCTCCATCGTCGTCATCCTCTTCTTTGTCATCGTCATCGTCCTCATCGTATCGGTCTTTGTTGATAGCGAACTGGATCAGCATACCAAGGATCACAATTCCCGCTGCCATACCGACGCCATATGGAAACTGCGCCAGCCCTGCGATCTTTGCAATGGATAATCCTGCCAGAACGCCACCCAGTATACTGGTTCCGACAATGATCACGCCTTTCGCATAACGCATCGCAAGTACTCCCAGTCCCACGCCGATAAGGATGCACAGGAAAAAGGAAAAGGAACTGGTTGGATGGATCAGATAAATACTCAATGTTATTCCGATACCAAATCCCAGTACAAAGATTCCTGCCCTGTAGATCAGAAACGAAACAACAGCCAGTACGATTCCAAGTCCCGCCATGGCACCTACGATCACCATTTTATCCTGAACACCGGACATATAGGTCACACCAAAGCCGGCACCTGCTCCAATGATAAATCCAAAGATCATCATCCAGAACCGGAGGATACGATATCCCAGGATACAGTTCAAAAGCCCGAAAACACAGAGCACTCCGTATACGATCACCATCAGCTGGCTGATCTGTTCCATACCTCCTGCTCTCTGCAGTATGTCAAATCCTCTTGACAACATATCCATATTCATAATTTACTCCTCTCTTTCCAAAACCTCCGGAAATCTTCCCAAAGATATTTCAGAAAATAAAATATATGGTATAAAAATTATCCATCACTCCATAATGATACTCCACCTGACCAAGTCCGTGAAGTTTCATATAATACTGTGCCACATTCTGTACCACGCCATCATCCAGCAGTTCCTGACAGGCTTCGGAAAAAGCTTCCTGACCGCCAAACTTGAAACGCACAACAGCCGCACCATTATCCAGTCTCATCTTACAATAATCATATATATCCTGCCAGCTGTAATCTTCAAAGTACCCCTGGTTCAGCACATAAAAATCCAGATCCTTCGCAGTACATGCCGGAACTGTCAGTTCTTCCGATGGTGTATAGGTTTTTTCGTATTCTTCCGGGAAAGGGCAGAGATAATCGTAAATGATCGTCTTATGTTCTTCCAGCTGCGCGGCATCTCCATTTAGAAAATCCGGCTGATCCCCATTGGTAGCATCTACATAATAATACTCCTGGCCAATTTTTACAATATCCCATGCATGACCCTCTGTACTTCCTTTTGTGCTTCCGTCCACATAAATACAGGGAATATCCAGTCTTTCCAGAAGATACTGGACAGCTCCTGCATATCCGGCACAGACTGCGGATTTTTTCCAGAAAACACCTGCTATGCTCTGATCATCCTCCCCGGTCTGATACTGGGTATGGTCAATAACATACGTATAAACAATGCGTACCTTCTCGTAGTCACCGGCATCCTCCGGAATCAGGGCTCTGACCTCCTGAAAGCTCTGCTCCATTGCCGTTTGTATCTCATCGATCTCGCTGTCTGTATAAGTATAACCCGGAGTAAAAACGCAGTAATCACTGTCTGAATACGTAGTTTTGTAGATTTTTTCACGATTGTGGACCCAGAATATCTCCGGGTGGTCTTTCAATACTGCATGATAGCTTCTGTCAATACTGTCATCATCGGAGATTGTCAGATAAAACTCCTTTTCCCGGGCACGGATTCCTTTCAACAGCTCCCGATATACTCTCTGCTCTTCTTCCGTAAGCTGTTTGAAATAATATTCCTGATGTCCTTCTTCGCTCTGGGCAACCTCCATCTGACGCAGTTCTTCTACTTCCTTTGGTTCCCCTGAAATAACGCTCTTTGCTATGGATCGGATCTGATCCAGTGCCCCTGCCGAAGCGCTAAAGGGCTGAAGGATCACTGCGGCTGCAAGTACTGCGGCTGCCATGGGGCAGAAATTTCTTTTTTTCATAATATCATGTCCTCTGTCTGAAGCAGCGATTGTAAGAAAGGGCAGCCTCCCGTGGGAGACTGCCCTTATCTTCAATCGCTGTCCCTTAGTTTTCCATTTCCAGTGTTTCTACATCATCATCAAATGTATCCACTGCATCGTCCATGGTCTCCTGATCCAGAGTCAGCGTCTCAACTTCATCTTCTTCCTCGTCCTCCTGCAGAGCCGTATTCTTAAAATCTGCAAGAAGGTTACTGGAAACAGTATCACTGGATGCCAGTGCATCCTTCAGTGCATCGGATCTAACCACATCCGTAAGGAGCTTTTCTGCACTCTCCTCTGTCAGAACATCATTCTCTATAGCTGTGGTCTTATCAACTGTTTCCTCCGCTGTTGTATCCTGATAGAAGGATGGTTTTCTGATATAACGGAAGCTTGCACTGTATGCCTCACCAACCGTTACACCATTCTTGCTGGAAGAACAATGTACTGCGATCCAGTCGCCGGAATCCGTCTTTCCGCACAGGATACCAACGTGGTTGTTGCTTCCTGCTTCCGGTCCTCTCTGGAATACCAGATCTCCTGGCTGTGCATCTGCTTCGCTGACAACACCGGCCTTCTCCCACTGGTCAGAGGTTCCGTCTCCAACTGCTGCCTGCATTCCCTGATTCTTATATCCATTGATCACCGCCCAGGTAACAAAACCGCTACAGTCCAGACCATATGCACGGAGCGTACCGGAGCTTCTGCTGCCGTCTGCAGATACCTTCTCAACGGAACCCCAGCTTGGGTCTTCTCCGATCACCGTAGATTTACCGCCCCAGAAATACCCAACCTTACCAACCAGTGAATACGCTGCAGTGATAACATCTACACGATCCTCAGAAACATCGTCTCCCACACTTTCACGGACAAAGCCTTTGGATGCGGTAACTACCGCACAGAGAAGCTTACAGTCTGTTTCCACATATTTCTTAAGGACGCTTCTGTCTTCCTTCGCAATATTGTTCTTCTTGATGTAGTAGTTGATCTTGCGATTTCCGTAGGATATCTTGGTAATATCCTGTTTGTCCCTGACGATCGGGTTCATCTCCGCAAAGATCCTTGCCAGATCATCCTTACAGGATGCATCCAATGTAAATGACGTTACTCCTGCTTTGCTCTTTTCATAAATATAAACAGCAAGGATATCCTGCCAGTTTCTTACCAGAAGTGTATTCTCCGTATCGGTAAGCTTGTTCTTCTCTTTATATTCTCTTTCAATCTCTTCCATTACAGAAGCAAAATCATCGGAGAAGGACAGATGATAATTGTTCTTAAGACTATCCAGATAAAAATCCTTGCCTGCATGAAGATTGGAAACCATATTTGTCACATAAACAGGATCTCCGATCTGTGTTGCTGTTGCGTTATTTCCATCTGTGATCTCTGTATTTTTGTTATCACTGTCGTTCTTGTCGACAGCTGCAAGCTTGGCTTCTGCCTCCGTCAGAATCTTATAATTCGTAACTTTGGCCTTTTCTTTATTAGACAGCGCCTCATAAGCTGCACGTGCGCTCTCTATCTCAGCTTTATCTGCTGCTGTGATCGTTCTGCCTGCCAGTGCTTTGATCTTCCGGATCACCGCCTGTACCTTTGCAGAATCATCCCTAGCCGGTGTTTCCGTCGGTGCGGGTGTTGCGGTTGGTTCCGGCGTTGTCGTTGGTGCAGGTGTCGCTGTCGGTTCCGGTGTCGCCGTTGGTGCAGGTGTCGCGGTTGGCTCCGGTGTTTCCGTCGGTGCAGGTGTTGCGGTTGGCTCCGGTGTTTCCGTCGGCGCAGGCGCCGGTGTATCCGTTGGTCCCGGTGCTGTAGTTGGTTCCGGTTCAGGTGCAGCAGTTATTTCCGGCTCCGGCGCAGCTGTCGGCACCGGATCTGCCAGAACTTCCGATTCACTTACCTCACTCCCGTCTCCCGAAACACCTTCCTCAGCAACAATATTATCTGCTTCCTCGGCGGCTTTTACTCCGGTTGGAACTGCCAGTACCATAGCTGATAACATCGTGATGCAAAAAAACTTATTCAGGTACTTGTTCTTCATATTTATTAAGATGCTCCCTTCTTTCCTTGAACATCCCTTTACTTCCCCTATAATAAAGGTCTGCCTTAAACCATTTGATAACTTAAAGTTTAATTCAATTTATTTTAGCATACGAAAATTGTGAAATCAACCGTTCTGGTAGGATATCTCTTCCAATTCATCTTTTTTTCACTTTTTATTCATATTTTTGTAAGATTCTTTTTGGTTTACCATAACATAAAAAAGCCACAGCGTTCTCACACACTGCGGCTTTTTGTATACTGTCAGACAGTCACTGCCGGCTGTCCGCCCATATGAAACTGTTTTCTGACACAGAGCTGAAAAATCCCCTGTACAACCTGATAGCACACCCGAAGGATAAAACGAATGTCATCGGCAATGCATCGCGGGCTTTCCAGATAATATGCATGACGCTCACGGATATATTCCACAAGTTCCTCAAAGCTTTCAAACTGCTTTGCTTCTTCCAGCTGGCTGTCTGCTGCGCCGCTGAGGATACATTCTCTCAGGCGGTTCTTCAGCTCAGCTTCATAAGAATTATGTGCTGCAAGATTTCCTTCGTATGTTTTGTTATGAGGAAAAGTAAAATAATCAGCCATATAATGCATGACCTCACCGAATCTTCTCCAGTATACTCTGGCATTCTCTTCCTCCGGGTTCTTCTCGACAAGCGCCCTCATCTTATTCTGGAGATGATCAAATGTTCCGAAAAACTCGTGTCTGGTGGTGAGAAATGATGGTTTCAGATCAGGCATGATATTGCCCAGGCAAAACGCTTTTCTGTGCTGCTGAAGACTGTACACCTCAGACATCTGGTCAGCCAGGTATCTGCCTAACAGTATATGTGATTTTTTACGCAATTTTTTCCCTCTTCCTTCTTTCCTGATCCAGATTCTGACCGGTCAACAGTAATTGGTTCCGCCCGGTCCTCTTCTGGTATCCATAAATCATCCGTTTTCCGGAACCAACTTTACTATAGCACTGTTTTTTCAAATAATCAAATAAAGATTATGTGAATTTTAATCCAGATCAAAAAGCTGCCGCTGCTTCAGATCAATAGATGCCCAGACGGTACTTGTCTTCGGTTCTCCGTAAAGATAAACCGTGCTGGAAACCAAGCAGCATATATAATTCACTTTTTGTTCCAATCCCTCCGTCAAGTCCAACACTGTTGTGCGCAGCTTCAACCAGGGTCTTTGCCCTAT
>OKSH01001002.1_pt1 | contig 27281 bp, 31 predicted proteins | sample 1601231 | NCBI WGS metagenome assembly OKSH01 (sample SAMEA3541596, study PRJEB24748) | human gut metagenome | biome: human gut; feature: human-associated habitat; material: faeces | place: China | collected 2012
GTGTAGACTTACCAAGAGAAAAACGTATTGAAATCGGTCTTACCTACATTTATGGAATTGGTAGACCAAGCGCAGACAAAATTCTTGCTAAAGCAGAGGTTAATCCTGACACACGTGTCAGAGATCTGACTGATGATGAGGTTAAGAGACTGAGCGCTGTTATTGATGAGACAATGACAGTAGAAGGTGATCTGAGAAGGGAAATCGCCCTTAACATCAAGAGACTGCAGGAGATTGGATGCTACAGAGGTATCCGTCATCGTAAAGGACTCCCGGTTCGTGGTCAGAAGACTAAGACAAATGCGAGAACTCGCAAGGGACCGAAGAGAACTGTTGCAAACAAGAAGAAATAATTTATAGATATAACTAATTAATTTCAATAAAAGGAAAGTGTAGGTTAGTTTTAAAATGGCAAAAGTTACAAAGAAAACGACAAAACGTCGTGTCAAGAAAAACGTTGAACACGGACAGGCACACATTCAGTCTTCCTTCAACAATACAATCGTCACACTGACAGATAACGAAGGAAACGCTCTTTCATGGGCAAGTGCCGGTGGTCTTGGATTTAAAGGTTCAAGGAAATCTACCCCTTATGCAGCACAGATGGCAGCAGAGACTGCAACAAAGGCTGCTTTAATTCATGGATTAAAAACAGTAGACGTTATGGTAAAAGGCCCGGGCTCAGGCCGTGAAGCTGCAATCCGTGCGCTTCAGGCATGCGGACTTGAAGTAACCAGCATTCGTGACGTAACTCCGGTTCCTCACAACGGATGCCGTCCACCAAAACGCAGAAGAGTCTAATTAGGAGGTAGTTGAAATGGCAGTAAATAGAGTACCTGTTCTGAAAAGATGCAGATCCCTTGGCCTGGATCCGATTTACTTAGGAATTGATAAGAAGTCCACAAGACAGTTAAAACGTGCAAACCGCAAGGTGTCTGAGTATGGTCTTCAGTTAAAAGAGAAACAGAAAGCAAAATTTATCTACGGAGTTCTTGAGAAACCTTTCCGTAATTACTACAAGAAAGCCGACAGAATGCAGGGCCAGACAGGTGAGAACCTTATGGTTATGCTTGAGAGCAGACTTGACAACATCGTTTTCCGTATGGGATTTGCCAGAACAAGAAGAGAGGCTCGTCAGATCGTAGATCACAAGCACGTACTTGTTAACGGAAAATCTGTAAATATTCCGTCTTACCTGTGCAAAGCAGGAGACACAATTGAGATCAGAGAGAAGAGCAAAGGTTCTGAGAGATATAAAGGAATCCTTGAGATCACTGGCGGAAGACTTGTTCCGGAGTGGATCGACGTTGATCAGGAGAACCTGAAGGGTGTAGTTAAAGAGCTTCCTACAAGAGAGCAGATCGATGTTCCTGTAAACGAGATGCTTATCGTCGAGCTGTATTCTAAATAATTAATAACTGTTTACTGTGTCTACAGTTATAAAAATTGGTAATACCCTCGAATGTTGATTAACCCAGAAGGAGGGAACCTTATAGTGTTTGATTTCAATAAACCAAAAATCGAAATTACCGAAATATCCGAAGATAAGAAGTTTGGAAGATTCGTTGTAGAGCCTCTGGAAAGAGGTTATGGTACTACCCTTGGCAATTCTTTAAGAAGAATTATGCTGTCCTCCCTTCCGGGAGCTGCAGTAAGCCAGGTGAAGATCGATGGTGTACTTCATGAATTCAGCTCTATTCCGGGCGTGAAGGAAGATGTGACCGAGATCATCATGAATCTGAAATCTCTTGCCATCAAGAATCACAGCAGTGACAATGAGCCGAAGACCGCATACATTGAGTGTGAGGGAAAAGGTGTTGTTACAGCAGCTGATATCCAGGCAGATCAGGATATTGAGATCATGAACCCGGATCAGGTGATCGCAACCCTGAACGGTGGAAAAGACTGCAGACTGGCCATGGAGCTTACCATTACCAAGGGACGTGGCTATATCAGTGCAGACAAAGGCAAAACCGATGACATGCCGATCGGTATGATCGCAGTGGATGCGATCTACACACCGGTAGACAGAGTCAACATGATCGTAGAGAATACACGAGTTGGTCAGGTAACTGACTTCGACAAGCTTACACTGGATGTATATACCAATGGAACACTTGATCCGGATGAGGCAGTCAGCCTTGCAGCGAAGGTTCTCAGCGAGCATTTAAGTCTGTTCATTGATCTTTCCGAGAATGCTAAGACCGCAGAGGTTATGATCGAGAAAGAAGACAATGAGAAGGAAAAGGTTCTGGAGATGAGCATTGATGAGCTTGAGCTCTCTGTTCGTTCCTACAACTGCCTTAAGAGAGCCGGTATCAATACGGTTGAAGAATTATGCAACAAGACTTCTGACGATATGATGAAGGTTCGTAATCTGGGCCGCAAATCCTTAGAGGAAGTACTTGCAAAACTCAAAGAGCTGGGACTTCAGCTCCAGCCTACCGAGGAATAATCCGGAAACAGAGTAATGAGTGGGGTGTCAGCAGCAGGGCAGTAAGACCGAACAAGCATGTCCTGGTGTCCCACAGATGGAGGATAATAAAATGGCAAAATATAGAAAATTAAGCAGAACATCTAACCAGAGAAAAGCACTTCTCAGAAATCAGGTTACAAACCTTCTTTATCACGGAAAGATCGTGACAACAGAAGCTAAGGCTAAAGAGATCCGTAAGATCGCTGAGGGACTTATTGCTATGGCTGTACGTGAGAAAGACAATTTCGAAACAGTTACAGTAACAGCTAAGGTTGCTCGTAAAGATGCTGACGGAAAACGTGTAAAAGAAGTTGTAGACGGTAAGAAGAAAACAGTTTACGACGAAGTTCAGAAAGAGATCAAGAAAGATGCTTCTTCCAGACTTCATGCACGTCGTGAGATGATGAAAGTTTTCTATCCTGTAACAGATGTTCCTGCTAAGGGCGCTGGCAGAAAGAAAAACACAAAAGAAGTTGACATGGTTGACAAGATGTTCAGCGAGATCGCTCCGAAATACGCAGATCGTAACGGTGGTTACACAAGAATCGTTAAGATCGGACAGCGTAAGGGCGATGCAGCTATGGAAGTTCTTATCGAGCTTGTATAATTTACTTCTGACCGATTTAAAGGACATTTGCAGAAATGCAAATGTCCTTTTTTTATATTCCAAAAAGTTTGAAAAAATGCATAAATGGTGGATTTTCGACCATAAATTACATGAAGATACCATAATTTGAATAACAAATCATGGTATAATATATAGAACAAAAGGTAACAATGATGGAGTAAAAGGGGATACATATATATGACGATGATGACCATTGCCATTTGTGACGACATGCAGGTGGATGCAAGGAGACTTCACAAACAGCTTGAGCGGATCGTTCCAGGGTCAGAAATTCGGATATTTAAAAGCGGCGAGCTTTTACTGGAAGAATTGGAAAAGAAAAGGAAACCTTATGATGCAATCTTTGTGAACATTGATTCAAAGAAAGTAGACGGACTGGAAACAATACGGAAGATACGGGAAAAAGAAATATCAATGGCAGTGCTTTTTATGAGCAGAAGCGATGAATATTACAGAGAGGCTTTTGACCTGTTTGCATATAACTATTTACTGAAACCTGTAACCGAAGAAACTTTGGAATATGTAATGAAACCACTGAAGAAGCTACTTTGCAACGGAAGTGATGACCGGGTGATCCATTTTCAGTATCGCGCCCGTGTGTATACGGTGCGGTACAGTCAAGTGAGTTATATTGCCAGCAGTCTTCATATCGTGAATTTCCATAAGACAGACGGAAGCATACTTCAGTGCCGAGGTAAGTTGAAAGATTTTGAAAAACAGCTTGACGACAGTACATTTTTGCGGTGTCATCAGAGTTTTATAGTAAATATGGAACGGGTCACAGGAGCTGAAAATGACAGCTTTCATATTGGCGAGCATGTAATACCGATCTCTCGATCCTATAACCGGAATGCACATGAGAAATATGAGGAATATCTGAGGCTTCAGCAGGAATATGACGAGGAAGAAGAGGATTAACTTGATTATTATCCTTTTTTAGCGTACAATCGGTAATGTACGAAATACGACTACACGTATGCGAAAGGATGATAAACATGGTCGGTGGGACTTTTGGTATTACCGGACAGAAACAATATAGGAATGATTTGGGACAGTTTCCCGGATATGATAAATTTGCAGAAGATAAAAAGGAAAGCAGAGAGGAACTGTTTTCCTTTACGTCTTGTGCATTTTTTTGTTGCCTGAGATGATGCGACGTTTTATACTGACATTGGAAATACTGTTTGTATCGCTTTTTCTTCTGGGAGGAAGTTTTCCGGAAACAGAAGCTGCCCGGAATACATCAGGAAGATTTAGCTGGAAGGACCACAGGACCATTGCACATGCTCTGGGAGGTATGGACGGAAAGGATTACCTGAATTCCAGAGAGGGATTTCTGTTCATGTATGAACAGGGAGTACGTCTTTTTGAATTGGATCTTTCCAGGACATCAGATGGAGTATGGGTCTGCAGACATAACTGGAACGATTCCATGGGACAGTGGGATGGCAACGGAAAAAAAGTCCTTACAGAAGAGGAATTCAGACAAAGTAAAATATATGGGAAATACACCCCCATGACACTGGAGGATTTTTTTCTTCTTCTGAAAGATTATCCGGATGCATATGTGCTGATCGATTCCAAACAGTATTCTCTTCGTAATTATCAGAGAACACTGGAGGATTACAGTGATTATGTGGAAATCGCCAGGAGTGCAGGTGCCGGTGAGACGCTGGATCAGATCATTCCGGAAATCTACAGTGAAGCAATGTTCCCCGGGACAGCCATGATCTATTCCTTTCCTTCCTATGTATACTCACTGTGGCAGGAGTATTCTGTGGAAGAACTGGAGCATATTGCATCCTTCTGTAAAGAAAAGGGAATTCCGGCAGCAACAGTATACTGGGAGTACTGGTCAGAAGAAACGGAGAAGATCTTCGAAAAAAATGGAATCAGTCTATATGTTTATACGGTCAATGACCGTGACCAGGCCAGAAGGTATATTTCACAGGGCGCAGAAGGAATCTGTACCGATTTCCTGACAGCGGAAGATCTTTGGTAAGAGAAATAAAAATAAAGGAATCAGAAGATTATGAAAATAAGAACAACTATTGCTGTGATGGCAGCAAAGATCACAGGACATGTCTGTAAGCTTATGGGCCGGCAGGGTGTGACCTGGGCCGGTAAGGTCGCGATGAAGATCTGTCCGGATATCCTGGAAGAGCTTTCTTCTCAGGTAAGAGAAAAAATATTTGTAGTATGCGGAACCAACGGAAAGACCACAACCAATAACATGCTGTGCGCAGGCCTTGAGGCAGAGGGAAAAAAGGTCATCTGCAATCATACCGGTTCAAATATGCTGAACGGAGTTGTGGCAGCCTTTGTATTGGGGGCCAAATTCAGCGGAAAACTGGATGCGGATTATGCCTGTATAGAGGTGGATGAGGCATCCACAAGACATGTGTTCACAAGAATCAAACCGGATTATATGGTTATGACCAATCTGTTCCGTGATCAGCTGGACCGTTATGGCGAGATCGATATCACTATGAACATCCTGGAAGAAATGATGAAAAAGGTTCCGGATATGAAGGTCATTGTCAATGGCGACGATGCACTGTCTGCATATCTTGCCATGGACTGCGGAAATCCTTTTGTAACCTACGGGATCAGCAAACCGGTGATCGAGAACAAAACAAACGAGATCCGTGAGGGCCGGTTCTGTAAGTGCTGTGGAGAAAGACTGATCTACAGCTTCTATCATTACAGTCAGCTGGGTGACTACAGATGTCCGAAATGCGGCTTTAAACGTCCGGAGATCGACTTTGATGCCACAGATGTGAAGGTGGATGATCAGATCGCTTTTACAGTGGAGGATAAACGGATCGTGGCCAATTATAAGGGATTCTATAATGTGTATAATATTCTGGCTGCCTATGCGGGAATTCGTACCGCAGGCTTTAAGGCGGAGCATTTTAATGAGATGCTCCGGAAGTTTAACCCGGAGAACGGACGCAATGAACAGTTTCGGATCAAGGGCACCGGTGTTGTTCTGAATCTTGCTAAGAATCCGGCCGGTTTTAACCAGAACATTTCAGCTGTGATGCAGGACGGATCACCAAAGGATATCATCATTGTGATCAATGATAATGCACAGGATGGAAAAGATATCTCCTGGCTCTGGGATGTGGATTTTGATCTTTTCGGAGGGGACAATATCAATTCCATCACAGTCAGTGGTATCCGGTGTCAGGATATGCGCCTCCGTCTGAAATATGTGGATATCCCGTCCATGCTGGAAAATGATGTGGAGACAGCCATCCGCAAACGAATCGGGGATGGATGCGGCAATCTTTATGTACTTGTGAATTATACGGCGCTGTTTGGCACCAGAAATATCCTGAAGAAACTGGAGGGTGAGAAATGAAGATAACGATAGGACATTTATATCCGGATCTTCTGAACCTTTACGGTGACAGAGGAAATATCCAGTGTCTGATGAAGCGCTGTCTCTGGAGAGGAATCGAGGCAGAAACCATAGCCTACGAACTGGATGATAGAATCGATTTTTCCAAACTGGATATCGTACTTCTTGGCGGTGGCTCCGACAGAGAACAGATGCTGGTATGTGAAAAGCTGAAGGAAATCCAGAAGGATTTCAAGGCGTATGTGGAAGATAATGGAGTTGTGATCGCAATCTGTGGAGGGTATCAGCTCCTTGGAAATTATTATAAAACTGATCAGGGAATGATCGAAGGGCTGAAGCTTGTAGATATGAGCACTGAGCAGGGAAAAGGCCGCCTTATTGGAAACATTGTGATGCAGAGCGATCTTTTTGATATGCCTATCGTAGGCTTTGAAAATCATGGAGGGCGTACCACCATCGGAAACAACAGATCCCTGGGGAAGGTTCTGTCAGGATACGGAAATGACGGACAATCCGGAGAGGAAGGGGTTGTATACAAAAATGTGATCGGTACGTATCTTCACGGACCACTTCTTCCCAAGAATCCGCAGCTTGCAGATCTTCTGATCAGCCGTGCACTGGAAAAGAAATACGGTAAAAAGATCGAACTTGAGAAACTGGACGACAGCGAGGAACAGGAGGCAAACTCCTATATTTTTCACCGCTTTGTAAAAAACGAAGGATAAGAGGGCAGTATGGCAAAATCAAACAATCAGAAGGCGAAGATCCTGTACCTTGAAAAAATGCTGCGGGAAACAGGGGAGCATCGGGTAATATCTATGCAGAAGATCCTTGAGAATCTTGAGAAACAGGGAATCCGTGCAGAGCGAAAGAGCATTTATGATGATGTGGAGGTATTACGTTCTTTTGGAATGGATATCCGTTATACAAGAGAACGGCCGGGTGGTTATTATCTTGCCGGTGAGAGTGCCGGAGAGGAACAGCTGTCTGAAGAACCCGGGCTGACTGCTGAAGCTAAGGATATTCGTGAAACTAAAGATATTCATGAGACATCTGTGACAGGGTACCGGAAGCTTCTTGAGGCTTCAGCCGGAACCATAAAAAAAGAAATAAAACTTCTCTGTGCCGGAGCTGTACAGGTGGAGGTGAGAGACTTTTTCGGCACAGCTGCAGAATATAAAATGAAAGATAGCGGAGATCTGACGGTAACTGCAGAACTTCCGGAAAATGGAAAATTCTACGGATGGCTGACCGGGATGGGCGGCAGTGTACGTATCCTGAAACCCAAGAAATCTGCAGCCGCCTACAGAGACTATCTGAAATCACTGGCAAAGGACTATAAAGGCTTATAGGAGAGATTTGATCATGAAGAAAAAAACAGCAATCCTGCTTGTGGGAGCTTTTGTCTTTACAGCAGCCTTTTCCGGCTGTGGAAAAAACAAAGAGGCGACAGAGGCAGCCAATGAAAGTGTGGAGTCTGAAGACCCGGAAGGAAAAGCCAAAAACAGCGATGATGCAGAGAAAGAAGAAAAAGAAGAAGCAAAGGAAACTGCGGCAGCAGATAAGAAAGTAGGTGTGTTTCTGCCTTCATCAGCAGATGATCCCCGTTGGTCTGCTGATGGAGAAACTCTTCAGAATACACTGGAAGATGATGGATATGATGCAGAGATATTTTGGGCAGATGAAGACAGTGATACGCAGGTATCCCAGATTCAGTCTATTCTGGATGATGAAGAGCTTTCTGCACTTGTCATCGCACCTGCAGATGCTTACAGCCTGAACGATGTGCTGGAGCAGGTGTACGAGAAATCCATTCCCGTGATTTCGTACGATCAGCTGATCATGGATACAGATAAGGTCAACTATTATGTTACCTTTAATACAAGAAAAGCCGGAAAAATGGTGGGAGATTCCATCATAAAAAAAATGGATCTGGAGAAAGCACGGGAAGAAAAGAAAACTCTGACCATTGAGTTCCTTATGGGCTCTCCGGATGATCGTGACGCACTGTTCTTTTATAATGGAGTGATGGAGAAGCTTCAGGAATATTTCGACGATGGAACACTGGCATGTACTTCAGGAAAGCTGACCTTTGATGATACTGCAGTGATGCGTTCCGGAAGAAATACCGCAAAGAATGATATGGCGGAGATCCTTTCTCAGAATTATACAGAGGATGCGCCGGATATTATCTGCACAGGTGCCGATGACCTTGCACTTGGGGCTGTGGATGCTCTGGAGGATGCTGGATATGTGTCTGGAGAGGATGGCTGGCCTATGATCACAGGAGGCGGCTGTGAGGCAGAAGCAGTGACAGCTGTGATCCAGGGAAAGATTGAGGATGATCTGCTGTTTGATAACCGTGTACTGGCAAATGATTGTGTAACGATGGTGGATGCTATTCTGAAAGGGGAGAAACCGGAGATCTCCGATTATGAGCAGTATGATAACGGGACCAAGATCGTGGGAACTGTGACCAGTGATATCCAGCTGATCGATGCAGATAATTATCAGATGCTTGTGGATGACGGATATTATGAAGAGAATGAAATCATGCCGGAGGCAACTGCCACACCAACGCCGACAGTGACACCGGAAGCTACGGTGACGGAAGAACCGGATATAGATGAAAATACAACGGAAGCTGCATCGGCTTCATCGGAAAAGGAAGAAACGGAAATTTCCGGAACACCGACACCGGAGGAAACAGTAACTCCGACACCTTCAGAGAAGCCAGAAAAGGATGCCACTGCATAGATCAGAAATGACATCATGATCCGGCTGTGATAAAAATAAAAATACTCCTGGAAACAATGTATATAAGTTTTCAGGAGTATTTTTTATGATAAATCTTATTCACGGAAAGTAAGTTTGCCATCAGCAATGGAATCAATGATAGCAAGGGATTCCAGGTGGATACCCATGTCACGGATGGTCTGTCCGCCGGACTGGAAGCCTTTTTCGATAACGATTCCGGCTCCTTCAAGAGTTGCGCCGGATTTCTTAACGATGTCGATCAGACCGAGAAGTGCACAGCCATTGGCAAGAAAATCATCGATCAGGAGTACGTGATCTTCCGGTCCGAGAAATTTCTTGGAAAGGATCACATCGTAAACTTTCTTGTGGGTGAAAGATTCTACCTTGGTGGTGTACATCTCGCCGTCAAGGTTCACACTCTGTGCTTTCTTGGCAAATACAACCGGTACATGGAAATACTGTGCCGCAATACAGGCAATACCGATACCGGAAGCTTCGATGGTAAGGATCTTGGTGATTGGACAGTGGTCAAAACGTTTCTTGAATTCTTTGCCGACCTCGTTGATCAGGTCAATATCCATCTGATGATTCAGAAAGCTGTCCACTTTTAAAATATTTCCTTCTTTTACTACGCCGTCTGTCAGAATTCTGTCTTTTAAAAGCTGCATGAAATTTATCTCCTTTGATTTATCACATTAATATATGTTTACTGCCCACGGACAGAGCAGTAATATTTTTAATATGTATCATACGACAATATTTGCGTGAGTGCAATTATTTTTGACAAAATAAAATAATTTATTTTTACATGAAGTTTCAAAACGCCTTGATTTTAGGCTGTTTTTAATTTGATAAAACCTGTAAAGCATTGAAATTATGCCAATTTTATGCCAATCGGCGAAAAAATCATGGATTTATAAAGAACCGGTATATTGATTTCATGATCGGCATATGCTATAATGCCAGTAGGCAAAAAGTAATCCCAAGAATACTTGTAGCAAAGAACGAAACCCCGGATTGTAGTAGCGTACAATCCGGGGTTTCTTCTTACTTTTTTTAAGTGGTCAAGCGTCCACCAGGCTACTTGTTGTCCTTGTCATGCCTGTCTAGCCATTTGCAGATGAGGTGGCAGGTCACACCTGCCGCAACAGTGACAAGAAAAGTAATCCCAATACCCATAGCAGTTCACCTCCCCCCGTTGCCGGGTCTCGGTTGGACAACGCAGTCAGTATAACACAACTTAGAACAGAATGGAACATATAAAAATACCCGGTGCAAATTAATGTACCGGGCGGTTTTTTATTTGTTGCCAAGAAATTTTTTAAAGTCCTCGATAATCGTGTCGGACGGATTGGCCGCGTAGGCCGCCAAAGCCTTGTCACGTTCCCTGGCTGCCTCTTCCTTCCAAGAATTATACTTTTCTGAAGATAAATTTTTTCTGCTGCTATAACGTGCGTACATGCGTTTGTAACATTTGTCGTATTCTTTGAGTATAGGATTCTTTTTTCTCTTATTCTTGTAATTGTGATCGGCGTAAACTTGCTGACAAGTCAGGCCTGTATCTTTATAGAGATTATCGCAACATTCTCCGTCATGCCCGTTTACAATAAAATATTTGTCGCAGATAGCGCATTTTTTTATTTTGATGTTTAATTCTAGCATTTTAAGGAATTCACAAGTTAAAGCTTCTCTAATTGATTCAAAGGAATAACCATGAATAATTTCGACATCAGTAGAGTTAATTTGCTGATTTATGATGCTGTTTTGTTGTTCTCTTATACGAAATTGTTCCTCGATGTCTAAAGTAAAATCTATGGAATTTGCCGTAATCTTATAATCTAAATCGTTAAGCTCAAATATACTTACTAAATGCCGTATAAATGTAACCTCCTTGAAGGATATTTCATTACTTGTTTTATACATTTTAGGACTGAGTGAAATATATTTTTTTAATGATTCCTGAATTGTTGGACATATATTGACATCCAAACAAGGAACAAAATTTTCTATAAAATCTCGATGTAAAGAAAAGTAATCGTATCGTGGTCGTCTTATTTCTGTATAATCCGATTCTCTTAAGCTTTCAGCATCTATATAAGCGTAGGAAACACAGGGAAATAAATCACACACTAAATGAAATGCAAGTGCGTTTGGCATAGAGCCATGTGTTAATTCCGTGAGTGATAAAAGTCTTTTTTTTGCTAGGGGAAAATGGAGCAATATTGTTTCTTTTAAGTAATCAGAAGTAGAATATTTTTCAAAAATCTGTAAAGCTGTTTTTCTTCGCTGTTCATAATAAGAAAAATCATGATTTATAAAGTCTAGGAACAATTCTCCAATCTTATAGACGGGTAATTTAGTAAATTCTGATTCCGAGTAATGATGCCTGAAAGAATTATCAATTATAGCTTTTTTTGTTAAATCATATGTGAATATGTGCATAATATATTCTCCTTTTAATAGAACTATATAAAAACAAATTAATAACTATATAAAAATTCTAAAGGAATTAGTTGCAAAAGTCAATGGCAATACTTAAAATAAGATATAGAGAGATGAAACAAATTAAAAATATATCTTTCTAAATATGAAAGGAGGAATTTCAGTGAATGCAGCAGTAATCAACAAAAATGCAAAGCTTCAAAGAGTACCAGAAGCGTGTGCAGATACTAATTGGAGCAGAAACACACTTATGAAAGTTGCCGCAGAAGCGAATGCAATCATCAGAGTTGGTCGAACTGTACGAATTGATATGCCTGTACTTTACAAGTATATTGATACGGTTTACAAGGCCAACTAACACACATATCTACAAAGGACGATCAAGCGCGATTCGCGCATTAATTTCATACAAAAGACGAAAAAAATCTCAAAGAAAGGAGATGTTAGGAACGAAGGAAGATTTTGAATTAATCCGGCAGCAGATAAACATTGAAGCTGTAGCGAACCATTTGATGAAAAAGCAAGGGAAGAATTACATCTTTCCTAGTGAAAAATCTGCAAGCGTCCGCATTTACCCGGAGACACAAAGTTTTTATGATTTCGGCCGAGCGATCGGCGGCGACGAAATTCGTTTGTGGTCACATGTGCGAGACGTTGATTCCTGGACAGCCTTGCGGCAGATCAGAGAAACATTCGGACTGAATACGCCCAATAGGAAGAACAGCCGAGATTTAATTCGACAGCAGGAACAGGCCCGGCAGAAACAGCAACAAGCTGAAAAGGATGCAAAACGCCGCTGGAGGCTACAGGTTGAAGCTTTGCAGAGAGAATGTGAGTTCTATCAGGACATCCTTGATTCAGGGCACTGTGAGCCTTTGAGCTGGTTGTGGTGTATATGCCGGAATAGGTTAACTACAGCTGAAGGACAACTTGATCTGCTGTGCGGAATTTTATAAAAAAAATTTATGAAAGGCGATTGAAAGAGAGCCAATGAGAGCCAGACGGTTAATTTTTATTTATGGAAGAACTAAATTTAAGAGATAGTCCCGTCGAGCAACTAATAGAGGATGTAAATAAATCATTAATCTATACTTATGATGCAGACGGGAAACCAAAAAAAATAAAGCAACTCATAAAGAATCATGAAATTGTCATGGAGCACGATGAACGAATTGCCGGAAAAATCAGATACAATGAATTTTCACATCAGCCTTACCTATATGGTAGTGTGCCATGGGAAGAAGAGGATAATTGTCGAGCATGGAACAGTGGTGATGATTCAGCCCTGTTTTCGATGATCCAGTGCGATTATGGATTGAATAGTCGGCAAGATTTTTTCGATGCGATGAAGAATGTAGCTATGCGTCATAAATTTCATCCAATAAAAGATTTGCTTAATTCCTTTCAATGGGATGGAAGAGAGCATATAAGAAGCCTGCTGCCAGAATATCTTGGAGCAGAGGATTCTGATTATACATATCAGGTTATGCGCCTTTGGATGTTGGGTGCTGTTGCAAGAATCTTTCGGCCGGGATGCAAATTTGATTATTGTATGATTTTGCAGGGAGCACAGGGAGTGGGAAAGTCTACGTTGCCGAGGCTAATGGCACTAGATGACAGCTGGTTTTCAGATAGTCTTGACAGCCTTGATACAGACCGAAGTGCACAATCATTAATAGGGGTTTGGATTTGTGAGTTGGCAGAATTAAAAAGCCTTGCAAGAACAACAGGTGGAATGGAATCCGTAAAGAAATTTTTGACGGCAACGCAAGATCGGTTTCGTCAACCATATGAGCGGCGAGCCGATACATATTTGAGATCATGCGTATTTATGGGGACAACAAACAAAAGTGACTTTTTGAGCGATCAGACGGGAAATCGCCGATTTTTGATTGTAAAAGTTGGAGAGCAAAAACCAGAGAAAAACTTGTTTGATGAATCTGCCATGGAAGATATACGCCAATCATGGGCGGAAGCTGTTTATATCTGGAAGAATGAAAAACCTACGCTTATACTTCCAGAATCGTTAAAACAAGAAGCAGAGCAGGCTCAGAACGATAATATGGCTGATGATGGAAGCAGCGGAATTATAGAAGCATATCTTGAAGATCAGACAAAAGTTTGTGCTATTCAGGTATGGCAGGAAGCGTTAGGGCAATCAGGAATGCCACCCAAATGGAAAGCTGCTGAAATAAATAGTATTATCTCAAAAGTTCCGGGCTGGGCGAAAATCAAAAATGTTTCACGATTTGGAAAGTATGGAAGTCAACGAGGCTATGAAAAAGTGCCAACAAACAAGAATGAGTTTGTTGCTGTTGACGCTGAACAGCAAAGTGAACTGCCATTTGACTAATCTGAAATTGAGTTGTTGACGGTGTTGTTACAACCAAAGTTGACAACGTTGTTGACAGCTCAATCCCTTATATTTACTTACTTTTTTACTATATGTCAACATTGTCAACAATAAAATAATAAGAAAAAGATATAGAGTAAAAATAAGAGAAAATAAAAAATTTAAAAGTCTTTTGGAATGTTGACACATGTTGTTGACATGGATTTGTTGACGGTAAGGAAACGGCCTGATAGAACAGAAGGTATCATTCCTTCCTATCAGGCATATCGCATATAGCTCGTCATTAAGGACGAATGGAAGGAGGTAACATTGGACTTTAAAAAACAGTATTTCACCATCTGGACAGCTGTTTGGAACCTGCATAAACGATATCATGGCATCCAGGAGCCGGATGAGAAACGCTGGAAGCAACTGAATGATGAATGTGAAATGCTAGATAACCAATATTCAGGACGGCCGGAGCAAAGATTTGTTCAGTCGCTGTTGCTTGGGGTTGTCGCTGAATTAGAAAGGGAGGCAAGTCATGAAGGAAAAACAGAAGCCACCACGACAACACAGCCTTGACCGATTTCAGCAGTGGAGCATGAAAGTTATTGAAGAAAGCAAGAACCAGAAAGGAGATCATGAGAATGAGAAGAAAGAAATTGAAGAAACAGCAGATTTATTGCGGTCAGGATTTTCGAGATTGGGAGGGATATCGTATCTTACAGGTTCAGTCCGATGATCTAGACAGAAATGTAAGGATTAAACTGATAAATGAAACGGGACATATCGTGAAGCTTTTTCTCGATGATCTATGTTTTGATGGAGAAACAATGTCTTATACAGAGTGGCAGGGTGCACCGCATAGCGAAACGATTAAAAAAAATCGCCACAGCGCATAGCAACACGATGAAAAAAAAGACCGCACATATAGCATAACGATTAAAAAAGGCCGCGCCATACTCCGACACGGATAAAAAAAGGGAAAGCGCGCCACACCTTTACATATCAAAAAAGGCCGAATGATCCGCATATAAGGACATGGAGGGACACATATCCACCGCCTGTATGATTGCCGTGGGCAGCAGGAACCAGAGCCACACAAACCAACTGCTGCCGGTCCGCATACGCGGAGGACAAGGGCAAGAGAGAACGAACGAGAACCGAAATCAGCGTGGATCAGCGGCAGAATGGCATAAAATTTGGCATACTCACACAGGCACGAGACCGCAAAGCCGCATGGATACAGGGGTTAAAGGAGTGGTGTTGGTTTATCCCAAAAAAAGCAATATATTTTTGAGAACGTAAAGGACTACCCCGGAGCCCCGTTGTAGGGGAGCGGCGGCGAGTCAGGTAAGCTGCCAAAGCAACCGAAAAAAATAAAAAGGGCCTTTCCAGAAAAAAGGAGACTGCTGCCAAAGTAGCACCCTCGAAAAAATTTCAAAAAATAAAAAGGCTTATTACAACAACGGAAAAACGCTCAAATTTCGAGTTTTAAATGTTAGGCGGTAAATTGTACCAGTAAGCTGAAAAAGGCGATTCTAGAGCAAAATAGCAAAGCAATTAATTATGAACAAAGCAAGCCTGTATTTTCTATCAGGCAGAAAAGGAGAGTAACATGGAATTTGTAGGATTAAAGAATCAAGTTGTAGCTTTCGGAAAAAAGATGCAAAGCATAAAAGCGGATCATGAAAAAAAGGTGGTCGAAATCAAAAAAACATATGTTAATGCCAAGATACCGCAGTTTGTACGGGACGAGAATGAACGCTATCAGAAGGCTGTTCAAAGCGAGAGGCTTGCAGCTATAAATACACTGAACGATTCTGTAAAAAAACTGGAAGCAAGTCAAAACGGAGGTATAACCGATAAGATTGATACCGTTATGCTGAATGAACTGAACGCTATTTCTCAGTCAAACATGGGATTGACTGCGGCAGAGCTGAAAGCTGTCGGACAAAGAGTTCTTGCATCCGGATCAGCAATCTGCTGCCGGAAGTTGACGGATATCGCACATCAAAGCGGATACCAATTGCATCTACCAGATCCGGCAGAAGCGAAAAAAGTACTTTATGAAGCATCTGAGCAGATTCTAAACTTTTTCAAGTTTTACGATGGCTCAAATCCGTATGCTTCAAATGTTCCATATGGTTCCAGCAAGTATGGTTTAATGGCGTCAGGACGATTCCTTGATGATTATGAACGACAGTTTGAACGGGCTACAGCGAATACTTTAGCAGATACGAGGAAGGCTTTAGAAGATGCTGAAGGAAAAGGCAATGCAGATGCTATAACAGAAGCGGCAGAAAAGCTCAAAGAGATGGTTCAATCAGATTCACTGCCAGAAGAAAAGCCAAGTAAAGGCGCGGAGTTTGCGAGAAAATATAGCGAAAAAATGGGTCCTAGAAACGGCAATCAGCAACCGATGTTTATTCAACCAAGCCCAGGTGTAAAGCCTAAACGTGCACTACGACCAGCTCAGAGACCAGATATCAGTCTTGATACTTCAGTGTCTTTTGCAGCTCAAGCAGCGCAAAGAGCATCTGAAAAAGCATGGGAAGAGGCGGCGAGACTCGTGGACAATTCAGCAGAGATACCGGATGTTCCAGCAACGTTTTAAGTGCTTTCCGGTGCTGGACTACCAATCCGGTACCGGGGAAAGGATAAGAGAATGACAGAACAGGCGTACATTGGTCTTCTTGAAGAAGAGTTTAGAAGTTGTCCGGTGAGCAGGGAGCAAATTGAACAGGCTTTTGAAGTAGCGATAAGCGAAGTTAAGAGTCCGGAATTAAGCTACGGAAACCTTAGCGCCTTGCTTTGCCAGGTGTTTCGGAATGGATCCAGCCAACCATGTTTGTCGGATGCGACACAAAAGCAGATCAGAACAATTCTGGATATTAAATAAAAAAAACAGAGCCCCCGTTCCCCTACCATGCGTGCCGGATAGAGGCGAAAACTCTGCTAAGAAAAGAAAGGTGATCCTTTTATCTGTGGCTATTATAGCACAAATAGAACAATAGGGCAACAAAAAAAGACTGCCCCTGTAATAAGACAGCCTTTTTCATTGACTTATGCGTGGACGAATTTGGTTGCAAAATTGCACAAATAAAGCATAACACAAACAGAACGAATGTTCAAGCTTTTACATCCTATCAGGCCAATATCAAAACTGCGGATCGCTGGTATCTCGTTCCATACGTTGATTTATAGCATTACGAACATAAGTATTTAAAGATTCGCCAGCATTTTCAGCTGCTGCCTTAATTATATCTTTTTGACCTTTGGGAACGGTTAACTCTAGGCGATCGTAATTGTTTTTTACATATTTATGAACTGCTTTTTGTTGAGCTTTGCTAATTTTGCCTTCTTCTGGCATAATGCACCTTCTTCCTGATTGTTTATAAAAGGAGCGGTCAAATATAGATCAACCTTCTCCACCATACTGTAAGTATAACATAAAAATCTATTACCGTAAATATAGAAAATTGCAAAATATATTCACGTAAATATATACAAAATGTCAATAGACTATTTACGGGAATAGATATATAATATAATCAGTTCAAGGGAACAGAATAACAGCCGGGAGAGCCGAAAGCCCCCAATACTTCAAGCCATATACCTGTGAGATCAGCGATAGGGTGTGTCAATAGCCAGGAAGATGCTTGAAGAGCTGAGAGCCTTGAATAAGCAAAGGAGGAATGCAGAATGAAGTACAATCTCAGTAAAATTATGTTGAAAGCATGGAAAGTTTACCGTAAGACAAAGAACATCAGCTTTGCAGAAGCACTTCACAGAGCATGGTTATCTGCAAAGGCAGAAGAAATCAATGCAAAGAGAATCGAAGATGCGAAACATGCAGCAGGAATCACAGAGGAAACCAATACCTTTGCTAAGTGGAAAGAGCTTGGTTATAAGGTAAAGCATGGAGCATCAGCATTATTCGGATGTTCTCTGATCTGGGGAAGCAGAGGAGACGGTGCTACTTATCGGGCGAGCTTTTTCGGAGCTTCACAGGTACAACCAATTTAATAAAAAAGCCCTTACCAGAGCGGCAACTCCGGTAAAGGCCAAATAACCCGTCAAACACACAAATTGAGGGGCTGTGAGAATTATAGCATCTCATTCCCCTCGAAGCAATAAGAGAAAGGAAGAATAAAAAATGATCTCAGTGATCGACGTTCTCACTATTTTTATTACCGGTTTTATCGCCGGTGGTGTATGCAACTATATTCGTTGTTTAGAAAGAGAGGAAAACAGATAATGAAATTTTCACAGTACTATCAGAGTAAGATGACAGAAGCCATTGATAAAAAAGAGAGTGAAATGTGGCGAGATTTTTACACGACAATTCTGCCGAGACGTATCAAGAAGTTTAAGAAAAAGTATATAGGAACCCCGGAAAGCCTTGAAAAAGCCGTGCAAGAATACGAGGATGAACTTTTAGGCAAGAGAAGAGAATACATTGATTTCTCATTATCAGAAGAATATGACCGCTTGTTGAAGTTACATTTTCATGATGCTGTTGAAAGACTGGATCAGCAGCAGGGGGATACGCCGGATAAAACGGAGCATCCAGTTTTGGACAGTCAGCCACTTGCATCTGAGCTTATTGCAGATCTCAAAGCAAGATTGCAGATAGCTGAAGCAGACAGAGATAATTTTTACAATCAGAAGTCTGTTTATCAAATGCAGCTTGACGTTATCAGTTTTGTATTACGAATTGCAGACCCGATTATGCTGAAAAAGATTTATGCAGACACAAAAGTATCCTACGAAAAGCAGATTCAGGAGGCATGACATGGATTATAAAAAAGCAATTACAGGAATGATTAATGAAATTCAATCAGAAAAAATTTTACGTTATATTTATATTATCGTAGCTGATATTTACAATGATTTACGGAGGTAATGCTATGAGCTATAAAGAGAAGATTATTGCACTTTTAGATAAGGTTAATGATGAATACATATTGAAAAGGGTTTATAAATTGTTGATTTACCTCTATTTGAAAGAATAAAATAAACTACAGAGGGCGGCGGTACTGCTGCCCTTTCTTTATCAGACAGTGGAAAGAAGGAGTATAGATGGCAAGAAAAAAACGAACAGACAACAGGGGCCGTGTATTGAGAACCGGCGAAAGTCAGGGTAAGGATGGCCGGTACTGCTACAGGTGGACAGATTTAGCAGGGAAAAGATGTGCGACTTATGCGTTATCTTTAGTAGAATTGAGAGGAAAAGAGAAAGAAATAGAGCGTGATCTGACAGACGGTATAGACACCCGGGGCGGAGATATGACGTTGAATCAGCTTTTTGAATTATTTATGAAAACAAAAGCGAGCATCAGAGAATCAACAAGATGTAATTATGAGAATTTTTGGACAATCAGCATCAGACCGTCTGTGATCGGAGAGATGAAGATTTGCCAAATAAAGCAAATACACTTAAAAAAACTGTACGCTGAATTGAAAGCCAAGGGGACAAAAAATTCAACAATACAGGTGTATCACGTTCTTATATCGGCAGTTTTTCAATTAGCTGTGGACAATGATTTTATCAGAAAAAATCCTTGTAAAAACTGTAGGAAAGACATGAAAAAAGAATCTACCCCCAGGCAGGCCTTAACGATTAAAGAGCAGGAAACGCTACTTGATTTTGTGGCGAATAGTGATACCTATTGCGGAAATCTGCCGATTTTAAAATTTGCACTGGCAACCGGCTTAAGAATAGGAGAATTAGCTGGTCTGAGGTTTGATGACATAGACATGCAATATAATGTTATTCATGTACGCAGACAGCTCATATACAGGAATTATGCCGGAAAGGGCTATGAGTTTCATGCAGAGCCGCCGAAAAGCAGTTCTGGAGTAAGAGATGTACCGCTTACTACTACGGCAAAAGAAAGCCTGATAGAGCAGAAGAAGCTAGATCTTATTTTAGGAAAGCGAGCAAAAGAACGTTCTGTTGACGGATTAAAAGGATTTATATTTATCAATTCAAACGGAAATCCTGTATTAACGATTAATTTCGATACCATGTTGAAAAATGTTGTAAGGGCGTACAACAAGAAGGAAAGCCTGGCAGCAGAAAAAGAGCATCGGGAGCCGGTCCTGCTGCCGCATATATCAGCTCATATCCTGCGACATACGGCTTGCACAAGGATGGCTGAGGCAGGTATAGACCCCAAGGTTTTACAGGCAATTATGGGGCACAGTAATATTAGTGTAACAATGGACGTTTATAACCATGTTGATCCGCTTAGAGTTCAGCGTGAAATAAAAAAGATGGAAAGTATCGTATAACAGCAATAAGGCCATTCCCTTTATCGGGCGTGGCTTTTTTTTTCTGTATGCCAATTTTATGCCAAACAAAAGAAATTAGATGTAATTAGATGAAACATGAAAATTCGCAGAAACGCCGAAAACCTTCTATTTACAATGGTTTCTGGCATATGACGAAACAAGTTGAAGTTTATTATTATTTTTGACAAAAAAACATAAAATTATTATAATAGATAAGATGACGAAGAAAGGAACAGGCACAGATGAAAGAGTACGAAGTAATCTGGGAAATTTTTAACAAATGCCCGAGAAATCAGATGCGTGATGTATTTGTGGAAGAAGTAGAGATTGCAGATCCGGAAGCGTATGTGAAACAGAAATTTCAGGGGAAGGATGTCTCCTACGAGAAGACAGTACTGGAAGACGGAACCATCATTTTTGACATTCAGACATCTATGATCCGGCAGCGCTGTTCTTTCACGGAGATATGAGGGAGGAAATACACATGAAAGAAACACATGTGCACGTTCTCGAGGATGGAACCGTTCTTGAGCATACCCACGGGGAACAGGAACATGTGCATACTCACGATAGCACACATCCTCATCATCACAGCCACGCACAGACCAAGGCCGTACTCAACAGACTTTCCAGGGCCATTGGTCATATGGAATCCATTAAGCGTATGGTGGAGGAAGGACGTGACTGCAGCGAAGTGCTGATCCAGCTGTCAGCCGTAAAATCTGCGATCAATAATACAGGCAAGATCATACTGCAGGATCATATAGAACACTGCATCGTGGATGCAGTAGAGCATGGAGACAGGGATGCTATCAAAGAACTGGAAAAAGCGATCGACAGATTTATGAAGTAAGGTAAGGAGTTCATGAGAGATCATGAATGAGAAAAATGCACGGACAGAGAGTCAGTTCGGTCAGTGTAAATACAAAGAATGAGAGGAATCTATTATGGCAAAAGAGTGTAGCAATACATCCTGCAACAAATCAAGCTGTGAAGGCTGCGGAGAGAAAAAAAACCAGAGCCTCATGGCAGAACCAAATGTTTTTTCTGACGTAAAACATGTGATCGGAGTTGTCAGCGGAAAGGGAGGCGTGGGTAAATCCTTCGTAACAGGCTCCCTGGCAAACCTGATGGCTTCCAAGGGATATAAAGTGGGCATTATGGATGCTGATATCACCGGTCCGTCCATCCCGAAGATGTATGGCATCAAGGGCAATGCACAGGGCAGTGACAACGGGATCTATCCGATGCCAACTGCAAACGGAATCGAGGTTATGTCTGTAAACCTTCTTCTTCCGGATGAGGAGACACCGGTGATCTGGAGAGGTCCGGTCCTTGCAAATATGGTAAAACAGTTTTGGAGTGATGTGATCTGGGGTGAATTGGATTATCTCTTTGTAGATATGCCGCCAGGAACCGGAGATGTTCCGCTGACAGTATTCCAGTCCCTGCCGATCGAGGGTGTTGTGATCGTTACTTCCCCGCAGGATCTGGTCCGCATGATCGTCAAGAAAGCCTATAACATGGCTGATATGATGAAGGTTCCGGTCCTTGGAATCGTGGAGAACTATAGCTATGTGAAATGTCCGGACTGCGGAAAAGAGATCAAGGTCTTTGGCGAGAGCCATATCGATGAGATCGCTGCAGAATTGAAGGTTCCGGTCCTGGGCAAGATGCCGATTGACGTGAAGCTTGCAGAGCTTGCAGACAGCGGTCTGTTTAGTAAGATCGAGAATGAGTATATCACCGCGGCAGCAGACGTGATGCCGAAGGCTGAAGTGTAAGTAATAAGAATAATATCTGACCGATATCAATAACAGAAAAGACCACCGGAATTGAGTATATAAGGATCGTAATAACCTTATGGCAGATTCCGGTGGCTTTTTTACTGGATCAGGGAAGTTTCCTGCTTCAATCGCGAAAAGCAGTAAGCGGCAGGGACTTGATCATATCAGATCTGGGAAAAATATTTCAGAAAACACTGGGCAGCCTGAGAAAGCTGCAGTGCTTCATGATGAGCGATCACGGCACTTCTTGCGGGCAGAGGTGTTTTCAGATGGACAGGTTCCAGGCCCGGACGGTTGCGGAGCATATAATCCGGGATACAGGCAATACCAAGTCCGATCTCTGCAAGATCGATCAGCAGATCGTTGCTGTTCAGTTCAACCTCAGGCAGCAGCTTCAGTCCCTGGGCTGCAAACACCTGATGAAGATATTCGCTGGTGGTACTCTTTGGAGCGAGCATCAGGATGGGATAATCCAGAAGATTTTCCATGGAAAGAGGAGATTTGCCCATGGTGAAATAGTCCGGATTTGCCACGAAGATATCCCGGAATTCCAGCACAGTCTGAAGCTTGGTGTGGGCCGAAAGCCGGGAATTCGGGTAGTTGGTGACGATCAGCTCAGCCTGGCCGTTTTCCAGAAGCTCCGCACATCCGATAGAAGTACTGTTGATGATCTTGATCCGTACCTCCGGATGATCCTTGTGGAAACGGCGGAGATAGGGGATGAGAAAATAGCGGCACAGAGTATCGCTGGCACCGATCCGCAGCTGACCGGTAAGATTTCCTTCTCCGGAAAGGACAGCCTCTCCCTCGTTTAGCATGGAAAGGGCCGGTTTTACATGTTGGAGAAGAAGCTCTCCCTCAGGAGTCAGGATGACCCGTTTGGTGCTGCGCACAAACAGAGTATGGCCCAGCTTTTTTTCAAGGTTTTTGACGGCCTGGCTTACTGCAGACTGTGAGATAAAAAGCTGTCTGGAAGCCTCCGAAAAGCTCAGTGTTGTGGCCACATAATAAAACACTTTGTAAAGTTCAAGATTGATATCCATATGTGAAAAATCCTCCGCTTATAAATGATATAAGATATATTAATTTTACTAATGATATTTCCTATGATACTATATTTTCAGCAGAAAAGAAAGACTGAAATGCTTTCTGCACGTTTACCATCCTTATTATCGGATATAGAGAAAGGAGCCTTCTATGAGCAACGTAAGACGTGTGTATGTAGAAAAGAAACCTGCCTTTGCAGTAAAAGCAAAGGAACTGAAACATGAGATCAAACATTATCTTGGTATCAGCACTGTGACAGCAGTCCGCGAGCTGATCCGTTATGACGTGGAGAATATCTCCGATGAAGTATTTGAGAAAGCCTGCAAGACCGTATTTGCAGAGCCGCCGGTAGATGATCTGTATCTTGAAAAATTTGATGTGGCAGAGGGCGCACGTGTATTTTCCGTAGAATTCCTTCCCGGACAGTTTGACCAGAGAGCAGATTCTGCAGTGCAGTGTGTACAGTTCCTGGATGAGAATGCAGCACCGATCATCCGTTCAGCAACTACTTATGTAATTGAAGGAACCGTTACAGATGCAGAGTTTGAGGCGATCAAACATCACTGCATCAACCCTGTGGATTCCCGTGAGACAGGTCTTGAGAAGCCGGAAACACTGGTAACAATATTCCCGGATCCTGAGGATGTGAAGATTTTTGACGGATTCAAGGATATGGCTGAGGCTAATCTGAAGGAGCTGTACGCTTCTCTGAACCTCGCCATGACATTCAAGGACTTCCAGCATATCCAGAATTATTTCAGGAATGAAGAGAAACGCGATCCTTCCATGACAGAGATCCGCGTTCTGGATACCTACTGGTCTGATCATTGCCGTCATACTACTTTCTCCACAGAGCTTACCAGCGTGAAGTTTGATGAAGGTGATTATAAGACTCCTATCGAAAAAACATACAAAGAATATCTGGATGCCCATAAGAACATGTACAAGGGCCGTGACGATAAGTTTGTCTGCCTGATGGATCTTGCACTTATGGCAATGAAGAAACTGAAAGCAGAAGGCAAGCTTGCAGATCAGGAAGAGTCTGATGAGATCAATGCCTGCAGTATCGTGGTACCGGTGGACGTGGATGGAAAAGAAGAAGAGTGGCTGATCAACTTCAAGAATGAGACACACAACCATCCGACGGAGATTGAGCCTTTTGGTGGTGCGGCAACCTGCCTTGGCGGAGCCATCCGTGATCCGCTTTCCGGACGTACCTATGTATACCAGGCGATGCGTGTGACAGGTGCAGCAGATCCTACCGTATCCGTAAAGGAAACTCTGAAGGGCAAACTTCCGCAGAAGAAGCTTGTCCGCAGTGCAGCCCACGGCTACAGTTCCTACGGAAATCAGATCGGTCTTGCAACCGGTGCTGTAAAAGAGATCTATCATCCGGACTACGTTGCAAAACGTATGGAGATCGGTGCGGTTATGGGTGCGGCTCCGAGACGTGCGGTCATCCGTGAAAATTCCGACCCGGGAGATATCATCATCCTTCTTGGCGGACGTACCGGCCGTGACGGTATCGGCGGTGCAACAGGTTCCTCCAAGGTCCACACAGAGGCTTCCATCGAGGTTTGCGGCGCTGAGGTGCAGAAAGGTAACGCACCTACCGAGCGTAAGATCCAGAGAATGTTCCGCAGAGAGGAAGTCAGCCATATCATCAAGAAATGTAACGACTTCGGCGCAGGCGGTGTTTCCGTTGCCATTGGCGAGCTGGCACCGGGACTTCAGATCGACCTTGACAAGGTTCCGAAAAAATACGCAGGTCTTGACGGCACTGAGATCGCCATCTCTGAATCTCAGGAGCGTATGGCTGTTGTAGTTGACCCGAAAGATGTGGATACTTTCCTGAAATTTGCAAATGAAGAGAATCTTGAGGCAGTTCCGGTTGCAGTTGTAACTGAGGAGCCACGCCTTGTCCTTAACTGGAGAGGAAAAGAGATCGTAAATATCTCCCGTGCATTCCTGGATACCAACGGTGCACATCAGGAGACCTCCGTTGAGGTTGAGATCCCGTCAAAGGACGGAAATCTTTTCGAGGAACGTCCGGATGTAACAGACGTAAAGAAAAAATGGCTGGATGTTCTTGCTGACCTGAATGTATGCTCACAGAAGGGCCTTGTGGAGATGTTTGATGGCTCCATCGGCGCAGGCAGTGTATTTATGCCTCACGGCGGCAAATATCAGCTGACAGAGACACAGTCCATGGTTGCAAAGGTTCCGGTACAGAACGGAAAAACAGAGACTGTTACCATGATGAGCTACGGCTTTGATCCATACCTTTCCTCATGGAGTCCGTATCATGGAGCTGCCTACGCAGTAACTGAGTCTGTTGCCAAGATCGTTGCAACCGGTGGTGACTATAAGAAGATCCGTTTCACCTTCCAGGAATACTTCCGTCGTATGACAGAAGATCCTAAGAGATGGAGCCAGCCGTTCTCCGCACTGCTTGGCGCTTATGCGGCACAGATCGGATTCGGCCTTCCTTCCATCGGCGGTAAGGACAGTATGTCCGGAACCTTCAATGATATTGATGTTCCTCCGACACTGGTGTCCTTCGCAGTGGATGTTGCAAAGGTAAAAGATGTGATCACACCGGAATTCAAAAAAGCAGGAAGCAAGCTGGTATGGCTTCGTGCACCGAAGGATTCCTATGATCTTCCGGATTACCCGGCTCTTATGGAGCAGTATGATAAATTACACCAGGATATCCAGTCAGGCCGTGTGATCTCCGCATATGCACTTGACCGTCATGGAATCGCTGCCGCAGTCAGCAAGATGGCCTTTGGTAACGGCATGGGCGTAAAGATCGAGCATAACCTTGATCCGAGAGATTTCTTTGCTCCGGCATTCGGTGATATCATCTGTGAGGTTCCGGATGGAAAAGTCGGTGAGCTTGCAGTTACCTATACTGTGATCGGTGAGGTTACGGATAATGCGAAGTTCACCTATGGTGATACAGAGATCACTCTGAAAGAGGCGCTTTCCACATGGGAAGGAACTCTGGAGAATGTATTTAAAACAGCAGCAGGAACCGAGGATGTCAAGGCAGATGACGGTTCCCTTTACAAAGCAGACAGCATCTATGTATGCAAACATAAAGTTGCAAAACCACGTGTATTTATTCCGGTATTCCCTGGAACAAACTGCGAGTATGACAGCACCCGTGCATTTGAGAGAGCAGGTGCCGAGGTAGACGTAAAGGTATTCAAGAACCTTACAGCAGAAGATATCCATGATTCTGTAGAACTCTTTGAGAAATCCATCGCTCAGGCACAGATGATCATGTTCCCGGGCGGCTTCTCAGCTGGAGATGAGCCGGACGGATCTGCGAAATTCTTTGCTACCGCATTCCAGAATGAGAAGATCAAGGAGGCAGTTATGAAGCTCCTCAATGAGCGTGACGGTCTTGCTCTTGGTATCTGCAACGGATTCCAGGCACTGATCAAACTTGGACTGGTACCGTACGGTGAGATCTGCGGACAGAAAGAGGATTCTCCGACACTGACTTACAACACTATCGGACGTCACGTATCCAGGATGGTTTACACCAAGGTTGTCAGCAACAAGTCTCCATGGCTTCAGAAAGCACAGCTTGGCGGCGTATACTGTAATCCGGCTTCTCATGGTGAGGGACGTTTTGTTGCAAACGATGAGTGGCTGAAGAAACTCAAGGAAAATGGACAGATCGCAACAGAGTATGTACCGGTAGATGAGACCGGATATGAGGGTGAGTTTAACGTAAACGGCTCTTATATGAACATCGAGGGTATCACAAGCCCGGATGGACGTGTCCTCGGAAAGATGGCACACAGTGAGCGTCGTGACGCAGGCGTTGCTGTCAATATCTACGGAGAGCAGGATATCAAGATTTTCGAATCTGGTGTTGAGTACTTCAAGTAATATCCGTAAGCATGCAGTGGCAGGGGATTTCAGACCTCCCTGCCACTGTAAAAATACAAAAAAGCATATATTTTTTAAAAAATTAAAAAAAGTGAAAAAAACTGTTGACACAAGTCATAAACCATTATATAATAGCAAAGCGAGTTGCGGAACGGAAGAGTTCTTAAGACAAGCGTTTGTTATGGGATCTTAGCTCAGCTGGGAGAGCATCTGCCTTACAAGCAGAGGGTCATAGG
>OKSH01001008.1_pt1 | contig 27228 bp, 45 predicted proteins | sample 1601231 | NCBI WGS metagenome assembly OKSH01 (sample SAMEA3541596, study PRJEB24748) | human gut metagenome | biome: human gut; feature: human-associated habitat; material: faeces | place: China | collected 2012
CTTCCGCCGCGCCTCCCGGAGGATGCCGCGCGCGGGCCTGAGGCCGCCCCGGCACAGGGGAGGCCCGCATGAAGCTGCTTTCCCTGCAGGAAGTGACCAAGATTTTCGGCGGGCTCATTGCGGTCAACGATCTTTCCTTTTCGGTGGATGCGGGCAGCATCGTGGGCCTGATCGGGCCCAACGGCGCGGGCAAGACCACGGTTTTCAACTGCATTACCGGCAATTACACGCCGGAGCGGGGCCGGATCTTTTTTGACGGCGAGCCCATTACCGGCCTGAAGCCCCACCGGGTGGTGGAACTGGGCATTGCGCGTACCTTTCAGAGCATCCGCCTGTTCGGAAAGCTGCCCGTGCTGGAAAACGTGCTGGCCGGACGGCATTGCCGGATGAAGGCCGGTCTGTTCGCCTGCATGCTGCACACGCCGGGCCAGCGCCGCGAGGAAAAGGCCGCCGTGGCCCGCTGCATGGAGGAATTGCGCTTCGTGGGCCTGGCCGACCGCCGCGCGGAAGCCGCCGGAGGCCTGTCCTACGGAAATCAACGACTGCTGGAAATCGCGCGCGCTCTGGCTTCGGACCCGCGCCTGCTGATCCTGGACGAACCCGCCGGGGGCATGAACGACCAGGAAACCGCGGCGCTGGTGGACATCATCGGCGCCATCCGGGAGCGGGGGATCACCGTGCTGCTTATTGAGCACGACATGCGCCTGGTCATGCGGATCTGCGAAAAACTGGTGGTGCTGGAGCACGGCACCTTGATCGCCGAGGGCGCGCCCGAGGCCATGCGCCGCCATCCGGCGGTGATTGAAGCCTATCTGGGCGCCGACGACGAGAAGTGGTGAATATGTCTCTGCTGACCCTTTCAGACATCCGGGTGCGCTACGGCAGCGTGGAAGTGCTGCACGGCATCAATCTGCGCGTGGAGGAGGGCGAGATCGTCACCATCCTCGGGGCCAACGGCGCGGGCAAAAGCACCACACTGCTGTCCATCAGTGGTCTGGTGCGTCCCTGTGAAGGCGAGATTCTCTTTGAGGGCAAGCCCCTGCTGCGCCTGCCCAGTCATGAGGTGGTGGGCTTGGGCATAGCCCAGTCCCCGGAGGGCCGCCGGGTCTTCGGGGCCATGAGCGTGCTGGAGAATCTGCGCCTGGGCGCATTCTGCATCCGGGACAAGGCCCGTAGCGAACGCACCCTGGAATGGATTTTTGATCTTTTCCCGCGCCTGCTGGAGCGCAAGGAGCAACTGGCGGGCACGCTTTCCGGCGGCGAGCAGCAGATGCTGGCCATCGGCCGGGCCCTGATGGCCGAACCGCGCCTGCTTCTGCTGGACGAGCCGTCTCTGGGGCTGGCTCCGCTGCTGGTACGCTCCATTTTCGAAACCGTGCGGACCATCAACGAGCGCGGCGTCACCGTGCTGCTGGTGGAGCAGAACGCCCGCGCCGCCCTGAAGCTGGCCGCGCGCGGCTACGTGCTGGAAGTGGGCAAAGTGGTCATGGAAGACCGCGCGGAAAACCTGCTGGCCGACGCCAGCGTGCGCGAGGCGTATCTGGGCGGATAGCGGGACGCATCTGTCACAACCGGATCGGCATAGAGGGATGATGACCAGGTCCGGTTGTAACAGCGCTGTAACAATCTTGTTGGGTTACCCCTCTTTCATTTCATGAATCAGTTCCGAAAGCTCCTGAGCCTCCCGGGCCAGACCGGATACGGCCTTGGCAGCCTCGGCCATGGCGTCGGCGATCTGTCTGCTCATGTCGTTGCACAGGAGGATGGAGTGGTTGATCTCCTCGCTGGCGGCGGATTGTTCCTCGCTGGCCGTGGCAATGGCGTTGACCTGATCGGCCGTGGTTTCCGCTGTGGTCACGATCTCTTCCAGCGCGCGGCCTGATTCATTGGCCAGGCCCGTGGCTTCCTCGATCTGGGCCACGGCATTGTCCACCGAAGCCGTGCTCTTGGCCGTGCTTTCCTGAATGGCCTTGATGGCGTTGCCCACGTCATTGGTGGAGGCCATGGTCTTTTCGGCCAGTTTGCGCACTTCGTCGGCCACCACGGCGAAACCGCGCCCGGCTTCGCCCGCGCGGGCGGCCTCAATGGCGGCGTTCAGGGCCAGGAGGTTGGTCTGGTCCGCGATGTCCGAAATCACGCCCATGATCCTGGTGATGTCCTGGGCGTGCTCATTGAGCTGGGTCATGTCGTCCTTGAGTTCCAGCGAAACCTGATGCACGGACTCTATGCGTCGCAAGGAGCGTTCCACCACCTGCGCGCCAGCGGTGGCCTTGTCCTTGGTGTCGGCGGAAGCGGCGGAAGCGGCTGAGGCGTTTCTGGCCACTTCCTGCACGGTGGCGTTCATTTCGTTCATGGCTGTGGCGGCCTCGGAAAGACGCTGGGCCGCTTCGCCCGCGCCCCGGTCGGACTGTTCGATCTGGGCGGAAAGCTGCGTGGACGCCGAAGAAACCACACTGCCCACTTCCTCCAGCCTGCCCGCGACGTTCAGCAGGGCTTCAGCCTTGGCTTTGGCCTCCTGCCCGGCCGCTTCAGCCTTTTTCATGGCTTCCTCGGCCTTGACCGTGGCTTCCTGGGCGTTTTTGGATTCAAGCTCGGCCTTCTTGATGTTCCTTTCCAGAGCGCCCACCATCTTCACAATGGCCCCGTATACGCCCTGCTTCTTGCCGCCGTCGTCCACATTGTAGTCGCCGCCCACCACGCGGTGGGCAATGACGCTCAGTTGGCCGGGGTCTTTGCCCAGTTGCGCGTTCACGTTACGGGTGAGGAAGACGGTGATGAAGATGCCGCAGAGCAATGCCGCCCCGCAGAAGCCGAGGATGACGAAATTGGCGTCGCGATTGCTTTCCTGCACCTGAGAAACGCCGAAGGTGGACAGCTCCGTCGCGCTTTGGTCAACGTTGCGGAACAGCACGGCCAGGGAGCGCAAGTCCACTCCCATCTGGTGCGTGAACTCTATAGAGGCCTGCGCGCTGGGAAGGTATTTGTCCATCTCCCTTATGATGGCCGCCATCGCTGCCTTATTGCTGGGCGTCCGAAACCGGTTCGCCTGTTCGGCCATGGCATCCCGCATGTTTTTCAGGGCGGTCGAAACGGAGTTAAGCTCCTCTTGCGTGGACCTGAGGGAGAGGCTGCGAAGCTCGGTCCGCAATCGGTTGAATTCGATGCGCAGTTCCAACACCTTTGTCTGGTTGTCGATGCTGGTCGCGTCAACGCCCTGAGTGAGCATTACCTCGCGAATCATGGCCTCCATGGCATCAAAGGCCTTTGTCAGACCCACGCGGGCTTCATCGGCTTGAGCCAGCAGACGTATGCTTTTTTTCTGGTCGTCAATACATTTCTGTAAAACCGGCAGAATGGCCTCCAATTGCTTGATGCAACCCGACATTTTCTGCCTGTTTTCGGGGCTCGCAACCGTGGGGAGACACAATTCGAACTGCTTTTTGGCTTCCGCCAGTTGTTCCCGGGCACGCTGGGCAAAGCTGTCGCTCCCATAAACGATATAACGCAGATAGGCGGCCTGTGTGTTCAGGAGGGCTGTTTTACTGTTCTCGATATGCGCTGCCTGGCCGGAAAACCGGCTCATCTCATCCGTCAGGTAATAAGAGGCTCCTCCCAGCGCCAGAGTCATAAAAAGAACTAATGAAAAGCCAAGAATCAATTTTGTCTGCAATTTCATAATTCACCTAGCAACCTTTGACAGTAGTTTCTGACATTCTTCTCCATGATGCCATTTGTTTCACATGAAATTGAGGAGGAATTCCAGAAAAGATTGTGGCCTTGACCTGAAGCCTCCCGGTGCCGTTTGAAACAGGCACATGCCATATTCACAAGTTGTGCTTCATTTTTTTCTCCTCAGAAATTTATAAAAACAGTTGCCCTCTTTTTATAATGATATGTGTATTGGGTTATAAAAAGCATAATTCAGAATATAAGATATGAAGAATAATGCCTTTATAAAATAAAATATAGGCTTATTAAATTTTTATTATTAGGAAATGTTATTGCAATACATCCTTCTGCAAGTTTTTGTATGCTTACTGCTGTCATCCACTGGAATAAAAGTGACAGGTTAACGCCAATTACCGCCCATATCGGCATGAACTCAATTTGCTTTAGGTTTTTAAATGTCTTTTTCCCTCCCCCCGCTCATGCGAAAATATACTTTCCACCTGTCTTTCGGAAGAATGGCTGCCTCTCTCCCCCCGAAGTCTCCGGCCATCGTACTTACGATCTGCGGAGGATTCGGTTTATATGCGCCCCACAGGCAGGCATGTTTCCGGGCACTCCCCAAACAGCTCCGGAACGGCAACAGAAAAACCTCTTGAAGCTCCAGCTTCAAGAGGTTTTTCGTTTTGGCCCAAAACAGACGAGCGTCCCTCTCCCATTGCTTTAGCAAGGAGAGCGACAATGGACGCCGCCTTTTCTGATGCTTGTGTCCGAATCCTGAACGTCACCGGCTGCGCGGGACAAGCGGAACCGGCCCGGAGGATGGGAGCCCGCCAAGCCGCCATTTCCGACAGCCGTCGCCGTGGGCAAACCGGATCGGAAATTCTTCCGGCGCTGCTGAAACGGCTCGGCTTGGCCCCGCAATATGGGAGAAGCGCCCACGCCCTGACAAGCAAGCGGCCCGGAACCCCGATGGCTCCGGTTCATATTTTCTATCTATCTGAAATATTGACAACTTCTCCTATTCTCTGTTTTGGGCACATATCTTTGGGCACATCCAGGATATCCGGAAACGCCTCTACAGCCGCCCGTTTTTGCTTATCCATGACGTACTGGTAGTGCGTTAAAAGCATTGTCGGATTGCTATGTCCCATGAGGCTGGCAACTGTGCCCACATCTACACCTTTAGCAACCATTTCAGTCCCAAACGCATGGCGTAGGTCATAAGGCCTAATGCGACGTGTTATTCCAGCGGATATAAGCGAATGTTTCCATGCTCGCTTTATCTGTTTGAGTGGCCTCCCACGGTAGCTGATAATATATGGCATATTCTGCGCAACGTCTTCTTCGCGCCATTCTTCGAAGACTGGTATAAGATTTTCCTTGATTGGGACTTCTCTCCATGGTGCATTATAGTTTTTCCGAGCACCATGTACACGCAGCATTTTGCGATCCATATCTACATCTTCCCATGTCAAACGCAATAACTCAGACGGTCCGACTCGAACACCAAGCTGCGCTCCTAAAATTGCAACACGCGCGATATGTGGGGGGGCATTTGCGATAATGGCTCTTAATTCCTCCCGCGTGGGCGGAATGAATTTTTCATAATGGGCTTTTTGTAGCTGCGGGAAATCCACGGGAGTTCGCAACCCGTTATTTGCGCACCAGCGCAAGACCGTTCGAAAAACTCTTAGACGGTCACGAATTGTCACGGCCTTTATTGGCATTTTCCCCATAAGATCCATGACGGATTCAATATGCTTGCGCGTGATTTCAGCCACGCAAAAATTTCCCAGCATCTTTAAGGGATACCACATTGCTTTCAGTTGGCAACGTATACTTTCTTTGCTAAACTGTTTTTGCTTGAGGTACAGCAGATATGCACCTTCGAGCGTGAGGACTTCATGCTTTTCTTGGGTATCCTCCTCTTTTCTAAACGACTCCCTATCAAACTTGATGCGATGTTTGATCAGGGAGTCGTGTTTTTCCGCCTCAAGCTGAGTGCCGAAATTAGCGCACTCTCGCTTCCCGGTCAGCGGATTGTTCCAGTAGCATTGCCACGGCGACGCGCGGCCTTTCCGGTACCGTATGGCCATGATGTCCTCCATCATGCGCCAAATGTGCCCGGAATAGGCTACTGGACGCATGGGCCTTGGGTCAATTGGTAAATATCGCTGATGGACATGGAAGTAAGCGAAACGGGCTGCGTAGAATGCCGCATGGGCTGCCGTGCCTCTTTGGGCTTGGGCTGGGCGTCACGGTGCATATCAAGAATGACCTGTCGCACAGCAGATTCCAGCCAGCGCGGCCCACGGCCACGCCCCAAGCCGAAATCGATGGGATGAACGCCGCGTTGCGCCAAAATGGAAGCGGCCACGCCGGGGCTTGTGCCCAGCATGGCCGCGATGTCTTTGCGTCTCAGGAGGTGGTCTGTCATGCGGCATCCCTCCTGCGGTACCTATCCAGTTTTCTTTTTTGCTCCATAGTTGGCTTGATGATCCCATTTTCGATCTCCGAGACTTCGGACGGGCTCATCCCGACTTCTTTGGCTACATCGCGTGGGGTCAAGCCGGAGCTGATGCGCCAGCGGCGGAACTGATTGCCCCATAATGTCGGTGTGCGAACCGGAAGCCGCGAAACTTCTTCGCAGCTGCCGATAATCCCGGATTCCGCACAATGCTCACAGCCGACGCCGTTGCAACTTGGGCACGCCCTGCTGATAAACGCTATACTCATACAGCCCTCCTCAAATGGCCGCCAGATTAAAATAGGGGCGGTTTCCCGCCCCTCCACGCCCTGCCCTGCCATGCCTTGCCGAGCCACGCCTTGCCCAGCCGCGCCGCGCCGCGTTCCTAGCCCAGCGGATCCAGTGTTGCCGTAAACTTTCCGAAGCTGCCCGGCGTCTTGCTGGACGGCCGCCAGTCACCAAGGCCGCACATGCCCCCGGCGAGATCAAAGATGCGTTGCAAAACGCCTCGGGTCAGGCCGGACTGTTCCTCGTCAATGACCGTTATGGAGCCGATGGCCGTCCAGTCGCGGAACATAGGCCGGACGCGCACATGCTTGGCCTGTCCGATTTTCGACCGCTTGACGAAAAGCTCAAAGCCCTGCTGCTCGGCAAAGGCTTCATGGGCGTAAAAGTCCATATTGCCGATATATTCGTTGATGGGAGCCACGGGAATTTTTTTGCCGGAGACAAGCAAATCAAACTGTATCTGGTCAACAAAAAGTCCATACTGCGTTTGCTTTTTGTAGGTCTCGTTTTTGTTGCCCGTCTTGAGGCGCGCGCCGCCCTCGCGGAGCATGGTCATCAGATTATCGGAATCAATGCCCAAATGCTGCCCATCGCTATATAGGCAGCCTATCCATGTCCACGCCGGAGAACGGTCATCTCCGGCCTTGCTGTATTCCTTGTTTTGCGGATCAATCTGCCACGCTTTAACCTTCTCGTAAAAAGACAGGTTGTCGCGGTGCAAAAGCAACGGAGATGCGCCATGCAGTGTCACAGAGTATTGTTTCATGCTGACCTCTTACAGTTGGGGAAGTTCAAGAGTGCGTTTGCCTGCGGCAATGGAACAGATGGCAGCATTTTTACGCTCCAGCTTGAGCAGTGCATCGCGCTCCTGTCCGGACAGGCCGGAGATATCCACACGGGCCGCGATTTGACCGGAGCGCCTGGCCAGACGCGCTGCGGAATGCAACTTGTCGCCCGCGAAGGTCAGCTTGCCCTTGTCGTCCAGCACTTCAATGCCTTCTCCTTGGCGGCACTTGGTCACAATGCCATGCTCCCTCTCTGCTACTTTGCGCCAGCGGTCAAGAACGGTCTTGAATCGGGAGCTACGCGGGGACACGTTGATAACGGCAGAGATTTGACTGTATTCGATGAATTTCCCCGGCAGCAATTCGGATACCGGGAATGCCTCGTTCAGCGCGGTTACGTCCGGCTCTGTGGGGACACCGCCGAGAAATATTTTTGTGTTTGTCATAGGCAATTCGGCTACTCCGCCTCCTCCGGTATGGGGATGGGACCGGCCCACCAGCCCACCATGTCTTCTACCCATTCATTTTCTTCATTGCCTGCGAAGGACACTACCAGCCGGTCGGTATCAAGCCCCCGGTACATAAGCTGTACAATACGAGGACTAGAAAAGTAACGATGGTACCAGTACCACCCCGGCACCGTGGGCGGCTCCTTCGTCCACACCAGACCGGGCCGACGCTCGGGGCAGCCCTTGCAGTCGGCGTCGTTGGGAGTGATGCGCGGGGCGCGGAGGTTCGGGCGCGGCTCCATATCTCCATCCAACGCACTAGCGATAGCCTTTTGCATTGCTTCGCATTCTTTTTTCCCGATAGAGGAGGTGATCCCAGAGACAAACAGCGCAGTGCACTCATGCGGTCCATAATATATGGACATGCCAGCACTATCCGGATTCCCAAAGGCAAACCCCACAGACAATATTTCTATTTTATTTTTGGTCGTCAGTTCTTCGGGCATATCTTATTCTCCTTCACCTTGATCCTCTGGGGGTACGCGTTTTTCGAGGATGGGGAGCCACGCCCCGTCTTTCACCTCGCCACAATCCTCTTCAAAAGGGCAGTCTCCAATGTCCGGTACTAAATCGCAAGGACAGCTTTTAAAAAAGTCGCCGTATCTGCACAATGCCCACAAAAGAAAAGCCTGCTCCTCGATAGATAAGCCGTATTGTTTAGCCATTTAGTCCTCCGTGGCGACGTAGGCGGTATCAAGCCAATATGCGGGGTCATCGAACAGCCCTCGGCTGCGGGCAGCAGAAAAGGCTAAAAAGCGCACCATGCCTACCAGTCGGAGGACGGTGGCGGGGTTGGCGGCCGCGAAGTACTCATCTTTGGCGATCAGGCGTTCATAGGTGGATGATGATTTATATGCCTTCGCTTTGGCCTCCAGGTCGGCCAGCCATTGTTCAGCGTTGGTCATGATGCCTCCCTTTCACGCGGGCAACCCTGTGGCACTTTTGGGTTGTACTGTGGCACGAAGCACACCGCCCCCCACTTTTTTGTCTGGCTGGCGTAGCGACAATCCTTGCATACATCAGCACCAAACGCCTTACGGCGCATGTACTTGTCGTATTCCTTGCAGGTATGCGTGCGTTTTTCTGCGTCGCACGAGTAGGGACTTCTGCTGTTGTTGTGTTGGCAGTGCGTCCTGCCGCACGCGCCATTTCCTTCCAGCACGCCGATGATTGTCCACATGGCCTCGCTGACTTTGCTTTTATCTTCGCGGCACACCAGTTTTTCCCCGATGTAAATGAAGAAATCTTTAGCGGACTGTTCCAGCTTGGCGGCGTCATGCTGATGACTTTTTTCCCATCTCTCCCGATCTTCGGCCTCGTTGTGCCTTTTGGGGTTATGCAGCTTGGTCAGCGCCCGGAGCTTCGACAGCTTGAGCGTCCGCGTCAGGCGCGGGATGTATATTTCAAAATACGGGTCCATTATTGTTCCTCCACGGCCTGGATGGGCTCAATCTGGTCTTCACTGACATACAACAAATAAGAACCCAGTTTCGCCGTCTTGCGCTCGATACACACGGAGTACGAGTAGCGTAGGGTGAATATGTTCTCAGCCTTCCGGTAGATTCTCGACGTGACATCGACGACTACACCGTATTCCCACACTTCGTTCTTGAAACGGGTGTTCTGCACTAACACTTTGTCTCCGGGGAATACTTTAGGCGGAGCGGCGTAGAACTCACTCATTTTTTGCCTCCACGGCGTTGCGGGCGGCTTCGCGCATATCTTCTGGGGACACTCTGCGGCCCACCCATCCAATATTTGCGACGGCGGTAGCTAGCCAGTCGGCCTCTTTCTCTAAACGCTCTACCCCAGCCCGCAGCCGCAGGATTTCGTCGATGTCCGCCTGAACCACATCAGGGGAGTTGGCGGCGATGTGGGCGGCGTAGGCGGTATCAAGCCACCTCATTTCCCATGTGGGATGGCAAGGTCCAATCGGCTTCTGTTCTCCATCAAGCTGTATCCAGATGTATTGCCCGTCTGTTCCAACTACCTGACCGCGCCGCCCTTGATATTCAATTGGGGCATGGGGCTTCAATGGCACTTGGTATTGCCTGCGGATGCTTTCAACATCGTGGGGATTCCATTTGGCCTTTCTCATTGCGCTTCCTTCTTTATTTGGGCCTCCGTGGCGTTGTAGGCGGCCTCAGCCCAGCAACGTTTGCAGGGACAAAATTCTTCTCTCTGTACTTCGGGGCAATCGACGGTGCGAAACTTTTCAGGGGGGCAGACATAATCACCTTGTCCCGCCAGCCACCGCACCATGGCCACAAGCCGAAGCACGGCGGCGGGGTTAGCGGCGACAACGAATCGGGCATTCTTCCCGGACTGTCCGGGGTCTCGCTCTGGCAACCCTTTGCGGAAATGATCTTCCCGTGCCTGTAGCATCTCTTCTTCTGTCGCCAAATTGCTATTCATTTGCATGATAGGGATGCACGGCAAGCCTTTGCCCTTGCCCTTAGATTTTGCATAGATATTCCACCAATCAGACGGCTCTACCCCGAACATTTCCATCACATTGTCAGTGTTGGCCCACGGCCCCGGCGTTGCCGCCTTCGCCTTGGCCTCCAGGTCGGCCAGCCATTGTTCAGCGGTCATTTTTGGCCTCCATATCGGATTCCACGGCGAGACGGGCATTCTTGAGCCAGCACCACTGACAATCTAGTCTCTTTTTTGAGCACTCTCTTTCACCCGTTTCGGGAGGGCAGCATGAAAAATCATCATCCCAATTGACTTCCATGCGTGCAATTGCCAGCTTTGCCGCTACCCGCGCCTCGAACTCGGCGGCGTCCTTGTAATTGTCATTGGGATACGCCAATGAAAATGGCCCAAGGACAGTTATCTTCCAGAAACGACAGTTTCTTGTGTTGTATCCGTGCTTCTTTCCTGTGCGACAATATTTGAGATCACGACAGCGCAAGCATATATTTTGCCGCTCTTCCAGCCACTTCAGTTCAGCGTCAGTTAGCATAGCTCTCCCTCCGGAAACTCGTCCCATGTACGCCCGTCGAGCAGGCGGCCAACGCGGCGCTTGCCGATGCGGGCAAAAGGTGTCTCTGCGACATACGCGCCAGGGGTACTGATGGCATCGTCGTAAGTATAGTCCGCGGACCACTCTCCCCAGCGCTTGAAGAAAAACGGGACACCCGCGCTCTGGCACTGGTCACGCAGGCCGCGCACCCAATCCGGGTGCATGGGCCGCGCGCCGGGGCCGGTCTCGCCGCCGCATATGACCCAGCCTAGACGGTTGCCCTGGAGAGTTTGAGAGCTTTCGCCGCAGTTGCCCTGTATCCAGGTTTTGCCGGTCAGGGCATTTTTTTCGGCTGTGGAACCAATAATGCCTGTCCATGACAAATGTCCCAGGTCCACCGGCCCCAAGCATGGCTCCACGCTCACAAACCGGACAGCCGCCGGAGTCTGGAGTAGCAACGGAATTTTGGCGTCGGCCTCGGCCTGGTTGCAGACCGTGACGCCGAGCCAGACACGATGTAGCTCCGGGCAGGCGACAAGCATGTCTCCCAGAACAGCCTTGGCACGATGAGGCCTTTTGGTCAGCACCATGTACGTGGGCAAATCGTTCGGGACGATTGTCATGGAGAGAAAAAGACTGCGGATTTCCTCGTCAGGTATGTTTTCGTGGAAAATGTCCGTCATGCTGCCGATGAAGAAACGCTTTGGCTTGCGAGTGACGGTTGCGGCATGAAGACAGCCGTCCATGTGCAGGTTGACCGTGCCCGTCCACTTCCCGTTTTCATCAACCACGCCTTTATATTTTTCCGCCGTCTTGGGATTCCTCGCCAGCCGGGCGGCGAACCTTTCCGCGTAACAGTTATCGCAGCCTGGTGAGCAGTGGGAACAACCCACCACCGGATTTATGGTCATGTCGGCCCATTCGATTTTGGTACTCATAACTACCCCGCTCAGTATTCGATGCCTAGCTTGTCGCAAAGGCGTTCAGTTTTTTCTATGCTTACATTGTTAATTGCGTCGTCGCCAAATGCGCTTCGCATCTGTTCCAGCATAATTTCCATGTCAGCGAGTTCTTCCAAGACTTCTTTTTTACTGTCCACCCGGCCGCGCCGGAAATGGGAGATTGCGACAATCAGCTCCGCCGCCTCTTCCTGCGTTTGCAGGAGTTGGGCGTCCAATCCCCATTTTTTGACGGCGGCCTCACATGTTTTGCGAAATTCAGTGTTAGCCATTATTTCTGCCCTCGATTTTTGTGCAGCTTCCATGCGGTGCTCTATATGTGGCAGTCATAGACAGACAAAAGTGTATCTTCCGGCAAGCCTTCTATGAGCTTGACAAATTCATCAACCCACTCATTGCCGTGCTTTTCGTTCAGAACAACACCCCACCAGCCCATTTCTCCGCGTTCGTACCATTGCCCGTCCTTGATGACGGCAAAGGTCATGAAAGAGGCCGTTCCGGCACGCCTGATGAATTCATTGCGGTCCCCAGTGTAGTCCTCGGCGTCTTCAAAGCGGAATTTTTCGACCTCGCGCAGTGCCTTGACTGCGGGCTGTGCGTGGTAGGCTTCGCGGGCAGCTTCAATACCGCCGGGCAGCTCCGCTTCGCCATGTTCCGGCCAGTATTTTTCCCGAATGGTTGACCAACTCGTTAGGGGCAGGTGAGGCTCAATAATGCTGCGAACGGCATCGAACTTTTGTGCGGCTTTGGCTTCGGCTTCGGAACGCATACGGGCAAAGTCGATGTCAGCCTTGAGCGCGGCGTCGGCGTATCCTTTCTTCGCGGGAGAAGTGAACAGAGCGGTCTCTCCTTGTTCACCAGCCGCGTCTTCCTTGAGACGGAAAAAACCAGTCCAGCGCCCGCCCAACTGATACCAGTCCCATTTTCTGTTGGGATTGGTGCGGCGGACGACCCTAACTACGTTCCCACCTTCATCAAGCAGGCAGTAGCCGTACTTGTGGGTCTCAGTAAGATTGGGAGTCTCCCCGGCAGGCACGGCCGTAATTTCATGGTAATCAATGCAGTACGCCGTGAAAGACATCAGGTCGCTGGTTTTGCATTCCACCTCCTGAAAACCTTCGGGCATGAAGTGAATTTTCGTTCGGTGCCCTTTGCCGTCTTTCCAGTCCTTACAGGTCCACGACAGCCCTCCACCGCATCCTGTGCCTATCCCGATTCTTTTTTCTTCTTCGGGAGTAGGAGCGCGGTAAAAGGTGTCATCCCAAGGGGAGTGCAGCGCCCCATTTTCGTCTTTGCACCGGATACTGGTTTCGGATTCATACCGCTCCCGGTATTCTTGGGTCTCATCCATGTCGATAACATATTGGTCATCCAAGCCAGTACATTCAAATTCATGGAAGGGAGCGAGCTGTTCTTCCGGGTTGTCGCCAATCACAAGAACTGTAAAATGACTCATGGTGAACTCCTTATAAATTGAAATCGGAGATGCGATATGCGTTTTCATCGGCTGTTTATCATGGCACGGGAGTAAACTTTCTGGCTTTTTTGAATGGCAGGCCCCGGATTCGCACCGGGCGGCTTCAACGGGGTGTCAGGTCACATGCGCGCTTGTCGTGCCCGTGCCCTCAGCTTTCGTCGCGGTTCGCCCGCGCCGCGGCTGCCGTAAATCAAGCACTTCTAAACCATCCGCACACTGGCTCTGGAAGAATCCAAAAGTGGCGCATGTTCGCCACATTAACGATTTCGCAATCACGAGGGAGCACTTCTACGGCGTACTCTTCACCGCGTCCGATCAGTCGTTTGATCTCCATGAGCTGTTTCCAGGTGATGCCATCCACCCACATTCCTTTTTTCCCGGCAACCACACTGTTGACGGATACACGCAGTCCACAATCATCCCGAAACACCTGAACGAGAAAATTGCCATTTTTCCATGTTTCAATACGATTCGGGTCATATTCGTTAGCGGGCCATTCTTCTTGAGGGACTTGCCGTAAAGGTTTCATTATTACTCCTTAACCGGACTACAACTCTCCACGCCCCAGCACGCGCACGTCTTCGCAGCGGACCAGGCGCGGACCGTCTATCCATATCCACCACCGCCCGTCTGCGCCCAGATGCGGCGGCGTTTTTGTCCATGCCCTCCCGCAACCGGGATCATCCTCCTCATCAGGCTCCCAATGGGCGAAGACGCGTATGGGCCTGTCGAGCCCTTCGGGGCGCGGCGTTGGATTGTTGTCTGTCAGCCAGCTCCGCACGAGCTCAGCTACGGCGTGCGGGCCAATGGCCGTGTACTTGCCGTCCGGGCAGTGCCAGCAGCCGTCTATCTTGGCGCGGAAGGTTCCGGCATCTTCGCTTTGCCCGGAAAAACGCTCAAAATTGAACAAAAAAATTGACCGCGTTTTGCCCTCTTTTCTGAGCAAAATAGACGCGGCCTTGGGCGTGCGGTCTGCCATTTTGTATTGCCCGCCTTTCGCCGGGCGGGCGCGGGCTGGAGGATGGAGAGGGGATTTATCGCGCCGGACAGCCGTCGCGTTCTGGACAGTGGAAGCAGTCTTCGTCTTCCACTAGGGTTCCGTCTTTACGCGGGCAGGGGTACTGTTTCGCATCGTTTGCGGCGGGTACCTGGGCGCTTTTGGCACTATTCAGCTTGCCTTTAAGCCTTGCGGCTGTCTCCGTGGTTTCCTTGGCAGGCTTATCCTCGTCGTGCTGTACATAGTCCGCCCACTTGGATTCGCCGCTCTTGATGGCCGTATAAACCGTTTGGAGATCATCAACCTGCACCGGGCTGGCCTTGTCCACGGGGCAGCCGAGGTATTGCGAGAGGTCTTCCGGGGTCACGCGCACGGCGGCGAACAGGTCGCACACTTTGCGAATACGATCCTGAGGATCGGCAACATCTCCACGCCGGGCGGCTCGTGCCACCTCAAGGGCTTCGTCGATGATGTCTTGGGGGATAAGACGCAATCCTTCATTGCGCACAACCTTGGAAATAGCTGCGGCCTCCTTGGTAGCAAGCTCGTCCTCGGTTGCGCGTACGATGTATACAGCTTTTCCCTGTGTATTAGTGCGCTGTCTGAGCACTTCACGCCCCTCCCCCCTGGAGCGTTCAACAGTCTTGTTGACGGTAATAATCTTTCCGAAACAGGCATTTGTTTCCAGGTCCAGAACCTGGACCCTGATCTTGCGAAACTCGTCGTTTTCAAAGGTAGTTGAGGTGTCGACGCGGATATTTCCCCATTGCTGCACAGCAAGTTCAGCAAAGCGTATGGACGGCCCGCGCACGCTGGACCCTCCTATGGGCTTGGAATATTCCACAGTGTCCGCAAACGCCGGGCGCTTGCAGGCTTCAAGAATACGCTGGCGGGCCTGCATATAATTTCTCGGCCGATGCAGGGCCATTGTATAAGCCGCCTGGACGAGTGCCTTGGCCTCTTCAGCCGCAGCAACCGCTGCGGGGTCAACAAGCGCCGGGGCTGGTGAATTTTGAACGGCCGGGACGCTATCGCCCATAATTTCAGGGACTATGCTCATGCTGCTTGCTCCTTTCGGCTATCACGCACACGCGGAACGCCATTTTTATCAATGCTCACGGATACATCGTTTCCTTTCACCTTGGCCTTGCCGGATTCCAGCGCCAGACGCACAAGGCGCTCTCGGCACTGATCTTCATAGGCTTCAGCTTCATTGAAGATCGCCTTTGCCTCTCGCCAGGTGTCGGAGGCCTCTGTCCATTCGGGGGAATCCATGATACACAGCCGCGGCTCAAGTGAAGGGAGGTGGACCATTTCAGTAGGTCCGGTAGATGGCGGGATTCCGGTCAGTACATGCTGAATCCAGAAGTCGCGGGCAACGTCCCACATGAGGCTGATAAGATCGTCGTCACGCTCAATGCGGACGATAAGCAGGCGGAAGGCATCGGCGTTCCACGCGCAAAAATGCCCCCACTTGAGGCCAGTTACCCCCATATAGTGTTGCATCTGTACCTGATAATTAGCAGGAATGCCTTCATCTTCAAGCGCACAGAACTTCCCGATCCGTGGGGCTTTAATTTCGAGAATGCCGGGTGGTTGAGGAAGTCCGTTTTCGTCTGTACCAGGGATCACAAGACCGTCGAGATTCGCGATAGCCCATGTCTCCCGCAAATGCCGTTGTATGCTTGGTGTTTGTACCTCGTAGCCGGTTTCCTGCCGGTATAAATCGCGGATGATCGGCTCCAGAAAGTTGCCACGCTGCATATCTGGCGTCGGCTCCTTATCTACGGCCCCGTGAACCTTGGCTTGCCAAACCCCATAGGGCGTGCCGCCAAAGGGGCAGATGCCGAGCAGCGAAGGCATGTCCGAACCGCCGATGCCGGAGCGGCGAAGCTCAAGCCATTCCGCGCGGGTCACTGCTCCCTCCCTCTCCTGAACACCTCCACGGCCACGCCAGAGGGGCACCAGGCTCGCAGGCTGTCCAGCACTTCGGCCATGCTGCCCTCGAAGACGATGCGCTGGCCCTCGTAGAAAAGGATCATGGTAACCATGCCACATCCTCCACAAAGTTGAGGGCCGCCCACACCAAGACGATGAAGACGGCCCTGATCCAGCCCCGCCAGTTGCGGTGGGGTGATACTTCGGCCCACATCACGCGGCCGCCCGGTCATAAGGCACCATGGTCGCCGGGCGGAAGATGCCCGCGTTGTCGTCTTCGATTGTCCGGGCATCTTCCGCGACAGGTTCCAGCGCCGGGGCGCACTGACGGGTTGTGATTGTGTAATAGCCATTGTTGCTCATGTGGGCGGCGAAGGATTCAGCCTCCCGCCAAGTGGCAAAAGCATTAAATCCACGCTCGTCACCGCACTCATATAGCACGTAGTAATCGTATGTCATGGCTGGCTCCTATCTCTAGGGTTTAGATCAGGACTGGTCGGAGCGGCCGGACTCGAACCGGCGACCCCCTGCTCCCAAAGCAGGTGCGCTGCCACTGCGCTACGCTCCATTATTTTGTTATGCTGCTCCGTGCTACGCTGTGCGCCGCTCTTCATCGGTACGCGGCAGGCTTTCCCCACGCACTGCGAGGGCGGCCAGCGTATAAGCCGCGTCAGCGCTCAGAGTCACAGTGGACGGGCTGTCGTCGGCGTATCCCTCCGGCGAGGTCAGCCGAGACAAAAAATCCCGCAGTTCTGCGGGGGTGGTGAAGTCGTATGCGATGCCGCCGGGAAGGGACATCGGCAAGTGGAGGGTGATTTTCATGAGTGCTCCTTAGTCTTTGGCTTTGACAAACTCACCATCCAGAAGCGTATAAAAAATGTTTGGCTTAAGAACCTCGCCGTCGATTTTTGCGCACCGCATGCCCAAGATGTGACCGTTATCGTCGCGTTCCGCGAGTACGATCCATGAGCCGGAAGCGGCTTTCGCCCGCCCCATATAACCGGTTGACAGGGCAACACTTTCGTCCCCCGTGGCAGATGCAGCGCCCCGGATCCCCGTGGCAGATGCAGCGCCCCGGTCCCCCGTGGCAGATGCAGTGCCCTGGTCCCCCGTGGCAGATGCAGCGCCCTGGTCCCCCGTGGCAGATGCAGCGCCCCGGATCCCCGTGGCAGATGCAGCGCCCTGGTCCCCCGTGGCAGATGCAGCGCCCCGGTCCCCCGTGGCAGATGCAGCGCCCCGGTATCCCGTGGCAGATGCAGCGCCCCGGTATCCCGTGGCTTTGTCGCCATCGACCCATGTAGCTCTGTCAAAAACAAATTTAAGAGCAGCCTGCGTCAGGCTGGACAGGGTGAGCTCGGCCCCAATATGGAGTTTTTTCGTGACCCGTTTGGTATCATCGCCCTTTTCTTCGGTTGGATTTTCAGCGGAGACTTCGGCATACACACTGCCATTTCCCGGCGCGTAATATCCGAAGCAATCCAACGGATGTTCGCAAAAGTGCAAACCGCTGTCACAGAGTTTTGCTTCCAACTCCTCATGGGATGAGTTGGGAGCATATTGCTTGCCGCGACACTGCCAATTCCTATCGAAGCCCTTGAATCCGTGAACCAGAACTGGCGTATCCTGCACCTGAGATGCGGACTTTTTTTTGCTTTTTTTCGTTGCCATAAAATCCTCCATTCCCCGTCGCCACTCAGGTGGCGGCGGGTGTGGAAGAGGCAGCATGGGCTGCCGGGGTGTATTATCCGTCGCCGTAGCCGTAGCCGGTAAATTTATTCAGCTTGGACAAGGGGAGCCTCCATGATGCTTTTGGCGGGATCGCCGTCAATCGGCATGATCTCGATTGCCTCAAGCCAGACCTGGTCTACCGGAGCGGCTATTTTGCTTTTTTCGTGAATGATTCCGTAGCGTACCACGCCGGACAAGCTGATGGACTCCTTGCACCAGAATTTCCACATACGTCGGTCATTTTCGAGAATTACTTCGTTTCCGGCCTTTAGAGCCAAGTTACCGAACCAGACGCCTGCTGAATATGTGCGAATGATGACTGTCTTGCCGTTGGCGAAATCGTCAAGGCCGTCTTTGGAGGCTTTCATACCTCCAAATATGGAGGCAAGTTCTTTGGCCTGCCCGATGGTCAATTCTTCAATGTTCATGGAATCTCTTTTTTCGAATAATAAAAGGCCGGGGACACGATGTCTCCGGCCCTGCTCATTGGCGAGCGCAGAACTCGCCATAGGCCTTAGCGTTTTATGCGCAGCTCAGAAAAAGAAATTTTCAGGCCTGCTGCTGCTAAAATTTTGATGATTGTCAGGATGGGGACGCATTTTGCAGCTTCAGCGGCTTTAATGTCTCCAGCATGCACGGACGCGAATTCTGCTAATCTCTCAGGTGATAAGCCTATTGATGTGCGCTGCAGGCGTATTAGCCGCCCTAATTCTATAGCCATATCAATGGATTTAATCTCTATTTCAAGGCATTGTTTGCGTTTATCCATCTCATTTTCTATAGATGGTAAGGGGTTAATCAACAAATATGTACCGACAATTGCCGGATATCATAAGCCCGGCATCAAGATACTTTTTGAGTTTGCGAGCATGATTTCTATATTCCCGTGCCATTTTCAGGCAGCTAGCCGCTTGTTTTCGTTCCTGATTGCGCTTCCATAGGTCGTAACCACACAAAAAATCCTGCATCTTTTTAAGGGTGTGAGCGATTTCCCGCTCCATGCGTAACCGTGGTATTTTGTGCTCAATCATAATTTTCTCCGTGTGTGGGCTCTTTCAAGGTGATTCTGTTCCATTCCCACCACCTTGCCGCTGTCAGCAAAATGGTGGTGTGAAACAAAAATTTGTTGTTGTCGCTGCTATGGTCGGTCAACAGCTACCTTGCGCCCTACGGCGGGCTATGTGCCCCGCATCGGGTGACGACGCAGTACGCCGCCATTTTCTCGCCCCGTGCCCCTTCTGTGCCGGGCCAGCTTTCCTTTCAAATCCTCCCACCATCCTGAACTTCTCTCGCGGTTTCCTACTGATCCACCGTGCCGCATGGGCCGTGTGTCGTTCGGGCCTCCGGAATCCTGCTCCTGGCGGGTGCCGCTGGGTGAAAGGCTTTGTGGCTACTTTCCGGCTGGCCGGGTGTGTTCGCCGCCTTTCCCCCGTTGGCAAAACCAATATGTTATTTATCAATAACAAAGTCAAGGATATGTTTTATAAAAATAACAATTAGGGTTATAAAAAATCACGCCGCAAGTTTTGGCGTGATGGCGATCTGGCCAGCGGGCACAAAAAAGCCCCTCGGTGAGGGGCAACCTTATCCTAATAATTATCTATGTTTATTTAGCTATTATTAGGGCAAGTGATAGTCGCCGCTGGCGGCGATTCTTCCATTGGTCCTCATCCACTTGGCAAAGTGTGTAATCAAACAACCTTTAACGTCTTTTCTCTATCATCTTGGCTGCATGGAAATGAAGATTGTTGAGATGGGAGCGTGCTGGACTGCTCTTGAATTTGTTTTAGGGTTTTTTCAAAAAGACGTTCAAGAGCCGAGACTTCGCCTTGTAGACGAACTTTTTCTTCCTTTTCAGCTGCAAGAGCTTTCTCTAAATAATCCACACGCTTTTCGAATTGTCCTAATGTAGTATCTTTAGTTTGCGGAGAGAGATGGTCTGGAAGATAGTCATATATATTCAATCCTAATGCATCTAAATATCTTAACATAGTTGGAAAAGAAAGATTGGTTTTTGGTGTGGCAGACTCATCTAGCCAATTTGTGACTGCCGAGCGACCGGCATGACCAAGGCGACGAGCTATTTCAGCGCGCTTGAGTCCGGTTGCTTCAAGCGTTTTTACTTTGGCAACTATAGCTTCCCACGCTTTTTGAGCAGATTCTTCATAGATATTTGTTGACATAAATTGATTCTAGCTGCCTTGTTTGTTTTGTGCAAAAAACATGAATCTTTTTTTCTTGCTTTTATGTTTTTTTTGAATAACATATTGAACATGAAAAACGCACTTGAAGCCTTCAGAAGAGATAGAAAAATGACTTACCGGGATCTGGCCCACGCTTGCGGCGGAGAGCGTAGTCTCTACGCTGTCTATCGCCATTGTAAAAGTGCGCATATCCCTGCGGAGTCAGCTATGGTGTATGCAAAAAGGCTCGGCATTCCGCGCTCCGAGTTGCGCCCTGACCTCTGGCCGCCTACAGCCACCCCCACCACGCCGCCCGAACCCGAACCGGGAGAAGGGGGCGGGAATGCTGCGTAGTTTCATCGCCTTCTACGGCTGGGAGCCGGTGCTGTGGTTCGGCGTGTCCGTGGCGGCATTCTTTGGGGCGCTGGTCTGTCTGTCGTTGTATGCCGCCGGGAAGGGATAACCCCGCCAGACACCGCAGCACAGCTTCGCCCGGCGTCGGGTACTCCACGCGGCTGTAGGTGCGCCAAAGGATGTGCCCCGGCAGGATGACGGCAATGCGCCAGTAGGTGGAGCGGACTGTAAGGCGGAGCAGGGCGGGAACGAAATTTTGCATGAGGCCATAATCCCATGCTGTAAGCCAGGGATAAACGACAAATCAAGACGCGAGATTGGAAATGAGAGCAATCCTTGAAGCAGCTCACGGCATTCTCAAGCGCAGCAATAAAAGCGCTGAAGAAATTTCAGAACTGGCGTTCGGAGTGGATGAGAACGGCAATGTCCGGAAAAGCCACTGGACGCTCTACAAAGAGCTGAATCCGAATGATTCCACAGCCAAGTTGGGCGTTGTTGATCTTTTCCGGCTCATGGAAGCGACGCACGATGTCGGCCCCTTGGAAGTCATAGCGGACAAGCTGGGCTATCTGCTAATCAGCAAAAAGGATGTCCACCCCGACAGGCCTACCTGGCAGGGGGAACATGCACAAGACAGCAAGGATCTTGGTGAGATGGCGCGCCTCATGGATGAAGGCGCGCCGCCTGCCGATGTACAGCGCATTGCCGCCCATCTTGTCAAAAACATCGAAGAAACGGCCGTCCAGTATGGTAGGAACTACGATAACGGCGTTATCGCCATGCTGGACAAGCAATAGGACCGCATGAACCGCGCCACCTTTCTTGTCCGCTACTATCCTGATCTGCGCCTCACGGCGTTGCCGGGCGGAAAGGTGGAGATACGCGATCCCCAGCAGCGGGAAGGGCTGGAAGTATATGTGCGGGCCTATGAGCAAGAGATTTGGGAAGACCTGCTGAAGCAGGCAACGGGGAAAGAGTGATGGCGAACGGGAAGCTCCTGCAAGGCGCTTTTAGGGCTAAAAACGGCGTCTGGTGCGTGAAAAAGAAGTGCGAGCGGTGCGGCCGGGAGTTCAACGCCGGGCTGATGCTTGACCCGAAGCTCTGCAAGGGCTGCCGTCAGGTGCTTAAAAATCGGAAATATAAAAAGACGGATGAATGCCGTCAGTGGGAAGGCCGCGCGAACAGTGAATACGGCTTTGACGAAAAGGCTGCCCTGAAACAGGGAGTACGCCGTTGCCACGACTGCGGAAAGCCAAGCGGCGGCAATTACAGATGCCCTGCCTGCTGGTCAAAGATCAGGGGTGAGACAGCCCAGCGAACAGATGGATACTACGTGTATGTATGACTTGATCGCCCAAAATGAAAAGCCCGGTGGGCAAGCCGGGCTCCGGCACATGCCGGTAACAGAAGAACGTTTCGCAGTGCTTGATTCAAAGCAACACTGACGGAGTAATTATGCAACAATATGCTGATGGTTGTCAACTCTCTTCATTAGAAAAGCGTATTCTGGCTGAAGCTGAATTGCAGAGCCAAAGACAAAGGATACAGATGTTGCGCACTGAAATGGACGAGGCCATACGCCGAATGTGGCGGGCGAAGCAGGTGCTTATGGAGGTGAGCCATGGCTGAGCGCAAAGATTTTTTTCTCTATCTGGATCTGTATACGCCTATTGCCGGGATGTCTATGGAGCAAAAAGGAATGCTGCTTGAAGCCATGTTCGCTTTCCATGGCGGAAGAGATTGCGTGTTAGCCGATCCCGTTGTGAATATGGCTTTCGGATTTTTCACGACCAGCTTTGGACGGGACGCGAAAGGTACAAAAGACTTGGACGAATGGGGGCTCTAATGGACTGGTTTCGTTGGTACCATGGGGCCTGCTCAGATTCGAAGTGGCCCATTGTGGCCCGCAAAGCAGGGGTCAATGTCGGGGTTGTTGTGTCTGTTTGGGCGGCGCTACTGGAACACGCCAGCCAGAATGAAGAACGCGGGGATGTGAGCGGATTTGACTGCGAAACCTTCAACGCGCTGTATGGATATGAAGATGGCGTGTGCGAAGCTGTTCTTGCGGCCATGATTGAAAAGGGCATGATTTGTGACGGAAGAATTTGCGCGTGGTCAAAGCGCCAGCCAAAGCGCGAGGATGACACGGCAGCGGAACGCAAACGCCGTCAGCGGTCACGCGAACAATCGGAAAAATACGAGGATGACACGGAAGCGGAACGCACTGTCACGGACATGTCACGCAATGTCACGACAGAGAAGAACAGAGAAGAAGAGAGAAGAGAAGAAAAGAAAGAAGAGACTACCCCTGTCGGGGTAGTTGTCGGCGCCGACGCGCCTCCCTCCTGCCCACACGTAAAAATTCTTGAGGCATACCACGCCTTACTTCCGGAGCTTCCGAGCGTGAAAGTCTGGGAGGGCGCACGAAAACAGCACTTACAGGCACGCTGGCGTGAGCGCTGGAAGGCGCAAAAATACCGAACACCGCCGGAAGGCATCGCTTACTGGGAACGGCTTTTCAGGCATGTGCATGAAAAATGCGATTGGCTCATGGGACGCATAACCGGTCGAGACGGCAAGGCTTTCAAAGCTGACCTTGCCTGGATTGTGAGGCCGGAGAACTTCGCCAAGCTGATTGAAGGCAAATACGACAACAGGCCGGAGGCGTGAACATGGCCGAAAAATTCAACGTGGTCGAAATGCGTGAAGACCGGGAGCACGAATTCGTGAACATGGCCCTTACGGCAGCCTGCGCCAAAACGGTCAGCGCCCGTGATCTCCTGGCTGTGTGCCCCTTGGACATGCTCACGGCCAGGGTTCCACGAGCTATTTACCGAGCCATGGCTGCTGTGGCTGAAACAGGTGCGCCGATGACGCTCCAGGCCGTCTGGTCAGCCATCCGGGCAGGGCAGGCCGCCAATGATCCCAAGGCTGAGCCATGGCCTGACGAGATCACTGCCGCCACAGTGGCTGATTATACGCTCAGCATTTTTGGCCGGAGAGAAGACGCTGTGATGCTGGCCGCGCAACAAGTACGCGCTGAAGGCCTCAAGCGTCGGGCTGAAGCCATGCTCATGGGCCTCGTCGGTGACTGCCAGCGCTACGGTAACGACCCGGCTGAAATCGCCAGCGGACTAACAGCCCTGGCGGCTGAACTGGACGGCGGCGCGGACATGCTGCCCATGGATCTTTCCGAACTCATGGGGCGTGTCGTAGCCGCGGCTGAAAACGGCGAAGCCGGAAAACCACTGCCGACGCCCTGGCCATCGTTGAACCGGGTATTGCGTGGGGGCATCGTCCCCGGCGAGCTTGTCATTCTCGCGGCCAGACCTGGCATGGGCAAGACGGCCTTGGCCGGATGCATGGCGCTGGAAACGGCCCGCAACGGTGTGGACACGCTTTTTATCAGCCGCGAAGTCAAAGACCTGACCATCGGCAACCGTCTTACGGCTAGGGAAGGGCGCATTGACCTCTCGTGTTTTCGGCAGCGTGTGGACCGGGCCCCCAACGTGCTGCCTGCCATCAAGGCGGCCTCGGCCAGGATCGCAGGCCTACCCATGCGCGTGGTGGAAAAATCCATAGCGCCCATGACACCGCGTGAGGTTCGCCGGTTGGCGAAGTCCATCAAGGGCGTTGGGCTCGTGGTGGTGGACTACCTGCAACTGCTCAACCCCGATACGAAGCAAAACAGCCGGGAGCGTGAGGTGGCCGAAATGTCTCGCGCCATGAAGCAACTCGCCCTGGATTGCGACTGCCCGGTGTTGCTGCTCTCCCAGCTCAATCGGCAGGTAGAGGAATCGGATCGCGCCCCGCGGCTGTCTGATTTGCGCGAGTCCGGGGCAATTGAGCAAGACGCGGATATCGTCATGTTTCTGCACGCAAAAAAGGCGAATCAGGGGCTTGCCCGTATGCCGGTGCGGGCCATCGTCGCCAAGGGGCGTAGTTCGGGCACGGGCGCGGCGAATCTGCTCTTTGACAAGCCATTTTCGGATTTTGTCGAGGATACCCACGCCGATGAGTGGGCCGCCAAAACGAGTGGCCAATACGCCGCGGCGGGGAATGACCTGTGAGCGCTTGCCCCGGCCTCACCTGCCCCCGTGCCATCGACGGCGACCTGTGCTGCGTGTCGTGTCCGGCGAACCCGGGCAAGGCCGCTTATCCGCCCCTGGTCCTGGAATTGCCGTTCCCGCCGTCCGTGAATCACTACTGGCGGTCAGTACGTATCGGGAATGCCACAAGAACGCTTATATCCGCAGCGGGAAGGGATTTTCGACAGCAGGTGACACAAACGGTCATGGCGGAACGAAAGGCTCTTAGAATAGGCTCTGGCGTCGCCGTAGCTGTAACCCTCCATGCGCCGGACAACCGGCGGCGTGACCTCGACAACTTTGGTGGCAAGGCCCTCCTTGACGCCCTGACGCACGCCGGGGTCTGGCTCGATGACAGTCAGGTGCGGCGGCTGTCCATGGAGTGGGGCGAAAATGTGCGGAGCGGCAAGGCCGTGGTACAGATCAGGAGGTTGAGCTAGTGGCTGAGCATAACTGTGCTAGGCGCAAAGACTGGCCCATGTCCTATGTCCGGGCCTGTATGGCGTTTGGCAATGGTGATGTGGGTAAGGGTCGGCAGACGATTTTTATGTTGGCCCGGCGGCTTGAAGAGGCCAGGGGAAAGCACCCCGTGTTTGCCGAAAGCGCGGAAGAAGCCGTGGATGTTATTGAGTCTGAATTTTGGGAACTGCAATACGCCCAGGATCAGGAAAGCCAGGATCGCCAGATTGACGAAGCCTTGGATGTTGCGGCGACCGTTGTACGATTCGTCGGTAAGGAATATGATCATGCGTGATGATAAAAATGATTTTCCCCATATTTGCGGACAGGTAGCTTATCTGCCAAAGATACTGCGAAACCTGTCTGAAATTTGTGATGAAATGGGTGTGGGCGAGAAAACAGTTAAAAAATGGGTTGAAAATGGTGCCCCCATAGCTGTCGAGGGTAATGGATGCAAAACACGCTACAGTACAGAGGCGCTACGCCTACAACTCTGGTGCGAGAGGATGGCAGCAGCTAGTCCGGACCGATAACTTATCTTCGGCGAAGAAAGTGCAGCCGTGACAAGATACTATAGCGTGTTTTTTTCATTTTGTCCGCAATTTCTCGGGCCGTCAGCCCTTGTTTATGCAGTGCCAGCAAACGTGCGTCAGCTTCCGGCGTCCAGACCGGGGTATGATTTCTAAGGCCATCTTTCCATTGGCGGCGAAGACTTTCTTTTTGTTTTTCAATCCATGCTTCGCTTTTTGGGAGCTTTGCCGCTTCCAGCAATGCTTCGCGGGTGATAGGATGTACAGGTCTGCCGCTAATTGTAGTTGAGCGTTTCGCTTTGCTTTCTGGTGATAATGCCTTTTCTCGCCCTCGCGCGGACACATCCCCCGGCAGTTTATGCGGCGCGTATTTTTGGTAAAGTCGGAGCGATCCTTCTGATCCCGTCTGACCGACGCCAAGGACTTTCCGCCAGCGGGCAACGACAACGCCGCTTACTCCCCACCAATACCTGATAGCCAAGGCGCTTTCGGTCCGTACAGCCCGGATTAAGTCACCGCAGAGGATAAGCGATGCCTTTCCAGTTTTTTTGAGACGGGGCCACGGGATGCGGGCCGTTCGTGTGTATCCGCCAACCTGGACAGATCCGCGTTCGGCATCTTCGAGCCAGTCTCCGGGGCGCACATCCGGAGCAAGATATGGGCCGCCAAGTAGGAAAAATCGTTCATCGTCCGGAAGGGGGCCGGACTTCTGGGCACCGCCTTCAAAAGATTTTCCGCATTGTTTGCAGGATAGGTACAAGATGTCCATAGTCGCTCTCGGCATTTGCTAGGGGGGATTATAATCATTACCGGTGGGTTGCTTTGTCCAGCCAATCCAAGGCCATCTCCTCAAAGGCCGCTGTGAGCGACAGACCTCGGACGGCCCGTGCCTCGTTTATCCTCTCCCACAGCTCCGGCGGGAGCGTTACCTGATTGGCCTTTTTTTTCCGGGGCGAACGCGATCCAGGCTTGCGTCCGGCTCCTGGGCGACGGCCACCGCGCGGCCCCTTGATGCGATATACTGGCGGCGAGATAAGGTACCCGTCGGCATCCAGGGCATAGATGCCATCGGCCTGTACGCTGTACTCCACACTCTCGTCATAGTCCTCGCTGTTGATCACCGCGTCATAGAGGTTATCCAAGTCCCAGGTTGTGGCCCCGTCATCCAGCCTGAGACTGTCGGCATCGTCTCTGGTCAGCAGCGCCTTGATGCAGTCAATCAAAGTCATGGTCTCTCACCTCTGGTTTGTGGGCCTACGCCAATGCCTCAGGGTTATTCGCCAAGGTCCAGCGGCGGACGATCAGCGCACTTTCCAAAACAGCGGCCTCAGAACCTACCATGTCCCCGGAGTGTTGCAGGTCCAGCGCCCTGCGCATGGCCATCTCGTGGGCGCTCCGGGCTTCCGGATCGGCGCGGTCAGAAAAAGCGGCGCGCTCTGTCCGGGTGATACGGCGGCTGTACACATCCATGCGAGGATCGGCAGCATCAACGGTTTCAGTGGGTTCGCTTTCGGCGGGTTCAACATTTTCAGCAGGTTCGGGCAGTGTGACGGTCACGGGCTCGCCGTGGCGCAAGCTGGCGAAGTCAATGCCGTAGGTGGCGCAGAAGCCTGCAAACTCATCCTGATAAGCCTGGCTGATACGGCCACTCCGAGCCAGATTAACGGTAAGCTGGCGTGTCTCGGCGTTATACCGCGCCCAAGTGTAGCGGTCGCCACGATAAGATTGACTGCGGTTGGTGAAATTAACAAATCCTGAGGTGTTGGTCTGGGGGGCGGTGGCGGTCATGGTGGTCTCCTTGTGTTGAGTGTTTCAATCCACGCCTCCGC
>OKSH01001030.1_pt1 | contig 26942 bp, 26 predicted proteins | sample 1601231 | NCBI WGS metagenome assembly OKSH01 (sample SAMEA3541596, study PRJEB24748) | human gut metagenome | biome: human gut; feature: human-associated habitat; material: faeces | place: China | collected 2012
GTGGAAGGGCGTGGGCTACGAAGCGAAGGAAAACAACTTCAAGGGCACCTTCAGCGTCGGCTATAAGTTCTAGACGATTGCGACGCGGGTCTTTGCCTCTCCTCCGGCGGAGGCTCCGCGTTTCAAGGCTTGGGCGGAGACGGTGCCCTTTGATCCGGGCGTTTCCCGCCGTGGGAATACATGACGGGAAACGCGCCTGGACGTGCAGGGGAATCATCCTTCTGCCGAGGGCTTCTGGGGCGGGCGGCCTTCGAAAGGCCAGCCCGTCACTCCGTATCGGGAATCAGCCGGACCCCTTCCTTGCCTCCCCGCTTGGGTGAAACAAGGCGCCGGGTATGGAAAAAGCCCTGCGGAATCCCGGCTGCCGATGCAATGTCGAAAACGGACGCTCTGCGCAATGGCGGGGGGCCGTTTTTGTATGGGGGAACGGCGTCGATCCCGTATGGGGTTGGAATGAATAGGCCGTCCGCACGGTACAGGGCGGAAGAGAGATATTTCTCTTTATCCTGTACCGTGCGGACGGCTTTTTTCCGGCAATGAGGCGAGGCGGCGTTTCGGGATTGGCCTTCGCTGGCTAGGAGGCGGCATTGCCGCCTTACCGGGACATCTGTGCGAGAGCCCGCAATCCACGCGGGCTCTTGCCGTTCCGGTCACTGAAGGTCTGCCGGAATCTGTTTCCCCGGTGCGGCGGACGATGCTTTGGCTTCCGCCGGAGGCGCCGTCTCTGCCGGAAAGATTTTCGTGCTGTCCGCCGCCTTCCCGGAGCGGAGTGCGTCAAGGATGGCGGGGAACGCCTCGTCGACCTTGGCGCGGACCTTTTCGTCGCGGATGATGGCGACGGGGTGGGGCACGGCGACGCAATGCAGGGGGCCTATGCGGAGATTTTGGCGGACGTTGTGAAAAGTCTTGAGGAACGGCTGGGTCAGAATGGTCAGGGTCGGGACGCCCGCGCGTTCGAGCTGGATCTGATCGATGGCGAGCCATGCGGAACAGGCCCGGCAGTCCCCGGTCGCCGCGATGACCAGATCGGGGCGCAGTTCGAGGAGCGCCCGCGCCGTGGCCTCGGATTCGGGCAGATCCTTGGAGATGCCGCTGAGGGCGGGGTCCGTTTCATACGCCTTGATGAATTCGGTGTCCGGAAAGGCGCGGGACAGCAGCGAGTGCAGGTAATCGAGCAGAAGATCGCCGTTGTGTTTGCCGTTCCAGCGCAGGATCACGCGCTTGCCCGCGAGATCGGAAGGCCACGGGGCCGGATCGTAGAGCGGCGGCAGATCGTTCCATACGGTCAGGCTTTCCCACGTCACGGCCTGCTCTCCACGGGCCGGAAAGGCCAGCAGGAATACGGTGCACAACGCGATCAGAACCTTTCCCATGTCAATCTCCTGCGCTTTTTCGGGAAAAAGGCCGCCCGATCCGTGTGCCGAAGGGACGGATCGGGCGGGCGGTGAGAGGGTTACTTGAAGGAATCCATGCCGTTCAAGGTTTCGTCATACATGGCGGGATAGAAACGGCTGATGAAGTGGGCCGTGGAGCGGCAGGCCTTGCCGACCACGAGGTCGATGTGCTTGCCGCCGGCGCGGGTGGCAAGGTTGGGGCTCTTTTCGCCCTTGCTGTTTTCGATGTGCCACGCCTTCACGATCTTGCCGTCAAATTCGTCGATAACAATGGAGAAATGCTTGTTCGGACCAACAAACACGTTGTTGGCTCCCCCGTCGAGAACGATTTCCTTGTCGTTTTCAAGGACGATCTCATGGGGGAAAGTGCAGGTCGCTCAGGTTTCGGGACGGGCGAGGAACCGGGTATCGGCCGGCCACACGCTACCGTCGTTGACTTCAACAACATCATTATACGCGACGAGGGACACCTTGCCGTCGGCAATGGGCTTGTCGCTCTGGCGGATATTCAGGTGCACGGCGACCTTGCCGTCCTTGGAGAGCGTCCAGAGGCGGTCGCGGTCAACCACGGACATGAGCAGCATCCGGGTGTTCTCGGGGGTCAGGGGGCCGAGGACCTTGGTCACGGTGCCGGACTTGTCGGTCAGCTTCACGGTGGCGGCGTTGGCGGCCACGTCGGTGACTTCAACCTTGGCGTCGCCGATGGTGAAGGTGTCGCCCTTGCCGTAGCTGGCGACCACGGGCTCGTTGGGGGACACGAAGATGGCGGAACAGCTGTCGGTAGCGAGTTCGCGCACCTTCACGGAGTCGCCTTCAATGGCGTCTATGATGACATGCGTACGGCCTACAGTAGCGATGTTGCTGCCGTAAATCATTTCGCTCAGGCCGTTTTCAGCCGTGGGGACGGTATGCCCTTCGGGATCCTTGGAACCCTTGACGAGCGAGCCGTCGGCGGCGGCGTTGCTGATCTGTGCGCCCGCGTAGACCGGGAACTGGGAACCGTAGTAGTTGCCCGTGGTCTTCACGATCTTGAACACGGCGGAATTGCCGCCTTCAATGCCGTAGGTGTCGTTCTCCACGGAGCTGAGTTCCCAGCCCCGGCTCTTGTTGGCGTTGCTCGGAAGGACCTGTCCCTTCTTCATGGTGACGTTACGGATGACGTCACGGACATAGCGATCCGTGATGGCATGGTACGTCTTGCCCGCGAGCGTCAGGGGCTCGTTATCGAAGGGATGCCAGTTGGTGGAGCGGACCGTGATGTACAGGCCGGACGGCGGAATGATGATCTTGCCGTCTTTGATGGTGCTCTTGCGGATGACCACGCCGTCGTTGATGGTACGGCTGAGGCCGCTGAGCGTCTTGGCCTTCCTGTTGTTGACGAGCCCTTGCATCTTGGCAAGGACCGCCGCGTCCTTGGCGGGCGATTGCATGACCACGCGGTCGGGCGCGTCGCCTGCTATCGCCACGCCGCTCATCGCCACGGCGAGACAGATCGCTGCTGCGGTCTTGCCGATGGCCCGGAGTGAGATATGCGACATACATCCTCCTCTTGCGGCTCGCTCCGAGCTTGGGCGCGGTTCCGGCAACTGCCGAAAACGATCCGCGCGTCAGCCGCCTTCACTATGAAGGCGTGAAGCGATCCGGTTGCTGTTTTTGTCGGCCTCTGCGGCCGTCCGATGCGGGAACCCCTTGCCGGGGCCGCCCGCGATCAGCGTTAGCACGAGCATTCCGCGCCTTCGATGGCTTCGACGGTCACGGCCTGCTTGAGCTTTTCGAGCACTTCGGGCGTAACGCCCTTGACTTCCAGCAGTTCATCCATGCTCTTGATGTCGCCCACGTTTTCGCGGAATTCCACGATGCCCTTGGCCAGCTCGGGGCCCACGGCGGGATTGGCGGAAAGTTCCTGTTCGGTGGCGGTGTTGAGGTTCATCTTGCCGTCGGCGAAGGCGGGGGCGGCGCACAGCACCACGGCGGCGAGGACGGCGGAAGCGATGGTTTTGATGTTCATGGAGGGCTCCTTAGGAAAGGGTATTGGTGGTTTCTGGACGGATAACCCCTTTGCGCACGAGCTGTTCGTACCAGAGCGGGTTATGGTGCCGGATAAACGTTACGGGGATGAATCCCGAGAACATGGACCGCAGCGCGGGGCCTTCGCCGGGCGCGAATGCGGCCATATAAATATGGATGGGCAGGACAACGGCCATCACGCCCGCGCAGAGCAGATGGATGAACAGGGCCCACTGGGCGGCGTCCTCGGAGCCCGGCGCGACGAGATGGAGCGCCAGCGCGGCGAGGAACAGCCCGGAGAGCGCAAGCCCCACGCTACACAGCACGGCGGCCACGGCGGCGAGCTTCTGCCCGGCGTTGTAGAAGCCTTGCGGCGGCAGGGTGGGGTCAAGCCCCATGCTGCGCATGGCCTTTTCCCCAAGGACGAGGCGCATACCCTTGCGGACGCACCAGATCATGTCGGAGGCCGGGGAGAGGCTGAATACTTCCTTGAGGAAGGGGACTACGTCGTGGCGCAACCCGAAAATGATGTAGAGGAAGTAGACGGCGAGCCACGCCGAACCGATCAGCAGGTGGAAGACGAGCAGCCCGTACGCGCCGAACACGCCGGTCCAGAGATCGGCCCACCACATGCCCACGGGCTGCATGGCCGGGTTGGAAAGCAGGGCGAACCCCGTGAACAGCAACGCGATCCAGCAGAAGGCGTTGAACCAGTGCATACAGACGGCGCTGAGGGAATGACGGCGGATCATGAGCCCTTCCTCTTTTCTTCGTGGGATGCTTCGCCTGTGGGGCGGATCAGCTGGCGCAGGCCCACGCCCACGACCCCGAACAGGGACAGCGCGCCGAGCCAGCGCACCCCGGTAGCCACGGTTCCCATGAAGCCCACGGGACCGGCGCTTTCGGCCTTGGGCCAGTGTTTGTCGGCCACATCGTTCAGATAGGCGAGGGTCGGCTTGGTGGGCGCGTCCTCGGCCTCAACGAACGTGACTTTGTGCGAGCCGAGCACCTTGCTGACCGGGGACTGTGGGTCGTCCACATCCCCAAACACGCGGGCGCGGGTGGTGCATACGCTGACGCAGGCGGGTTCCATGCCTTCGGCGCGGGAGGACGCGCAATAATCGCACTTGTCCACGACGCGGCGCGCGGGGTCGATGTGGCGGGCCTGATAGGGGCAGGCGCGCATACAGCTTCCGCAGGCGATGCAGCGGGTTTCGTCCACCATGACCACGCCGTCTTCGGCCTTGTAGGTGGCGTGCGTGGGGCAGGCGTCAACGCAGGACGGCTCGTCGCAGTGCATACAGGCTCCGGGCTGGTAGCGCCAGCCGGAGGGCGAAGCCGTGTCGGGCGTTTCCCGCACCCAGTTGCGGGAGAGGCCGTAGGGCACGGCGTTCCGCTGCTGGCAGGCAATCAGGCACGCCTTGCAGTTCAGGCATTTGGAGGCGTCTATGGCCATCACGTAACGGGGCATGTTCTTCTCCGAAATTCATTTGCGGCGTCGCCGCCGGGCCGCCGGGAAGGGTTCCGGCGCAGGGGGCGGGGAAAATCCCCGCTCCTCCTCCCCTTACGCCTTTTCCAGCGTGCATCCCACGCCGTTGAACTGGGCCGACACGCGGTCCCAGTAGTTGGGCAGGATGGCATTGATCGGCTTGCTCCGCGTCGCGGCATGGGGGCTTGTGCCCGTGAAATGCGACGGCGTGAAGATGATGCCGGGCCGGATGGAAGCGGTCAGTTCCGCCACGGCTTCTACGGAACCGGTGGCGGTCTTGATGCGCACTGTATCGCCGTGGGCGATGCCAAGAGGCTTGGCCGTGTCCGGGTGGACCAGCACATAGCGCCCACGGGAGAATTGGGCCAGCGAGGCGGCGAAATTGGTCATGGTCTGCTGCCACTGGGTCACCACCTTGCCCTGCGTGAGGACGAGGGGGTATTCCTTGTCGGCGCCGGCCCCGTGGGGATTGCCCTTGGGCGGCGTCCAGCCGAACGCGCCCATCAGCTTGAGATCCAGCGGGATTTTGCCGTTTTCCGTGGCGTAGGTTCCGGACGTGAAGACCGTTCCGATCCGCTCCTGCGCGCCTTCCTCGGGCTGGGGCCAGATCAGGCCGTCCGGGGACTGGCGCATTCTGGAAACGCTCATGGCCTTCCAGCTCGGGACCGTATTGCGGAAGCGTTCGCTCAGTTCTTCGGGTCCGGTGAAATCGGGATAGATCTCCGGGGCCAGCTTGCGCCCGATGTCGCGGTAAAACTGCCAGTCGGGGACACAGCTTCCGGGCGCGTCCACGCACTTGTCGCGCCAGACCACCTGCTTCTCGGCTCCGTAATGCGAACCCGCGCTTTCCGGGCCGAAGGCGGCGGGCACGAACAGATCGGCCACATCCATCTCCTCGGTCTTGAAGAAGCCGCGATGGACCACGAACCCCACCTTTTTGATCGCCTCGGCGACGCCGGTGCAGTCGGGGTAGCGGCGGTAGCTGGAATTGAGGAAGAGCACGTCGAGGTTGCCCTTCTTCATGGTGTTGAGCAGGCGGCGGAAGTTGACGCCGGAATCCTTGGCCGGGCCGCACACGGCGTCGACGAATTCCTTTTCGCCTTCGGGCTTGCCGCCCTCCATCGTAAGGAGCCCCCTGCCCGAGCCGATGAGGTTGTCGCGCAGGGCCTGAAGCGCGATGATCGCCCGGATGCTCTGCAACCCGTTGGTGTAGCGGGAGAGGCAGCCGCCCATCCAGATGATGGTGCGGGGGCTCTCGGCAAGCGTCCGATAGAAGGCGGTGACGGCGTCTTCGGACAGCCCGGTGGCTTGCGCCACCTTGTCGACGCTCCACGGCTGCGCGCCCTTTTCCATGAGCTCGAAGCCGGTGATGCTCTCGTCCACCCGCGCGCGGTCGAAGGCTCCGTTTTCAAGAACGAAGCGGATCGCGCCGAGGGCGAGCGCGCCGTCCGTGCCGGGCAGGGGCATGAGCTGGTCGGCGGCCCAAGCGCTGGTGGGCGTCTTGCGGCAGTCCACGCTCACGATGCGCACCCCCGCGTCGCGGGCCTTGTCAAGCCAGCGGGTGTAGGGCGGGTAGGTTTCGCTGATGTTCGCGCCCCAGAGCACGAGGGTCTTCGCGTTGACGATCTCGTTGACCGTGGTGGTGGAGGTGTTCGCGCCGAGCAACATGCCGAGCACGTTGGACGCCGTGCTGATGCAGACTTCACCGGCGGGCATGACGTTGACCCCGCCCGCCGTACGCATGGTCATGAGCGCGGCGAGTTCGCTTTCGCGGCAATCCCACAGGGGGGAGGTGAGGGCAAGGCGCTCGGCGATCTTGTCGCCGTGCTTGGCGCGGCTCTGGCGCAGCTTGTCCACGACGATGTCCACGGCCTCGGCGTAGGAGATGGTTTTCCATTCCGAGCCCTGCTTGAGCATGGGCTGCACGAGGCGGTAGGGGCTGTTGAGCAGCTCGACGATGGACAGGCCCTTGGGGCACATGGCCCCGCCGGTCCAGCGGTTGCCGCGATCGCCGATGAGTTCGAGGATTTTGCCGTTGCGCACGCGCGCGTGGTAGGTGCAGCGGACCTGGCAGAAAGGGCAGTAGCCCTTCACCAAATCGTTTTGGGAAGCGGCCGTTCCGGCGGGAGCCTGAGCCGCATGGACCGGCAGACCCCCGAGGGCCGTGCCCCCGGCGATCGCCGCCATGCCGTATTGAAGGAAATGTCTGCGGGAGAATGTGTTGGACATGGGTGCTCCGTCCTTGGAACGCCGCGCGCCACGCGAGGCCGTTCGTATACAGATCCGTGCTGCGGGAGAAAATCACCGGATGGAGCGACTATGCGGAAAGTTTGTAAAAAAAAGTTCAACGTTTTGTAAAAGTTTTGTAAAAGTCTACCATTGTGTTATTACAGGATAAAACTTGTTGAATCCGATCTCGTCAAAGACGTTTCCTTACAAACGCCGCAGGAAAGTACTCTCACCGGAGAGTGAGCTTTTCATGAAAAAAGGAGGAGCGTATGGATGATTCCGATGAAAAAAGAAAGTAAAACAATCTGTTTCAACGATTTTACACAAGCTGTTCCCTATTCGAATGATACAGCGGTAGGGTTATTTGTCACAAGCCTTGAGCGTAATGGAGACGGTGAATCCCTTGGGGTATTGATTGTAATAATGCAGCTCGCCCCCGCAGGCTTCCACGCAATGCTTGACGATAGACATGCCGAGCCCGGAACCGCCGGGATATTTCTTCGCTTGTTCGCCCCGGAAGAACGGTTCGGTGATGTGCTCCATTTCCTCGGCGGGGACGCCGGGGCCGCTGTCGCGGATTTCCACGCACACACGGTCCCCCTGCGGCCTTGCGGCAATGGCGATGGGGCCGTCTTCCCCGGCATAACGCACGGCGTTGCGCACCACGTTGGCGAGCGCCCGGCCGAGGCAGCTTGCGTCCGCCCAGACCTTGAGCCCCTCGTCGACGCTCAGGCGCACGTCGCGGTCCCGGGCTTCGCGGCGTGTCACATACTGGAGCAGCGGCGCGAGGGATACGGCCTCACGGGCGGGTGACTCCGGAATGGCCTCGGAACGCATGAAGCTCAGCACATCCTCGACCAGCAGGGAAAGCTGCTCCACCTCGTCGCTGATTTCCTGTACGCGCTGCTGGTTTTTCTCGTCCACACGGCTGTCCAGCACGGCGAGCCCGAGCTTGATCCGGGCCAGCGGCGAATCCAGCTCATGGGCGATGTGCCGGATGAAACGGCGCTGCCCGTGGACCTGCTGTTTGACCTTTTCCGCCATGATGCCCGTGGCCTTGGCGAGGCAGCCGATCTGGTCCCCGCGCCCTTCGCCCACGGCCTTGAGGCTGATGGGCGAATCGTCGGAGAGCGAACTGTAATCGCCCGCCGCAATCCGCTCGGTCACTTTGGTCATGAGGATGATGGGCTTGGTGAGATGGCGCACGAAGGGCCACCACCACAGGAACGACAGCCCGAGCCCGGACAGGAGCAGGGCCACGGCGAGGCGCAGTTCGAAGAAATGCCCGTTTCCGGTGATGGACGGCGAAGACGCCGCGAGCAGTACGTAGCGGACAACGCCTTCGTCGTTGGAGACAAGGATGGTGCGGGCGTACCAGTATTGGGCGGGATCGCCGTCGCGCATGAAAATGACGTATTGTTGCGGAAGGATGCCCGCTTCAAGTTCCACGGCGGGCGTGATCGTGCTGAACGCGCCCGAATCAGGTTCGGCGCACAGGGAATAGGGCGGGCGGGGAATGGTGCGGGCCGCCTCCACAACTCTTGGAGGCAGGCCGCCCGCAGCAAGCGGAGGGTCCATATCGTCGAGGATCAGGATGCCGAAATGGAGGCCGCACTCCCTGCCGCACTCCTCAAGGACCGAAGCCCATTGGCTTTCGGGTTTGTATTGCAGCTCCACGGAGGTCATGCGGAACGTGGAGGCGATACTGCCGTTGAACAGCATGGGCGAGTACAGATTGTTGTTGAACAGCAGCCCCCCGCCGATAAACAGGGCTGTGATGACGCCGAGCAGGACGAGGTTGAGCATCGCCCAGGTGAAGAATTTCTGGTACAGTCCCACGCGCATGGTTTTTTCTCCTGAATGGAGGCTTGTTCGCCGGATTTTCTCGACTTCCACCGGGGGGCGCTGCCCCTCGGAACCCCGCAAAGGGGCAGCGCCCCCTTGACCCGGCGGCTCCGCGCCGAAGCGGACGCTTGGCGGAGAGGCAAAGGACGTGGGAATGGCTCCCTGCCTTTGGGGACGCAAAGAAAAAGAATTCTCGGAACGGGTAGCGGAATGTTTTCCGCATGTTGTTTAGAATTCGGGTCAGGCCTCTTCGGGAAGCAGGGTATAGCCCATTCCGCGTATTGTCTTCAAATATGCCGGGTTATGGGGATCGTCTCCGAGTTTGCGCCGGAGCGTGGAGATGTGCATGTCCACGGAACGGTCATACCGGCTGAATTCGCGGCCCACGGCAAGCTCAAGCAGGTTCTCGCGGGTGAAGACCCGTCCGGGATGGGCCGCCATGCCGAACAGGATGCGGAATTCCAGCGCGGTGAGATCCATCGGGACGCCGTCCATGCGCGCCTTCATGGACTTGCGGTCCATCCACAATCCGCGCACCCGGACCACGCCGTCCTCTTCGGGCTCCTTCCGCTCCGCCTGCACGGGCTGCGCCCGCCGGAGCACGGCCCGCACCCGCGCCAGCAGCTCGCGCGGGGAAAAGGCTTTGGGCACATAGTCGTCCGCGCCCATCTCAAGCCCCACAATCCGGCTGGCTTCCTCATCCTGCGCGGAGAAGATGACAATGGGCGTGGAGCCGATTTCCCGCAAGCGCCGCAGCACGTCAAGGCCGTCCATATCCGGCAGCATCATATCCAGCAGGATCACGTCGTATTCGTTCGCAACGGCTTTTTCCAGCCCGGACGAAGCGTCCTCGGCAACGTCGAGTGAGAACCCAAATCCTTCAAGGTAGTCCCGCAGCAGCCCGCACAGCTTGGCGTCGTCATCGACGAGGAGCGCGGAAATCTGCGAATGTTTGATGGTGGACATGCATCCTCCTTTGGATGGGGCAGCCGTTGGGCGGGGACGTATTGGGGGATACCCTCGCAAGGCATCTTTCAAATGCGGCGAGCGGATATCCGTGCTCGGTGTCACACGGGTTCTTTTTTTATTTATACAAATAACACAGTATATTAATGTATAAAGTCTATATTGTGAACGTTGGCGTTAGATGTATTATTCCGTCAAACCGGAGCGTTTGACAAGGCGTTTCGCGGCCTTTTGTCGACAGATGACGGCATGTCGTGGTTTTTCTTCACAAACTGCCACGGAGTCCAGAGGAACCCGCCATGCCCCCAAGGTGAAGCCCCGCGTATGGTGTGGAATGCCGATTCCGGTCAGGGTCGGGTTCTGCCTGATGAGGAGGGCAGGCCGCCGGGAAAAGGCACGACGGCTCATCGTCTTGCCGTTGTTCCATGTATTGGAAGGCGAAAGCGCCCCTTCCCGATACAATGCCGGAAAGGGGCGCTGGGGAGGTTTGTTCAACCGTCCGACAGGATTTTTTAGCCGTTATCCTTATCTAGCGGAAAAACCCGAGATACCCCGCCAGGGCTATTCCCGCGAGGGCAACGAGCATCCATTTGAGCTTGCTGATCCGTAGCGCCTTGATGAGCGCGGCCTGTTCTTCGAGGGCTTCCCTTTCCGTTTGCCGCATATTGTAGGTACGGATCAGCTGCTCCCGGACGTAGGCTCCGGCGCTGGTGGGCGTTGTCGTGCAGAAATCCGCTATGATGTCCGCATACGTCAGGTTGCCGTAGTGCCCGAGGCCGGTGATCCTGTGCGCCGCTTTGCGCGCAAGGGCCTTGACGACGTCGTCATGCTGGAACGTGGTGAACTCGGCATCGTCTCCGCCTCCGCGTATCAGCACGACGACATTGCCGCTTGCCTGATCTATCGCCCGGGCTATGGCGGACGGATCCGTCATGGCGGTCGGCAGGGATTCCACGTTGACGCTTTTCAGATCAAGTTCGTTCTTGAAGTCGGCGAAGACGTTGGCGGCATGGGATTTGGAATGGATCACGGAGATGGCGGTTGCCCGTTTCGGAAAGGGTATCCTTTTAAAGCCGAGTTCCTTGAGATGGCTGATCGTCCCTTCAACATTCTTTACGGGCTCTGGGCCGCGTCCTCCCGCGGAAGCCTCAATGACCGAGGCCGCATGGACATGGAGTTTGAAGAGGACGACGGATTTCTTCAAGTATACCACCGGAATGCCGAGAACATCAACGCGATCCCCCGGCCGTATGCCGCCGCTTTGAATGACCTCAAGCGGCAGGTCCACACAGATGCTTTTTCCCCCGTCAGCGAGTTCAATGCCGTAATGGACGCCATTCCAAAACGTCCTTTTGGCGGTCCAATCTCCGATGATCCCCTGTGTCCTGAAGACACAGCTGGAATCATCTACGGCATTTTTAAGGGCCGCCCCCGCCATGTCCTCGAAAACGGAACTCAGACGGGCAACGGACAATGACGGCATAGCGGGCATTGGCATAGCGGATTCTCCAGAAGGCGTTGCGAAAAGTTCAGCACGGTTTCCCGGTCGAGTCAATCGGCATGGATGGGAAAAACTCCACCTTCCGCGGCGTATGCTGTAGGCGTGGGAGTTGCCGCCAAAGACGAAGCTCATCCGAGGATGCGCCCTTGACGGCGTACATGTCCATGTCCGAGTGAGGAAGAAAGAGTCCTGTCCGCGGCGAATTGCCGCGTCAATTTCTTCCCGAAGCGGACGGGGAGGGCTATTGGGAGGGATGGGGAGGAACGCTGCTGGACAGGATTCGCCACACAGAAAAGCCTTTGGAAAGGGGCGCGCGAACCGATCCGCAAGCCAGGGGAAGGGGCTTTCCTCAGAAAAATTCCCCTTCCCCAATGCCTTCGTGCCGTTTCAAAAGGAATGGGCTCTAGAGATCCGCGGCTTCGGGTTCTTCCTGAGCGGCATAGGCGAACAGGGCGTTGCTGGTTTCGTTCGTCGCTTCATCCGGGTTGGTGCACAGGCAAACCGCTACCATGACCAGCGCGTTCAGAGTCATGGCGACAAATCCCTGATTCAGGCCCCAGAAGGTCACGTGCGTTTCCGTGAGGACGACGACGGCGACCACGCCCGTCAGCAGGCCGGCGAATACGCCCGTCCGGGTGGCCCCCCGCCAGAAGAACGTTGCCAGCGCCATCGGGAAACATTGGGTCGCCCAGAAGTACGCGATGTTGATGACTCCGAGCATCAGGTTGGGCAGCATCACCGCCAATACCACGCTGATCAGGAGAGACGCCCCTGTAGCCATATTCGTTACGAGGACGGCCTGCTTCTGAGACACGGAAGATCGGAACACGCCCCAGATGTTGCGGCTGAAAATCCCGCCCAGATTGAGGGCGCTCACCGCAATGACGAGGATGCAGGTCAGCGCGCCGCCCGCCGCCACCATGCCTACCGTCCATTCGGGCAGGTTGGCTGCGGCCAGCGCCATGAACGACGAGTCCGGATCATTCAGGTTCGGCACCGTCACCAGCACGAAGTACGCCGCCACAATCAGGAACGGGTACATGAACATGTACAACGGCATGATGATCTGGTTGCGCCGGATGGTGTCCTCCGATTTTGCAGTGAATATGAACTGGTACTGGAGCGGCGTCACGCAAAAGCCGAGCGCCTGAAAGATGATGGTCGAGAAGACGAACGTGGCGTTTTTGGTGATGGGCTCCGCGTCGATAACGACTTTATCCGGGAAATGGGCGATGGCCATATCGAAGATGCCCGAGATCCCGCCCGGCATGTTGTGGATGGCGACGAGCCCGCCGGAAACGATGGCCGCCATCATGAGGATATCCTTCATGATGCTGATCCATGCCGGGGCGCGGATGCCCGCCACTGCGATATAGAGGTAGGCGATCGCCGCGGAGATCCCGATGCCCACGGTGTAGCTGATGTCCCAGCCGATGTAGCGCAGGATGGTGGCCAGCCCCGCGAACTGCATCTGCATCCACGGCAGCAGGAACACGATGCAGATCACGGCGACGAGCACTTCCAGCGCCTTGCTCCCGTAGCGCCAACGGAAGCAGTCCGGCATGGTCATGGCGCCCGAAATCTTGCCCATGCGCCAGATCGCCGGGTTCATGAAATAGCCTACCACGAAGCCGAGCAGGATATAGCCGAGGAACCACAGCGAATAACTGACGCCCTTGGAGTAGATGGCGCCCGGTACGCCGATCATGGTGCCGATGCCGTAGGTTTCGCCTACGGTGACGAAAAAGACCATGAATGCGCCGAAAGAGCGCCCCGCGACCATGACGTCATCCATCGAATCGGCAATGACGCCGCGTTTCGCCATAAAAGCCAGTACCACTGAAAAAGCCATAAGGGCTATGAAAACGAGAGCGGTCATGATGCATTCTCCTTCGGTGCGCGAGAAGAGGAAGCCCGTTTCTTGTTCCTGTCGGACTGGGGATCAAGGAGCCAGCCGATGCACATGCTGGCCGATACAAGGAAAAAACAGGCAAAAATCCAGGCGTAGATGAAAGGAAATCCCAAAATGCGCGGTTCCACACGGTTATAGAAGCCGAAACAGCCGATAACGAGCGCAAGGGGGATGAACAGGGAGAAGATATAGGTGGGGATTCTTGATTGCATGTGTCGCCTCACGGGGTTGAGAGTGGTACGCCCTGTTCAGGCGTGTAGACGGGCTCTCCGCTGCTCCCTTTCGGGTGCCGTTCAACGGGTGCAAGGGAAGGGCAGCCTTATCCGCGAAGGCGCCCTTCCCGGCCCATACGCTGGACGCGACAGGAGGAATGCTTGGCATGGCTCTTTGCAACTTGCCCGCACGCTATCCCTGGGAAAGAGAAGGCACGGGAGGCCCGCACGCGGGGTGCACAGACGACGAAGGGAAGGGGATCAAGGGGAAGGTGGGGGAAGAGGGAAGGGCAGGAGGCCGCGCCATGAAGGGCGGGGGCACTCGGGGATGAGAGAACACAGGCGGCCCTGCGTCAGAGGAGGGACAGGGGGAGAGGTGGACGCCGCCAGATGTGTGCCCGGGTCCGGCGGCGGAGCTTTTGACTTGAAGGATGTAACATCCTCGTCGGAACCCGGAGGGCATAGCCCCTGTATGAGGAGAGGCTGGATGTATTCCGGCGCATTGAAACGGGCCGACCCGTTTGTTGGGTGCACGGGAAAAACGCGCGCAAATCCCCCCGCCGCCAGCAAGAGGGCGAGCAAAACAATGGAATGGAGGGGGATGCCGTAACGCTTGTTCATGATTTTTCCGTGCAACCCGTTTTGGTATATAAAGAGAATAGAAAGATGGGCTATAGGGGTCAAGAAGAAAATGGATGCATTGTCCAAACGGTACCCAGGCCGTGGCACTATAACAAGGAAAGATCGACCATTTGTGGCACAGCTTTCTTGAGCGAACGGGCTCCGGGTAAACACGGATCCTCAGAAGAACCATCTGCAACTCCGTAAAAAAGATGTGGGAAAGGCCGTTCAAGGCTTACGCGCCACCTTTTTTGCTATGAAAATATTTGGGGAAAGGAGAAAAACGGATTTGTTCAGCGCCTGATGAGGAAAAAGATGCCGTTTTTGAGAGGATGTGCCGTTCCTTTCAAATCCGGGGAGAGCCTTTCTTTGTTGCAGAGATACAGTATTGCCGTTGCATAGTAGTTCCGGGATGCATCCGTTCATGGAAGCGATATGGCGTTTTGATACTATCACGTTATATTGGCAGCTCGAACAAATGGCCAAACGCGACTGCGTCGAGATACGTGAGCGATGCAAACGCCAACTCTCCCAGGAAGGCCGGGATGCGCAAAAAGAGGGGCGCAGAGGGTTCCAGCAGTCTTTCCTGCACGGTAAAAAAATGTGGTAAAACAAAACAAACCGTGTATACTGTGACCGTATTTTACAATAACAGAAAGATGATAGGTTCAAGAACGAATGCGCGCCCCCAAAAGGGGTAAGCGTTGCTCCGCCGCTTTCCCCGGTTTTGAGGGCGGCTCATTGTCCATCAGGAGAGTTCCATGAAGAAGTGGCTTTTGGCGACGCGGCCTTGGTCGTTCACCGCGTCCGTGATTCCTCTGACGCTCGGGGCGGCGCTGGCGTGGGCCTCGGATGCCGCTCATGCCGGGCTGTTCCTGCTCACGCTTTTGGGCGGCGTCGCGGTTCAGACGGGCACGAATATGCTGAACACCTATGGCGACTACCGGAGCGGCGTGGATACCGAAGCTTCCGCCCACGGCGAATCGCCCATCCTCCTCGGCCTTATCAGCCCCGAAGCCATGCGGCGGGGCGGCCTCATCGCCTTGTGCGTGGCCTTTGCCGTGGGCATCGTGCTCGGGTTCGCCTGCGGCTGGCCGATCCTCGCCTTCGGCCTCGTGGGGATTGCGGGCGGCTACGGCTACACCAGCGGCTTCTGGCCCTACAAATACCATGCCTGCGGCCCGATTATGGTATTCCTGCTCATGGGGCCGCTCATGGCGCTTCCCGCCTACTACATTCAGGGAGGCTCCCTTGACTGGCGGCCCTTTCTCGCCTCCCTGCCTATTGCGTGCCTCGTCACCAGCATCATGCACGCCAACGACATCCGCGACATCGCGCACGACCGCGAGGCCGGGATCACGACTCTCGCCATGTTGCTGGGCCGCAGGAAAGCCCTGTACCTGTACGCGGCCCTGTGCGTAGGCGCGTACGGCGTCCTGCTGCTTCTCGCCGCATTCGGCGTCTTGCCGCTGTCCGGATTGTTGCCTTTCGTGCTCGCGCCGGGATTGTGGCGTACGCTGCGGACGCTCGGGACCCGGCCTCTGCCCGAATCCGAACTCGTATCGCTGGACGGCGTATCCGCGAGGCACCATTTCCTGTTCGGGCTGCTGCTCATTGCCGGAATACTGCTGCCGCGCGGCCTTGAACTGGCGCAGGGCCTGATCAGGGGGATATTCGCATGACGCCGCGCATTCCCACAGCGGGACAGGTGTGCGGCACGCTGGCACTGGCCGCGTTCTTCTGGTGGGTGAATTTCGGCCTGCACTGGGTCAATTTCTGGATCGGCATGGGTACGGCGGCCTCGGTGCTGGCCCTGCTCTCGTTTTGGTTCGCGGGCGTTCCGATGAAACGGACGGAGTGGACCGGGCGGGCCGTGCTTATCGGCCTCGTTTCGGCGGTGCTCCTCTATGCGATCTTTGCGCTCGGCAATACGCTTTCCGGCTGGCTGTTCCGCTTTGCGCCGCATCAGGTATCGGCCATCTACGATATCCGCCATGAAGGTTCGCCGCTCGCTATGGCGCTGGTACTGCTTTTCATCACCAGCCCCGCCGAGGAGGTTTTCTGGCGCGGCTTCGTCCAGCGCTGGTTCATGCACCGTTTCGGCGGAAAGGCCGGATGGCTCCTTGCGGTGTGCGTTTACGCGGGGGTCCACGTTTTTTCAGGGAACCTCATGCTGGTCATGGCCGCCCTGACGGCGGGGCTGTTCTGGGGCTGGCTCTACTGGAAAACCGACAGCCTCGTCCCCTGCATCCTTTCCCATGCTTTCTGGACGGTCGCCGTGTTCATCCTCTGGCCCCTGACGCCGGGCGTCTGAGGGGGCCGGAAAAGGGTGTTGCCCATAAAAAAGGCGGGGTTGCTCCCCGCCTTTTGGTGCCGTTTGTTTACAGCGCCTTGAGCAGCATCCTGATGCCGATGACGATGAGCAGGAGGGCGAAGCATTTCTTAAGTTTGGGGACCGGAAGGGTCTGGGCGAGGCGCGCACCCAGCGGAGCGGTGAACATGCTGACGACGACGATGCCGAACAGGCTCGGAAGGTAAATGTAGCCGAAGGAATAGGGCGGCAGGTTCGCGGCGTTCCAGCCGTTCACGATGTAGCCGAAGCATCCGGCAAGGGCGATGGGAAAGCCGATGGCCGCCGAGGTGCCGATGGCTTTGCGCATGTCCAGATTGTTCCAGAGCAGGAAGGGCACGGAGAGCGTGCCGCCGCCGATGCCCACGAGGCTCGAAACCACGCCGATGATCCCGCCCGCGACGCTCATGCCTCCGAGACCGGGCAGGTGGCGGGACGGTTTGGGCTTTTTGCCGCTGAGCATCTGGGTGATCACGAAGAAGAGGAAGGCTACGAAAAAGAGCTGAAGGAACCGCGCCGGAACGTGGGAAGCCAGGAACGACCCGCAGAACGTGCCGATCAGGATGCCGGGGGTGATGTTCCGTACGGCATCCCACTGGACGCCCTTGTTGCGGCTGTGGGCCAGCGAGCTGGAAATCGATGTGAACATGATGCTGCCCATCGACGTCCCGAGGGCCATGAGCATGAGTACGTCCGGCGGGAAGTTTTGCCAGCCGAACGCAAAGACGAGCATGGGCACGATGACGATGCCCCCGCCCACGCCGAGAAGCCCGGCCAGAACGCCCGCAATAGCCCCGAGCAAACAGTAAACAACCAGTGAAATCAGCATGTCAGTCCCTCACGGTGGCGAAAAGGTGTTTGTGGATAACCGTATCAATATGCTCTTCGAGGGCCTTGCGGCTGTCTTCCGGGGACCGCCGCTCAAGCGCGTCGATGATGCGCAGGTGGGAGGAAACCGAGAACTGGCGCCACGGCGTGTCCCGCAGCTCCGGGGTGCGCCCCTTGGCGTAGATGTGGTTCAGCCGGGCGACGGTGTCTATGAGCAGTTTGTTGCCCGTGCATTCGGCGAGGGCGAGGTGGAATCTGGCGTCGAGATCGCCGTCGTTCTCGCCGACGAGCAGGCGGCGCTGCTGATCGCAGGCGATGATCTTGAGGCGGTCAAGCTGTTCGGATGTATGGCGCACGGCAGCGATTTCCGCAATGCCCGGCTCCACGATGCGGCGGTATTCCGTCACCTCGTCGAACATCAGGCCCTCGGAATCCACGGCTTCAAGGATGGCCTCCTTGAGCGGCTCTATGTCGGGCACGCGGACATACGTCCCGTCCCCTTGCCTGCTTTCGAGGAGCCCTTTTTCGGCAAGGGCACGGATGGCTTCGCGGACGCTGCTGCGGGAAACGCCGAAGGATTCGGCAAGGGCCCGTTCCGGGGGCAGTTTGTCCCCGTCGCGGAAATGGCCTTCCTCCATGAATTGCCGGAGGCGTTCCGTGAGCTTCTGATAGCTCCGGCGCGGACGCCCGGCGGAAGAGTCTGTTTTGGGCATGATGCATTCCTCACTGAATTGGTAAGGCCAATATGACCATTGAAAGATTCTGTCAACCGTAAATAGACCACTCAGACCATTCTTGTTGCTTTTGCCCCAAAAAATTGGAATAGGGAAAAGAGTATAAAATACACTGTGATATACAGATAAAACCGGAAGAGGGCAGATGCGCGCGCGATGGAAAAGGTCTCTCCGCATAAGATCGTCCAGAATCGGCGTATGGCGTCACATCAAGCCATTTATGCCGTTGTTTCAACTTATTGAGAGGTATCCTCTCGGAATCGAGTGTGCAAGCAAAAAATGTGTTGCGCTTTATGATGGACTGATATTCTTTTTTCACAACGGGTCATTAAGTTCATATTGGGTGAAAACGGATGGATCATGGCACTGTGCGCGGTATATGCTGAAAGGCACTGTATGGAGCCCATGTTGGATGCGAAAAAATGTCTCGGATGCCACTGTATGCCCGTACATTTCCCCACAGTGCGGAATTGGTCGGTTTTGTGCAAGCGGTAAATGGTCGGCATTGGGTCGGTATTGGTACGGAACGGAAACGATTCCTTGCTTGCGGTTGCGGAAGGGGCCGAATGGGGACTGGAGCGGATCCCTTTTGAATGATAGACCATTCCAAGAATCGTCCAGCCGAATGATAGATTTTTATTTATAATTTATGATATGTAACACAGTCAAAGAATTGCGTTCGGGTCAGAGGATTCTCATTTCGAAAGGCTCTAAGCCGTTTCATGTGAAATATGCTTGAGAACCGGAATTCCACTTCAAGGGGCAGTAAAAAGGCCGTCTGAAACGGCCTTTTGGAGTTGGTCAGGTTATCGGGGGCGGCCATGCTGGAACACATCATTAAGGCAGCCGGACTTTTTGCGTCCAGCGCGTCACGGCGCGGCAGACGTCATCGCCCGAGTCGGTGCGGCGGATCACATGCAGCAGGCCGTGCGGCGCTTGCGGGAACCCGTCAGGCGCGGTGGCGTCGGTCTCGTCGGGCAGGGGGACGCATTGTGAGGTGAGCGCATCGCCGGGGAAGCATTCGGCGCGGAATGTCACGTCGAGCAGGGACGGGATGAGGCTTTCACCGGGGGACCACGGCAGGCACTCAAGCAACCACCCAAGGTACTTTGAGTTGTTGACATGTCCGTTGATGTCGAGGTCGTCGCGCCGTACCAGCACGTCGGAGCTGCCTATCCCCTCGCGCAACCGTGGGATGGTACGGGACGGGAAGGGGATGCAAGGAATCGTGTTCACAGGATAGACGGCGGCAAGCTCTTCGGGCAGGGCCGTCAGGCGGCGGGTGGAGAGATCCAGTACCGTCCACGCGCTCACGGCGGCGACGATCAGCTCGTCGGAAGCGTTGTACACTTCATACCCTCTGTGCCCCAGATGTTCGAGCTTCGCGGGCCACGTGCGGATGTTCACCTTGTCGCCGGGCGAGGGCAGATCCTTGATACGAAAGGCCATGCGGGTGAGTATCCACGCCTTCCCTTCCGCGAAAAGCCGCTCGTCGCCAAAACCGAGGGCCGAGGCGTTGTGTCCGGCCGCCTCCTGAAACCAGTTCGCCAACGCGCCGAGGCGTATCTTGCCGTCGGTCCCCGCTTCGCCGTAACGGGCTTGAATGCCTAGAGTATATTCGGGATAATCCAACATATGCTTCTCCGGGGGAAAATGAGTACTTCCTGCCTGTAGCACGCCCGTAGCGCTTTCGTCCAGGACGCGGCCTCCGGTTTGCCTAACCGTTGCGGCCCGGTCACACGGGGTGCCGGGTGCTGTGAGGCGGGGTTCACTGTGCCGCTTGCCGCGTGCGTATACAATACCCGTTTCAGCCGGAGCGGTGTTTCCTGTATTCCCCATGTTATATAGACAGGCGTTTCCGGGTGACGTATATTGGTACAAACCTTTGTAAGGAGAGATTTGCCATGTCTGATCGTGAAACCCGCAAGGCCAACGTCGTTGAAGCGCTGAACAAGGCGCGGAGCATGGAACTCCATGCGATTCATCAATACATGAACCAGCATTACAACCTGGACGACATGGACTATGGCGAACTGGCCGCGAATATGAAACTCATCGCCATCGATGAAATGCGCCACTGCGAAATGTTCGCCGAGCGCATCAAAGAACTCGGCGGCGAGCCTACTTCCGAAGTTGCCGGGAAGGTGGTCAAGGGGCAGGAAGTCAAAGCGATTTACAGTAGCGACAGCGACAGTGAAGACGACACCATCTTCGTGTACAACGAGCTTCGCAAAGTCTGTGTGGACAACGGCGATATCCTGACCGCCAAACTGTTTGAAACGATCATCGGCGAAGAGCAGATTCACTTGAATTATTTCGATAACATCAGCGATCACATCGAAACCCTCGGCGATACCTTCCTCTCCAAGATCGCCGGTACGCCGTCTTCGACCGGCGGGACCACCAAGGGCTTTGCCATCGCTCCCGCAGCCGCGAACTAGAGCGGATACACTTGAAAAGTTAGAGACACCGGGAAAGGGGGCTTTCTTCAGCAAAGTCCCTTTCCCCAAAACTGTCAGCGCGGCTCGCGTCCCTCCCTTTCCAAAGACTTTCGACGTTATCGAATTTGTGCTCGCAGGCTTTTTCCGGCACAGATTGCCTTTCATGCCGGCTTGGGGAACGGATGCCGTCCGTTGGAGTGACTTCTTGTGCATTCCGCGCGAAAAAACGGTTTCGCATCCGGCTACGCCGCGTGTGGAACCGTGCTTTTTCGGCAAGAGGGGCTATCTTCCTTCGGTGAAGTGATACTATCTAATTATTTTAACATATAACGAATATCCTGCACCAAACAGCTTGGTGCAGACGGCAAAAAGCGTCTTCCCAACGCCTCAAAAAAGTGAGCATCGGTATGCTGTGTGAATCGAAACTCCCCCTCTTGGTTCGCGCCGTGATATGCCTCCATCAGAGGACACCATCAGTAGGGGAATTTTTTTGTTTAGACGGTGTGCTTCACTCGATCCATGACCTCAGCTCGCTTCGCGTCATTGAAACGCTCCACCGTGCCGACAAGGTACCCGGTGATGCGCCGGATACGCTCGAACTTCACACCCTCGCCTGCCTTCCCGCCTTCAACGCGGAATCCGTTCCACGTCCTGCCTGATTCGCATTCCCCAACCCTGCTCACTCCTGCCTCCTCAATTCCGGCGGAGACTGCCTCCCCTCCCTCTCGCTCTCATAACTGCTCTTGCAGTGTTCCCTCTGCCAAAAGAACAGCCCGTCCACGAGCTTGCGGGGCCATGCCCTCACCCCGTCCCGCGCCCAACGGTAACAGCGCGAGGACAGGGTTTCGTCCGGCCAGCCGCCGAGGAGCGTATTGAGGAGCTGGTCGACGGCGATCAACGTTCGCTTTCCGTAGGTCATGCTTCTCCCCCGCCTGGCATGGAGATGTTGACGGTGATGCCCTGCACATCTTCCAGCGTCGTACAGGCATCAAGCCGATCTTCCAGTGCCTGACGCTGGCCGATGATGGAGCCGGAAGCCATGGCAAAGGCGTCGGCCTTGGCGAGCACCCGTTCCACGAGGTCGGGCAGAGAAATGCCCCGTGCCTGCGCCAACGCCGAAAGAAGCGGCGTTGAAGCCGTGGCGTCGGCGGCATAGGCGCGGGCCTCGGATTCCTGTTTGTCGAACGTCGCGAGTTCTCGGTCAGGGTAGGTCGCCGTGAGTGTGGCTATGGCCCTGTCCGCAGCCGCGTTGATTTCGGAGAGTTTGGCGGCCTTCACTTCCTCAAGCGTCGGTACGGGCGGGACGTAGGGCTGCTCCTCGGTCACGCATTCGGGGTACGCTTCGGCGTAGGCGAACACGGCGTCCCACTCTTCCGCGAATTCTGCGGCGTATGGGTAGACGTGGTAGGGCATTCCGTTTTTCGTGATGACGTAGGAATCATCAGCGGTTCGGTGAATGATTTGTCCGTAATCCATACTTTCCCCCTTATGCGACTCTGACCGCATACCACCAGTCGTGCGGAATGGAAGTTCCGCCAGCGACGGTCATGAAATCAACCTTTCCATTTATCGACGTAATCACTCTCCATGTCCCTCCGCTGGGGACAGTTTGATTGTTGCGCCCGAACCATACTCCCGATACGGCGGTGGATATGTACGCGCTGTTCGCATAATTTACGCTGAAATTAGCGGGATTGTAGACGTACATATTGGTTCCGTCATTACCTCCCCACAGCCAACCGGGTTGGCCTCCCTGCCCCGCCCAATTCCAGACGGTATCGACGCCCCCTTCCCTGCGCAGGCGGTTCGCGGCCCATGCCGTCCCGCCATTTGCCGGAGCACTTCCGGCGGTATCTGCGTATCCGGCGGTATCGGCTTTCGCATGTATTACACGGCCATCCATATATGCCTCCCCCGTGTCCGGGGAAAAACGAAATGAATGCCCTTGATTGCCACGCGCCCCAGAGAGCACGATTACCCTTCTTCCGCCGTCAACGACCTGTTTTATTTGTATGTCGTTGACTTGGAGAGGGCTATCCGCCACAAGTTCTCTCGTGCCGTCTTCATAAGTCACAGCAGCAAGGGACGTGATATGTCCACTGCTATTTTTTGAATAGAATTGCGTGTATTTAGCGTTATCCGATGCGCGCTGTATGACATCGAACCCGCCCATGACCACGCTGTTTTTGTCGCCAAGAAACATGCCGCGTTCGGTATTCGCGGGAGGGGCTACGGCGATGTCGTTGGCGGGATCATTGATCTGGATGCTGCCCGTCATGACGCCGCCGCTAGTCGAGAGCGCTGGCTTGTACTCCCCGCCTCCGGTCAAAAAGCTTTCCCGCTGCCCGGCGGCTGCGGGTGGAACAAGTCCGCTCGTCCCGGCTGTCAATGCCGTTGCACCCTCATACTCGGGCACGGAAAGAATACATAGACCACCCGTACCATCGGGAAGGGCTTTAGAACGTGACACCCTGACGCCGTCCCCAATGTAGTTTGTCTGGACAAGTTGCTGCCAAGGTTGCCATGTTCCGTCGCTTATGCGTCGGCGCGACCACGTTGGGCCAGCCGTGTTGACTCTGGAATGGATGAACTGGGTAACCGCATTGACATTTGAGTTGTCACGAAGCACTTCAAGCACATAGTAATCGGACGTGCCATTCATAGGAACATTTGCGCATCCCGGAGAAACAGCATACACGCCAGTTTGAGTGGCATCATTTAAATCTTGCCCTGCTGCAAATCTAGTTCTGTAATTCCCAACCTGCCCCCGCGCGCTCGCCAGATCCCCGAGATCCCCACCAATCGCCACATCTTTCACGGTGATCACGCCGCCCGCGTCGGCCTGCGTGGTTTTTCCGTCGACCTTCGCCAGCCCCGCGTGGCTTTCCGACGCATACCCGACATTGGCGAGATCCTGCGCCTCGTCGCGGGCCGCTTCCGCCGCTATGCGGGCGGATTCGGCGGATTCGGCGGAAAGGGCCGCCGCGTTCTTTGAGGCAAGGGCATTCGTCTCGCTGACTTTCGCGTTGTCTTCCGAAACCTTTGCGGCCCCCGCCGAGCCCGAGGCTTCACCCGCCTTCCTTTTCGCCACCTCTTCCGAGTCGTGGGCGTTCCGTTCGCTCAGAACCGCCGCGTCGACGCTGGCGTTCACATCCACAGCAAATTCGTTCAGCGCGGGGATCAGCGTCTTGTTCAGATCATCGTTGACCATCTTCTTCTGCGCTTTCAGGCTGTTGAACGTCAGCACGTCAAACCGTTCCTGATCGCCCACAAGTCTGTCCGGCGGTTCCGGGAGATCCGAAATCTTGGGAAGCTGCTTTACTGCCATTATTTCAACCCCTGTATGTCAATGGTCATGCTCACTTCATTCGGCCCGATGATGGTTGCGCTCCAATCCTCAAGCCAACCCCAGACAGTCAGCGACTGGTAGGAGCCGATGCCCTCGTTGTCGTCCCCGAGCCACAAGGCGGGAAGGCCGTGCATCCGGGCGAGGATTTCCCGCACGCTGTCCAGCCGGGACGGGTGCAAATACAGCGGCAGGCTCGTGCGCTTGGCGTTGGCCCGCTTGACCAGCCGCGTGTTGCCGAACTCGTCGGTGTCCTTTCTGGAATAGTCCCGGATGCCGAGCCGGGTATTGTACTGCGTCGTACCGATAGGCCACGCCTGCCCCGCGATGACCTGCCCGAGCGCCGGGCCTCCCTCCTGTGTGAGCGAGACATAAAGCGTGGCCACGGGCGACATGGGAATGTTGGTCACGGCCTGATCCACGATGCGCTCAAGGGGCAGGAAGTAGTAGTTCCAGTAGCCGTCCACGTCTTTCAACGTGTTCACCGTGCGGTCGTACATGACGAGGCCGTCGCCGTCCCGTACCTCGGCCCGGATGCTGGTAGCCTTGAAGTTCAGGAGCGCAAACGCCGTGCAGCGGTTGAACGTCACCGTAAACGTCAGCGTCTCGGCGCCCATCGGGGCGACGGTCTGCGTTGAGACATACTGATCGAGCATTGCGTAACGGTTCGTCGGCCCCATGAGCCGCCACGCCGCATCCGTCCCTTCGCAATTCTGGTCAGGCCGCTTGCCCGTGCTGGCGGTCACGGCCTTGTAGACCCTATGCTCATGGATGACGGAATCCCCGATCTCATAGGCTGTGCCCGCGTTCCACGCCGGGGCGTCGTTTTCCGGCACGGTGCTGGACAGCAACCGGATGGCCTGCGGCTCTATGAGCTTCATGCCCGCACCCCCGGCATCCCCTCGGCGTCCCACGCTTCAACCATGTCGGACGTGCGGCGGGAAAATCTGGCGATCTCGGACATGGAAATGAGCATGTCCCGGCGAAGCTGGTAGACTTCCTGCCGCAGCGCCTTGACCTCCGCATCGCTTCCCGAATCGGTGTCAGCCGCCCGAGGCGTCACGCTGCGGAACAGCGCCGCCGTATCCGCCGCCGTGTAGACGCGCCCCGGCTGCGAGAAGTTCACCAGTTCCGGCCCTTCCTCGCCCACCACCGCCCACCCCGGCAGGGCAAGCCCGCCCCGGGCGAACGCCTTCACTCCGGCCTTGTCGCCGGCCGCATCCAGAAGCGGCCTCAATTCCGCAATCTGTTTTTCGATCTCCTCAAGCGTGGCGCTCTGGCCCTGCAACTCCGCAAGCGCCGCGTTCTGGACATCAAGCTGGCCTTGCAGCGCTTCAAGTTGCTTGTCGGCTGCGGACACCTGCGCGCCCGCCGCGTCCTGCGCGGACTTCAACTGTGCGTTCACCGCCCAGAAAGCGTCGAGGTATTCCTCTTCCGTGCCCGCCGTCTGTTTCACGAGGTCGAGCAGGGAATTACCCACGCCCGCAAGCTGGCCCGCCGCGTCGGAGTCGCCGCCAAGCGCAAGCCCGGACAGCCGCCGGAATTCGGCCTGCACCGTTCCGAGGCGGTTCTCCGCGTCGAGGTTGGCGCTCCCGGCAAACAGGTTGTACCGGGATTGACCAAGGCTCTTGTCGAGCCCTTCCCATGTGCTCTTGAGCGTCTTCGCGGCGGAAAGCTGCTCGTTGATGGCGTTGATCTGCTCCTGTATCGCCTGTTGCTGAAGCTGGACCCGCTGCTGTTCCAGCGCGTCCATCTGCGCCTTGAGCGAATCGTATTCGGACTTCGCGGCGTCCTGCGCGGCCTTCGCCGTCTCCGCCGCGACGGCATTCGCCCTCTGCGCGCTCCTGCTCGTCCCAGCGCAGCCGGCATACGCCGACATAGCCGGGGACGTCAACGATTGGCTGTGCGGCCTCCTGCGCGACTGCTGCAACTGGATGTTCAAGGCGCAGACGGGCGTGCTCGGGTCGATCGGCGCGAACGGGATCCTCTCGGCCGACTTCGCGCACATGCTCACGAGCTCGAGCGACCTGACCATGCACGACGTCGCCCGGGGCGTATGGCAGGTTGCCATCCTGCCGATCGGGTGCGGGGTGCTCGGCCTGGTCTTCACCCTGAAGCTCATCGAGATCTCCCAGCGCATGGACGGCAGCCAGAGCCTTCCCGGCGTCAAGGAGGTCGTTTTCCTCCTCGTGTTCTTCGCCGTGTTCCTGTTCCTCATACAGAACAGCTTCGACCTGATGGCGTCGATCTACGAGGTCTGCGGGCTCGCCATCGACCGAGTCGAGGCGCTCTTCGGCGCCGGAGGCGCGCTCGACCTGCCCGAGGTGTCCGTCGTCACCACCGACGACGACATCCCGTCGCTCATCGCCATGCTCGTCGTGAGCCTCATCAGCTGGGTCGTGGTGCTGGCGGCCTACGTCGTCGCCCTCGTGGTCTGCTGGGCCCGCGCGCTCCAGCTCTACATCATGGCCGCGTTCGCCCCGATCCCGCTGGCGTTCCTCGGCATGGACGCCACGCGCCAGATAGGCCTCGGCTACCTGAAGAGCTTCGGGGCGGTCTGCATCGCCGGCGTCATCATCCTCGTGCTGCTCATATCGTTCCCGCTCGTGCTCGGCGGGCTCACCGGGGCGAACCCCGGGACGGGCACCCCGGCCGACGCGGTCGCGAACGGGCTCACCTACGCGCTGCAGTACCTGGCCATGTGCGTGCTGCTCATCCTGGCCCTCGTGAAGAGCGGCTCCTGGGCGCGCGACATCGTGAGCGGCTTCTAGCGGAAAAGCGAGGAAGGGGGCGGTCGCCATGAGATAGGGGCACCGCGCCGGGGCACGCGTCCCGGCGGATGAAGACAAGGACCGATTGAAAACGAAAAGGAGGAAAGACATGGAAGAGAGGAAGAACGTGTACCTCTCGCTGCACAAGAGCTTCGTGCGCGAGGGCATCGAGTACACCGACCGCGCGACCGGCGAGGCCAGGACCTTCAACTCGGCGACCCTTCCCAAGGGCACCGTCGTCGACGGCGTGGACGTGGGAGGCTACGAGTTCAGCCCCATGTTCGTGAACGAGAGCC
>OKSH01001036.1_pt1 | contig 26872 bp, 29 predicted proteins | sample 1601231 | NCBI WGS metagenome assembly OKSH01 (sample SAMEA3541596, study PRJEB24748) | human gut metagenome | biome: human gut; feature: human-associated habitat; material: faeces | place: China | collected 2012
GGTTCCCCGATTCTCGTCAATCGTGGAACCCCTGTATTTTATCTTTATTTTATCTGTCTATTTACGTTGTCTGTTTATTTACGTACAGCCCTTTTACAGTTATGGCAGGGACTGGATAGGATCCAGCGGGCTTCCGTCCTTCTTCAGTTCAAAGTAAAGGTTTGCACCTTCTTTTGTATAGTATTTCGTAGGCTCATTCACATAACCGAGTGTTGCGCCTGCCTCTACATACTGTTCCGGCTGGAATGCCACATCTTTTAACTGGCCGTAAACTGCCTGATATCCATTACCCAGGTCAACGGTTACTGTTGTGCCTGTCTCAACGCTTTCTTCAACAGAGACTATCTGACCGTTTGCAACAGAGGCAACCGGTGTATCTACCTCTGAGGAGATTGCAATTGCCGGGCTGTATTTATATTCGTTCAGAGTAGGAAAATATACTGTGTGTTCCATATCATAGTCAATGACAACCTGTCCGCTTACCGGCCACTCCATAAGAGAGCTTTCTGTGAAATTAACATCCGGTGCAGTTGCCACTTCTGCCTGGTTGTCCACCTCCGCAGATGCATTCTGTGTATCTGCCTCCGGCTGCGCATTCTCTGCAGCGGAAGCATCAGCAGACGCATTCTCCTCTGCTGCAGGCTCCTGAACTGCTTCTGCCTGTGTATCTGCCTCTTCCGGCACTTCTCTTGTACCTTCAACCTGAGTGGTGTTCGCATCCTGGGATTCCTCCTCAGGTTTTTCTTCTGTTGTCATTGCCTCGTCAGAAGTATTCTCCTCATTCTTGACAAGTTCCTTTTCATTCGGTGTGCTCTTACTCCCGGACTGATATACAGCCACACATGTTACTACTATGGCCAGCACTAAAAAACTACTGAGAGCCACGCGGATTTTGTTTCTTTTACTCATATTCTTCACCTCAACCTATAGTGGAGCATCCGCCCCTTTTTTTGTTACAGCATACAGCCTTAAAAACCCTGTCATTGGATCGGAAACCTTTTCTCCGGACAGTGGCTGTATATAGTAACCTTTTGTATAACTATCCAGTAAACTGTGAAGGTACTGAACAGTTACCCATTTGTTTTCTCTTATAGGATTGCCAGAATATGTGAACTTATACATATTTTTATATCTCCGCGCGGCATCTTTTCTGCTTTTTATTTTTTCTGCCTTTGTATCTCCTCCAGTTTTAAGTCAGGGTAAAAATAATTCAGGATTTCCTCATACTTTTTTTTCTTAGCAGCCATCTTTTCCGCTGTATACTGACTCAGCCCCACTCCGTGTCCTATCCCTTTACACAGAAATCTCACTTCGTTTTCCAACGTCTGAACCGTAAAACAGGAAGATGGAAGATCCAGGATGTCTTTCAGTTTTTCCCCCTGGAATTCCTGATTTCCTACATTGATTTCCAGTACATAACCTGCACTGTCAGTATTTTTTATCTCTATTTCTTCTATACTCTCAATAGTAAATCCGGGATATGTCTTCCGAATCTGTTTTTTTAGCTCCTCCAGAGAAAAATAACATCCCTGTATGTAAGAAGGGCTGTTAATATCTTCCGGTGTTTCCACAGAAGGAACGTATGAAAATGTTTCCCCAAGAACCTCTCCAGCCTCCCTGGTCTTTCCCTGACTCAGTTCATGATAAGGAAGTTCTACTATATTTCCGTCTTTCATAAGTACCTGGTCTCTGGTATCGGCTGCCGCGTCCTGGAATTTTTGAAACTGTTCCAAGAACAGATCATCCATTTTCCTTCTCTTCAGGGCCTGAGAGGCATTCTGAATGGTCTTTGCCGCAGTTCCCTTTTTCCACTCCAGATAGAGATTATTTCTGGCAATGACCGTCTGCGCCTTTATGGCTTCACTGGGAGCATCCCAGGATATCTGAGATGCCGTCACAGCGGGAATATAATCCTCCATATCTGATTCTCTGGATACAGGGCATGCCTTTCTTCCGCATATAATAACAGTCAAAAGATACGGCAGTAAAAACAACATGATAATCCCGGAAATACCCGGACCTTTTCCTGCTTTCATACAAAACCCGGCTAATTTCTTTCTTTTATTATATGAATCGGCATTCTCGTCCCATGCCCTTTGTTACTATTCATCCTTTCGGCTTCAGAACAGCAAATACATAAAATCAGGGAATGCAATTACCTTTCGCAATATGCATTCCCTGATAAAAATTCTATTTTTTTATTATAAGCACCGGTATAGGAGGATTATTTTGTCTGTTATAGTATGAACTCAAAATGACAACATATTTCCTGCTGTCCAGATTTTTCAGCATTTCCAGAATTTTGTCCCTCTCCTCAAAACCAGTATGGCCTCCGCTGTATATACACAGACTCATGACACCGCCTTTTTTGAGAAGTCCCAGACCGGTCAGAACAGCTTTCATACTGTTTTCAGGCTTGGTTGCCAGAGAATGATCACCCCCGGGCAAATAACCAAAATTAAAGAATATGCCGTCAACAGTCTCCTCCTGCTGATACAGGCCCATATTTGTATGACTGTCCAGAAACAATTCAGCCCGCTCTCCCACACCGTTTTCCTGGAGAAGTTTCTCTGTGGCTTCAAGTGCCTGACGCTGAATATCAAAAGCCTTCACATACCCTGTCCTGCCTGCCATACGGCACAGAAAAAGTGTATCATTGCCATTTCCCATAGTGGCATCTATGTATATACCGCCGGACTTCGCATAGATTTTAAAGCTCTCCTGACACCACTCTGTAATCTGATAAGATTTCATCTCTTACTTCGTACTGGCTTCCAGAGCCTGTGCCAGATCCTCGATAATGTCATCAACATTCTCGATGCCAACAGACAGACGAATCATCCCGGGAGAGACACCTGCTGCCACAAGCTGTTCGTCATTCAACTGCCTGTGTGTATGGCTTGCAGGATGAAGCACGCTGGTCCTTGCATCTGCCACATGGGTCACAATAGCTGCCAGCTTCAGACTGTCCATAAATTTCACTGCTGCTTCCCTGCCGTCTTTCAACTCAAAGGAAATAACGCCGCAGGTACCCTTTGGCATATATTTCTTAGCCAGTTCATGATATTTATCTCCTGGGAGTCCTGCATAATTTACATGTCCCACCAACGGGTGCTCATTGAGGAATTCTGCTACCTTCTGGGCATTATAGCAATGACGCTCTACACGCAGTGCCAAAGACTCCAGGCTGGCATTCAGCATAAAACAGTTTGTAGGAGATGGAATGGAACCCAGGTCACGCATAAGCTGTGCATTTATTTTCATAATATATGCTGCTTTGCCGAACTGTTTTGTATATATCACTCCGTGATAGGATTCATCAGGCCTTGTAAGTCCATGGAACTTTTCTCCATAGGCATCCCAGTCAAAATTCCCGCTGTCCACAATTGCTCCACCTACCTGCATTGCGTGTCCATCCATATATTTTGTTGTGGAATGCGTCACAATATCTGCACCCCACTCAAATGGACGGCAATTGACGGGTGTTGCAAATGTGTTATCTACGATCAGGGGCACACCATGTGCATGTGCCAATCCTGCAAATTTTTCTATATCAAGCACAACAAGAGCCGGATTTGCAATAGTCTCAGCAAAAACAGCCTTGGTGTTTGGCTTAAATGCCTTTTCCAGTTCCTCTGAGGGAGCATCCGCATCCACAAAAGTACATTCGATTCCCATTTTCTTTGCTGTCACACCAAGGAGGTTCAATGTACCTCCATAAATGGCAGACGCACAGATCACGTGGTCTCCCGCCTCACAGATATTAAATACAGCATAGAAAGTAGCTGCCTGCCCTGATGAGGTCAGCACACCTGCCACACCGCCTTCCAAATCTGCGATCTTAGATGCCACCACATCATTGGTAGGATTCTGGCATCTTGTATAGAAATATCCATCCTCCTTCAGATCAAAAAGACGTCCCATCTCTTCTGTTGTATCATATTTGAATGTGGTACTCTGGTAAATAGGCAGGATTCTCGGCTCGCCTTTTTTTGGCTTCCATCCGGACTGCACACATTTGGTCTCAATACGAAATTCTTTATCCATTGTTCTTTCCCCTTTTCATAAAATATACGTACCTGTCCAGTATCATCACAGTTACGTACAAAATCCATGATATACCAAAACTTTTATATGTGGTTCATTTTACCACGATTCTTCTTATCCGCCAACTGCTAATTTCAGAGCCCTATAATATGTCAGGATCTTCCTCTGCTGTGGGCTGTCATTTACGGAACTTTTTCTGCCCATACATAATAACTGCCAGAAACAACAGAACACCTACAGCCAATACCAACAAAATCTGGGACTGTTTCAGAGGAGATTTCCATGCGAAAATCCCAAGCGCCAGCATATCAAGCCCTATAATACTCACTCCGCCTCCGACGGTCATCATAAATTTTCTCTCGTTCTCAGGTGATACACCACTGGAAAACCGCTCCCTTACCATAGAAGTTTTTCCTTTCACTGCCATAAAGATCCCCATGAGTATTACCATACCTGCAATGATGATCATCATCAAAGACTGTCTGTCCATAAACTGCCTCCCTCTTTATTTTTAAAACTTCTGCCTTCCGCTTTTATAATATTTTAAAAATACGATCAAAAACCATACTGGAAGTACAAGCCCCTTCAGCACACAGGAGAGACTCAAAGTCCACCATACACCGTTCAGTCCGAGAACCGTAGATGACAACAGCATGGCAACCGGAATTCTCAGTGTATTGAACAAAATTCCCGTCACAGACGGAGGTATGGTTCTTCCAAATCCCTGGAACGCACCTGCCGTCGTGATCTCCATACACATGAAAAATTCTGAGATACCTATAATTCTCAGATAGTCAACCCCCATGGGAAGTACATCGCTCTCTGTAATAAAAATACGGAAGAAAAATTCAGGAAAAGCAATGAGAATAAAACTGGTGAATATTCCCCAAAGAGCCATGATCCCCATAGCTGTCTTATATCCCTTTTTAATTCTTTCTTTTTTACCCGCTCCATAATTCTGGGCCACAAATGCATTTACAGCAGTTGAGAAGCCTCCTGCAGCCATCCAGGAAATAGATTCTATCTGGCTTCCAACCTTCTGTACAGCCACAGCAGCATCACCCCACCCGGCGATCAGACGGGCAATTACCATGGAGATTCCGGAAAACAGGGCATCCTGTATCGCCGATGGAAATCCAATACGCACAATCTCACGCACGTGCTGCTTTTCCGTTTTCTGCATCAAATGAATATGCTTAAAAATAACCGGCTCATTCCAGACCGTAACAAGATACAGTAAAAACACGATAATCTGGGCAAGCACAGTAGCAATCGCCGCTCCTGTTACCTCCATCCTGGGCACAGGGCCAAATCCAAATATAAAAAGAGGATCCAGCACAATATTTATGATAAGACCAATGGTGGTGGCTCTGAAAGTTGCCATGGTATTTCCCATAGCTGCCAGTATCCCTGTAAAGACCTGGTTCAAAAAAGAAAACACAATAGCTCCGCATGTAATGATAAGATACATTTTGGCATCGTGTATGACATCAGGACTGTTCAGCTTAAAAAATCCGATCAACGGGCCTGAAAAAATCACACTGATAATTCCATACAGAATGCCAAGAAGTGTCCCCATCCGAATAGAACCTCTGGCATAGTCAATGGCTGCATCCTTGTCCATAGCCCCCAGTGACTGCCCCACTGTCACCTGTCCTCCCATTCTCGGTATGGTGGTGATACCGTTTGCCAGCCACATATACATGCCCGCTGCGCCTATGGCAGCTACCGCATTGCTGCTGATACGACCGATCCAGATCATATCTACCAAATTGTAAGCCATCTGTATCAGTGATGTTCCCATAATAGGAAAGGCTAATTTTGCCAGAGAACCCGCAATAGGACCCTCCAGCAAATCTACATTTCTCTTCATTTTTCCTTTAAATCCCCCAATTTCAGAATCTAAACTCTATACTAACAGACAATGAAAAAACCTGCAACCTCTTCCAAACAGAGTCTCAAATTTTCAACAGAAATTCCATTTCTTCAGTAAGTTATCCACACTTTTTTAAGATATCCACATTTAACATCTTAAAAGAGCGATTCAATGTTACTATTGTATCGCATAGAAATCCATTTTGCACTCTTTCTTTCTTATTTTTTTTATGTTACTCTTATATAAGACAAGCAAAGAAACCGGGGGAAAGAAAAATGAAAGAAAAAATATACACCATACCGCTGATGGACGCATTCCGTGCTGACGATGAATGCCCCTTCTGTTTTATTGAAAAAAATCTGGAACAGCATGACATGGATTTTGTACTTGGGTCCGGTGCCTCCTATATGGAGGACGATGTGCGTGCAGAGACAGATAAACTTGGCTTTTGCCATGAGCATTATAAAAAAATGTTTGACTACGGCAACCGTCTTGGCTGCGGACTGATTTTAACCACACATTTTAAGAAGAAAAATGAAGAACTAAAACAGCAAATTAAAATGTTCTCCCCGGGAAAAGCCTCCATGCTGGGACATTTTAAAAAAGCCAAACTGGATTCAGACAATCCGAAAACGAACATTGGTTCCTGGGTAAAGGAGCAGAGCCAAAACTGCTATATCTGCGATTACTATAAAAATACATATGTACGCTATCTCGATACCTTTTTTGAGCTGTACAGAAAAAATCCTGAATTTACAGATTTGTTTAAGAACAGCAAAGGCTTCTGTCTCTCTCACTTTGGTGATCTTGTAGAGACCGCAGAATCCCTTTTATCCGACAAAGAGAAGTCTTCTTTTTATGAAATCCTATTTCCACTCATGATCGATAATATGCAGAGGGTCACAGATGACCTGGAGTGGTTCTGTGACAAATTTGACTACCGAAACAAAGATGCAGACTGGAAAAACTCCGGGGATGCCATACAAAGAGGAATGCAGAAGGCAGGCAGCGGTTATCCTGCAGACCCTCCATATAAAGCTGACAGATAATCCCAAAGGGACAGGCAAATATCGCCTGTCCCTTTTTCTTATTATCCATACCTGTTATTTTTGTTGCGGTCTGATATCTATGGTAAATGCCTCCCCTGCCTGTTTAAAATCATTACTGAGCTTTCCGCTCTGCTCCGGGAATTTCACTGCATAAGGTGTCAGATAAAGTTCTGTGGCATCATCACTCAGGTTTCCGTTATCAATGGTGGAAATATTCATTCTACCCACGCCGTTACTCCACCTGGAAAGTGTAAACTCCACAGCATTTCCGCAGTCGTCTGTACCTCTTAAAACAAGATCATAATCACAATTGCCTGTAGATGTAGAAAAATAAATTTTCTGTCCAAGAGGATTATCTGTAAATTTGTCAAGATATACTTCTGTTCCATCGTCCAGTGTAAATGTTTTATTTATTTGGACTGTATTGGTACTCTGTGCCAGTTCCTCCCCTGAAGCTGAAAATTCAAACTCCCATGTAGCACTCATGTTATCATAGTCCATATACTGTATCTCAAAATCAAATGTCTGACTTAAGTCCACATCCTTAATATCGCATTCAGAGACGGATACTATTGTATTATCCCCAACCTGCTCTTCTCCGCCGGACGCGCTGTCTGAAACAGACTTACCATTGATGTATACATTTACCCCGATAAAACGTTTATTTTCATCTGTGATCTTCTCATCATATTCTTTGGTACTGGATACTATAATTTCATCTTCATTTACAATTACCTCGTTCAAAGTAATCGTTATTCCGTTTGATGTCACAGACTTGCCAATCACTGTTTTATATGGCTCCAGATCCTTTTTAATGCCAAGTATGGAAGCAATATCATAAGATATTGATTTTACAGCAGCCTGAACAACGTAATGCAGGGGACCGCTTCCTACTCCCACAGCCAGGATCACTGCAGCGGCACAGACACCGGCAACAGGTTTCCATCTTCTTTTCTTTTTTCCCTTACCTATAATATCTTTTGTAGCTTTTTTCTTCCAGCGCTTTCTCTCTATATCATCAGGTTCCTCCGCTTTGTAATTCTCCATATCTGTCTGTACATCATTTAATAATTCATATATATTACTGCTCATAACTGTTCTCTCCTTTCTGCCCCGAAAACAATTTCCTTATTTTCCGTTTTCCCCTGGAAACTCTGTTATATATCACATCTTTTTTCATTCCGGTCTGCCGGCTCACTTCCTCCAGTTCCATCTCATCCACATAAAGCTTCATAAATAACTCTCTGTCCTCAGGATTCAGACAACTGAGCATTTCTTCCATCTCTTCAGACAGTTCTTTCTCAATCAGTTTCAACTGCTCTCGGTCCTCCTCTCCAGCTACTACATCATCCAGATTCTCCGCCTGTTCCCTATTCAGATACTTTCTCTTGTAGTCTATGGCTTTATATCTGGAGATACCTGCAATCCAGTTTGTAAAACTGCTTTTCTCGGCTCTGTAAGAATTTATATTTTCCCACACAGCCAGGAAAACGTCATTGATACACTCCTCCTGATAATACTCCAATGAAAACAGATGTTTTTTTATCACTGATTTTACAATGTGTCCATAATTGTCGATCACATATTCTAGAGCCTTTTCGTTCCGGAACTTTAACTGCTCTACAAAGTTGTCTTCATCTATTCTCATAAGCTTTCACCCGATTCTTTTTTCTTTAACGGCCGTTACACTATATACTTCGTATCTGTGTACAGGATTTCTATCCATATATGAAGAAAAAATAAAAAACTTTTTCACATTTCTTTTACTATTTCATCACAGATTCATCACATTTACAATGTATATTAGTATTTGAACAAAGCCAATAAGACTTTTTTCAAAATCTTTTTCTTTTTCATATGCCGGTATTCCCTTATACCGGCTCTCCTTCTTTTTATATTTTTATAAAAGTAGACATGAAAATAAGAGGCCATAATCTATCCCCCCTCAAGATTATGGCTTCTTATTTTTTGTACTTTTTCTCCCGAGCGCAGTGAGCATGATGTCCAAATAGCTTCCGTAACAAAAAAACAGCTCAAATACAGTAATAACTGAATTTGAACTGTTTCACAGTGAAGCATCGGGGATTCGAACCCCGGACAACTTGATTAAAAGTCATGTTACCTAACTGCCACGGAACCGCATAAATGCTGGGTTTGTAAGAATCTCGTGATACGAAATTGATACATTAGGTATTTTATAGTATTTTGCGATATCTGTCAATGGTGATTTTATACAGTTGGCAAACAGAATGTATGTTCGTATAATTAAGCATATAACAAACAAACGTTCTGTTTTTTTGAAAGAAGGTGGCACGAATGAAGAATAATCTTGTATATGAAAATCACGATGCCTACTTATTATATAATGCGGCATTGGAGAAGAACCCTGAGTTACCCGCACACGGCAGCATATCCGTACAGTATGCCCTGTACCTATATTACAAGGCATATCCAGAGGAACGTCCCATAGGATATAGATACAAACGACATATGTTGGCGTAATGTCGAAAACTGTCCACGATTATCTATTGCTCTGATCCCAATTATGTTGTATCATTATATTTGCAACCAGAGGTATGAATATTCTTTTTCGTCGCAGAACGGCCGGCACTGTAATGGTGTCGGCCGTTTTGCACTTGACATCAGAGACTCCACGCGTTATCATTAAAAACTGGTAATACTTCCACCATTTCCTTCTTTGTCTGAGAGGCTATACTTTATGTATAGTCTCTTTATTTATGGCCACTAAAAAGGCCCCGGCGGGAGACCCGGAGCCTTACAGCGTTTTACAGTGGCACTCTGTGCGTTGATAGTTACAGTAGTGCTCCTGTTTTATCAGTATAGCACATCTTACCAGACTTGTCCACGTAGTAGACCTTGCCGCCTGTCCTTACCAGCTCATCCGCCGCCATCGCTCCTGACGGTTTTAAGTAATACGAGTTCTTTTTCCACTCAATCCAGCCCGTCACCATCCATCCTTCTTTATCGAAATAGTACCAGGCTCCGCCGGTCTGCTTCCAGTCGTTCTTTGGATACTTATAACCGGCGGTAATGTACCACCACTTCCCGGCCTCGCAGATCCAGCCGTCCAGGTAATCTCCAGATACCCAGCCGTCAGCATAGTGGAACCAGCATGTACTGCCTACCCAGCGGCGCTTATCGCATCCAATGCGGTCACCTTTGTTCAACTGGCCAATAATCTCGCCATTTGGCTCCTTACGGACATTTAGGTTATTACCGGTAATGGTAAGGCCATTCGCACCCATGCTGATTGGTATATCTGCCACAGTGGATGTGCCAGAAGAGGCCTGTCCAGCTACGATCCTCCAATCAAGCCGTGCAAACTTAGTCCCCGGCAGATTGCTGTTGTAATACCCTTTACTGCATACACCGCCGCCATTGGCAATGATCGTACTGCCACCGCTGGTATTACCCTCTACAGTTGTAAAATAATCACCATTAACACCCGTTACAATGCCTGTATGAGTAAATACGCCGCCATGCTTAAACATCACGATATCACCAACTTGCGGATTGGCGTAGTTTGCAAACAGACTTGCAAGAGTAGGTACACATACATAAGGCCAGTGTTTTAACATTTTATTAGCTTTATCTTTACCAAACGCCTGCATCAGTACCCAACTCACAAATGCAGCACACCACGGCTGGCCCTGGTAAGACGGCATAATGTCACGCCAGTATTTGGTGTAGTTGTTATCCCCGGCGTTTGCGGTCTTATTGTCCAGACTGCTATTGCTATGTTTTTCCAGATAACCAACCTCTTCTTTTGCAATCTGAATCATCTTATTGATAGCCTCTGTCTTTGTCATGTGTTACTCCTTTCCCCGGCAGTTGCGCCGGCGCAAAAAGAGAGCGATCACTCGCCCTCTACTCCTCTTTGTTATGCTGCTTAATTACCTGGTTGACGTAGGTCGATAATCCAGCCACCAGTATGCCCTGGACAATCGCTGTAAACACTGCCATTGCGATTTCCTGCATCCCGCTCAATGGGCAGGTGGCAACCACCCAAATACCGCACAGCAGGATTCCCAGTCCTCCAAGAGATATCGGGATATACTTATCTGCAATTGCCTCTGTCTTCTTCATGCCCACACCTACAAAATAAAGCACCACGGCCAACACCAGCAGTTCTGGTTTTACATAATTCATAATCTGATCCATAATCATCCTCCTTTCTTCTCCAGGTCTTCAATCCTATGATTTGCGACCTTCATCTGTTCTTCTTGCACACACAGCTTCTGTTCCAGCTCATATGTACGCTCTATTACATTATTATGCTTATCTACCCGTTTTGTGAGTTCCTCCAGCTTATACTCCAGCAGAGCTCTGGTCTTTTCCTGTTGACCGCGATTACTGATCAGGCAGACAAGCAGAGTTACACCTGCAGAGATGCAGGCTGATACAATAGTCTCCATGCTGTCCTCCTTATTCCGTCACTTCTTGCCAAAGAGCCTCGGTCCCGGTTGCTCCAGGCTCCCACACATTATTGTCCACCAGGCTCTCCCACGTCTTGCCTCCATGCACTACCTTGTCCCCGGTCATATATCCGTTGGTACTGTCCGGCTGCTCCCATTCCGGGATTACGCTCGGGTCCGGTATAAGCACACGGACATACAAACTCGACGTCGAGTCAGGCAACCAGTCACCCTGGCTGATGTGGTCCTGGAGGACTTTGTACAGGGTGCCGTTGTATCTGATGCGGTCCCCGGTTTTGTAGGCCACGCCATCTCCGGACCATGTCCCAAACAACTCTGTGTACTGCAGGGCCATGTAATCGCTCATGCCGGCAGCGTTGTCCTCGATCTGATGGCGCAGGGCTCTTGCTCTCTCAATCACACTCATAGTTACACCTCCTCTCCCAGCATAATCTTTGCGGCCTGGACGTACTCCGCATCCGTGGTGGCATTACCAGTCTCAGTCTCACTCAGGTAAAAATGCACCGTCAGCGTGCCGTCCGGGTTAGTGACTGACTGCTGACTGTCTATTACCGCTCCATGCAGGGTGTGGACTACTGTGCCGTCATCCTGGGTTATCTGGAGCTCCTGCAGGTTGTCTGGAGTAAGCTGGTCCCAGATGTCCATGAGAGCCTGCCGGTCCTCTACAATTAAAACGACGGCCCCTGTGTAAGAGCCGTCTACGATGGGGATGGTTGTCCCGTCTTTCAAAATCATATTCATATTGTTTCTCCTCTTTTAAAACATGGTTGCGATTTGTTCTTCTGTTAAGTCTCCGGTGTTCCAGTTCCAGTCGGTTATGTTCTGCCGGTTTACAAGCACACCGTTTATTTTACAGTTTGCCAATACATCTGTGTAGTTTTTTGCTTTTGAAATATTCCAATTATTCAGATTCAAACCTGTTAGTTTACTACAACCATAAAACATGCTATCAATATCTTCAACGCAACTCATATCAAAATTGCTCAAATCTAAATTCAAAGCAAAATCTTGACCTGATTGCATGTTAAACATCTTTGACATGCTTCTTACCTTAGATGTATTAAAGCCACTCAAATCAAGCGAAGTAAGACTTTTACAGCTACGAAACATACTCGACATATCAATGACATTACTTGTATCAAATCCACTTAAATCTATGCTTGTAAGTGCTCCGCAATACCAAAACATGTTATACATACTAGTGACATTTCTTGTATTAAAGTGTGAAAAATCAATATTACACAACCGGTTGCATGAACTAAACATACTCGACATAGTTGTCACATCTGTCGTATCAAGAATTGTCATACCAATAACAGAAGTCATATTACTAAAACCGGCGAATAAATATGTTGATAATTCAGGGGCTTTAATCAAACCGCTACCATCACCTGAAATAATTATAGTAGAACCGTCTATAAAAGCCATGACCGAGCCATTTCCATAATGTGATGCATCCCATGTTTTTTCTTCATTCCCAGTCGGAACATAATAATCAACAAGTGTAATTTCTGTAATTGCGTTCTTTTCTTCTGAAGTAAGTTTATTTTTCCAGCTCTGTGAAAGCATTGGAACACCCAAATAATCATATTGTGCATAGCAAGTGGTATCACCTTTAATGTTATAAGGACTTGGCTCCCAAGTTTTAAATTTATACATTTCTGGGTCATCTACTCCAGTTTTAGTAGGGGTACCTGTCGTAGTAGCACTTCCACCATATGGTACATTACTTACTCTATCCCATAAAGTATTGTCATTATAAAAAGTAACCGTATATTTTCGGATTGTGGCAGAAAATGCAGCATAAACTTTTCGGTCCGCTGTAACCGCCTTGAGAGCCGTACTATCCGCTGCCCCACCTGGCTTTCTGGACCACCCTACATGGCTATAGGTATACTGCGCCGTACTGGCCTTGGTGGGCGTACTGCCGCTGTAAGTGCCGTCTCCGCCATCCACAATAGCCTGGGTGTATAACAGAGTGCTGCCGTCTTCTGAGTAAAAATACAGGTTGCTGGTCACATGCTGGTATGCAACCTTGATATCCGGATACTTGCCTGCGATCTCGGCAAGCTGTGCACCTGTTACTGTATCCACGCTTATGGTACCGGATACCTGCGCCATGTCTGTGTTATTGCCGGCCTCATCCAGCCCCCTCATGCTGTCCAGTAAGGCGATAATCTCCATGAGCGTATCTGCCGTGCCTGCGGCCCAGTCAATGCCGATGAGTCTTACACGGCTGTTTACCGGGATAGCCTCCAGGATTGCTCTGCTGTCCACTGCGCCGCTGACGTTTTCCAGACGTAGCGTAGAGATGCCCGCGTATGACGGTATGGACAGGTCATGCAGTGACATCTGATTACGGATGGTCAGGTTGGTTATCGTCGCCGGCAGATGCAGCGTTTTAAGGATGCCGCCGACCGGCAGCAATAATCCTGTAATTGCCGTCCCATCAAAGTACACATGCTCCAGATTGGCACAGCCGGATACATCTACTGCCTGCGTGAGGTTGGGGCAGTTACGCACATCCAAGGTACGCAACAGGACGTTATTGCCCAAGTGCAAGTCTGTGAGGTTGGTATTGCTGTAGCTCTCTGCGACATCTCCCAGTTTCAGGCTCTGCAGCTTGGTTGCCAAGCTAAACTCCGCATAACCCACCATTAAGCCGGACAAATCCCCAACATCTTTGAGCTGACTGGCACTGTAGATGTATATCTCAGTGTCGTTAACATTGTCCAGGGGACACTCCAGGGTATAACTGGCACCCCTCAATGCCCTCTGCTGTACCAGGTACGATCCATACTTGACTGATGCATAGATATCCGCATAAGGTGTCACTATGATATCAGCCTTGGCATAGCCCCTGACTGTGATGACATCTGACAATGCGTCTCCGGCGTTGTATTTGCTGTCCAGATACCGGTACCGGTTGTAGAGCCACCACTTGCGTTGCTCGGCCTTGCTGCCCTGCAGCATTGACAAGTAGGCGGCGCTATTGTCCTCGATGAGGGGTGCGAGGTACTTAAAGTATGCGTCCTCGTTAAAGACCGCCTCCGGCCACTTGGCTTGATGCTCTTCAAAACGTCTCTCCGTGTCCTCATAGGATAATAACCCTTTGGACCGGAGCTCCTGATACATTGCCTTAATCTCATCCTGGTAAGCCTGCCGGAGATTGACCCAGAGCACGCTATGCTGCCCGTTAAACACATCGGCACCGGCCACCTGATCGATGTCCTCTAGCTCGTACCCAAATACCAGCGAGCCCTCATTATTGATGCCCAGCCCGGTATCGAAGTCGTATGGTAAAAAACACCACTTACCCATTGCTATCACCTCCAAAGATTGATGGGAACATGTTTTTCGCCCGGGAATCCACCATTAAAAATAGCTCTGTAAACAAGTAATAAAAACATGCGCTGTCCACCTCAATGTAATCTGGCAACTCCGCGCGAAACTTGGCAAGCCGGTACGCTGCCGTATCTGCAGTGTACTCCACGCCTCCGTATGTGACCGGCGCTTCCAATGCTGCTCCCGTAGCGGCCGCCTGATCAGTGCTGACCAACCATGTTGACAGGGCACTGAGCTGTGTCGGGTCTGTGTTGCCATCCGGGTAACGGCCTTCAAAGTCGCTCAACCAGCCCTCACCCACAAAGTCTGCTGATTTCCAGAGGACACGACTGCTGGTGTTATTCAATATCTCCCAGGATTCATCTCCCGCTCGGAATCCATATACCTCCTCGGTACCTTTGTCATTATTAAAGTTGTATTTGCCTAAAAATATGGTGCTGTTGCCATTTGACCAAAACATGACAATTGGAAATCCATCAATGCCTTGTCGGATATTCGGATTGCTGGCCTGCGGCGGCGTCTTATACGGGCAGGCGTCATTGTACAGCCTTACCAGCTCCACGTTATTGGCGCCCTCGCTGGATGCCACATCCGCCTTAAATGTGTAAGTATTGGTTGGTATGGCACTCGCATTCATTACATAGTTCTCCGTCACCGTCCCGTCCGCCAGAGTAAACCCGCCTTTAAAGCTGACTTTGTAGTTTTTGCGGGCGTAATACTGGCTACTGGTACCTTGGACGTTGGCTTGGGCTCCCGTAAAGGTAAAATCCTTTGATGGATGCAGTGGGTCCACATAGTATCCGCTGACCGTCTTCTTGTCTCCTTTGTACTGCGGGAGCTCTTGGGCCTCCAGTACAAGATAAGGAAGGTCTTTCGGCAACTGTGCAATCACAATGCTGCCGTATGTGTCAAAGACATTGTTGTGTGTATATCTATTCAACATCTCATCCACGTCCTGGGTATCCGCGATCCAGTTGTTGAGCATCTGATGGCGTGTCAGGTCATTGTCATATACCCTGATGCAATACAGGTCGATGGTGCAGTCATTACTGCCTACGCTGATGTCCACCGGTTGAGTCTGTGCAAAGTCATCATCTGTAGGGTACTGGACCGTGCCGGACATAACTCCATTGATATAGCAGTAGATTAGGCGATTCTCGGCGCGCTTTTCAACTACAAAACTTATCCGGACATGTTCGTCCTCCTTGTACTGCGTCGATATCTCACTCTGTTCTGACCGGAGTACCGCCCGCTGGGCCGTCAGCTCAATACCTCTGCCGCCGGACATGCAGGACACCACCACAGCGTCATAATCCATGACGTCGCGGGTCGCAAATTCCAGCTCGATGGTTTTACCGCCAGACCGGAAATCCTGCGCAAAAGCCTTGTACGGTATCGTCAACCGGGCATCCCCGGCTACCCGCAGCACTGTGTTATTATCTGCATCCAACTGCCAACCATCTGAGCTGTAGTTAAATCCGTCAAACACGGCCTGGATATCTCCATAACTCCATGTACCGGGATTTGCCTCATTGTTGCTACGCCCGTAGCTGGATAGATACAATGATAAGTCCTGCGTCTCCGCCCCGATATCCATGCTGCTCTCCGTCACCGTCAACTCAAATGTCTTGCGCACCGCCCCGCAGGTGATCTCCAATGTCAAATCACCCACTGTATCAGCCCGGTACGTCCATGTCTGCAGTGTACGGTCTACAGTAAGCGCCGCCACCTCCCTGCCGTTGGCCAGCAAATGGATAGGTGCCAGCATACTGCCGGGATTGTACACCATGTAAGAGATAATGATGGATGCGTACTGCTCTGCTTTGGTCCCCCGGTAACTGCTCGTGATGATAGGGGCGTCCTCTCCGGCTACTGTGCAAATCAGCTCATAATAGAGCTCGTTTGATTGGATTTCCACGCCGTCCACCGTCGCCGTAAAATACACCAGCAGGCTATGCGCCCCATGCGTCTGCGCCGGGATAACATAGGATTGCTGGCGGCCGGATGCGCTGACCTCAGCCGTGCCCAGCTCTGTACCGTCCACCACAAAATGCATGGTCTTGGCAACATTGCCCACCGGAGTGTAGGTGTAGGTAATCGCACCGCTGTATGGCACGCTGGCATCAAACGTAGATGACACGCTGACATCCACCACAGACACGCTGTAGTTGATGGTACGACTATTGCCGTAGACGTCCGTTATATTGACCTTAACCATGTTTGCGCCCGTGGACAGATACTTGGATATATCCACCGTTACTGCGCCCTGGGCCACATCCTGGGTGGTCTTAACCAAGCCATTAATGGTAATCTTAAGCGTACCGTTACCGGTTGATAACTCATCCTCCAGACTGCTCCAGGTAATGCTTATCTCGCAGGCCGCACCGGAGGCAATGGACTTGCTCAGCCAGCCGCTGGTATTGGATACGGTAAGAACGGCATTGTTACTGCCACCTCCGCCGCCTCCTCCGCTGCCCGAAAACGGGCCAAGAGGACCAACCACAACCTCGTTGTTGCTGGTCATGTAGAGATAACCGTCCTCCACATAGGCGTCATCTATCTTGCCGCCAATAAGCAGTTGCATAGCTGTCTGGTCATCCTGCAGCTTACGGATGACATTTTGGGCGTCTACCACATCTCCCGATATATTGGACATGCTGGCCTGAAGCTGTTTGAGTGCCTGGGTGTTGTCGGTGATATTTTTGGTGTTGGTATTGACCTTTCCCTCCACCGCCTCCAGGTCCTGGTCAATCTGCGCAAGGACTTCATCTTTCATCCGGACAATTTCCTGCCGAACCGCCGTAAGCCCTGCCTGTAGGCTGGCTATATCCCCCTGGTTTTGCAGGATTGCTTTTTCGTCAGCCACAATGTCAGCAGTATTTTTGCTGACCGCCTGCTGGATTTTATCAATGATAAGCGCCTGGGTCTCCTGGTAGTTGCCGGCCTCTTGCCGCAGGGTCTCTATGTCCGTGGCAGTAGCCATCAACATGACCTTGCCACCGCCGTAACAGTACCAGGCATTTCCGGTGTCCGTGGCAACCGCAAATTCCCCCGGCAGTAACTTAGAGGGGATGAGCTGCTCTTTCAGGCCGTTTCTAGTTTGGATTGCCATAATCACTCACCTGCCAGTCTGTTCTGGTTGATATAGTCTTCAATCACTTTGATGGCTTCCTGCAGTTCCGGGTCAACTGCATAAAAGCTGTCCCTTGCATTACGGTCTGTGATATTTCCCTCCTCATTCGTTTCAACATAAGCACTAGATATTCTGTGCTCTCCGCTAATCACCTGAAATGACCTTAAAATTTTCATTTATCAGTTCCTCCATTTCCTTGTCATACGCTTCCAGCTCCTGCTCAAATATGTCCTGCAATCCCTTATCATAATTATCCAGATCCATCTCGTCCTGTAACTCGCAATCTTCCAATCGCAGATACTCGTAATCCTTCTGCATTACCTTTATTTCCCATGAAAATTGAAGATTAGGGGTTCCTTTCACAATAAAAAAGGCAGAGGATTTTTCCTCTACCCAAACGTCTCCTGGACCCTCTTTCTGTAAAAACACCGAATACCCCGCACCTATATTAACCGTCTCGTGGAAAATATCGTCTATGGATACATAGCATATGCCAGTTTCGTCAGTCCGACCAGTGCCAATGTCCCCAAAATACGGTGTTGGTGTCTCATAGCAGTATAAGAGCCTATCTCCATAATCCTTTGTCTCTGCAACCCTGGACTTGGTTCCCCAAACATCTAATTGATAGGCCCTCACCTTTCCCGAAAATTCCGCTGCCACTCCATTTAGGGAACTACATCTTATATCTCCAGTATTCAACTTTTCTTGAATATAAACTGTAGGATTACTGGAGGATAGCGCCTTGATTGTTATTCCATCAGCCTGTATATATATGCCACTTAATTTCTCACTTGTGTCACTACTCCCCATGTTAAGCTGAGTGTCTGTATTCATCCTCATGATAGGACGCCCTTTTTCTGCAGTTGAACTCCCCATATCCAGTCTGCCTTTAATAAAAGGATCACTTGACATCAAGTGGCCGTTTTTCACAGTAAAGCTATAGTTACGCGTATGTCCATCTACAGTCTCCACTCCACTCAGGATAAATTCACCATTTTTTATCAGTATCCCGTTTTCGTCCCAGCGGCCTATTACCACATTCACCATATCGCCAGTAGCTGTCGTAGTGCTCTGCAATATCTCCATCTTACCAATGGATTTTCCGTCTCTATTTCCAAGTGTCAGCGTACCGCCACTGGCCCAGTCAAAACTTATCCCAATGGCCGCGATTACATTGGCTACGATATTGGCATCCTTATCCATGCCACCCACATAAGTCTTGCCGCCGTCACGGGATATGAAAAACCCGTCGATTGTCTTTTTATATACGATTGTGCTATCCGACAACAGAGGCTTGTCATGCATATAATTGATTGTGCTGCCATCAGATTGCGTCTCGCTTGTCTCATAGTACCCCATTGCATTGATTGCAAGGCTATTGAGCTGATTTACATAGTCTGCATACTCATAGAGCTTTTGTTGGCTGTCCTTTTTGATATCAGCTACAATCTTATTAATCTCAGCGTACCGGTCCGCCGAATGTCGTGCTGCCGGCTCCGCATCACAGGATATACTTGCATACCCACCAGTGCTGTATGTGATGTTGGTGAGGTATGTGTGATAGCTGTTGCCCTTCCGGTCCGTGACTACGGCCGCGTCTCCTGCCTCCCAGCTCGGGTCCCCGATTGCGCTGGCCTGGAAGGGTCGGAATCGCATCCCCACAACACGGCCTGCCAGATACTCAGCGACCTCTCGGGCCTTGCCAGCCTCTATGAGGGGATTACCAGATACATCCAGCACATATCCCTCGGCACCACAGAGGTACGTTTCACCCTCTACTTTTTTGCCGGTACTATCCTCACTGTCGGCTGCGGTCACCCGGATACCGGTGATCACTACGTCCTCAGTGGACACGGACAACGACGAAAAGCTGTAGATATGATGATACGGCAAAATATCGGTAAACGTACCACCATCTGCAGTATCGCCACTGCTATAATCCGTAAAGTTGCCACCATCCAGATCTGCGCCGGTCTGGTAGCTGGCCTCCGTGGTTGCATCAAATACACCACCATCAATAATCCCGTCAAAAGCTTTGGTATCATACCACTTAAGCTCCAGCCTACCATCCGCATTGCACCGGGCATAACATCCGGCCAGGAGCGCACAGTAAGCGATAATGGCACGATAGGTTATGTTTGTAGTGGCGTCAAATGGGTTATGACTTATTTGGTACCGGAAGTTTGGAAACTCGCCGTTGACCAGCAGCACGCCACATCGGGTACAGCAATGTTGCACGATGGACTGCAGGCTGGCCGGGAAGCCTATGCCGCCGTCGTAGACCGCATCAAATTTGCTCATGTTATCCAGGGCTTTGAGTGTGATCACGCCGGGAGTAGTCGTTGGGTCGGAGGCATTAAACACTCCTTTTTTTAACCACTCTACCCTGTCAGCCAGGGGCATTCCAATCCAAACTGTAATCACAGCACCCGAAAAGTCATAGTCCGAAAAAATATCACTCTCATTGTAGATCATGACTGTAAGCTGGTTGATGATAGCAGAGCCAATGTCAAACTTGCTCGTACTGGATGTGCCGTCAGAAATCTTGATACCTCCGGCCCGGAAACTTGTCTTATCGAAGTTGAGCATTGTACCATCTTTTAAGAGGCAAGTTGCCTTTGCAATAAACCTTTTTTTCTCGGCCAGAGACTGCTGGTACTCCGTACTTGTATTAATCATCTGTCATCACCTCTCAATCAGATCCACGGATGCGCTGCGATACCAAAAGATACCATCACCCAAGCGTCCGATCTGCTCTTTGGTCAGCGTCCCTCTGTACATCGTGAGGTTCATGTCAACACCGTCATCGTGAAATGTTATAGGAAAAAAACCGGAAATGATTCCTGATTTGATAAGCACAATATCACTTTCCTGCAGCACTCCCCATTTGATGGATACCGTCTTTTTCTCAGCCACAACCTCACCGGCCATTGTCCCATCCATAAGACGGCCGGTTTCTGACGTCCAGATCAGTTCGTCATTGATACTTAACGACACAGGGGCCGGAAGAACAATGTCCCCGGCCCTTAAAATCTCTTTCACATGCATCACCTCTTATATCATCTTTACAGGATTGTATCTTACGTCAAGTCCGTCTTGTATAGCCTGGACAGCTCTTGCCAGTAGTTCACCGTCCAAATAAAACCCCATCTGGCCCAACGCTGCCACAATCCGCATCACGGCATTGTTAATGATAGATTCTAACTCCGCTTTGCTCACTCCGCCACTACCAGCCACAGCCTTTACTGCCGCATTGACCATAGCCTGCATTTTGTCCTCTGGGGCTACAATCTCACCATGTCGTTTATTATCACCAATCATTGCAAGCTGTGGGGTGTTGGCTTTCACATATCCCCCCTGTGCCAGATACGGGATTTGTGGAGCTGACCAATAAGGCAAATTAAACCCAATTGAAGAATAACCGGTAAGGTCTTCCAACCATCCAGGCAGGTCTATGCTTATGCCATTCAGGGCACTGGCTACACCATTGACCATTGTCTCAACACCATATAACAGGCCATTGATCAGTCCTATAACAATGTTAATCGGGGACTTTACAATATCTACAAAACCGTTCCAGACGCCGGATAGTATATTTTTTATCCCATCCCATGCACGGCTCCAATCGCCAGTAAACACCCCTGCCACAAAATCAATGACACCTTTAAACACTTGCTTGATATCGTCGACTATATTCGTAATGTTCTTCAGGAGTCCATTTATTACTTTTCCGATAACTCCAAGCTCTGTTGTCCAGTCACGCGTAAATACGTTTTTCAAGAAATCCATAAATTCTTGGAACTTTTTCTTTACGGACTCCCATACCTCTTTTGCTTTAGCAGAAATCTCGTCCCAGTTTTTCCATAATAGAACACCGATGGCAATTGCTGCACCAATAGCCAAAGTAGCAATCCCTACAGGGCTTGTTAAAAATTTAAAAGCATTTCCTACAGTTGACAACACGCCTGTGACCAAATCCACGGTTGTTTTTACAGCAAAAAATGCCGTAGCTAAGCTACCTATAATGATCGCTATATTTCCAATTGTAGTTTGATGTTCTGCACACCAATCAGAAAACTGCTTCAATAGATCCGTTATGGTCTGCATCGCAAGAATGAACACCTCGCCAGCCCACTCGCCTAAAGGTTTCAATAGGTTATCATAAAACCATGTTCCAAATGGTTGTAAGGCTGTTAAAACGGCATTTAAAGCGCCAAGAGCCGCCGATAACATATCTAAAAATGTAGGAACTGCAGTTTGTATTGCCCAGCCAGCTATAGGAAGAAGGACGTTACTCCAAAACCACGACAAACCATCCCCCACCGTCTCTGCGAACGGAGCGATTGCTTCAAGCAATGTTTGCACGGAGGTTAATAATGGACTAAAATCAAGCTCTTTTGCCCAATCAGCAGTGGCACCAATTATTTGGTTGATTGTATCTAATATGGTGTTAAATATATCAAACAACGCCTGTACGATAGCCGTGCCAGTATTATTTTTATTCCATGCTTCATCTAAACCTGCAGCAATATTTCCGATAAGATCAAAAATCCCTTGGAATATCTGCAAAATATTTGTAAGCACCAGTGTTCCGGTGCCGTTCGTCCAAACATCCAAAAAACTCTTTCCAATGTCCTTAATCAACTGCCAGACGTTGCCCAAGGCTGTCTTCATGCTGTTAATTGTGTTCTGGCCTTCTGCAGCCCAAGCTTCTTTGAATGGGTCAAATATTTTAGATAGAATATTTTTAAATTTCTCTACCCAAGGTATTGTGGTCGCATCCAGAATTGATGGATCAATAGATGGCTGTACCAATACAGGTGCATTTGATACTGTACCGTCCTCATCGGTTCCAGTGTCTGCGTTACTACTGTCATCAAGTTTATTGATCGCATCAAATCCCATGAGAGAACGTTTTAGTACCTCATTTGCCTTTGCAGCACCTTTGACTGAATCAGCGGCTTTATCAGATGCTGTGCCATATACCCCCATTGCATCCTTGGCATCAATTAGGCCTTGCGTGGCCTGAAAGCTTTGCTGATATGTTTTACCGAAAAGTTGGCTGATAAATGATGCTACATAAGCGGATGCCTTTGCCAGGGCAGTCATAAGCGTATTTATAGCCGGCAGTATTGCCTGATATATTGGAGTGAATGCGACCATCAAGTTGGTCTTTATTTGTGCCAGAGAGTTGCTGAATTGCTCATTTGTCATCAACGACTGGTAAAGGGATTGTGCCATTGCAGTGATTCCCTTAACAATCATCGGAAGAACAATCATCCATTTGAACATCTGCCTGATAGTACCACCAAGGCCATTTTTAAAATAATCGTTGTTTTTCTTTGCAGACTTTGTAGCATTCCCAAATAAACGAAAACCCACGGCTGATTTTGTTGCTGTTTTGCTCACTGAGCTCATTAACCTTGGAAGTCCCGAAAGTCCTTTACTGGCATTCTTCGATATATCCTTGGGAACTACACTACTTGGTATTGCATTCTTTAGTGATATAGATTCCGTAGGCATTCCCTTTATTTTCGTGGCCGACTGCATTTTACTTTCAAGCTTAGTGTATCTTAATCCAAGGACATCCATTTTCTTTATGAGTTGTACGATACTATTCTCAGTCTTCAAAATCTGCTCATTGAGCTGGTTCTTTCTCTTTTCGTTAAACGTAGCCTCATACTGCTTGCGAAGCTCTGTAAGTTTCTTCTTTTGACCTCCGATTTTTGATTCAATGAGATCCATCTCTTTTTCGATGGTTTCCATCTGACTTTTTATCATGTCAGAATTTAATCCAACATTTACTTTTGGCGCTGCTGTCGGCGGGCCTCGCGGGGTATTTACATCCATTTCAGCTCTTTTGGGCAAAACTACTTTCCTGGGTGCTTTACCAGTAGGAATTTGCACCTGTGTCATTTTTTTAAGCAATGCATCAATTTGTTTAGATAGATTATTCATTGTTTTCTGCAAATTATAATTTAATAATTTCGTCATATTGTTGACGAGCTGTGTAAGCTGTCCATCCAGCCCGGATCTGCTTATGGCATTACTAATCTGCTTTCCTATATTTGCAGCCGCCTCTTTAATCTGCTTATCCAAATCGCCTTGCACTTCCATATCAAGCGATATTTTTCCTATACTTTCATTTGTAGCTATGACCTTTCCCTCCTTTCAAAATTGGATATGAAAAACCCGCTTACAAATGTAAGCGGGCTATCTTAGACTTTTAAAATCTGTTTCTTCTTTTTCTCAAATTCTTCCTCTGTAATTATCCCCTCATCATAAAGTTTTTTGTATTCTCTTAATTCTTCTGCCTCTGTCTTATTTACGATTGTTGTACCGGAGCTTCTATAGGATTCTATATATTCTTTTATATTTAACGCTATCTTATATTTTTTTGAAGAATTGAAAACAACTGAATTTTCATCATCCATCACATCATCTACATTTTTCTGCGCTAAATTATTCATCCCACCAATAGTTTGAAAATAAATATACCCCTGTTGCAAGCCAGCTTTCTTAACTTGGACAGATACTATTTGCTCTATTGGTATGGTCTTCTCTCTGCTTCTCCCTGTTGTATTTAAAATACCTAAATGTATTTTCACCATGCCCTTATCAACAACAACCTTTTTCCCTATTCCAGGTATCCCTTTTAACTCAATCATTTCCGTACACCTCCCATAAATTCCTTATGTTCAGTATACATCTATCCAAATGCTCTGGCAATCGTTTCCTGCAGGCTGATGACTGATTTCTCCATCTCTTCCTTTGTCATCTCCTCTATCAGGCTGTGTCTGCTTCTCCAGTCATTCCTGATTCTGTGCTGCTCAGGAGAGAAGGATTTTAGGATATCTTTGTTTTCTTCACATCGGATCGCCACTATTTTTCCCAGTGGCGTCTCCGGCATAATCCCTGACAATAGGACTGTGAACTCTTTCCAGTCCATATCCGTTTCAATCAAGCGGATACCATATTGAGTGAGGAAAGAGGCTTCTATCAGCTCCCAGTCCTCCTCAATATCATACCAGCTATTTACTTTTTTGGGTTTTTGCTCTCTTTTTTTGCCATACCCTCTACTTCTTCCAGATCCACATCCCCGATCGCTGCCATTATCACATTCGCAATAGTGACGATCATCGGCATGGGCAGGTCCTGTTCATTAATATAATCCGCTGCATCTTTTCCCAGGGCAGTCGCTATAATCTTTTCCAGCTTCTCAACCTCATTCAGTTTTTTATCATCAGAGATACCCTGGATATACAGCACTGCGCTTTTACCCGTATTGATCTTATATGTGTGATCATCATCAATCTTTACTTCCGGCTTCTCCCTGCCGTTCTTCATTCTCTCCGCAATATCGTAAAAACGTGCCATTTTCTCCTCCTCATACTTTGGCTGCCGGCGTATAAGTCGGCTTACCATCTCCATGCATGGTAAATTCAAGCGGTGCAACATTGGTCGAATCGCCACCACCGATGTTCGTCACATCCAACACACAGTCAAACTCCATCTTCGCTCCATCCGGGAACTCAATCTCTCCCTTAGTTGAGCAGTCAAGCCCATCTTTCATGGCTACTTCTGCCACATAATCATTGCCAGGATCTCCTACACACCGTTTACCTTTCATTTCAAAACTGAAGGACTTACCCGTCATAAGATTACTTGCCCACCCAGCCTTATCCATAGCAGTCCAGTTCTCAACATTTCCTTCAATGGACAGACCAAAGCTCTCAAGCTCTGCAATCTCTGCCATATCGGCGGCTTCACTTGTTTTTCCTTTTGTCCCAATCTTAAATTTCAGTTTATAGACCGGGAAAACTCCTACAAATGCCATATCTCATCCTTTCCTGTAGTAAACTACAAAATTAATCACAAACTCATAGTAACCTTTATCATCTGTCCCCACTCCCACCGGCTCGCTGGTCCGCATATCGAACATGACCACTTTTTTTTCGCCGATGGTTCCCGTCCGCCCAAACAGGCAGTCATATATCTCCTGCGCTTTTTTTTCGGCAGGAGAATATTCCTCACCCCAATGTACCAGAACGGATACTGCTTTTGTCTCATATCTGATATTGCCCAGTCCTCCAATAGGAATACTGGGAGCAGGGCCTTGGGTGGGGTAGACCGTTATACTGTATTCGTCGTCCTCAAAGCGTTTTCCCACATACCAATGAGGACAATCAATTTTTGTTTTTAAATAATCCTTTACTTCTGCCAGGGTCATGCGACTAGCCCGCCTCCCAACTGCCTCAGAAACGCTCTGAAGGTTTCTCTTACAAAATTCTTCTTCTCACCATCTATATAAGGCTGCATCCAAAGACCACCTGCATACTGGTTTTTATCTTGGCGGAAGTCATATTCAGGATGCCAGTACAACCTGCGGGCATATGGTTCGTCAAAGATTATCTTTGCTACCATCTTCTTTACATCAATCTCCACAAAACCGCTCCGCTCCAGTTCTCCCGTGTTCTTTGGTACTGTCTGTGACATCCTGATATCCGATAACACTGCCTCAACTGTAAGTTCAAAAGCTTTCTGAGTGATTTCCTGCAGTTTACGGATTTTATCAGGATATATCATAACTTTTACCTTTACGCCCATCAGATCAGCCTCAATTCTGTAAAATTTACAGTGCCATCAGGATTCCTGGCCTTGTTTGCCTGGAAAATATCCCGCTTGACACCAAATACTGTAACTTTGCCGCCAGAGATGACCGGAAGCTCCGGGCAGATATCTCCTGGGAACATAGCTACTCCAGACAATTGCACCTGCTTTCCTTCAGCGGTCAGGACAGTTTTTGCAGTGTCCTGATAATTACATTTCAGGTCTGTCTCAATAGCAGGTATGGGTCCGCCATCCTCGGTCAAGCCTTCCCGAACAATATGGATATGGATATCTGTCTTACAAAATCGTTTTGGTACCAAACATGGATATTTCATGGTATCACCTCGCTAACCGG
>OKSH01001041.1_pt1 | contig 26819 bp, 14 predicted proteins | sample 1601231 | NCBI WGS metagenome assembly OKSH01 (sample SAMEA3541596, study PRJEB24748) | human gut metagenome | biome: human gut; feature: human-associated habitat; material: faeces | place: China | collected 2012
AGTTCTCCACCTGCACGCTGTCCGGCGTGAAGGCATAGAAGTCCGTGACCGCAGGATCGAGCCGGAATTCCGGCGCGGGATACGGCTCCAGCTCCAGCATCTGCTCGACAAGCGGAATGTGGCGGTCGTAGATATGAGCGTCCGCAATGACATGAACCAGTTCCCCGGCCTGTAAGCCGCTTACTGATGCAAACATATGCAGCAAAACGGCGTACTGCGTCACGTTCCAGTTATTGGCGGTCAGCATATCCTGAGACCTCTGGTTTAAAATTCCGTTCAATACATTGCCGGAAACGTTAAAGGTCATGCTGTAGGCGCAGGGATAGAGGTTCATCTCGCATAGATCATGGTGGTTGTAGATATTGGACATGATCCGGCGGCTTAAGGGATTGTGCTTCAGGTCATACAGGATGCGGTCTACCTGGTCAAAATCCCCTTCCTTATAATGGTGCTTTACACCCAGCTGGTAGCCGTAGGCCTTGCCTATGCTGCCGTTCGCATCTGCCCATGAATCCCAGATGTGGCTGTTCAGGTCATGGATATTGTTGGATTTTTTCTGCCATATCCACAGAAGCTCGTCCACTGCCGACTTAAAGGCAGTGCGCCGCAGGGTGATGACGGGAAATTCCCTGGTAAGATCGTAGCGGTTCACGATGCCGAAGCGCTTGATGGTGTGGGCCGGGGTGCCGTCCTCCCATACCGGACGCACGTCATAGTCTGTATCCCAGACGCCGTGTTCTAATATATCGTTGCAGTTTTGTATGAATATCTGGTCTGCGTAGCTCATGTTCATTGTCCTCCATTTTAAATATGGAATCATTATAACAGAGGACACCTTTTCTTTCAAAGGGTTTCATGATATAATCGGTCAAGACCGGTGATCGGGACAGGGATAAACAGATACCTGGAAGAAAATGGGAGGTATTCACACATGAATCTGATTGTTGCAGTGGATGAGAAATGGGGAATAGGTAAGGACGGCGGTCTCCTTGCGCATCTCCCTGAGGATATGAAGTATTTCAGAGAGACCACCAGTGGCAGGACCGTGGTCATGGGACGCAGGACCCTGGAGAGCTTTCCCGGTGGAAAGCCCCTGAAGAACCGCGTAAATATGGTTTTGTCCAGAAATGAAGCGTATTCTCCTGAGGGCGTGCAGGTGTACCATAAGGCGGAGGATGTGCTGGAGGCATTAAAGGACTGTAATGAGGATGATGTGTTCATTATCGGCGGAGGCATGATATACAGGGAGTTTCTTCCCTACTGCAATAAGGCATATGTGACCTACATCCACAGGACCTTTGATGTGGACACGGATTTTGAAAATCTGGATCAGGATGAAAACTGGAAACTGGAGTCGGTCAGCGATGGCAGGGAGCATGAGGGCATTTCCTTTGAATTCAGAATATACAGAAGGGTAAGGTGAGGGAATATTGAATCTTTGCGTGACAGCGGACAGGCATTGGGCCATCGGCAAGGACGGCAGGCCACTGGTGACGATTCCGGCCGACCGGCAGATGTTTCTTAAGGAGACGGACGGCAAGGTGGTGGTCATGGGGCGCAGGACCCTGGAGGGACTGCCGGGAGGACAGCCCTTTGGAAACCGGGTAAATATTGTCCTGACCCATGATATGCAGTATAAGGTAAAGGGCGCAGTGGTCTGCCACAGCCTGGAGGAGGCGCTTAAGACGCTGGAGAATTACGACGAAAGTGATATCTATATCATAGGAGGGAAAAGCATTTACCGGCAGTTCCTCCCCTATTGTACAACGGTCCATGTGACCAGTATTGATTATACCTATGACGGGGATGCATACTTTCCTGATTTGGAAGAGGAAGAGGGATGGTATCTGGCGGAAGAGGGGGACGAACAGACCTATTTTGACCTCTGTTATACCTTCCGGAGGTTCCGGAGAAAAAAGTAATAAAAAAATTGTTCAACACGCTGAAAAAAAGAAAATAATTTTTGAAAAAATTTAAAAACCGGTTGTAACATGAAGCAGAAAATGTTAATATAAAGCTTGTGCGAGGGTAAATTCTCACAAGCTTCTTAAAAAACAGGAGAACGGGGGAATATATAGTGAAACAGGATGGAACATTATTTACACTTGAAAATGATGAGCTTCTAGTTACTGTTGCCCGCCGCGGTGCAGAACTTACCAGGATTTATGACAAGAAAGCGGACCGCGAAGTGCTTTGGTGCGCTGAACCGTCTGTGTGGAACAGACACGCCCCTGTGCTTTTTCCGTTTGTGGGAAAATGTTATGAGGGAGCGTATGTCCATGATGGGAAAGAATACGGCATGACGCCCCACGGCTTTGCAAGGGATATGGATTTTGAACCCCTTCTATGCGATATGGACGAATGCTGGTTCCGTTTGAAGGACACGCCGGAGACATATAAAAAGTATCCGTTCCATTTCGAGGTGGAGATTGGTCACAGGCTGGAAGGCAGAACCATCGAGGTTATGTGGAAGGTTGCCAATACGGATTCAGGCGAGATGCTGTTCATGATGGGCGGACATCCTGCTTTTCAGGTGCCGGAAGGGAAAAACATATACGATTTCACCTTTGAATTTAACCGGAGAGGGTGCAGGGAGGGACAGTTTACGGATTGTCTCCATTATCTTGCGCCTAATGCAAACGGCTATGAGAAGGAAGAACTTCAGGGAAATTTGAAGCTGTCAGAGGGCCGGGTGCCGCTGACAAAAGGATTTTTCGATACAGCTCTTACATATATGTTTGATGAAGCACAGGTCAGCAGCGTGAGCCTGATGGTGGATGGAAGCCCCTATGTGACGTTGGAATGCAGCGATTTCCCATATTTGGGAATATGGACAATGGAGGCCACCCATCCCTTTGTATGTCTGGAACCATGGTACGGTATCTGCGCATCAGATGGATATAAGGGGGAATTGAAGGACAGAAGGGGAATCATATCGTTGCCCGGATGGGAAAACTGGCAGAAGAGCTACCAGATCCGGGTGGAATAACAATGAATGTCACGTCCGGATGCGCGGCGAAATCCAGCTGAGGACGCGAGTATATATTACTAGGAGGAGAACCATGTATAAGATTGTAAAATCAGAATGCCTGGCAGATAAGATATATCTGATGGACGTGGAAGCACCGCGTATAGCCAGGGCCTGTCAACCAGGCGAATTTGTAATTGTCAAGATGGACGAAGTAGGAGAGAGAATCCCGTTAACCATCTGTGACTACGACCGTGAGAAGGGCCTGGTAACCATCGTGTTCCAGATTGTGGGAGCATCCACAGAGCGTATGGCCGGACTGAAGGCCGGAGACAGCTTCGCAGATTTCGTAGGTCCCCTGGGACAGCCTTCCGAATTCGTGAAGGATGACCTGGAGGAAGTAAAGAAGAGACGTTATCTCTTTGTAGCCGGCGGCGTGGGAAGCGCGCCTGTTTACCCACAGGTAAAATGGCTGAAAGAGCGCGGCATTGACGTGGATGTGGTGGAAGGCGCCAAGACCAAGGACATGCTGATTTTGGAAGAGGAAATGAGATCTGTTGCAGGAAACCTCTACATTACCACAGATGACGGTTCCTATGTGCGCAAGGGCATGGTAACCGATGTTGTCAAGGATTTGGTGGAGAACCAGGGCAAGAAGTACGATGTCTGTGTTGCCATCGGACCTATGATTATGATGAAATTTGTCTGCAAGCTCACCAAGGAGCTGGGAATCCCAACCATCGTCAGCATGAACCCAATCATGGTGGACGGCACAGGAATGTGCGGCGCCTGCCGTGTAAGCGTTGGCGGGGAAGTGAAGTTCGCATGTGTGGACGGACCTGAGTTTGACGGCCATCTGGTAGATTTCGACCAGGCCATGAAGCGCCAGCAGATGTACAAGACAGAAGAGGGCAGAGCCATCTTAAGGCTGCGTGAGGGTGCTACCCATCACGGCGGATGCGGAAACTGCGGAGGTGAGGAATAATGGACGTATTAAAGAAGATACCCGTAAGGGAACAGGACCCAAAGGAGAGGGCAACGAATTTTAAGGAAGTATGTCTGGGATATAACCAGGAAGAAGCCCAGGAAGAAGCTTCCCGCTGCATTAACTGTAAGAATGCAAAATGTATCCAGGGATGCCCGGTTGCCATCAATATACCAAAGTTCATTGCAGAAGTAAAAGAAGGAAAATTTGAGGATGCAGCAAATACCATAGCAGAATCCAGCGCCCTTCCCGCAGTATGCGGACGTGTATGCCCTCAGGAGAGCCAGTGCGAAGGCAAATGTATCCGCGGCATCAAAGGCGAGCCTATTTCCATCGGAAAGCTGGAGCGTTTCGTGGCAGACTGGTCCAGGGAAAATGGATTCGTACCGGCTAAGCCAGAGAAAACCAACGGCATCAAGGTAGCTGTAATCGGTTCCGGTCCTGCAGGACTTACCTGCGCAGGCGACCTTGCAAAGATGGGATATGAAGTAACTATTTTTGAAGCCCTTCATGAGCCAGGCGGCGTGCTTACATATGGAATTCCTGAATTCCGTCTTCCAAAGTCCGGCGTGGTACAGCCTGAAATCGACAACGTAAGGAAACTGGGCGTTAAGATTGAGACCAATGTTATCATCGGTAAATCCGTGACCATAGACGAGCTGATGGATGAGGAAGGCTTTAAGGCCGTATTCATCGGTTCCGGCGCAGGACTTCCCAAGTTCATGGGAATTCCAGGTGAGAACGCCAACGGTGTATTCTCTGCCAACGAGTATCTGACCAGAAGCAACCTGATGAAGGCCTTCCGTGATGATTACGATACGCCAATCTACCTGGGCAAGAAGGTAGCAGTTGTAGGCGGCGGAAACGTTGCCATGGATGCTGCCAGAACAGCACTCCGTCTGGGCGCAGAGGTGCATGTGGTGTACAGAAGAAGCGAAGCTGAGCTGCCTGCCCGTGTGGAGGAAGTACATCATGCAAAAGAAGAGGGAATTATCTTCAATCTGCTGACCAATCCGGTAGAGATTCTGACCGACGACAACGGCTGGGTTAAGGGAATGGTAGTGCGCAAGATGGAATTGGGCGAGCCGGATGCATCAGGCCGCCGCAGACCAGTAGAGGTTGCCGGATCGGATTACACCATTGATGTGGACGCTGTCATCATGTCCCTTGGAACCTCTCCAAACCCACTGATTTCTTCTACCACAGAAGGCCTTGAGACCAACAAGTGGAAATGTATCATTGCAGATGAGAGCAACGGCAAGACCACCAAGGAAGGCGTATATGCAGGCGGCGATGCCGTAACAGGCGCTGCTACCGTAATCCTTGCCATGGAGGCAGGCCGCGCAGGTGCAAGAGGAATTGATGAGTACCTTCATGGAAATAAATAGGTAAATATGGTATCTGAAATATAGAAAGCCGGTATCCGGGGTATGTCTGTTGTGGACAGAAGAGCCTGGATGCCGGTTTTTTTGTAGTGGGGGATTGGGCGATGGTGTGTGTGGTTTATAGAGTTTGGTATGTGTGGTGTTGGGGCGGGGTGGCTGTGTTTTTTTTTGTGGTGGCATTGTTGGTGGAGTGTGGTGACGGCAGCGGTAGCAGGAGTGGAAGACAACGGATTTTACTTTTACATTTCTCCCGCGAAAACAGAAGAGAAATAATTCTGCGGAGAGAAATAAAAACGAGTTGTGGAGAGAAATAAAAATGAGTTGGGTATTGACGCTTTAAGGGTATATATGATATTCTATATAAAATCGCACGGAAGTCTCTGTGCAGGATTCTTATTAGCAGTTTCATGATCGTTTGGCTGGTTCAGCCGTTTTTCACGTAGGGATGATTAAAAAAGGTGGTGATGCGTGTTTTATTGCCTTATTCAGTATGCAGCGGTGTGTTTGGATTATATCTGTAAATTTTCTTAAAATCAGTACTGTTTATCAGTAGTCAGTTGTGTTCGTTAATCAATATTCTTGAAAAATCAGAGGGATTGTTTGTACTTGAAAATTGAATCATATTATTTTGCGCGCCTTGAAACTTCATTTTAGCTAAAAAAGGTGAAGATTCCCTGCCTTTACAGGTGGTGTATGCGGATGGTGACGGGGGAGAACCGCCAGAAATAAACTTAACAGCAGTAGCGGGCGGAGAAAAACCGGTATTCCAGCTGATATGAGGCCAAACCATGGGTCTTTATAAGATTTGGCTGTACGTTGGTTAATAACCGGGCGCGGATGGAAATATCTGCTGATGAAAAATGGGGGACGGATCCGCATTTATGTATTGTGAGGCTCGGTTTGCTGTTATTGCGGGGGCGGTGTGGATTGCAGGGAGGAGGATGAAAATGGGAGATGGAATTTCAGATGGATTAGGGAGAGGAAAAATGTTTAGTACTGTTTTCTGTGAAGAAAAATGTAGATGTGAGTAAAAGAGCGGGATTTTTTGGGAGGAGGAGAGCAGAATAGCAGAAAGAAATGTGGCCTGGAAAAAAATGACCGGGAGAGGAAAGGATGAAAGTGAAAGGGCTGAAAAAGAATAGGCTGAAAAAGGAATGACTGGACAGGCCATGACGAAAGGGTAATTAAGAGATGGGGAAAAGACTGGGGGAAAATAATTGGAGGAGAAATAGCGGGGAGTGAAATAACGGGAGTGAAATAGGGGGAAGTAACATAATGGTCAGAGAAACAATCGAAAAGAAAACAGTTAAAAAGAAAACCACCAAGAGAATTGATATCAACCGAAAATTGAGACAGAGTACCACAGTACCCGTCCTGTCAGTCCTGTTATCAATCATGGCAGCAATGCCGGTTTATGCCGGTCAGTGGTTGCAGGATGGCAATGGGTGGCGTTGGAAGAATGACAATGGAAGCTATCCTGAGAACTGCTGGCAGTGGCTGGACGGCAATCAGGACGGAATGGCGGAACATTATTATTTTGGCCCGGACGGATACATGATTTCAGATACCACGGCGCCGGATGGACAGCAGGTAAATGAAGAAGGAGCCTGGATAATGGATGGGGTGATCCAGAGGGAGGAGATGGCCGGAGCAGATAACAGAACATGGCAGATAAATATGTCGGAAACAGAGTACATACAGTTTACGGATATGGCAAACCGGATAAATGGTAAAAACAGAACATGGGACGGAGAAGAACCGGAACATCAGAGAACTAACTCAACCTCAACAAAAGATATTTCAACAGATGAATCAGCATACCGTATTATTGAATTAGTCAATGCCGAGAGACAAAAAAGAGGGGGAAACGTATTATCTGTTAATCAGGAATTAATGGAAAATGCTACTACCAGGGCAGAGGAGGCATGTATATATTACAGTCACACGCGTCCCGATAAAAGTAAGTTTGATACGGCAATAACCGTAAAACGTTATTCCTCCGCAGAAAACCTGGCAAAGCTGTATTCCAGGGACAGTATGGAAATGATTACAGAGGCGGCGGTCGAAAAATGGATGGATTCGGAGAGCCATAAGAAGCAAATGCTGGATGACAGATGGACGGAGACAGGAGCAGGTGTCTGTGAGAGCGGCGGATATATTTATATTTCGCAGATATTCGTCAAAGGCGTGTAGTATAAAGTTTTTACCGGAGGAGAAAAAATGAGGATAATGAAGACACTGAAACGCATGATGGCATTGTTCCTTGCAACAGTATTGGTATGTACAGCAATACGGACTACCAGCGGAGCCGGTGATTTGATTAATTTAAATCCATACCGCCAGGTGTTCCGGGGGAAGAATCTGAATGCATTCGGAAGGACACACCGGGATATGAACATTTACCAGGTGGGTGAAGGGGCTGGGGCGCTGCCTGCATTATGTATACAGGAAGGCCACAAACTGCCGGACGGAAGTCCGGCCAAATACGAGCAATATTATGTGGAGCCGGGGAAGCCGGTTCCTGTCATCGGGCCATTTGAACGTTATCTGTCCATGGTACTTGCCTATGAATGGCTGGTATCGGACAACTATTATGTTCCGGCGCGCTACGGGGTAGTCCAGGTATATTACTGGGGATGCATGAATGGATATGAACATAACTGGACATTGCAGAAGCAGGCTATGGAAAAATTCCAGGCAGTAATGGATGGGGATCCCATGGTTATGGTTTATTATGAGGAAATGAAGGCCCACATACTGGAGGGGGAAGCCCAGTTTAATGGGACGGGCAGTTCTTCCCTTCCTGCGTGGACTGGTTCTGTCCAAAAAATGACTTTGAAAGACGGGCATTATGAGCTTACATTGGATATCAGCAGCTGTCCGCAGCTCCAGGACACTTCCTGGTCCTTTCCGGATAATCAGTGGTCATATAAACTTGCGCCGGATGGCAGAAGTGTGACATTTCAGTATAATGGAAACCAGGAGCCCCAGGGAACAATTGTGTCCGCTCAGATCCAGGGCATCGAAAACCGTTTTTATGCTTATATTTTTACCCCTGCTGCATCTGAAAACCTTCAAAAGCAGTTGGGATGGCTGGATTTTAACCGGCCCATGGCATCTGTCTCCTTTTCGGTTGGAACAGATGCGGTTCTGCCAGGCAGCAGTGATTTGGAATTATACCGCCATTCTGAAACATTTCAGAGCAATTACAACATTGATTTGGAGAAATATTGTGCTGAGACGAATCAACCGTTGGAGGGAATGGTGTTTAACGTGTGGGAGGATTTTGATTTTTCTCAGGTAAATGAACAGGGATATGAGGAAGGTGAACCAGATGGGACCAGCGGGCAGGTCTACTTAAACTGCATGTCGCCGGAACCGGAAAACGATTATATCTGTGATATATTGACCACGGATTCGGATGGATATGCAAGGCATAGCGATACCAGATATTATAATTACAGCAAAACATACTGTATGGGCCATCCTGCACCGGAATGGATTGAGTGCGACCATGAGGAGGATGAGGATTGCAGCTGTGACGAAGAAAATAACCGGCTTCGCGGACAGTGGAGGGCAGAACAGGAATTGTGTGCAGCCACTTGTGATTTCCATGCCCCGAACAATGATGAGGACAACCGCGAACAGGACACTTCGGCTATGGAAGCCATGCTGGCGGATCGGGATGAGACGTATGAACGGTTTATAGAATTGGAATACAGTTACCATTTACAGGAAAAGACAGCCCGGACAGGATATATTCTCCATGGACTGCACAACGATGACAAGGAGATAGAAACAGTTGTACTGTCAGCCGCCCAGGCGGGAGGAAGCGCGCGGCCAGCTGTATACAGGCCAGGCTCTTTTGTGGGAAAGGCAGTGGAGCCTGTGTACACTTATGTGGCGGCAATGAGGGAAAGAAGAGCTTACAAATATCCGGTTCCGGATGCCCAGGAGATGGAGCTTGGGGAACAGCGCAGCATATTCAGTTTATGGGGAGATGAGAAGGAAAAAAAGAAACCGGCGATTCCTGCGGACGGAGCAGCTGCCGGCGGCATTTTCGAGGACCAGGAAAATACTTCCGGCAGTGCGGGAGAGCAGGAGGCTGGAGATGGAACACAGGGAGAGGAAGAAGATACATCCGGAGACGGAGGACAAGATGAGGACGGCAATGGAAATCCGGAAGGTGAGGAGGAGAAAGATGGAGAGCTGACGGAAAAAAATCCGGAGGATGGCAACAAAGAGGATGAGGAAAGCGGAGGAACAGAGACCGGGAACTCCGCAAGTGGAGGCGCAGGACCAGAAACAGGAAACTCCGAAGGGGGAGAAACAGAGACAGAGAACTCTGGGAATGGAGGAGCAGGGCCAGAGGCCGGAAATTCCGGAAGTGAAGGAACGGGACCAGAGAGCACCGGGAGTGGAGGCGCAGGGCCGGAGACCGGAAATTCCGGAAGTGGAGGAGCGGGGACAGAGAGCACCGGGAATGGAGGCGCAGGGCCAGAGGCCGGTAACTCCGGGAGTGAAGGAACGGGACCAGAGAGCACCGGAAGTGAAGGAACAGGGCCAGAGAACACCGGGAGCGGAGGCCCAAAAAGCGACGGTTCTATAAGTGAAAAAACAGGAGACAGCTGTCAGAAAAATGAAACTTCATATAGGGAGGATCAAGACAGTGGGAGCCAAAAGAAGGAAGAACAGAAAAGCGGAAACCTTCAGGTCCAATCATATTCGATGTCCGCATCCCCTATTCTATTAAAATCAAGCCATGGAAAAACCATTCTATTTTCCGGCATTTCATCAGAAGAACACACAGTTAATCCCAAACATCAATCCCAAAACAAACCAGAAGATACGGCAAATGAAAATTTAAAGTATGAAACAGATGAAGATACAAAAAAAGAAATGAATGAAGAAATAAATGGTAAAGCAGACGCAGACACAGAAATCAATATAGAAATCAGCTCAGAAAACAGTACAGACAACGCCGCAGACAACACCACAGACAACACCACAGACAAGGAAAAGCATGAGATACAAGACAGCACCACAGAAACTGCGGATATCCGGGATGAAGCTGAAGGGAATTCTCATATAGAAAATCAGGACGGCACCAGTCAACGTGATGGGGATGAGGAGGATGGCGGTCAAAGCCAAATTTATGAAGAATATGAATATGCCAGAAATCCTATTTCACCGTCCTTTGGCATGGCTGCGTATTTCCAGGCAGACACTGGGAACGGAGATGAAGAACCTGAAGAGGAAGGAAACCGTGCAGTGCGGTTTATCAGATCCCTGTTTTCCGGAGAAGAGGATGACGACGACACCATATCAGTATCCCTGCCGTCATTTATGGACGATGATCTGGGAGCCTTGGATGTATCGGCTTATGGGGAACCGGATACGATTCTTTACACCTTTAAGGTGTGGGACCATCGGACAGAGGGCAGGCTGCATATCAATAAAAGAGATTTGGAGCTGTACCGCGCGGACGGGGATAAAAGTTATGGACTGACCCAGGGGGATGCCACGCTGGAGGGCGCTGTCTATGGACTGTTTGCGGCCCAGGATATCATTCACCCGGATGGAAAATCCGGTACTATTTATAATCAGAATGATTTGACAGCCGTAGCCGCCACGGATAAACAGGGAAATGCCTCTTTCCTGGCGTACACGGAGAAACCAGGCACCCGGCTGAGTGATGATGGAACTATAATCTCACCGGAGAACGCCACCGGACCTGAGAATCTATATAATGGTTCCTCTGTCACCTCCTCGGCCCAAGGATTTGGTACAGTTGTTTATCCTGATTATGTGCTTTCCAATGAAGACCAGTGGATTGGGCGGCCCCTTATTATGGGCAGTTATTATGTGATGGAGCTTAGCAGGTCAGAGGGGTATGAGTTATCTGTCAACGGCATTTCCTTAAAGGAGAGCAACCGCACCCAGGATATAGTAAACAGGATCCATGAGGCCGGGCAGGCCCGCATATCAGGAGGTTTGTCCGATTATAATTCCATGGATGCAGACGGTTCCTGGAATGATTTTATAGTGGAGAGCTATAAGACTGAAAATGGATATGATATCATCCTGACCGGATATCCACAGGGAGCGGAATTTTATGAAATAAGGACCGGGACAGAGACAAAGACGTACAAGGCGGTTTTGGGCAGTTCTCTTCAGCCAAAAGTAGATCAGCAGGGCAGTCCTGTCTATCAGACGGCAAAAGGAGGGGAGTATAAGATAGGGGCTGACGGTAATCCCATTATCCGGCCGGATACTGCTACGGACAGTGACACGGGGGAGCGGACTCCCTATGGGGAGACTCTGCCCTGCCGCTTCCGGACAGCCCCATATCCCAGCGGTACGGCTGTACCGGCTGATATGAGTAAATGGGGGCAGGCCATTGAACCCAATTATCTGTCAGAACAGGTTAACGGCATGTTGGGACAGCTTGGATACAGACCGGTTACAGACATTTCGCCATGGACCCAAATCCGGCTTTCGGGTCAGACCAATGCTCAGGCCGCAGAGGAAATCATGGATTGGTACACAGTCCATAACTTCTTTGACTGCGGGTATGTGGAGGATATATATGAGATGGAGGGCAGCTTTTTTGCCTTGCTTCGTCACGATTATTCATTGGGCCATGCCGGCTTCCCTGCGGTTTATGATTTTGTGAACCGTAAGCTGTATGTCCGAAAGACAGCAGAGGTGTCAGAGGGGCCTGCCGGGAAGGTTGGTTACTGGATTGAGTATCAAAAGGGTGAATACAGCCTGAAAAGCGCCGTTGCATCAATAAAAGAAAAAAGGGAAATAAACCAGGTCATTCCTTTTGGAAGTGATATAGAAGCTGCGGCCGAAACCGTGTATCAGCCGCTGTATGAGACTTACAGCGAAGGGGACATTGTCCTTGACAGAGAGGGAAATCCCATTCCTCTCATGGAGCGGGTCTATGAGTATGAGGAAAGGACAGAGACATACGAAACGGATAAGCCTGAGCCGGTTTCTGCTGTCTATGATTGGGCCACGGGAAACTATGCGGTTCATGTGGAGAATACCATAGACTGGAAGGACAGGACGGAGCCGGAATATACGGAATTCCGGGTAGTGACAAGAGAGAAGACCATTGATTGGGAAGGGGAGGAATTGCCTTACAGCCAGTATCTGACAGACATAGCAGGAGCCGGGGTAAGCGCCTTGGCTGCGGTTCCTCCGTTGGATGAAGGAAGCTATGTTGTATTCCAGGCATTGAATTATCCGGGGCAGAATCAGCCGGTACAGGAAGCGGGCACTGGTTCCAGTCCGCTGCAGGTATTGCAGAGAGTTATAAAGCAGTCCGTAAAGGTCACAAAAGATATTTCCCAGTCATCCTATGACGGAGTAAATACGTACGGATCTGTTCACAATGACCCGATGACCGTGCTGCTGGGATTGTTTAACGGAGGCAGCAGTTCCCAGGGCGCAAAACTGCTGAATCAGTTTAAATTCAAGGCATATCTGAAAAGTAACCTGGAAAATATCTTTGTGGACAGTGCCGGCAATATCATTTCAGAAGATATAGGGACAGCGGATTTCAAAGGAGATGTCCAGAAAATTTTTCTTCCTCCCAGGGATGGAAGCGGACAGCGGCTGTTGGAAACAAAAGAGGACGGAAGCTATGACTACACGAAATTCTTTGATGCCATGTACGCGGCAGTGCAGGTGGAAAAAGGGAAAAAGCCGCAGGAGGCAATACAGCAGTTTGCTGTGGACTACTATGATATAGATGCCTATAAAGCGGAAATTCTTACGGCGGAACCCGGGCTTAACAGCGATACAGCCTACGAAAAGGCCCTTTTTCGGGCTGCGGAGGAGGCCGGGAGCTATCTGTCTGTTTTTTTCGGACTGGATAACAGGCTGGCTATTGCCTGGGACAGCGATGCAGGCGGAGGGGCGGATGGTGATGTGACCACGCTGCAATGCAATACCAGGAATGGGAAGGACGATTATTTCAATCATTCCATCATGCTTGCCTACGGCACATACGTTATTGTGGAACAGGTTCCTGCGGATGTGGACCGGGAGCTGGCTAACCGGCATTTTACCAGGGACTATCCCAGGGAAATAACCCTTCCCTTTGTGCCGGATATCGGCCAGGATGAAGGCACAGGGGAAACAGATGTCAACTATCAGACAGGCAGTCCTTATTTCCGGTATGACAGCACAGACACACCGGATGACCTGATTCGTAAATATAAGATACGGTTTAATGAGGAGACCCACATCATACAGGCCAATGGACAGGATGGGAAATTTGAGATATATAAATATGGTCTGGACAAGGATATGCGGCCGGGCCGCAGCCTGACGTCCCAGGCTCCCTATGAAGAAGAGTACATGGATGGCAGAAATGATACTGTAAAGGGATATTATGCCGGATATACCTCCCAGAGCGAGGATGCCGGAATAATGGACGGGGTAATCTACGACGGCTACGAAACAGAGGACGGACAGTGGGAGGTCAGGGACCAGGTGGCAACGATGAAAGGGATGCAGACCGCTGTTGACGGCAAATTTGCCTCTATGCTGGTTCCGTGGACCGTGCTTCCCCCTGCGGTGGACAGAATTAACCCGGACACAGGAAATGTGGAGACGCTGATTCCCTCCGGAAATGGCCGGGATTTTAATTTCGTGGCGTTTGCCCAGGAGGATTTTGAGGATGCGTATTTTAATTCCAGACTCCGTATTGAGAAACTGGATTCTGAGACCGGTGATTCCATTATTCATGACGGTGCATTGTTTAAAATATATGCGGCCAAGAGAGAGGTGGAAAAAGAGGGAATGGGCACCGTGACAGGGTCCGGAAATGTGCTGTACGGCGAGGCGGTGGACTGGCAGGGAAATCCTGTGGAAGATGCAGACGGAAGAAGGATCCTGTATCCGAGAGTGGGTAAGAACAATGGGAGCACGGACGACCTGCCTGTGCGCCTGGATAAGGATGGGATTCCCCAGTATGACGAAAGCCAGCTGATTAGGCAGGAAGACCAGGAGGGAAAAGAGACAGGAGTTTTCAGGGCATACTCCACCATCAGGGAACTGGTCGTTGACGGTCAGGTGAAAAAGGTACCCGTGGGATACATAGAGACGTATAAACCATTGGGGGCAGGTGTCTATGTGCTGGTAGAGATTCAGGCCCCGAAGGGATACGGGAAGAGCCGTCCGGTGGCCTTTGAAGTATATGCGGACAACGTATCATTTTACAGGGAAAGAAGAAAGGCGGACGGAACCACGGATGGGTGGGAAGAGGAAACAGCTGTGAGATACCAGTACGCCATTCCGGTGGCCGGCAGCACCAATAAAGTCCGTACCAGGACGGTCAGCCGGATAAAGGTGGAGGACTATCCTTCCAGAATGGAAATTCACAAGGTGGAGGACGGGGATTCACTGGTGGGAAACCAGAACATTCTTCAGAAGACCGATGACCAGGGCAGGGTGGAATCAAGCGGAGGTTTTGAGACGGATGTTACGGTAAATGACGCCGGAGATCTGCTGGTTTATAAGGTAAGCGGCCGTAAAGAGAAGCTGGAGGAACGGGGGGATGTAAGGGATATTGCTTACAATCCGAAGACAATGCAGTGGGATGGATACGTGACCAAGTCATTTGACGAATACTCAGAACATATAGTGGAGGGCACGGAAAAGGAGCTTAAGGCCATGTCCGGTGTAAAACCATTGTACCGGCCGGACGGTACCTTTACAGGCAGGGGAATCCGGTTTGACATTTCCGTATCCGGCGCAGTCTTGTCCCTGTACCATGCCATGGAAATTGAAAAAACAGGAGAACATGTCTATAAGGGGGTAAGCGCTTCTGTCAAGGACGGCAAGGTAACGGGGATCATGGACACAAATACCGGTACCCATAAGGAAATACGCGTGGTTGGAGAGGAAAACAGTCCGGGCGGTGCCGTGAAAACACATACAGCATCGTGGGATGTATGGGATGCTGTTATTGTGGATAATGACCCTGTAAATCTGTATTTCTATGATTTGACTCAGGTGGATACCAGGGAGAACCCGGATACGGGCGAACTGCTGGTACTGGATAAAAAAGGAAATCCGCTGTGCTTTGCGGACTCCGTTACCGGCATGGCATATGTCTATGATGATTATGGCCGTATGCTGGCATACATGGCGGACGATGAGGGAAATAAGATACTGGTCAAATCCATACAGGTATTAAAAGATGAAAATGGACAAACCATCTATGACAACAAAACAACTGTGGATGATGAGAATGGTCTGCCTATCTATTATACAAGCGGAAATGTAGTGACAAAGGATGAGTCCTGGACAACAGACAGCAGTATGGATTCTAATGGAACTCAGGAAACTTCCGGCGCCAGGCATTTGATTGCCCGCCTGCCCTTTGGATCCTATATACTGGAAGAGCAGGGAGTTCCCTATGACCAGGGATATATCCAGGCCAGATATATGGGGCTTGTACTTCAGGATACGGACCAGGTGCAGAAATATTTCCTGCAGAATGAATTTACCAAGACCGCATTTGCGAAGCTGGATGTGCGGACGCAGAAGGAAATAAGGGGAGCAGTCATGACCCTGTACCGGGCCAGTCTGGACAGTGACGGCAGCCCTCACAGGGAACAGGACGGCATATACAAAAAAGGCCAGGTCTATGCTTCATGGATTAGCGGATATCAGTACGATGATGACGGAAATATAAAATTGGATGAACATGGGGAGCCGGAAACGACAACTAAGCCTCACTGGATCGACCACATCCCGGTTGGGTATTACGTGCTGGAGGAAACCATTTGTCCCTATGAACAGGGTTATGTTCAGTCTGAGGCTGTAAATATTGAAGTCTTGGAAACAGGTGATGTACAGAGCTTTGAGATGGAGGATGATTTTACATCCATAGATATTCTGAAATACGACACAAGAAATGGTGATGTAATCTACGGGGACAGCGAAGCATACCTGACTTTATACCGGCCTATACTGGATGAAAAAGGATTTCCGGTGCTGGAACATGGAATTCCCAGGTACGATGAGACAGGAAGGATATTCACCTTCCGGGCCGCTACCTATAAAGACGGGCAGGATGTGGCAGCAACTGGCCGCGTGGTCCCGGACGCAGGCGGAAATCATCCAATTATGAAGTATGATTATGACTTCCGGGAGATTCCCGGCACATACCAGGGACGGTATTATTATACAGAGCAAGGCACCGTGCGCCTGGAATATCTGCCTGTAGGAAATTATGTGCTGGCAGAGACAGAAAATCCCGAGGGCTATGCCACAGCGGACCCTATACTTATTAATATAGAAGAAACAGGACACTTAGAAGAGATACAATATTTTCAGATGGGGGATAAGCCTCTTGAGCTGGAGGTTTCCAAGGTGGATATCACCGGCGGCAAGGAGGTAAATGGTGCAAAACTTGCTGTGTATCCGGTGGATGAAAAGGGAAATGTATCGGAAATACCTCTTGTGCTCCACCAGCCCTCAGAAGACGGACAATATCAGGATATAGAGGCGGTATGGATTTCGGGGCTGGACGGAAGATATACGGAGGAGGATGGGGAACAGGGGCTTATCCCTGCCGGTTTCCAGCCGGGAGATTTAAAACCCCATACACTGGAGTATATCCCGGAGGGTGATTATATACTCAGGGAGATAATAACCCCGTACGGATTCCTGCAATCTGCAGATATTCCCTTTACCATTGCGGACAGCCAGGTCCTGCAAAAAACAGAAATGACAGATGAAATTCCGGATGGAATTCTCCGAATCATAAAAAGCGATTCAGATAAGCCGGATGAAAAATTGATGGGGGCTGAGTTTTGCCTTGTGAACCAGACAACCGGTGCCATATGCGGTACCGTGATCACGGACCAGCTGGGACAGGCGCAGTTTGAACCGCAACCCATTGGATACATGGACCGGGATGGAAATTTTAAACCTTATACCTATGTGTGCAGTGAGACAAAGGCAGCCCCAGGGCACATGCTGACACTTGAGCCATATGAGTTCCAGTTTCATTACAGGAATGAACTGACAGACATCATTGTCTGGGAATATAACCCCACCAATGATTCCAACCGGGTAATCACGGATAAGCTGTCCGGGGATACGGAGGAAATGCTGGAAGGCGCGCTGCTGCGAATCGAACGCAGGACAGAATCCGGATGGGAGACAGCGGAGGAATGGGTTAGCGGCAGGCAGGGGCATTATACAAAGAACCTGAGTGAAGGACAATACCGTCTGATTGAGGTGAAGGCGCCGGAGGGATATAAACTGCAGGAAACGCCCATTGAGTTTACTATCAGTGATGGTATGACCGAGATTCCCCATCTGGTCATGCGCAATTATACAACCATTATAGATGTGGAAAAAACGTCGGCAGAAACAGGAAAACTTCTGGCAGGCGCCAGATTGCAGCTCATTGATAAGTCTGATGGAAGGGTGATTCGGGAGTGGACATCCGAGGCGGGAAGGGGGCAGCAGTTTTACGGTCTGAAACCAGGCATATATATCATCCACGAACTTCAGGCCCCATCCGGCTATGAGAGAACAGAGGACAGGGAAATCGTGGTAAAAGAATGGTCAGGGACAGAAGGACCGGAGATGGACCAGAAGTCCGGGAATGAATTGCATAACATGGTTCAGATATTCAGGTTTGAGAACCGGACAGCATCCTCATCCGGCGGAGGCGGGGGAAACAGGCCGAGACCAAAGGCAGAGTACATTACATTTAAGAAAACAGATGTTTCAGGAAAGGTACTCCAGGGGGCAGAATTTACATTTTATGACCAGACTGGCCGTGTAATCGGCACCTCTGTCAGCGACAGTACAGGAATATTCCGCATAAGAAGGCCTGACAATGGTACATACACCTTCCGGGAAACAAAGGCGCCGGACGGTTATGCATTAAATCCCGGCATATTCAGTTTTACCGTCAATGGAAGTGATGTCATAAGGGGCGCATATGAGGTTGTGGACAAGGAATTGGAGTTTACGGTTACAAAGCTGGATGGAGACAGCGGTCTGCCTCTTATGGGAGCCAGGTTCAGGATAGGGAAGGGAGAAAACCGCGTCTGGGACCAGGAGCCGGAGAATATGGGCAAGGGGACAAACGGATCTGCGGCTGGAACTATAACCGAAGCCGTAACCGGAGCAGATGGTACATTTACCTGCCGTTTGGCAACACCGGGCCTGTATGTCATTCGTGAGACAGAAGCCCCTTTGGGGTATGAGAGGTCTGATAAGGTATATGAGTTTACGCTGGATGCAGAGGGGAGAATACAGGGCGAAGCAGTGACGCAGGGAAGCGTAACCATATATAATTGGAAGGAAAAACCGCCGGTCAGGAAAATTGGAAGCATTACTGCTGTGTATCAAGTTGGCAGCCGGTTTGGAAAAGGGACATATCATTTTGGATCCGGCCCCAGGGATACAGTAAGGACCGGAGACGACCTGCCCGTGGCAGCGGCCGCCGCAATGGCAGTTTTATGTATGGCGGGCTTCAGTATGTGTCTGTATATGAAACGGAAGAGGGAATGGAGTAAGGGCAGGAAATGGGTGATATTTATTCTGGCTTTGATACCCGTAACAATTTATCTGGCTTTTGATGTGCTGGCGGAGGAAACAGATAGTATATCTGTCTCAGGGAAAATAGTATATTCCTCTATGGAAAACATAGAACCTGTCCCTCAAACCGCCTGGGTATTGGCCAGGGACGATATATCGGGAAAGGAGCGTAATGTCCTTCTGCCTCTTGTGAGTTATCATTTTTCTGATAAGCATTGGGAGGACGGATTTCGGCTGGATTTAACGGTGAGGGATTATGATGCAGTTTTTTATGAAGTTGGCGGTGTAAGGATTGAAACACAGAAGGAGGAGATTAGGGAGAGCCTGATGGACTATGAGGCAGAAATTTTAGGACAGGCAGGTCTGGATTCGGAAGCGTATAGAATTGACCAATTCCAGTGGGATGGCGGGGGATATGAAAGTGATGGAGTGTTATGCCGGAATTTGACAGCAATTGGACGCAAAATGGTCGCGGACTGCACTGCGGTTTATGGAGGGGAGGTAAGCCGGAATGTATTTTTGAATGACAGCGAAGGGGATGAAGAGAGCGGACAGATTGGAGATTCGGGGATTGATGAGAGGTATGTTACTAAAAATAATGTGCAGCCATTCTTTTCCCTGGGAATAACTGTGCCTGCGGCCGGGATTTGTTTTGTGGTATTGATTGCAGCTATGGTTCTGGCTCTGATAAAGAATACCAGACCTTATGGCATGGCGGCGGTCATGTTCATGTTTTTTGCGGGTGTTGTGTTCAGTATGCATTTGCTGGTGAAGATGGGAATGGATTATGCCGATGGGCGCCGAATGTATAGTATGGTGCAGGACGAGGCATATGGAAGAGGGAAGAATGGGAGGCAGGAAGGAGAAGCTGGTGAAGGGAGAGAAGCTGGTGAAGGGAGAGAAGCTGGTGAGGGGAGAGAAGCTGGTGAGGAGAGAGATGTTGATGAGGAGAGAGGTGCTGGCGGAGGGAGAGATTCTGACGCGGAGAAAAAAACGGATGGGGAAAATCCTGATAGGAAATCTCCCTTAAATGAAGAGGCCCTTGCTTCCATCAATCCGGAATACCAGTTCTGGCTGGCTGTACCTGGAACTAACATTGATTATCCGGTGGTGAGGCATGAAGATAATGAGTATTATCTGAATCATAACTTTTATCAGGAACAGCATATAACAGGCTGTGTTTTTGCGGATTCCTCGGCTGTTCCCCTGGCTGTGGACAATACGGTGCTGTACGGACATAACATGAAGGACGGAAGCATGTTTGCAGGGTTGAAACAATATGGTGAGGAAGCTTTTTTCCGGGAAAACCCTGTTATACAGATATTTTACAGGGGAAAGTGGGTGGAATGTCCTGTCTTTTCATGTCAGATCCGTCATCAGAGCGATGCCGGAGCCTACGGCACTAACTTTATGGAAGAAGAGTGGCTGCCTTATCTTGAGAAGATGGGGGCAGCGTCCCTCTATGAAACAGGAATCACTCCGGGAGGGGATGAGAAACTTATAACGCTTTCCACCTGCTATGGCAAAGACCAATATCTGATTGTACAGGCGCTGTTGTACGGTATGTGATGCCTTTTCGCTGAAAGCAAAAGACGTATACGCGTATCCTGACTGTCCTCCTGACTGTTATGCATATTGCATATAAAGCAGATAAATAGTATAGTAATAGAAGCTTTATGCAAATACGATGACAGTAGGTGACATTAGTGAAAAAGAATATAGACTTACTAAATGGAAATATACTTACATCTCTGACGGAGCTGGCCCTTCCTATTATGGCCACGTCTCTGGTCCAGACTGCGTATAATCTGACGGATATGGCCTGGATTGGTATGGTGGGAAGTGATGCGGTGGCAGCGGTTGGTGCGGCAGCCATGTATACCTGGCTGTCCTCCGGCGTTGCAACCCTGGCCAGGATGGGAGGCCAGGTGAAGTCTGCCCATGCATATGGAGAAGGAAACCGCAGGGAGGCGGTCCAGTACGGAAAGGGAGCCCTGCAGCTGGCTTTGGTGCTGGCGGCTGTGTATGGAATCATAACCAATCTTTTTGCAGGGCCTCTGATAGACTTTTTCCATCTTAATTCAAACCTGGTGGTGGAAAATGCAATTGTGTATCTGAGAATTGCATGCGGCCTTATTCTCTTTGCATTTATTGGACAGACACTGACGGGCCTTTATACGGCTTCCGGCAACAGCAGAACGCCTTTTGTGGCCAACTGTATCGGCATGGGAGCCAATATTGTGTTGGATCCGCTGCTTATCTTCGGCCTGGGGCCAATTCCCGGAATGGGAGTGGCCGGTGCAGCCATTGCAACGGTGACAGCCCAGTTCATTGTGGCTCTGGTCCTGGTTATTTCTATGAGAAGGGACCCTGTGCTGGCATCCCAGATGCGGGTTTGGATTCCCACTCCTCTATCCAATATTAAAACCATGGTGCGGATTGGATTTCCGGCAGCAATTCAGAGTATGCTGTACTGCGCAATCTCTATGGTCCTTACCAGGTTCGTCACTGCATGGGGGGATACGGCGGTTGCAGTCCAGAGAGTAGGCGGACAGATTGAATCCATATCCTGGATGACAGCAGATGGTTTTGGGACAGCTATCAATGCATTTGTCGGGCAGAACTATGGCGCGGGAAACCTGAAGCGGGTAAAGAAAGGTTACATGACAGCATCTGTCATCATGTTTATATGGGGCATTTTTACCACCTGCCTTCTCATATTTGGAGCGGCGCCCATATTCAGCCTGTTTATTCATGAGGCAGAGGTTATACCGGCCGGAGCTGATTATCTTCGGATTATTGGTTTTTCGGAAATGTTCATGTGCGTGGAGCTGATGACCGTAGGCGCCCTGTCCGGCATGGGAAAGACGATGGAGGCATCTGTCATAACCATTATCCTCACAGCTGCGCGTATTCCGCTTGCCGTGATTCTGGGAGGAACAGCCATGGGACTGAACGGCATTTGGTGGGCACTGACTATTTCAAGTATTGTAAAAGGAATCATTTTCTTTGTGTATTATCTTCATATCATGAAGAGGATGAAGGCATAGGCATAAGCCGGGGTAAAGTTCAGGGGCAAAGTTTAGGGGGCAAAAATCAAAAAAATATGCTTGTAAAATGTCGGATTTTGTGAGAGAATAGAACCAAGTATGATGTGATAAATTTAACGAATGGGCACTGTACTTGATCAAATTCATTTTTGAAAGGAGTTTTAACACATGATTTATTCACATGAAGTAGAAGAGATGTGCACAGTTGCACAGGGCGTTCATCATGGCGCTGCTCCAATTCCGGAAGAAGCAAAATGGGTAAAATCAAAAGAAGTCAAAGACATTTCCGGCCTGACCCACGGCGTAGGCTGGTGTGCTCCTCAGCAGGGTGCCTGCAAGCTGACACTGAATGTAAAGGAAGGAATCATCCAGGAAGCTCTGGTTGAGACCATCGGATGTTCAGGTATGACACACTCCGCCGCTATGGCAGCAGAGATTCTGCCGGGCCGTACTGTGTTAGAGGCTTTAAATACAGACTTGGTATGCGACGCTATCAATACAGCTATGAGAGAACTGTTCCTTCAGATTGTTTACGGAAGAACACAGAGTGCATTCTCTGAAGATGGACTTCCTGTAGGAGCTGGTCTGGAAGATTTAGGAAAGGGCCTCCGTTCCCAGGTTGGAACCATGTACGGAACCCTGAAGAAAGGTCCCCGCTATTTGGAGATGGCTGAGGGTTATGTAACCGGTATTGCACTGGATGCAGACGATCAGATCATTGGTTATCAGTTCGTAAGCCTTGGCAAGATGACTGATTTCATCAAGAAGGGCGACGATCCTAACACAGCATGGGAGAAGGCACAGGGCCAGTACGGCCGCGTTGCTGACGCTGTTAAGATTATCGATCCACGTAAAGAATGATGAAGACCGAATAGGAGGAATAAGAAGATGGCATTATTTGAATCATATGAGAGAAGAATTGACAAAATCAATTCTGTATTAAACAGCTATGGCATTGCTTCCATTGAAGAAGCTGAAAAGATTACGAAAGATGCAGGCCTGGACGTATATGATCAGGTTAAGAAAATCCAGCCAATCTGCTTTGAGAACGCTTGCTGGGCATACATAGTAGGTGCTGCTATTGCTATTAAGAAGGACTGCAGAAGGGCAGCAGACGCGGCAGCAGCTATCGGCGAGGGCCTTCAGTCATTCTGTATTCCAGGTTCTGTTGCTGACCAGCGTAAGGTTGGTTTAGGACACGGCAACCTGGGCAAGATGCTTCTGGAAGAAGAGACCGACTGCTTCTGCTTCCTGGCAGGCCATGAGTCCTTTGCTGCTGCTGAGGGCGCTATCGGTATTGCTGAGAAGGCAAACAAGGTCCGTCAGAAACCACTGCGTGTTATCCTGAACGGTTTAGGAAAGGACGCTGCACAGATTATCTCCAGAATCAATGGATTTACCTATGTAGAGACAGAGATGGATTACTATACAGGCGAGGTTAAGGAGCTGTGGAGAAAGTCTTACTCCGAGGGACTTCGTGCAAAGGTTAACTGCTACGGCGCTAACGACGTAACAGAAGGCGTTGCTATCATGTGGAAGGAAGGTGTGGATGTTTCCATTACCGGTAACTCCACCAACCCAACCAGATTCCAGCATCCGGTTGCAGGAACCTATAAGAAGGAATGCGTGGAGAAGGGTAAAAAGTATTTCTCCGTGGCATCCGGCGGCGGCACAGGCCGTACCCTGCATCCTGACAATATGGCAGCTGGTCCTGCATCCTACGGCATGACCGATACCATGGGCCGTATGCACTCCGATGCACAGTTTGCCGGTTCTTCTTCCGTACCTGCACACGTTGAGATGATGGGCCTTATCGGCGCAGGCAACAACCCAATGGTTGGTATGACGGTTGCGATTGCTGTTTCGATTGAGGAAGCAGCAAAGGCTGGAAAATTCTAAATAAAACACTTACGGAATAAGAGTTTTTGAAGATTTAGGACATACTTGGTGGTTGGAATAACGAAGAAATGTAAAATAAGGGCGATTGACATTTTCCTAAGATAGTTATAATATAATAATAGCTAGGAAAGCTATTTTGTCCATGTGACAAAGACGAACCCCAGAAAGAGGCCACTTTCTGGGGTTCTTTTCCCTTATACGGTGGGATAACCTAGGCTAGCTGTTGCTATTTATCCCGGTCTAGCCATTTGCAGATAAAGTGGCCAACGATACCTGCCAAGTCTGAGATAAGGAAAGCTATTATGTAGTCCATGTGAGCACCTCCTTCCTGCTGGAAAGAGTCAACAGCATATTGACATTTTTAATTATATGGCGTAATATAATCACAGCAGAAAAGCGAATGTGTTCCAATGATGCACAGACGAACCCTCAGGGAGTTGCAGCTTCCTGGGGGTTCTGTTTTTGTAGAGGAGTAACTTAGGCTGGTTGTTGGTTATTTTTCTCTGTCCAGCTGTTTGCAGATACAGCGGCTGACTATACCTGCCGTTAGAAATGAGGAAATTATGTGTGAATACGGTGAGGACCACAGAGAAATATATAAAATAGATTTTAAGGAAAAGTTGAAAGAAGAAATTATCAAATGCCTAAAAAAAGCTGGAAATGAGTTATATTTAGTGGATAGCAGTCTGATTAGTGATAAGACATACTTAGATGTCCATGCCCATGAACGCAGTATTTGTTTTAGATTTGGTACATACTTAAATAAATATATAGAATCAAACAGCTTTCTAAAAAAATATGATTTAGATGCGGAATATAATCGGGATATTGATATGATTAAGCGGCTGCCAGGCTGGCCTAATGGCTGTTATCCGGATTTGATTTTACATAAACGGGGAAATAACGAAAATAATATTTTGATAATTGACAAATATTGATATCTTTCTGAATGTAAAGGTTGGTGGTCAAGTGAAGAGGCTATTCAGAATGATAGAGAAAAGATAATGCAATTTTTACACTCAGAAAGATATCAATATTTGTTTGGTCTCCAAATCATATTTTGCAGGGAAGGTATGGAGTTAAAATGGATTTAACAGGTTCTCCGGAAAATGATTTACAAAACAGAAAACTGCAATAAAAATGAATGAGAGGGATAATCCGTCTATGAAATACTATTTAGCGCCCATGGAAGGCCTTACCGGCTATATATACCGCAATGCATATCATGCCTGCTATCATGCCATGGACAAGTACTTCACCCCATTCCTGTCTCCAAAGGCCAACAGTAATCTAAGCTTCAGGGAGTTAAACGACATCCTGCCGGAACACAACCAGGGTATGTACGTTGTCCCGCAGATACTCACAAATCAGGCAGGGGATTTTATACGGACAGCAAAGGAATTACAGGAGTACGGATATTCTGAGATAAACCTGAATCTGGGCTGTCCATCAGGCACCGTGGTATCCAAACACAAGGGGGCCGGTTTCCTGGGGCGGCCGGACAGCCTGGACCGGTTTCTGGACGAGGTGTGCGGGAAGATGGATGAGATGGGCATGGAGGTGTCTGTGAAAACCAGGCTGGGGCTGATATCGCCGGATGAATTCACGGGACTTTTAGAAATTTATAACCGGTATCCGCTGAAGGAATTAATCCTTCATCCCAGAGTCCGCACGGATTATTATAAGAATACCCCAAATATGCCGGCATTTCGCGGCGGGTTTGACGGCAGCCGGTCACCGGTGTGCTATAATGGGGATATATTTACTATATCTGACTATGAGACATTATGCGGAGATTATCCGGAATTGGATAGAGTAATGCTGGGCCGCGGGATCATATCCAATCCCGGACTGCTGGACAGGATTGCGGCAGGGAGGAATTCCGGTGGTCCGGGAACTGACAAAGAAACCTTAAAGCGATTCCACCAGATGATATACGAGGGCTACCGCCAAATCATGTCCGGAGACAGAAACGTCCTGTTTAAAATGAAGGAATTGTGGGCTTGTATGATTCAAATCTTTTCTGACAATGGAAAATATATTAAGAGAATAAAGAAATCCCAGAGACTGGAAGAGTACGAGACAGCGGCAGCTGCTGTATTCCGGGACCTGGATATCCTGGAGGGTGCCGGATTCCGCACGTATTAATGGCGGTATCCGGTACTTTCTGCTTTTAATTTGTTCTGCCGTATTTCCTGAATGTTTATCCCGGATGTTTTTGTGAAAACTGCGGGGATGATATTTTCCTGCCATTGTGCTATACTTTTAGATAATCCGCTTTTTCAATGACACCACATCCGATTTTGGTCCCGGAGTTTCCTGAGGGCTGGGATGTAAAGTCGTCGGCATGACTGTGAATGACGATGGACCTGCCGATAATGTCATCTGTGGAGAAGCGCTTGTCATAGAAGGAAAGCCAGGCATAACCTTCGTTTCCAAGAAGGGGAAGCAGGTCGCCTGCGTGGTCCGGATGAGGTTCGCCGGACGGATTGTAGTGGTCCCCTGTTTTGGTGAAGTCATCAGAGCAATCACCGTTCTGGTGGATGTGCATGGCATAAAAGTCTGTGGAGCCGGGTTCCTGTTTGTTGGGCAGATTGAAGATTTCGGCTTCCACCAGCACACCACTGTAAGGAGTCTGGTAGAATTTTACCAGGCCGCTTAGGTTGGGCGCGGCACTTCCGCCTCTGACCCAGGCAATGGCGGCAGGGGCCCGAAAGCGCAGCAAATCAGCAAAGATGTCAGCAGGAGTGACGGATTGGTTGGCCATAATGGTCTCCTGTAAAAATGATTTCTTTATAGCATATGCGCATAAAAAAATAAGTTTACCTGAATCGGTAAACTTATCTTTCATTTGGAGGGGACCGGCAGAAGGGGAGCTGCCGGTCATAGGTATGAAAAAGTGTTTTCCTGTATAGTAAAAGGTCTATCGCCTTACAAATATTACT
>OKSH01001044.1_pt1 | contig 26751 bp, 24 predicted proteins | sample 1601231 | NCBI WGS metagenome assembly OKSH01 (sample SAMEA3541596, study PRJEB24748) | human gut metagenome | biome: human gut; feature: human-associated habitat; material: faeces | place: China | collected 2012
ACCCCGTCCGCTGGCCGTACCGGCGGCGTCCTCACCTGCTTAACTAAATCTCCAATTAGTCCTCAGAGTCCCAAACCCGGCGGATATTTTAGCAGTTGACATACGGCTTTTCGACTGTTATAGTAACAATTGAACCAAATGGAAGGTATAGAACCAGACGTCAACCACTTGTCCGTATAGGATGCGGTCGCACTACGATAATATACCGAGCGTGGGTTGAAACAATGTTAAAGAGATGGGAGATGAAAGGATGAAGATGTATTCTTGCAGATAATGAATTTAATAATCAGCATGCAGATTGTGCGGATAAGCATCATGCGGATACGGCTGCTTCTGTCTGAACGGCGGGAGACGTATTTGCTGTTTGCAGTGCGGTTTTCATGCGATGCAAGAATATATATCCTTTTATCTTTGAATATATTAAAGTACATTTTCCGTCGGATTAAATTCCGGGATATGTGCTGTCCGCTGTCTGGGCCGCAAAGGGCCTGACGGATACCGGCCCGGCCGGTTTTCGGAACCGATATACAGGATGCAGGAATATTCTTGCATCCTTTTTGTTTAACAGAAAAGAACTCTGTTAACAGGTCAGCGTTTCACAGGAAGGTATGTCCTGTGGTATAGCGGTTATTCGAAAGGGAGGATGGAAGAATGGCACAAATACAGGTAAATCATTTGACATTTTATTATGATGGCAGTTATGAAGAGATTTTTAATGATGTTTCTTTTTCAGTCGATACGGACTGGAAGCTGGGGTTTATCGGCAGGAACGGGAGAGGGAAAACTACATTTTTAAATCTCCTGATGGGAAAATATGAATACCGCGGTACGATATCGGCTCCGGTGGAATTTGAATATTTTCCTTTTGCCGTCCGGGATAAGAGCAGACCAGCGATCGATATCGTGGAAGAGCTTTATCCGGACTATGAGCTGTGGAAGCTGCTCAGGGAGATGAATCTGATGGAAATGGATGCGGAGGCTCTTTACCGCCCCTTTGAAACGCTCAGCAGCGGTGAGAGAACCAAGGTGATGCTGGCCGTTTTATTCCTGAAGGAACACAGTTTTCTGCTGATAGATGAACCAACCAACCATCTTGATACGGAGGCAAGGAGAGCGGTCAGCCGTTATTTGAATAGAAAGAAGGGATTTATCCTGGTATCCCACGACAGAGTGTTTATGGATGAGTGCATTGATCATGTGTTATCCCTGAATAAGAATACGATAGAGGTGGTACAGGGAAATTTTACAAGCTGGTGGGATAATAAACAAAGAAGAGATGAGTTTGAAGCCATGGAGAACGAAAAGCTGAAGAAGGAAATCGGCAGGCTGAAAGAGGCGGCCAGACAAGCGGAGCGCTGGTCCGACGCGGTGGAAAAGACGAAAAGAGGCACGAGAACGGGAGGGCTGAGACCCGACCGCGGCTATATCGGACATAAGGCCGCAAAGATGATGAAACGTTCCAAATCAGCGGAAAACAGGATGGAAAAGGCAGCTTCCGATAAAGAAAAGCTGCTGAAGGATGTGGAGACAGCGGAGAGCCTTAAGATTATCCCCCTTCGTCACCATAAGCAGCTTCTTGTGGCAATGGAGGATGTCACACTGGGGTATCCTCCAAAGAATCTTCCGGTCTGCAAACATTTGTCCCTGGAAATAAAAGCGGGAGACCGGGCGGTTCTGGACGGAAGAAACGGTTCAGGAAAGTCATCGGTCATTAAAGCGATTCTGGGCACGGAGGATGCTCCCGGCATTCTGTCCGGAAAGATGGAGACTGCGTCCGGACTGATTATTTCCTATGTCTCCCAGGATACTTCCTGGCTCTTTGGCAGTATTGATGAATTTACCGGCAAAAATGGATTGGACGACACGCTGTTTCGGGCTATCCTCAGAAAACTCGACTTTTCAAGGGAACATTTTTCTAAGGAAATGCAGTATTACAGCGAGGGGCAGAAAAAGAAGGTTCTGCTTGCTAAAAGCCTTTGTGAACAGGCCCATCTTTATATATGGGATGAACCGCTGAATTTTATTGATGTCTTTTCCAGGATGCAGATAGAGGAGTTGATTTTGGCGCATAGACTGACTATGATATTTGTCGAGCATGACAGGGCATTTGCAGCGAAGGTTGCAACAAAACGGATCAGTTTGTATAATAGCTGATAGAATGTTACTGGTAACAGTTCAGCCACGAATTATTCCGCGAGGTGTTTTCGCTTTTTTATGCCCTAAAATAAAGATAAGAGAGGTAACCAGACATGACAGAGAGGAAGAATCTTTTTTACGTTCTCAGCCTTCTGGGATTTATTATTTCATTTATTTTGATACTGAAGACCAATGGTGAAACATTCCGGTCATTCTTTTATTACGGACACGATTATTTTATGGACTTTTTCAACCACATCTGGTACGTCCGGGACAGGGCTCATGTTTATGACAGCAGCATCTATGCCAGCTTTCCGCCGCTTGCCTATGTACTCTACTACTTTCTGGGTAAATTCATTCCGGCCAGCGCGGTTGAAGGCCCGGGAAACAGGGCGGTAAGGGACAACCTGTTTGGCCTGAATCTGTATGTGGCGTATACGGCGGTCCTGGTGGTGGCCCTGGTATTTTTGGTTCAGTATTTCCTGAGAGAGAAAAAACGGCAGGAGCAGTGCCTGCTCTTGTTTATCATCCTGCTGTCGGCGCCTTTTATCGGACTTTATGAGCGGGGAAATTCCGCTTTTATTGTCCTCCTTCTGCTGTTTGGGTTTACGGCCCTGAAGGATTCAAAGGAGGCATGGAAGAGGGAGGCGGCTATCCTGCTTCTGGCAGTGGCGGCCGGGCTTAAACTGTATCCTGCCGTGTTTGGCCTTCTGTATCTGCAGGAGAGGAGATGGAAGGAGGCTGCAAGACTTACGGTTTACGGCCTTTTCCTGGTTTTCTTTCCGTTTATCTTCTTTGGAGGATTCGGGAAAATCCCGGTGCTGCTTTATAATTTTAAGGCGATCAGCAATGAAATTGTCCTCGGCGATTTGAGAAGCGCTACCTACGCGACGGTCTTTATCGGACAGAAAATGGGGATGCCCCTGCCGTTTCTGCTGGCTGCCGGGAGGGTGGTTTCGGTTCTTTTCTTCCTGCTGTCCTGCGGCTGTGTACTCCTGCAAAAAGTACTTTGGAAAAAGATGGTGCTGCTGTCGGGAATCATGATTTTCTTTCCGGTCTGGAGCGGCTCCTATACGCTCATCTACCTGACCCTGCCGCTGGTGCTTTTTCTGGCTGAGAAAAAGGAAGAGGTGACCGGATTTGATATCCTGTATCAGGTGTTTTTTGCCTGCGTTTTTACGATTCTGCTCTGGAATACCGAGTGGCTGGAAGATTTTTTTAATTCCGATTTCTCCTACTCTCTCCGCGCCGTGGGCTCCTGGGGACTGGTGCTGACGGTGATGGCCGAGACATTTTTCAGAAGGAGCCGTGGCGGGCAGAGGGAGTAAGGGAACGGTTCAAGGTCAGATAATAAAGCGCGGCGGAGGAGGGCAATAATATGTACCGGATTCTCATTGTAGAAGATGATGCGGTAATAGCATCGGCTTTGGAAAAGCATTTGGAAACCTGGGGATGGATTGTTAAGACGGTGGAAAATTTTGAAAATGTTCTGGGGGAATTTACGTCATTTGAGCCTCAGCTTGTACTTTTGGATATATCGCTGCCCTTTTATAACGGATACCACTGGTGCAGTCAGATCCGGGCAGTCTCCAGAGTGCCGGTGATCTTTATTTCTTCCGCCTCCGATAACCTGAATATCGTGATGGCGATGAATATGGGAGGCGATGACTTTATCGCAAAACCCTTTGATCTCACGGTGCTGACGGCGAAGGTTCAGGCCCTGCTCCGGCGGACGTATGATTTTGCGGGACAGAGCCGGCTGATTGAACACAGGGGAGCGGTTTTCAACTGCGACGACGGGACCCTGACGTTTGGCAGTGAAAAGATAGAGCTGACTAAAAACGAACACAGGATATTGATGGTCCTGCTGGAAAGCAAAGGAAAAATTGTAAGCCGTGATGTCCTTATGACACGCTTGTGGGAGTCGGACAGCTACGTGGATGACAATACACTGACAGTCAATATCACCAGGCTCAGAAAAAAACTGGAGCAGGCGGGGCTGTCTGATTTTATAACTACAAAAAAAGGAAGCGGTTATCTGATAGGATAGGGAGAAAGAGAAAATATGGACAGAAAAAAAGGAGACGTTAAATATCAGACAACGCAGACAGGTGAAACCGGGAAGGCAGAGCTGTTTCGTATCTATCTTGCGGAGTGCAGGGGGCCTTTTGGCCTCTTTTTGCTTTTTTGCTGTATATTTGCATGCGTATTTTATCTGTACCGTCTTCCTGCGGAAGCAGTGCTGTATGCAACGGCACTCTGCATCTTTCCGACGGCTGCCGTTCTCATGGCGGGTTACAGAAGGTTCAGGAGAAAATACAGGACAGCAGAAAGAATCAGGAAGGAATTTTTGACGGATCCGGACAGCTTTTATCTGGATGAGCTTCCGCAGGCGAAATCAGCGATGGAGCTTGAATATCACAGGCTTATCTTCATGCTCTTCGAAGATCGGAAGAGGATGAGCAGCCGCTTCGAGGAATCGAAAGGCGATATGACGGATTATTATACCATGTGGGTACATCAGATTAAGACGCCAATTTCAGCCATGCGGCTTCTGCTGCAGACAGGAGGCGCGGATCTTGGCGGGGAGAATGGTGAGCTGGCGGAACAGTTATTTAAAATAGAAGAGTATGTAAATATGGTGCTGCAATATCTGAGACTGGACGGCGGAAACGATCTGGTCATTAAGACGTATGAGCTGGACGGTATCGTCCGGCAGGCGGTCCGAAAGTATGCAGGTATGTTTGTGAGGAAGAGGCTGACTCTCAATTATCTGCCGCCGCAAACTGTCGTTCTTACAGATGAAAAATGGCTGGTTTTTGTAATAGAACAGATACTTTCCAATGCAATCAAATATACAAAGCAGGGAGGTATTTCTATCTATATGGAGGAGGGAGACGGGAAGGTGCTGGTAATCAGCGATACAGGAATCGGAATAGCGCCGGAGGATCAGCCCAGAATATTTGAGAAGGGCTTTACCGGATACAACGGCCGCCATGATAAGAAGTCCACAGGAATCGGCCTCTATCTGTGCCGCCGGATATTAAACAGGCTTTCCCATACTGTTTCGGTGGAATCAGAACCTGGGATAGGGACGAAAATCAGGCTTCATCTGGATACGGTACAGCTTGAAACAGAGTAGAGAATATAACTTATGACGGTGACCTGTGCGCGGAGCGTGCAGGTTACCGTTAAGTTACCTTACAGAAATGTAAGGTTGCCGGGAAAAAATGTAAGCCGTATCGATGGCAGTCCGACAGGCGCTTTTATATAATACAGTTACATACAATTATCCCATATAAAGGAGGAAACCTATGGCTGTTTTAGAAGTGCAGCATTTAAAGAAAGTCTATACAACAAGATTTGGCGGCAACCGGGTACAGGCCCTTTCCGATGTGAATTTTTCGGTGGAGAAGGGAGAATACGTGGCGATTATGGGTGAGTCCGGCTCCGGGAAAACAACACTCTTAAATATACTGGCATCCCTGGACCGCCCTACGGAGGGGAAGGTCTTAATGGAAGGCAGGGACATGGCGGGAATCAGGGAAAAGGATTTGGCAGCGTTTCGGAGGAATAACCTGGGTTTTGTTTTCCAGGATTTCAACCTGCTTGATACATTTTCAATCAGGGATAATATCTTTCTTCCCCTGGTATTGTCAAGAACTCCCTATGATGAGATGGAAAAAAGACTCATGCCTCTGGCAGAAAAGCTGGGAATCAGTGAAATTCTGGATAAATATCCATACGAAATATCGGGCGGTCAGAAACAGAGGACTGCCGCCGCCAGAGCGTTAATTACAAATCCGCGTATTCTGCTGGCGGACGAACCCACCGGAGCCCTCGATTCCAGGGCTGCGGACGGCCTGCTGAAAATTTTAGGCCGGATTAACTCGGAAGGCCAGACGATTCTGATGGTGACACACAGCGTCAAAGCAGCCAGCCATGCGGGACGCGTTCTGTTCATTAAGGATGGGGAGGTGTTTCACCAGATTTACAGGGGAGGGAAGAATTCAGAGGAGCTGTATCAGAATATAGCGGATACGCTGACAGTAATTGCGACGGGCGGTGAAAGGCGATGAGCATTTTATTTTATATGAGGCTGGCAGCACAGAATATCAGGAAAAATTCCCGCACTTATGTGCCGTATATACTGACCTGTATCGGTTCCGTTATGGTATTTAACATTCTTCTTTCCCTGTCGCTCAATACGGATTTAGATGATATATACGGCGGCAGCAATATGCGGATGATACTGTGCCTGGGATGTATTATCATTGCTGTATTTACAGGGCTGTTTCTGTTTTACACTAACAGTTTCCTTATCAAACGGAGAAAAACAGAAATCGGCCTGTTTAATATACTGGGGATGGAAAAAAAGCATATTGGCCGGATTATGTTTTTTGAGACAGTGACAATCGCCATGATAAGTCTGACCGGCGGTATCGGAGGAGGCTTTCTGTTGTCAAAGGGCGTTTATCTTCTTCTCCTGCGCATGGTCAGGGCAGAAGTGCAGTGGGGATTTCACTTTTCCGGGAATGCGGCGGCGGTTACTGTTATTTTCTATGGCTGTCTCTTCCTGGTAATATTGGCCGTAAATATGGCCAGAGTCCACGTGTCCAGTCCGATGGAACTGCTTCGCGGCGGACTGGAAGGGGAACGGGAACCTAAAACAAGATGGATCACGGCTGTTGCAGGTATTGTTTTTCTGGGGATGGGATACTATATGGCCGTTGTTACGAAAAATCCCATTTCCCTGATAACCGGATTTTTTGTTGCGGTAATCTTCGTAATAATTGGGACATATTGCCTGTTCATAGCCGGAAGCACCGCAATACTTAAATTTATGAAGAGACGTAAGACGTTTTATTATAAAACGGAGCATTTTATCGCTGTTTCCGGAATGCTTTACAGGATGAAGCAGAATGCGGCGGGACTTGCGGGGATCTGTGTTCTTTCCACATCAGTCATGGTTATGCTTTCCTCTACGGTATCCCTGTACAGCGGAATCAATGATGTTCTTGAGAATCGTTTTGTCAGAGATATCAGCCTTAAGACGGGGGATATTGACGATTCGGTGAGAGAAAGGATGGATCAGATTGTGGCCGACGTCCTTCAGGAGAAGGGTCTGTGCCAGGAAAATGCGTTTCGCTACAAGGATTTTGTATTTTCGGCGTCCGAGGAGACGCCGGGGGTTCTGGTTCCGGTTGACCCGAAGCGGAGCGGGGAATTAAACAGGGTCAGAACGGTCTGTGCCATTACCCAGGATGACTACAACCGGAGTATGGGGGCCGAGCTTAGCCTGAAATCCGGCGAAGCAGTGGTATTTACAGGCGACAGCCCTTATATGGGAGACAGTCTGACCCTGTATGGCAGAACCTACCGGACGGTTCCACCTGGAGAGGCGCAGCTTTGGGACACGGGCAGCTCCTTTGGTTCCTACGGGACCTTTTATGTGATTCTTGCCGATATGGAGGAAATGAAGAAGCTGGTTTTGATGGATATGCAGTTGAACGGTGCTGCAGAGCGGGGAATACAGTATGAATATGCATTTGATTTGGATGGCAGCGGGGAGATGCAGGTACAGGCTTATACGGAAATTATGAACAGAATGAAGGAGCTTGCCGTTCCCATAAGAGGAGAGGCGGCAGCGGAAGAGTGGGGATTCTATTTTTCGCTCCATGCAGGATTATTATTTCTTGGAATTTTCCTCGGAGCCATTTTTATCATGGCGACGGTCCTGATTATCTACTATAAACAGGTTACAGAAGGATATGACGATAAGATACGTTTTGAAATCATGCAGAAGGTAGGACTGTCAAAAGCTGAGATACGAAGCTCCATCCGTTCCCAGATACTAATGATGTTCTTTCTGCCGCTGGCGGCGTCGGGTGTCCATATAATGTTTGCTTTTCCAATGATTGCAAGGCTTCTGGCACTGATGAATATGACGAATGTAAAGCTGTTCGCCTGGTGTACGGCAGGAACCTTCGGAGTGTTCGCCGCAGCCTACTGTGCGGTCTATATGATGACCTCCCGTGTTTATATGAAGATTGTAAGCTAGAGCGTAAGCTGACTGGCGGCAGTCCGGTCCGGTGCCATGGAGGCGGTTTATAAACGGCGGCTCAGACGCCGTGGAGAGGATGGATGGTATAAAATGAAAAAAAATAGAATTATATCCGGAGTCATACTGTTTATTTCCGCAGCAGCCATTCTTCTGTACGGAACCGGTCCGGTAATCGGCCTGGTGAAGAAACTCGGCTATTTGGGGGAGGACGGAAAAATACTGATGCGCCTTGAAGATGAGAATATCAGCGCCTCCGTACAGAAGAGTTTTACCGTGCCTCTGGGCGGAGAAGGAATGATACTGGTAGAATATATCAGAAAAAGAGGCACCGCCGATATCAGCATTACAAAGAATGGCCAGGAGGTCGCAGGTATGGGCATCGAACGTCCGGAACATATGGACGGCGCAAGCAAAACCGGGGCGGAGCCGGGGAAACGGGGAGAGCTAAAGACTGTATTAGGAAGCGGTATTTATACAATCAGGGTAGAGGCCGGAGAGTACGGCGGAGTGATTGCGTGCAGTCTTCTGCGGAAGGAACAATCCGATATGCCGTGAAACAAAAATTCCGGTTATATCTTTACACCGAGTAATAATGCAATATCAAGTGCCTGTGAGGCGTCGATTTTAAGCCCGCGCAGTTCGCTGAAGGATTCTGAGACAGTGATGCCTTCAATGAGACAGCCGGACAAATCGACGCCTTTTAATGATGTATGGAAAAATTCGGCCCGGGTGAGGTCCACCTGGTCAAATTTCAGTTTTTTGAACTTGCTGTCCGATAAGTAGGCCATACAGAACTTGGCCTGGACTATGGAAGAATCTTTCCATAATGTATTTGAAAAATTTCCATAGCAATAGGTGCCTTTTTCCAGGACAGAGGCGATAAAGGTACTCTGGCTGAAATCACAGCCATCCCCCTTGCAGCCGTTCATACTGCAATTTTTAAAATAGCAGCCGCTGAACCGGCTGTTGGAAAAATAGCAGTTCGTAAAGCTCGTATCGAAAAAAGAGCTGCCGCTGAAGTCGCAGCCTGCGAAGCGGCAGGATGTAAAAGAGGTTCTCTGGAAATCTGTTTTAAATGTCCCGGCGGCAAGCTCCTCACCTGCGTAGGCTGCGGCGCAGATGATATCATCCTCCGCAGAGGCGGTAATCAAATCTTGTTCTAACATAAATGAATACTCCATATCAGGCATTGTGTTCCGAGTGAATTTGCAGGCTGTTATGTCTGCGTTATTTAGAGAATAATTTTAAATGTTTGGGTGTCGGGTGTCAAGACGTTATTATTGATATAATTGCAGAATCTGTTGCCATTACTTAGTTAACGGTATGAAGAATTATAAGCAGATGAGGACGCCGCCGGGACGGCCGGCGGACGGGGTGGTGGTGGTGTGTATATGAGTCTTTCGTCCCGGGGAAGTGGTATCGCTGGCTGGAGAAGGAGATACTGCGGTTTTTGTTTTCGCAGGGCGGAGCCGGAGAGAATGAAATCCGGCTGGACTGCCCCTTCGAGGGATAGCTCTAAGACAGAGGGAGGCAAAGCACACCGGGAGCCGGACAAATTCACTCCGAACTCCAGATGAGTTCGAAGCTCAGTTGTCCCGGATTTTGCCCTTGAAGGGCCAAAATCCGCCCGGCGCGCTTTGCCTCCCTCTGCCTAAGAGCTATCGACTCTTGGATGAACGTCCTTCCGGATTTTATTCTCTCCTTCTCCGCCGGAAGATGTCGACAGTATCTCCTTCTCCCGGAAGGTTTTCGACGGGACGAAAGACTCCGTCAGGGTTATCGGCCCCGTCCGCCGGCCGTCCCGGCGGCGTCCTCACCTGCTTAAATCTTCTTTGCATGTCCGAAAACAGCCGGTATTTGACGGATTGTATGATATAATGACTGAAAAAGCAGACGTTTTATCTACACATCAATGGATTTTGCGTTCACTGCAGAAAGAAAGGACAAGTTATGACGGATCGGGACAGGGGATTGTATGCGGCATTTAAAGCAAAGGATGCGAGATTTGACGGCCGTTTCTTTGTAGGTATTAAATCCACGGGAATTTATTGCCGTCCGGTGTGCAGGGCCAGGCAGCCAAAGGCGGAGAACTGTACTTTTTTTACCACGGCAGCCGAAGCAGAGCAGGCCGGATACCGCCCCTGCCTGCTCTGCAGGCCGGAGCTTGCGCCTGGTATATCAATAACGGACGCGGCGGCCACACTTGCCCGGAGGGCGGCAAGGATGATAGAAGAAAACTGCGGCACCGGCCAGAGTCTGGAGGAAATAGCCCAATCTCTGGGATGCACCAGCCGCCATCTGCGCCGCGTCTTTATGGAGGAATTTCATGTACCGCCTGTCCGGTATCTTCAGACATGCCGGCTGCTTCTGGCAAAAAGCATGCTGACCGATACAATGCTTCCGGTGATTGATGTGGCAATGGCGGCAGGGTTCGGCAGTCTCCGCAGGTTCAACGACGCATTTAAACAGCAATATCACCTTTCCCCCACAGCTCTGAAAAAGAGGATTCCGGGGGAACAAAAGCCGGACGGCGGCATCACAGTCTGCCTGGGATACCGGCCGCCGTACCGATGGGAAGAAATTCTGCGGTTTCTCGCCGCCCGGGCTATCCCGGGTGTGGAATTAGTAAAAGAACAGACATACTGGCGGACCGTACGCTTAGTCACAGCAAAAGGAGAATCGGTCTGCGGCTGGATAAAAGTAGCAGACATTCCGTCAAAAAACGTTTTAAGTATCACAATCAGTGACACACTGCCCGGCATGCTGCCGCAGGTTCTGGCAAAAGTACGGCAGATGTTTGATTTGTACTGTGATCCGGAAGTCATATATCAGGCGCTCTCCACGATGAATGACATTCGTCCGGGACTTTGTGTGTGCGGTACACGTCTGCCGGGCTGCTTCGATCCGTTTGAAATGGCGGTGCGGGCCGTCCTGGGTCAGCAGATTACCGTGAAGGGGGCAGGCACATTGGCGGGAAGGCTCACAAAAGCATATGGTATCCCGATAAAGACAGGAATACCTGGTTTAACGCACCTCTTTCCCGGCCCTGAAACTTTTTCTGCCCTGAGAGGCCCGGCCGAAAGCAGCCTGGGGCCGTTAGGCATCACCGTCCGGCGTTCCCGGACAATTCTTGAACTGGCCCGGGCAGTCAGCCGTAAAGAAATTCATTTCGGCCTTTGTTCCGCCCCTGAGGAGGAGATGAAAAAGCTGATGACAATTCCGGGAATCGGAAATTGGACGGCGCAGTACATTGCGATGCGGACCATGCAGTGGACGGATGCATTTCTTGAGACGGACACCGGCATAAAGAAGGCCCTTGGAGGCCGTACGTCAAAAGAAATGTATAAAATGGCAGAGGCATGGAGGCCATGGCGCAGCTATGCCACAATCAGTCTTTGGAATTCATTATAAAAGGAGGATTATCTGATGTATTATGAAACAACGTGCCGTTTTCCCGTGGGTACAATCACACTTGCTTCCGATGGTACGGCCCTTGCAGGGCTTTGGCTGGAAAACCAAAAGTATTTTGGCGGTACCCTTAATGGGGAAATGGCACAGAAAGATGACTTACCCATATTCGAAAAGAGCGTGAACTGGCTGGAACGCTATTTTTCGGGACAGAATCCGGCAATCGGAGAGCTACCCCTGGCTCCCGCCGGCAAACCGTTCCGTCAGGAGGTCTGGAAGCTTCTCTGCGATATTCCTTATGGAGAGACAACCACCTACGGAGAGATTGCCCAAAAAATGGCGGTCAAACTTAACAAGCCCGGAATGTCCGCGCAGGCGGTGGGCGGAGCGGTCGGACATAACCCGATTTCAATTATTATTCCCTGCCACCGGGTAGTGGGCTCCAACGGCAGCCTGACGGGTTATGCGGGCGGAATTGACAAAAAGATGTGGCTGCTGAGGCATGAAGGGGTGAATATGGAGAAACTGACCGTGCCGGTCAAAGGAACCGCTCTTTAACCAGTCCGTGAAATAAACGCCTCGCATCATACTGCATGTGAATAATAACGTAATAATTCTTAAGTTGTAATCATAACTGCAATGAATTATATTGAAATTGCAGTAATACATGAGGCAGTAGATCGATACTGTTCGCAGAAACGCGCTTTTCAGCGTGGCCGTGAACAGTAACAAGAGATAAGAGGTGGAGAAACGGATATGAAAAGAAAATTGACAATATTAAGTCTGGCAGTCCTGCTCGGGCTGATGTCCGGCTGTGCGAAAAAAGCTGAAATCGGAGCAGGAGCGCAGGACGGTAGCAGTGCGGCTGCAAAGAACAGCAGCGAAGGACTGATAAAAATTGATGACGGAAGCGGGAATACCGGAGATGACGGCACGCAGCAGGAGACAACAGGAAAGCAGATTGAAGATCAGACATTTGATGTAACGCTGGACGGCTGGGGGGAAGTGACCTTTGCCGCATTTTTGCCAAAAGAGAATGAGGCGGGTGACGGTGATGTGTACTTTAAACTGCTAAAGGACGGGAAGGCGCTCTTTGACTTACCGGGAATGACGGAGGATAACCGCCGACCATCTCTGAAGTTCGTCAAAGTCGCGGCCGTTTCATTTAAGGATTATAATGGCGACGGAAAAAAGGATATCATCATCATTAATGAGTATTCCCGGCAAGGCAGCACGGAGCCAGGCTATAATGAAGTGCGGCTTTATACACAGGCCGGAGGAAAGAAAGAATTTTCTTTAGAGCAGGGGTCATTGACGGAATTTCTGCAGAAGAATCATTACAACGGCAGCATTAATCTGGTTATGGAGGGGATTGCCAGGTATAAATCTGGGAATATGGAGTCCGGCATACAGAGGAATAATATAGAAAAACAGATAGAACTTCTGGCTGACAGCGTGGAACTGTGGGCAGGGACAATGAACAGCGAAGGCATTGATTATTTTTTCACGGTGACGGATATGGACCGCAACGGAAGGCTGGAGCTAATCGTATCCAGCTGCCGGGGGACCGGCCTTTACACATACAGTGATTATTTTGAGGTGAATGATACGTTTGACGGCCTCACGGCAGTGGAAGGAAACAGGATGGAAGGGCATTCCGAGGCCGATATTATTGTGGATTCAGTACCTGTATATTACGATGCTCAGAATAAAGTATACTATTATATTTATGATGATATTATCAGGAACGGCAAAGAGTATTATGAAAATAAGAGAGCCGTATCGCTTGAAAACGGGAAAATAGTTCAAAATGATCTGGCATATAAGACAACTGTTTTTGAAAATGAGAAACAGATGACCGACTGTACGGACAGAGAGGGAAAGAATATCACTGCAGACCAGTATGACGGCATAGCCGATACGGTATATGGCAGCCTTGAAAAACAGAAAGCAGTTTTTTCATGGAACAGGGCTGAGAGCATGGGAGAACTGCAGCAGATGGGAAAAGAGAAACTCTGTGGTATGCTTCTGGATTCCTACAGTAAATTTACGGGAGAGCAGTAAACGGATAAAAATATTGTTAATTTATTATCAAAAAGTCATTGACAATTATTTAACGAATGCGGTATACTATAGCCATAGGAAAAATTTACAATTACAGGAGGAAAACTGAAATGGCGAAAAGGAAAGAAGCAGCAGTACCCGCAATCGTAGACAGCGTGGAAGCGCTGGAAGCAAAAATGCAGGCTATGCGTGAAGCGCAGAGAAAGTTTGCAGCCTTCACACAGGAGCAGGTAGACAAGATTTTTTACGAGGCGGCTATGGCGGCTAACAAACAGCGTATCCCCCTTGCAAAAATGGCGGTAGAGGAAACACGCAGAGGTATTGTGGAGGATAAGATCATCAAGAATCATTACGCGGCAGAGTATATCTATAATGCATATAAGAGTACAAAGACCTGCGGTGTGATTGAAGAAGATCCTGCCTACGGTATCAAAAAGATTGCCGAACCAATCGGCTTGGTGGCAGCCGTTATTCCGACGACAAACCCAACCTCGACTGCAATTTTCAAAACCCTCATCTGTCTTAAAACAAGAAATGCCATTATTATCAGCCCTCATCCGGCTGCGAAGGCCTGTACGATAGCGGCCGCAAAAGTCGTTCTGGAAGCAGCGGTAAAGGCAGGCGCGCCGGAAGGAATCATCGGCTGGATTGATGTTCCGTCCCTGGAGCTTACCAATATGGTAATGCGGGAGGCGGATATCATCCTGGCGACAGGCGGAGGCGGTATGGTAAAATCGGCTTATTCGTCCGGTAAGCCTGCACTGGGAGTCGGAGCAGGAAATACACCAGTCATCATTGATGATACGGCGGATGTGAAGATGGCGGTAAATTCCATTATCCACTCCAAGACCTTTGATAACGGAATGATTTGCGCGTCGGAGCAGTCCGTAACAGTAATGGACAGCATTTATGATGAAGTAAAAAAGGAATTTGAATACCGCGGATGCTATTTCCTGAAAAAAGGAGAGGAGCTTGATAAAGTCCGCAAGACCATTATCATCAACGGTGCCTTAAACAGCAGGATTCCGGGAAAATCCGCCTATGAGATTGCAATGCTGGCTGGTGTGGATGTACCGGAAAATACGAAGATTTTGATCGGTGAGGTGGAATCCGTTGACATTTCAGAAGAGTTTGCCCATGAAAAGCTTTCTCCTGTCCTTGCCATGTACCGGGCAAAAACATTTGACGAAGCTCTAGCAAAGGCGGAGCAGCTCGTTGCAGACGGCGGATACGGCCACACGGCGTCCCTCTATGTGCATCCTGCGGAAACGGAAAAGATGGCAAAGCATGCCGCCGCAATGAAAACCTGCCGTATTCTTGTGAATACCCCCTCCTCCTTCGGCGGAATCGGGGATCTCTATAACTTTAAACTGGCTCCTTCCCTGACTCTGGGATGCGGCTCCTGGGGCGGAAACTCCGTATCGGAGAACGTAGGGGTAAAACATCTGTTAAATATTAAGACCGTTGCGGAGAGGAGAGAAAACATGCTTTGGTTCAGAACGCCTGAAAAAGTCTACTTTAAGAAGGGCTGCATGCCGGTGGCGCTGGATGAACTGGGTACGATTATGCATAAGAAGAAAGCGTTTATCGTGACAGACAGCTTCCTGTATAATAACGGATATGTAAAGCCAATCGAGGCGAAGCTGGATGAGATGGGAATTAAGCATACCTGCTTCTTCGAAGTGGCCCCGGATCCTACACTGCAGTGTGCAAGGGAGGGGGCGGCCCAGATGACCGCATTTGAACCGGACACGATTATCGCCGTGGGCGGCGGTTCCGCGATGGATGCCGCCAAGATCATGTGGGTTCTCTATGAGCATCCGGAGGCAGATTTTGAGGATATGGCGATGGACTTTATGGATATCCGCAAACGTGTCTATACTTTCCCGGAAATGGGGAAGAAGGCATATTTTGTGGCAATTCCCACATCCTCCGGTACAGGTTCCGAGGTTACGCCTTTTGCCATCATCACGGATGCTGAGACGGGAGTAAAATGGCCGCTGGCCGATTATCAGCTTCTCCCGAACATGGCGATTGTGGATGTGGACAATATGATGATGCAGCCGAAGGGGCTGACAAGCGCATCCGGAATCGACGTTATGACGCATGCCATTGAGGCGTATGTATCGATTATGGCGTCTGATTACACTGACGGACTGGCCATGAAGGCAGTGAAGATGGTATTCGATTATCTGCCGTCGGCCTACGAGAACGGAGCCGGGGATCCGACGGCCAGAGAAAAGATGGCCAACGCCTCCTGTCTGGCAGGAATGGCATTTGCCAATGCCTTCCTTGGACTGAACCATTCCATGGCACATAAGCTCGGCGCCTTCCATCACCTGCCCCACGGCGTCGCCAACGCTTTGATTCTGACAGAAGTGATGCGCTATAATGCGGATGACGTCCCGACGAAGATGGGAACCTTTTCCCAGTACCAGTATCCCCACGCGCTGGAGCGGTATGCTGAGCTGGGAAGATTCGCAGGCTGTGCAGGAAGCACGGATGAAGAGGTATTTGAAAACTTCCTGGCAAAACTGGAAGTGCTGAAGGAAAAGATCGGCATCAAAAAGACAATCAGGGAATATGGCATAGACGAGAGTTACTTCCTGGATACATTGGATGAGATGGTGGAACAGGCATTTAATGACCAGTGTACCGGTGCAAACCCGAGATATCCTCTGATGAAAGAAATCAAAGAGATTTATCTGAAATGCTACTATGGAAAATAGGTTCAGTGTAAACAGTGATGCCGGGAGGGAATAAGAATGAAGCTGGAAAATAAAAATCTGATAGTAAAGCGCGCATACAAAGAAGTGTATAAAACGGAAGCGGGTATTGTAAAAATATTTGAAAAGACACATCCCAAGGCCGATGTGTTTAATGAGGCATTGAATACTGCGAGAGTTGAGGCAGCCGGACTCCGGATTCCGGGAGTTAAGGAAGTGACGCAGATAGATGGGAAATGGGCGCTGCTGGTGGAATATCAGCCGGGAAAGACTCTGGAAGAATTGATGGAAGAACACCCGGAGAATCTGGATGCCTATATGGAGGAATTTGTAGATCTCCAACTGGAAATGCACGGCAAAACATCGCCTCATCTGAATAAGCTGAAGGATAAGCTTTCCCGCCAGATTAACGGTCTGAAAGAGCTGGACGCGACGACGAGGTATGAACTGCTGACCCGGCTGGAAAGCATGCTGAAGCATGTGAAACTCTGCCATGGAGATTTCAATCCAAGCAACGTTATTTGCAGTGATGACGGTAAGAAAACAATCGTTGACTGGGCCCATGCAACCCAGGGCAACGCAAGCGCGGATGCCGCTATGACCTACCTTCTGTTCGCATTAAAAGATCAGAAAAAAGCCGATTTATACCTTAAAATTTTCTGCAGGAAGAGTGATACGGCAAGACAGTATGTGGAACAGTGGCTCCCTATTGTGGCGGCGGCACAGCTTACGAAGAATAATGAACTGGAAAAGGAATTCCTTATGAGATGGATTGATGTGGTGGATTTTAGTTGAGAATGGGGGACGCGTACGGAACGGGCCATGTTCGGTGTGGTATGGGAGGCTGGCTGAGCCTTCCGTCCCCGGATTGTAGGTTGTCGTAAGGGGGAATCCGGCCGGAATGAATTGCTGCGGGGACCGTTTGCACTCTTTGGAGTGCGCAGCAGTGCTAAGCTCGTGAGGGACCTCGCTAAGCACCGGCGGACTCCCATGTCCCCTCCGCAATTGATTCCGCCTACTTCCCCGGTCAGGTTTTCACTGGGGACGGAAGGCTCAGGCGGAGGTTTTCGCACACCGGACATGGCCCGTTCCGGACGCTGATTGTCTCCGGCCTCAATGGGGGAGGAAACCTTGTCGCTGCCACTACATAATGCCGATAAATAACGGTATGGATAGCACGATAATTTTTCGATTAAATATTAAACCACGCTAAATTGAGCGGAATTAACACCGGTGATATTCTTCCGGTCTTAATTCCGCTCAATCTTTTAGGAACATCAAATTATAGTAAATTTCCAATAAACATACTCTAACAACTACTTTTCCCATATCCAACATATATCAAACGCATATGGATGCGCTGAGTGGCCTCGACAAGGTCCGCCCCCGCACTTAATGCGTGAGACTATCAGCGCCCGCAGCCCCAAACCACGACAAGCTTCCCCGGGACGAAAGACTCATATACACACCCTTCCACCCCGTCCGCTGGCCGTACCGGCGGCGTCCTCACCTGCCTAATTAAATCCTCAAATTTTTCACATTGTATTAGCACTCTCCTCTTGACAGTGCTAATAATATCTGTTATATTACTACTATAACAATGAAAACAATCATAATTTTGCGAGAGGAGGCAGCAATTATGAATATCAATAAATTTACGCAAAAATCTTTGGAAGCGGTACAAAATACGGAGAAACTGGCTTATGAATATGGAAACCAGCAGATTGATCAGGAGCATCTGCTTTTGAGTCTGCTGACGATAGACGACAGCCTGATCTTGAAGCTGATTACGAAGATGGGAATATCAGGGGAACAGTTTGTAAATGAGATCGTACAGAATATCGGAAAATTACCGAAGGTATCCGGCGGCCAGGTTTATTTCTCCAATGACGCCAACAAGGTGCTGGTGAATGCGGAAGATGAGGCGAAAGCCATGGGGGACGAGTATGTGTCCGTGGAGCATCTCTTCCTGTCGATGTTAAAACAGCCGAACCGGGCAGTGAAGGATTTATTCCGCCTTTACGGAATTACAAAGGAGAATTTTTTACAGGCTCTCTCCACAGTCAGAGGAAATCAGAGAGTGGTCAGCGACAACCCGGAAGCGACCTACGATACACTGAATAAATACGGCTACGATCTGGTGGAACGGGCCAGGGATCAGAAGCTGGACCCGGTGATCGGGCGTGACAGCGAGATACGGAATGTGGTCATGATTCTTTCCAGAAAGACCAAGAACAACCCGGTTTTAATCGGTGAACCAGGCGTAGGTAAGACGGCGGTTGTCGAAGGGCTGGCGCAGCGTATTGTCAGGGGAGATGTTCCGGAGGGACTGAAGGATAAGAAATTGTTCGCCCTGGATATGGGCGCCCTGATGGCCGGAGCAAAATACCGGGGCGAGTTCGAGGAACGTCTGAAAGCGGTCCTGGATGAGGTGAAGAAGAGCGACGGACAGATTATCCTGTTCATCGATGAGCTTCACACGATAGTAGGAGCCGGAAAGACGGAAGGTTCGATGGATGCGGGCAACATGTTAAAGCCGATGCTGGCCAGGGGCGAGCTGCACTGTATCGGTGCGACAACCCTGGATGAGTACAGAAAATATATTGAAAAGGATGCGGCTCTGGAGCGCCGTTTCCAACCGGTGCGTGTGGATGAGCCTACGGTGGAGGATACGATTTCCATCCTGAGAGGTCTGAAGGAGCGCTACGAGGTTTACCATGGCGTTAAGATTACCGACTCTGCCCTTGTATCTGCGGCTGTTCTTTCCGACCGCTACATTTCCGACCGTTTCCTGCCGGATAAAGCCATTGACCTGGTCGATGAGGCCTGTGCGATGATTAAGACGGAGATGGATTCCATGCCGGCGGAGATGGATGAGCTGTCCAGGCGTATCATGCAGCTTGAGATTGAGGAGGCGGCCCTGAAGAAGGAAACCGACCGGCTCAGCAAAGACCGTCTGGAGGATCTTCAGAAAGAACTGGCGGAACTGAGAGACAGTTTTTCATACCAGAAAGCACAGTGGGAAAATGAGAAATCCTCGGTGGATAAATTATCAAAGCTGCGCGAGGAGATTGAGCATATTAACGGCGAGATCCAGGCAGCCCAGCAGGCCTACGACCTGAACCGGGCGGCGGAACTTCAGTACGGAAAACTGCCGGAGCTTAAGAAGCAGCTGGAAGAGGAGGAGGCGCGCGTCAAGAGCCAGGATATGAGCCTGGTGCATGAGAGCGTTACCGATGAAGAGATTGCAAGAATTATTTCTAAATGGACCGGCATTCCTGTGGCCAAGTTGACGGAGAGCGAGAGAAGCAAGACGCTCCATATGGATGAAATTCTCCACAAACGGGTCATTGGACAGGACGAAGCGGTGACAAAGGTGACCGAAGCGGTAATCCGTTCCAAGGCCGGAATCAAGGATCCGACAAAACCAATCGGTTCCTTCCTGTTCCTGGGACCGACCGGTGTTGGTAAGACCGAGCTTGCCAAAGCGCTGGCAGAGAGTCTGTTTGACGATGAGAACAACATGGTGCGTATCGATATGAGTGAGTACATGGAGAAACATTCCGTATCTCGTCTGATCGGAGCGCCGCCAGGATATGTGGGGTATGATGAGGGAGGCCAGCTTACGGAGGCGGTCCGCAGAAAACCATACTGCGTTGTTCTGTTTGATGAGGTGGAGAAAGCACATCCGGATGTATTTAATGTACTGCTCCAGGTGCTGGATGACGGACGTATCACGGACTCCACAGGAAAGACCGTAGACTTTAAAAATACAATCCTGATTATGACCTCCAATATCGGTTCCCAGTATCTGCTGGACGGAATTGATGACAACGGACTGATCAGGCCGGATGCGGAATCAGCGGTTATGCATGATCTGCGCGCCCATTTCCGTCCGGAGTTCCTGAACCGTCTGGATGAGATAATTCTGTTTAAACCTCTTACGAGAGATAATATCGGCGGCATTATCAGCCTGCTGATTGAGGACGTCAACAAGCGTCTGGCCGACAAGGAGCTTTCTATTTCGCTGACAGAGCGGGCGAAAGAATTTATCGTGGAAAACGGTTACGATCCCGTATACGGCGCAAGGCCGCTTAAGAGATATCTGCAGAAAAATGTGGAGACTTTGGCGGCAAGACTGATTCTGTCGGACGGTGTCCAGGCAGGAGATACGATACAGATAGACCTGATTGACGGCCATCTTGAGGCGGCCGCAGTCTGATCCATCCTGAATAATAAAAGTTAAAAGGAAATGTCCGGCATCGATATACTCTGAGATGCCGGACATTTCCTTCTTTGATCACTTATGCTTCTATGTTAAGCTATGTTAAGTGCCGCTATCTGATGAGATGTATAGTTCATCTCTCACATTATATTCGGCTTTCCTGTCCACGGTACGAAACGCTGACTTTGCATGCCGAAGTGTGGAAGAATTTTACCGATGATGTGTTCCATCTGTTTCTGCAGGGTACCTGCATTATTATAGAAGGTCAGCATAGGCGGAATGATAATACAACCGTCCGAAGCGGCCGCTTCCATATTACGCAGGTGAACACGGGACAGAGGTGTCTCCCTGGGAACCAGAACAATGCGTCTGTTTTCTTTCAAGCATACGCCGGCGGCCCTGACAAGGAGATTGCTGTCATAACCGGTTGCGATGGCGGAAAGTGTTTTCATACTGCATGGAATGACAATCATTCCGTCGGTATGGAAGGAACCGCTTGCAACAGGGGCCTCCATTTCAGTTTCGTGATATACTGCGTCGGCCAGAGAGAAGAGGGAGTCGACAGTCATTTTCGACTCAAGGGACAGGCTGCGTTTGGCGCCCTCCGTGACTATCAGATGTATTTCCGTGGAATCCTGTTCTCTCAGTGCTTTTAACATCTCATAGCCAAGAATTACGCCGCTTGCACCAGAGATACCGACGATGATTCTTCGGTTTTTTCTAATATGATTTTCCATACTTACCCCTCTTTTCCGATTAGCTGCAGATACTGTGCAACGGTGTCACATCCGTTGCTCACCAGCAATTGAATATCTTCCTCCGAAGCATTATCGACATGCAGCCCTGCCGTGATGGCAACAGGCTGATTTGTGGCCAGACAGAGAGTCTTTGCCAGTTTTTCCGCCAAATAAGAATCTTTATGGCCCGGAAGGGGGATATTCCAGAGATTGCAGGTCATTCCCCCGTCGTTCACTCTTTCACTGAGAGACGCCAGTACCGTACCGCCCACATGGGGCCGCTCACCGCCGGTGAGAAAGCAGCAGAGTCCGTGGCCGCCTGTCTCCTGAAGGAATAGTGTTACTTTAAATCTACCTTTCCCTGCCGTTAGTTCGGTATGATTTATCACAGTACGTCCTCCTTTCCTGGGTCAGGAATAAGGAGAGAGGAAGGGAATACGGATTCCTGTCTGAACAGCGAAAGGAAGACTTTCAGGGCACCGCTCATGTAAGCATCCTTTTTTCTCAGAATGGCCGGAAACATGGTGTTTTCAAAATCCTGGATACATTTTCCATACAAATTTTGACTGGTCATGGTATCAACGACCATCTTCGGCTGATAGCTTAACCCGAGTCCCTGGGCAACTAATGTCATGGCCGTGGAGGCACTGTTGCATTGACAGAAAATATGTGGGGTAAAGCCGTGCTTCTGGCATTCATTAATCAGAATTTCATTATATCCATAAAAATCCCCATTTCGAAGCATGCAAAAAGGGATGCCCTCCAGTTTTTCAATGGGAATACTGTCTTCCTCCGGGGCAGGATCGAGCTGCCGGTTGACTACAAGGATTAGAGGATCCGGTTCAAGCGGTATTGATTCCAGTTCCGGATCGTCCACCGTCTGGGGGGAAAACATAATATCCAGATTCCCCTTTCTCAGCATATCCAGCAATTTATCGGGATCCTCTTGTGTGATATTAAATTCCACGGCAGGGTAGTGTTTACGTAAGGAAAGAATTTTGCCAGCCAGCAGAGGAACTGTGGGATACCCTGTTCCGATTCGCACTGTACCGGATACCCCTTCTTCCGTTTCCTTAATTACATTGAGCATATCTTTGTAATTTTTCAATAAAAGTCTCCCCTTTTCGTAGAGGACTTTTCCTGTATCAGTCAGCTCAATCCCTTTTTTGGTTCTGGTAAACAGGACTACACCCAGTTCATTTTCCAGTCTTTGCAGACTTCGGCTAAGAGGCGGCTGCGCAATATACAGCTGCTGTGCCGCTTCCGTGATTTGTTGTGTTTCTGCCATTACGATAAAGTATTCTAACTGACGTATGTTCACAGAATCTCTCCTTATCTGTTCTCTGACCTGTATAACGGGAACCGTGCTATATCAGGAATCGTGCTTGGCCGGTGAAGGCAGTGCTGCGGCATTCAGTTATGAAGGATTTCCCTGGCCCTGGCTATATCCTCTTCCCTGGGCTGGCAGACGACGAGTTCTTTGCGCATTTCGCTGGTCATTGTAGCATCTACGCCGAATTTGGTTACCGTATTGTTTTCCGATACGGGGTCCAGTGAGATAGTAAATGATTCAGGAATCATGAAGGTATCGCGTCCATGCCGCACACGTGTGGCTATAGCCCACATGACCTGTTCATCCTGCCTGATATCAATATCTGTGTCAACAACAACCGCCATTTTTACGATATAATCGAGTCCCATCAACATAGAGACAGCCACCTTCGCCATTCCTGCGGGAGCCGGTTTCATCTGGATATAGGCATGCATATTGCCGCCTGATATAGGGTAAGTAAGGTCGGTCACCCAAGGGATTTTTTCCTGAATTCGGGCAAGGGCAAGGGTCTCGCAAATCATATGTCCCAGATAAAGATGGTCTTTGGAACGTCCGGGAATTATAACCTCATAGAGCGGATGACGGCGTCTGGAGAGGCCGGTACAGTAAAAAATGTTTTCCGTTGACCGGGAAGTTGAAAATCCGGTGAATTCTCCAAAGGGGCCTTCCGGTTCATGTTCCTTTGTAGATATATAACCTTCCATCACAATTTCCGATTCTGCCGGATAATCGACCGACACGGTGCGTCCCTGTACAAGGCTGAGCGGCTCACCCAGGATGGAACCGGCTATATCATATTCGTCTCCGTCGAGGCCGGGTCGTGATACGGCTCCAAGGGATACGGCGGGATGGCACCCAACGATAATAGCCACTTCCAGATCTCTACCGGCCTCACGGGCCTTCTCATAATAATAGAAGAGATGCTGCCGCGTATGCATACTGATACCAAACTTTCCGCCTCCCTTAAACTGCATGCGGTGATAACTGAGATTATGGATACCGTTATCAGGATCCTTAACCGCAACGATTGCCGAAGAAATGTACCTTCCTGCATCAGTGCAGTAATACTGCATCATGGGTAAAAAATCAATATCAATATTTTCCGTTATAAATTCTTCTTGTACCGGTCCGTTCGGGACAATGACAGGCCGAATGGGGTTTCTTTCTATTTTCAGCCAGTTTGAGGTGACATTTTTCTCCCCGCCTTCCCCCAGAAGCTCTGCAATTCGCAGCCGGCTTGCAAAGATATTGCCGACAATAGGGAAATCTTCATACCCATCTGCAAAGGCGCGGATAACGGGAGGATACTGTTCTTTGTCCAGTTCAAGAGCCAAGGCCTGAAATATGTAATCTCTTTCGATGGATTCATTGATTTCAAGAATGTCTTCTGAACGCTTTAAACTGAGTTGATTGAGATAATATCCTAAAGATTGATTTTCCATTTATTTCCCCTTTTCTTCTCTGATTCTGATGGCCATGCAGTATATTTAACGCAAATTGCATTGTCCGAGCTGCATGTATTTTCATGGCGCGCCTGCTTCATTGATGTCATTATAGAGCCGTGAAAATTAAATGTCAAATACTCAAATATATCACTATCAATACCAAAAAGGTATGGGAATGAAAGCGCGGTAATCCTGTCCGCAATGTTGACAATCTGCTTGTTCTTTAATACAATGAAGAATAGCATACGGCAAAAGTATCATCCGTTTATTTATGGAACGGTATGGCTGCCTTTAAGAAAGAGAAAAGCTTCGGATATGAAGCAAGGGAGAGTATATTATGAAAATTGCAATTGGAAATGACCATTCAGCAGTGGAGCTGAAAGAAATTATCAAGGAATTTTTGGAAGAAAAGGGATATGAGGTACTGGATCTGGGAACAAACTCCACCGAGAGCTGTGACTACCCTGTTTATGGTGAGAAAGTGGGAAAAGCCGTGGCGGCAGGAGAGGCAAAGCTCGGAATCGCCATCTGCGGTACGGGACTGGGAATTTCCCTGGCTGCCAATAAAGTAAAAGGCATCCGCGCCTGTGTCTGCAGCGAGCCGTATACTGCAAAAATGTCCCGATTGCACAATAATGCCAACGTACTCTGCTTTGGCGCCCGCGTTGTGGGCAGTGAGCTGGCCAAGATGATTACCGAGGTGTGGCTGGATACTGAGTTTGAAGGTGGAAGGCATCAGAGAAGAGTTGATCAGATTATGGCGATAGAAGCAAATGAATAGGTGAGGACCAGGTCCGGTATGGCCAGAGGATGGAGTGGTGGAATTGGTTGACGGAGTCTTCCGTCCCGTCCTCTGGCCGCCGGTGCTTTTGTTCCTTTATTGAATCGGTTGCAATAATCAGTTTTCAAAGCCCGCTTTTTCCGCGGTGGGCACTTACAAAATAAATTTTTCATTTCTCAAATCTTTAATTTCCAGCCCCTTCCTCGATGCGAGAGGATTTTTTTCCACATTCAAAAGTCGTCTGGTGGAGGGCTGGCTGTTGTCATACAATTCAGTGCAAATAGAAAGACAAATCCAGACACTTTTTTCCAGATAATTCTCCATCCGCTAGAATGAATTATCTTGCTTCCCTCAGCCGTAAAAATGTTTCATATAAATCCAGAGCCCCGTATTCCCATTCTCTGTTGGGATACGATAGCGCAGGATTCCGTTTTGCCCCCCGTATTAAAAATGCTTTAATAGAGGCTTCACTCATTGATATGTTATGTCCTTCAACAATTCCCCAGCTAAAAAGGTTAGCTACAGCACCAGCAACGTGGGCGGCAGCAACCGAGGTTCCTGTCAGGGTAGTCATTGGAATGGATTCTCCGTTCCTGTACCCTATGGATGGTCCGCTTACATCAACTCCCGGGGCTGTTAAATCCGGTTTAATTAATTATCAGTTCGCATTATGGGGCAGCTCCGGTAAAATTCTGCCCAGGCAGGACTCCTCCGGCGGCAATACCAGCCAGAAAAGTTCCGTGTCCGTTGGTATCAGTAGAGGGCACAAGAGTAAGAGGATTGTCAGATTCCAGTGCCTCGTTAATTTGTTCCCGAATGTATTCTGTGCCATAGGTTGCCCCGCTGGCATTATAGCGGTTGGGTACGCCGTCAGGAAGATTGTCTTTATCATCTGGAAGACTCTGATCCCAAATACTGATAATTCTGGTAGTTCCATCCTGATTGCGAAAAAGAGGATTCGTATAGTCGATTCCCGTGTCTATGAATCCAATCATGGTGCCTTCTCCCCGCAAATTGAGGGAGGGCTGCTGAGCGGTCTGGATGATTCCGGAGGATTCCATGCTGGTGGTATCGAGCAGGGTATAGAGCGTGGGAATGGCAAAATACGTATATGTTTTTGTGGTAATAGGGAGAAGCGGCTCCAGCTGACTGTAAACGACGGCAAACTCCTGGTCCACATAATCGATGCAGCCCGCCTTCTGCTGCAGCAGGATATCTTCCGGGGAACTGTTGTTGTGGCGGATGATAAAGTCGGCGTACTCTTCCGAGGCGGGATTAAAATCACAGACTGGCATGAAAAAACTCCCACATTCTTTTTAGTAATGTATGCAGCTTTCAGGGCGGGAATTACTGGACTATGGATAAAAAACATAGTAAAATGGAGATAATAAAGACGGAAGGAGTGTGCGTCATGGTATTTATCGGTATCATCGTGCTGCTGGCGGCAGTGGATCTCTGTATAAAAAAGGCGATTGAAGAGCAGGAGGAATCCTCATTTCCCAAAGAACTGAACGGAACGGGAGGCAGGATCGTACTGCATAAGAACCACAATCCCGGATTTTCCTTTGGCTTTCTAAAAGAGAAGCCGGAATACGTGAAGATGGTTCCCCTGGCGGTGGCTTCGTTCATTGGTGGCGGACTCGTGTGGATGCTGCCTAAGAAGGGGAATATCGCTGATAAGCTTGCCTTATCGGTGACTCTCGGCGGAGCTGTCAGCAATTTATATGACCGTCTCGTGAGAGACTATGTGGTGGATTATTTCAGCATTCAGTTCGGCAGATTAAAACGGGTTGTATTTAATCTGGGGGATATGTTTATTTTCTTCGGAGCCG
>OKSH01001047.1_pt1 | contig 26706 bp, 17 predicted proteins | sample 1601231 | NCBI WGS metagenome assembly OKSH01 (sample SAMEA3541596, study PRJEB24748) | human gut metagenome | biome: human gut; feature: human-associated habitat; material: faeces | place: China | collected 2012
CTCCCACAAATTGTGACGCACATCTTGCAGAAAGCCTTTTTCAAACACGCTCTAGCATTATAAATATGGAAACTGACAGAAGATGTTATTCTAGGTGAAAGCGTGAATAACACGTGTTTTTTGCGTGTAAAAAGCTTTTCCGGAGTAACATTTTTGCGTTTAAGCGTTTAACCGGATGCTTTTATCTGCTGGACCAGGATAAACGGTATGGCAGCTATCAGCTGCAGTGTTATATAGCGGATGCTTTTATCCGTTTGATAAAGGAGAATGAAAAATGGAAGAGACAACGATTGCTGCGATTTCCACAGCCATGAGCGCATCGGGAATCGGGATCGTCAGGATCAGTGGCCCGGAGGCTTTTGAGATCGCATCCGGAGTATACCGTTCCAAGGGTGGAAAAAAATCTCTGAAAAACGTCCCAAGCCACACCATTCATTATGGATATATTTATGATAACGAAGAAATGGTAGACGAAGTGCTGGTCATGGCCATGCGCGGACCACGGACATACACAGGAGAAGATACCATAGAAATTGACTGCCACGGCGGCGTTTTAGCCATGAAAAAGGTACTTGAAACTGTGCTGAAAAACGGAGCCATTATTGCCGAGCCGGGAGAATTTACCAAGCGTGCATTTCTCAATGGAAGGATCGATCTTTCCCAGGCGGAGGCCGTTATGGATGTGATACAGTCCAAAAACGAGTACTCATTAAAGAATTCTGTAGGACAATTAAAAGGTTCAGTCCGAAAAACAGTACAACAGATCAGGGAAAAACTACTGTACCATATAGCGTACATCGAATCGGCATTAGATGATCCGGAGCATTATGATCTGACAGGATATTCGGAAGAATTAGAACAGATCGTGGCAGAAGAAAAAGAAAAAATACAGAACCTGTTAAAAACAGCCGGAGACGGAAAGATCATACAGGAAGGTATCCGGACCGTGATCCTGGGCAAGCCGAACGCAGGGAAATCTTCTCTGCTGAACCTGCTTCTGGGAGAAGACAGAGCCATCGTGACCGATATCGCAGGAACCACCAGAGACGTACTGGAAGAGTATATCAACCTGCATGGGATCACATTAAAGATCGCTGACACAGCCGGAATTCGCCAGACAGAAGACATCGTAGAGAAAATCGGCGTATCCAAAGCCAAAGAAATGGCAGCAGACGCAGACCTGATCCTCTATGTCGTAGATTCCTCCGTACCGTTAGATGAAAACGACGAAGAAATCATAAAAATTTTGCAAGAGAAAAAGACGATTGTCCTCTACAGTAAGACAGACCTTGAATCTGCTATAGATATAGAGGATTTAAAGAGCAGAATAAACCAGCCGGTGATCCCAATCTCCGCAAAAGAAGAAACCGGGATCACAGACCTGGAAGAAAAAATCCGGGAAATGTTCTTCAGTGGGGAGATTGACTTCAATGATGAAGTCTATATCACTAATGAACGCCACAGACAGGAGCTTTTAAAAGCGCAGGAAAGTCTTTCTCTGGTAGAAAATAGCATAGAAAGCGGAATGCCGGAGGATTTTTATTCCATAGACCTGACCGATGCATACGAAAGTCTGGGACGGATTCTGGGAGAATCACTTGGGGAAGACCTTGTTAATGAGATATTTTCTAAATTTTGTATGGGGAAATAATAAGCGCATAGGCTGCGGAGGCCCCGGCTGTATATGCCGCATAGATTGCGGAGATCTGGCCGTATAACCGCATGGACTGCGGAATTCCGGCCGTATATGGCACATGGATTGCGGAATTCTGGCCGTATAACCGCATGTATTGCGAAAGCTCGGCTGTGTATGCCACATGGACTGCGGAACCCCGCAGAGGGTAGGATTACATTGGAATGTGAGAAAACCGCAAAGGGGCGCAAGGCCGCGCCCCTCTGCACACCCCTGGGCCTTTTTTATATAGTGCGGCGATTGTGGAATGCTGAAAGATACTAACTTATGTCTGTATGCTTCTGTATTGGTAATTCAACACTGAGCCGAAATGTGGCAAACGGAAGCAGGAATAACCCCGCAGATGTGCACCGCACATCGAGAACCTCGTTACAGTTCCATCACAACAATCGGCACAACGTTCTACATCCAACACCGAAGCATACAGACAAAGTCAACACCGCACCCCACACCACAACCCAAGAACTCAAAACTCCCTCGGCACAACGTTCCGCATCCAACACCGAAGCATACAGACAAAAGTCAACACCGCACCCCACACCACAACCCAAGAACTCTTAAAAAAAAGCCCGAGGGGTGTGCAGAGGGGCCGTGGCTTTACGGCCCCTTTGCGGTTTTCCATAGCTTCCCAAAGTAAAAAAACAGGCCCTCTGCCAAGAAAGTAAAAATAAAATCAAAAATAGAACCAAAAACCAATCACACAATAAATAAAGAAAAATCACAAAGAAAAACAAAGAAAAAATAAAGGAGAAAAAGCATGAAAAATCTGGAACAGTTTTTCGACATCATAGTAGTAGGCGCCGGCCACGCAGGCTGCGAAGCATCACTGGCATGCGCCCGCTTAGGACTCAACACAGTCATGTTCACAGTCAGCGTAGACAGCATCGCCCTTATGCCCTGCAATCCCAACGTAGGCGGCAGCTCCAAAGGGCATCTCGTCCGCGAGCTGGATGCTCTCGGTGGAGAAATGGGTAAAAATATAGACAAAACCTTCATCCAGTCCAAAATGCTCAACCAGTCCAAAGGCCCTGCAGTCCATTCCCTTCGTGCACAGGCCGATAAACAGGCCTACAGCACACAAATGAGAAAGACACTGGAAAATACAGAGAACTTAACCATCCGCCAGGGCGAAGTGACCGAGCTTCTGGTAGAAGACGGGCACATCACCGGTGTAAAAACCTTCTCAGGAGCCACCTACCACGCAAAAGCTGTAGTCCTCTGTACAGGAACCTACCTCAAGGCCCGCTGCATTTACGGTGACGTCAGCAACTATACGGGACCGAACGGCCTTCAGGCAGCCAATTACCTTACGGATTCCCTGAAAAAACTGGGGATCGAAATGTTCCGCTTCAAAACAGGAACTCCGGCCAGAATCGCCGGAAACACCATTGATTATTCTAAGATGGAAGAGCAGTTCGGCGATGAAAGAGTCGTACCGTTCTCTTTTTCCACAGACCCGGAAGCTGTACAGATCGAGCAGAAATCCTGCTGGCTGACCTATACAAATGAAAAAACACACGAGATCATCCGTGCAAATCTGGACAGATCCCCCCTTTATTCCGGAATGATCGAAGGAACCGGACCACGTTACTGTCCGTCCATTGAGGATAAAGTAGTTCGTTTTGCAGACAAAAAACGCCATCAGGTATTTATTGAACCGGAAGGTCTTTACACAAATGAAATGTACATCGGCGGAATGTCCAGCTCCCTGCCGGAGGATGTTCAGTACGAGATGTACCATTCTGTACCAGGTCTGGAGAATGCCAAGATTGTAAAAAATGCTTACGCTATTGAGTATGACTGCATCAATCCGCGCCAGCTTTATCCCACACTGGAATTCAAAAAGATCAAGGGCCTTTTCAGCGGCGGACAGTTTAACGGGAGCTCCGGATATGAGGAAGCAGCCGCTCAGGGCCTCATAGCGGGAATTAATGCGGCTATGGAGGTAAAAGGCCGGGAACAGCTGATTTTGGACCGCTCAGAGGCATATATCGGCGTTCTCATCGATGATCTGGTAACAAAGGAGAACCATGAGCCATACCGAATGATGACAAGCCGTGCTGAGTACCGTCTGCTCCTCCGACAGGACAACGCAGATCTCCGCCTTCGCAAAAAAGGCTGGGAGGTCGGCCTGATCGATGATGAGACATACCATAAATTACAGGAAAAAGAGCGCCGGATCCAGGAAGAGATCGAGAGAGTGGAACATGCAACCGTAGGTGGTTCTGCAGAGGTACAGAGCCTTCTGGAATCTCTGAACAGTACCCTTCTGAAATCCGGAACCACCATTGCAGAGCTGATCCGTCGGCCGGAGCTTAACTATAAGGTGCTTGCACCCATTGATAAAGAAAGACCGGAGCTTCCGGAAGATGTATGTGAGCAGGTAGAGATCAACATCAAATATGATGGCTATATCCGCCGCCAGATGAAGCAGGTAGAGCAGTTTAAGAAACTGGAGCAGAAAAAGCTTCCGGAAGACATTGATTACGAAGATGTAGGAAGCCTCCGCATTGAGGCACGCCAGAAGCTGGAAGCCTACAGACCGGTGTCCATCGGCCAGGCGTCCCGTATCTCCGGTGTATCCCCGGCTGACATTTCCGTGCTTCTTGTATATCTGGAAAGCAGATCCGGACACAAACACTGATAATACAAAGAATAACAGCAACTATTCAGAAGGTAGGCGTTTTGGCACGTTTTTTTGCCAAAATCCCGAGACATATAAGGCAAAATGATATCACCGAAGGTGATTTGGAATGCATTTTGACTCGTGACTGTGAGGGTACTGAACAGTTATGAATAACAATAAAACACAGAAAATAAGAGAGGAAGCTGCATGTACAATTTAGAAATCCTGGAAAAAGGCTGCGAGGAGCTTGGGATCGCACTCAATGACACGCAGAAAAACCAGTTTATCCGGTTCTACGAATATCTTGTAGAAAAAAACAAAGTCATGAACCTCACCGGTATCACAGAATTTGACGAGGTTCTCGTGAAACATTTCCTGGACAGCCTCTGCTGCGTCAAGGCTGTAGATATGAGCAATGTAAAAACCGTTATGGACATCGGAACCGGTGCCGGATTCCCAGGTGTTCCCCTGAAGATCGCCTTCCCGGAAGTGGAAGCCTGCCTTCTGGACTCCCTCAATAAAAGAGTAAAATTCCTGGAAGAAACCTTTGCGCTCCTGGGCCTGGAGGGGATTTCCGCCATTCACGGAAGAGCTGAAGAATATGCAAAAAACAAAGCCTACAGAGAAAAATATGATCTTTGCGTATCCAGAGCAGTATCCGGACTTGCAACCCTGTCTGAATACTGTCTCCCGTATGTAAAAGTCGGAGGGCTTTTTGTCTCCTATAAATCCGGTTCTGTAAAGGAAGAAGCAGAAGCAGCAGAGAAAGCAGTAAAGATCCTTGGTGGAAAGATCAGGGATATTCAGTACTTTGACCTTCCGGGATCTGAGATCGGCCGCTCCCTGGTCATTATCGAGAAGGTAAAGAACACCCCGGGCAAATATCCGAGAAAAGCCGGGACACCGCTCAGAGAGCCACTGGCATAAGATACCTCCTGTCGAACAAAGTCAAAATTTGTCCGACAGGAGATTTTTTTGTCTGGGAGTTTCACAAAATTATCACAAATTTATCCTACTTTTATCACAAATTACTTCTACACTATAATCCGATAGAGATGCCCCTGGATTCCCCCATTCTCTGTTTCATCCGGGGGCATTTTCTATTGGTGTTGAAAAGACGCCAGAGTCAAAGGGCTTCAGTTTCAGGACCTTTTGCCTCTGGCATCTTATAAAATGGGAAATCGATAATTAAAAAAAGTATTTCCCTGAGAATAAAAGGAGGAGAGTAAAGTGATCGAAGTAAGTAATCTGGTCAAAAAGTATGGCGATCATACTGCGGTTGACCATCTTTCCTTTCAGATCGAAAAGGGGAAAATTTACGGATTCCTGGGCCCCAACGGTGCAGGAAAATCAACAACTATGAACATGATCACAGGATACATTGCTTCCACAGAAGGAAAAGTGATGATCGATGGTCATGATATTCTGGAGGAACCGGAGGCAGCCAAGAAATGTATCGGCTATCTGCCGGAAATGCCGCCGCTCTATTTTGACATGACTGTTCTTGAGTACATGAAATTTGCGGCTGATCTGAAAAAAATCCCAAAAAAACAAAAAGACAAACAGATAAAAGAAGTCATGGATATGGTAAAGATCACAGACATGAAAGACCGTCTGATCAAAAATCTTTCCAAAGGTTATCGCCAGAGAGTGGGTCTTGCACAGGCAATCCTGGGATATCCGGAGGTGATCATCCTGGATGAGCCGACAGTAGGACTTGACCCGAAGCAGATCATCGAGATCCGTGACCTGATCAAAGGTCTGAAGCAGAAGCACACGGTTATCCTAAGCTCCCATATCCTTTCCGAGGTAAGAGCAGTGTGTGATTATGTTCTGATCATTTCCCATGGAAAGCTGGTAGCCAGCGATACACCGGATAATCTGGAACGTCTGGCAGCAGGCTCCAACAGCCTCCTTATGAAGGTAAAAGGCGAGAAAGACACTATTCGAAAAGCTCTGGAAACGATCGAAGGCGTAACCGGGGTGGAAATGTCCTATGACAGCGATGAGAAATTGTGGAAAACAAAACTTTCTATTCAGGAAAATGTGGATATCCGTGAAAAAGTCTTCTACGCTATGGCAAAAGCGAACTGTCCGATCTACGAGATGCAGGTTAAGAGAGTTTCCCTTGAGGATGTATTCCTTGAACTTACCGAAGGAGAGAAAAAATCCGTCGGAAAACCGGAAAGCTCACAGTGGAAACCGGTAGAAGATAGATCATCGGAAGAAGAAAAAACTCAGGAAGAAAAAACTGAGGAACCAGAGAAGGCTTCTGATGAGAAAGAGGGGGATCAGTCATGACAGCGATTTTTAAAAGAGAACTGAAAAGCTATCTGACCTCCATGGTTGGATATCTCTTCATATTTTTTGTCCTGGTGCTGACCGGAATTTATTTTTCCGCATATCAGCTTTCAGGCGGCTATTCAAAATTTGAAACTACTTTAAGCGCACTGACCTTTGTGTTCCTGATCGGTGTGCCGATCCTTTCCATGCGTGTACTTGCAGAAGAGCGCAAGCAGAAAACGGATCAGCTTCTTCTGACCGCACCGGTATCTGTATGGGATATCGTATTTGGAAAATATCTTGCACTGGTAGCTGTGTTTGCCATTCCGGTCGTGATCATGTGCGTTTATCCTCTGATCATGAGTAAGTTCGGAACGATTTCCTATGCTTCCGCATACACCGGGATCCTGGGATTTTTCCTTCTGGGATGTGCGAATCTGGCGATCGGTGTATTTATGTCAGCGCTTACAGAAAGCCAGGTAATTGCAGCAGTACTTACTTTTGTATTCCTGTTCGCTTTCTATATGATGAACGGAATTTCCTCATTCTTTTCACAGACCTCCATGTCAACCGCAGTGGCATTCGGACTTCTGATCGTAGCGATCGCTATCATCATCTATACCATGATCAAGAACATCCTGATTTCTGTAGTGATCGGAGCTGTGGGAGAGATTGCCCTTGTGATCGTATACGTTGTAAAATCCAGTATTTTTCAGGGTGGTATCCAGAAGGTACTGAACGTATTTAACCTGAGTGGACATTATGATAATTTTACAAACGGCGTGTTTGACGTGACAGGAATTGTTTATTTTATTTCTGTTATTGCGATCTGCCTGTTCCTTACCATGCAGTCCATTCAGAAGAGACGCTGGAACTAGGGGGTGAATGGAAATGAAATTCAGTGAGAAATTTAAGAAAAATAAAGGCGAGGCAGCCGCACCGGAGGCAGCAAAGGACTCCGGCAAAAAGAAACATAAACCGGATCCGAAAAAGCTGGTAGGCACCATCAGCAAAAAACATATCAAAAACGGTTCCTACAGCATGGCTATGGCAGCTGTCTTTATCGTGATCGTGGTTGTGATCAATATGATCGTCGGTGCGATCCCATCCAAATATTCACAGCTGGATGTAAGCTCATCCAAGCTTTACACCATCGGTGATGAAACAAAGAAGGTACTGAAGGCACTGGATAAGGATGTTACCATTTATCAGATCGCGGCAAGCGGTTCTGAGGACGACACGATCTCCAATCTGCTTTCACGTTATAAAGATGAGTCCAAGCATATTAAAGTTGAGGTAAAAGACCCGGTTGTAAATCCGAAATTTGCATCGGAATACACAACCGATGATCTTGCGTCAAACAGCCTGATCGTAGTCTGCGGCGACAGAAACAAGGTTATCAATTACAACGATATGTATTCCTCTTCAGTAGACTATAATACCTGGCAGCAGACTACTACCGGATTTGATGGAGAAGGACAGATCACAAGTGCGATCGGCTATGTGACATCAGAGGATCTTCCGATCATGTATACCTTATCCGGACACGGAGAAAAAGATCTGGATTCCAGCTTTAAAGAAGATATCCAGAAGGCAAACATTGATATCAAGGAGTTGAACCTTCTCACAGAGGGAAAGGTTCCGGATGATGCAGACTGCCTGATGATCGTATCTCCGACCAGCGATATTTCCGAGGAAGAAAAAACAGAGCTCCTGGATTATCTTGAGGCAGGCGGAAAAGCTATGATCTTCTCAGATTATACACAGGATGATCTGCCGAACTTTGATGCGGTTCTTGAAAATTATGGTGTAAAGTGTGCAGAGGGAATCGTATTTGAGGGTGATAATCAGCATTATGGAATGCAAATGCCATATTATCTTGTACCAACGGTCAACAGCACAGATGCAAGCTCTGAGACAGCTTCTGCAGGCTCCTATGTACTGGCGCCGTATGCGCAGGGCATTCAGAAAACAGATGATGTAAGAGATACTGTAACCATCGACAGTATCCTGACAACCTCTGACAAGGCTTACTCTAAAACAAATATGCAGAGCAGCAATATCGAAAAGGAAGACGGAGATGTAGACGGACCGTTTGATCTTGGGGTTGCCATCACAGAGAAACTGGATGATGATAAGGAAACACAGATTGTTTACTACTCCACAGCAAATCTGATGGAGAGCCAGGTGAACCAGATGGTATCCGGCGGAAATGAAAAGCTCCTTCTGGAGTCCTTGAACTGGATGACCAGCACGGACGACAGTAATTCCGTTTCTATTCCATCCAAGAGCCTTGAGTCCACAAGTCTGACAGTAACCGATTATGATGCAGCCTTCTGGAAGATCTGTACCATTGGTCTGATCCCGGGAGTGTTCCTTGTTGCAGGATTCCTAATCTGGCTTAAGAGGAGAAAAGCATAATGAAAAAATCGACCAAACTTGTTTCAGCAGTTGTTGTTCTGGCAGTTCTCGGCGGCGTTTATGTGGGACTGAACACCTATGTATCCAAAGAAGAAAAGGCAGAGAGCAGCAGCGAAGAGGAAAGCAAAACAGAAGTGTTTTCCGTGAAAACGGATGACATTAAATCTCTGGGATTTATCGTAGACAAGAAGGAAGTGACCTTTGAGAAAAAAGATGATTCCTGGGTGAAAAAGGATGAGACTGCTTTTCCTGTAAATCAGACAACTCTGGATTCCGCAGCTTCCGCCATCGAAACGGTGGAAGCGGACAGAGTCCTGGAGGATGTGGAGGATCTTGCGGAATACGGACTGGATTCTCCATCTAACACAGTAATTGTTGATACCGCTGATGGGACAACGAAGCTCAACATCGGAGATGAGAATACGTCTACGAATCAGTATTACATTTCCAAGGATGATGATGACAGCACGGTATATGTAGTGGCAGCGGACACAGTATCTCCGTTTATGAATTCCCTTTACGATTATGCACAGGGAGAAGATTTCCCGACAATTGATTCTTCCACAGTGAAAAAGGTCCAGGTCAGCGAGGATGAAGATTCCTATGTCCTGGAAGAAAATTCCGACGGAGCTACCTGGGATGTTTCCGGCGACGGAAGCAGCGATAAAGAGTCTGCCGATACAACGGCAGCAGGAAACGTAACCTCCGGACTTGGAAGCTTTGCATTTGACCAGTTTGTAAACTACAATGCAGAGGATCTTTCCCAGTATGGCCTTGATAAGCCCTATGCGACGATTACAGTGGATTATCAGGAAGAGGTGGAGGATGACAGCACAGACAGTACAGAATCCGGGGAAAACGATTCTACGGCCTCTGAGAGCGATTCTGAGAACAGTGACACTACAGCAGACACGGACAGCAGCTCAGAAGATGCAGACAGCAAGACAACCACAGTGGATAAACAGCTTGTCATTTACGTCGGTGATGAGGCAGGAGATGGCAGCAGATATGTAACGGTAGATAATAAACAGATTTATACAATGTCAACAGATACACTGAGTGCAGTTATTGACAAGACGCCGTCAGATCTCTGGTCACTGATCGTCAATTATCTGTCTGTAAAAAATCTGGATCAGCTCCAGGTTACCTACGGTGAAACAACAAATACTGTAAATGTTTCACGTGAAACATCCACAGATGAAGACGGAAACGAGAAAGAAACAACAACTTATCAGCTGGATGGGGAGGAAATAGAAAGTACCACCTTTACCACCTTCTACAACAAGCTGATAAATATGGCAGGACAGAAGAGACTGACAGAGGCTTATACACCGGCTGCAGACCCGGAGATGACCGCTGTATTCACAGACTCTGACAAGAATCAGACAAACGTTACCTTCTACACATATGACACAAACTATTATGCAGCTGTCGTTGGAGACAAGGTATTTCTTGTAAACAAAATGACAGTAAAAGAAATGTTCAATGCATATGAAACCATGGTAAATGGTGAAACAGAGACAGAAGCCACAGCAACACCAACAGCTGAGACGGAAAAATAAAATATTAAGAAAATAAATAAAAACACCTCGGAGATCCGCAAATAATAAGGTGATCTCCGAATATCCGCTTGATGATCAGATATTCGGAGACACCACATAGATCAGGATTTTTCGGGGTGTTTTTATGTTGCTATTATTTTACGGTCCTTACAGAAGAATAAGGTCCGTATATTTTTTACCGTTTGTGATGTGGTATGCACGGATACGGTATTTGGTTGCGGTGCCTGGCTTTTAATCGGTGTAGGTTGTATTTTTGGTATTGCCGTTTCCGTCCAGAAAAACATAGGTGATAGCAGATGAAGACATAAAAAAACTGTACAGGAGCTCATCTGAGCAACTGTACAGTTTCAATTTTTCTATATCTAACAGAAGGTTCGGGGGAGCTTCTGTCAGTAACTAAGTATTATGCAAGACCTCTTTCTTCCAGCCAGTCGAAGAGAACAACTTTTTCTGCTTTCTTTCTCTTGGTCATGTGATTGAACTGAAGGATCGTCAGGATCGTGAAGATCACTAACAGTGCAACCATTACAATAATGGAAGTGGTAATACTCCGGCCACCGCTGATCGTTGCACGGAATGCATCGACCGTATAAGTAAACGGAACGTATGCATGGATCTTTGCAACGAATGAAGGTGAAACCTCAACCGGATAAGTTCCGGCAGATCCTGCAAGCTGAACGACCATGAATACCAGCATCAGGAAGCTTCCTACTTTACCAAGAGTAATGTTGAAGAAGTACATGATAGAGGTAAAGGTCATTGATGTCAGGCAGGCGAAGAGTACGGTTTTGCCCATCTCTGCAGGTGTGAATCCGTTAAATGCACGTAACAGCAGGATCAGGCAGATTCCCTGAAGGATTGCTACCGGATAAAGGACGGAAGCCTTGCTTGCCCACCATGCGAAACCGGATTTCAGTTTGCCCTTATACTGAGCCAGAGGATACATCAGGCAGAATGCCAGTGCGCCGACCCAGAGGCCTACAGACATCATGTAAGGTGCCATTGCGTGTCCGTTATTCGGGACATCGGTAAGTTTTGTTTCATCGTTCACAACAGGAGTTGCGAACATTTTGATCGTTTCATTACTTGCTGAATTGTCTTTTACAGTGGTAGCTCCATCGCTGAGGCTTGTGGTCAGTGTCTTGGAACCGTCTTTCAGTTCTTTCATACCGCTTCCAAGCTTCTTGGAGCCATCATACAGCTGAGAGGAACCGCTCTGGATCTGGGCAGCGCCATCTGCAAGCTGTTTTGCACCATTGTTAAGTGTGCTGTTGTTGCTTACAAGCTTCTCGGTACCGCTGAGAAGTGTTGAGGTACCGTTTGCTAATGTCTTAGTTCCGTTTGCAAGAGTAGTAGCACCGCTGGAAAGGGTTTTGGCTCCTGTTGAGAGCTTTTTGGTACCGTCTGTAAGAGCGGAGCTGTTTTCGGAAAGCTTAGCAACACCATCGGTGTAGGTTGTGATTCCGGTTGTCAGTGTTCCGGAACCATCGGCTAATGCTTTTGTTCCATCTGCAAGAGTAGCAGCACCGCTGGAAAGAGCATTGGCTCCTGTTGCCAGTTTCTTGGTGCCGTCTGTAAGAGCAGCACTGTTTTCGGAAAGCTTAGCAATACCATCGGTGTAAGTTGTGATTCCATTTGTCAGTGCCTTAGAACCATCTGCCAGCTGACCTGCACCGGATTTGATATCCGGAAGTGCGTTAGTGATCTGCTTGCCGGCTGTTTTAAGATTCTTTGCACCGTCATTGAGCTGCTTATCATAAGATGTCAGTTGGTCAAATCCATCGTTCAGAGCTTTGATTCCTGTTGCTGCAGCCGGGAAGGCTTCGACTGTGCCGTCTTCCAGAGACTGAAGTCCTGCGGAAACGTTCTTGGTTCCTGTGTTTACAGCCTGTGCACCCTGGTACAGCTGAGTAACACCTGCAGAAAGCTGAGAGATCAGATCTGTAGGAAGCTGACTTGTAGCTGCAGATAACTGCTCTACACCTGCGCTCATGGTTGTTGCACCTGCACTCATCTGGTTTGCACCATCTGTCATGGTTGTTGCACCCTCAGAAAGTGTGCCGGCACCCTGAGTCAGTCCTCCGGAGATCTGAGTCAGTCCGGAAGCTGCTTCGTTAAGCTTGGAAGCAACAGTATTCAGGTTTTCCTGAGTAGAAGAGAGCTGACCGGATACACCAGCTGCAAGCTGTGAAACCTGATCAGAATAGCTGCTCATGTAAGAACCGTCCACGCCAGTCATTCCACCGGCTACGCTGTTTAAAGCGTTGATCACATCATTCAGAGCTGCTGCGGAAATGGTTCCGTCCTCAGAAGCGGTTGCTTGAATCGCCTGAAGCTGTGCTGCTAAATCGGTCATTGTCTGTCCGGCAGTACCAATCTTGGTATTTGCATCAGTAAGTGCTTCCGTTGTCTGCTGTCCGTATCCTGTAAGGATGCTGCTGACCTGATCACCTACCTGTGAGAACTGTGTGCCTGCATTCTGGAGAGCAGGGATCAGACTGTCTGTGATACTGCTGCTGGTCTGACTTGTGATGCCTGCGGCCTGAGTGATATATCCGGCTGCGTTGTTGATTCCGTCTGCGGCATTGTTCATACCAGCTGCAGCACTGTTCATACCAGCTGCGGCTGTGTCCATACCATCCTTTGCGGAAGTAAGGCCGGCTGCAAGCTTGTTGATGGATTCCTGTGTTGTTCCCTCTTTCAGAGCAGAAACCTTATCGTTCAGGGCTTTCAGTCCGTTTTCCAGCTGCTGTGTTCCGGATATCAGTGACTGTGAGTCATCGGTTCCTTTGGTAACACCGGTATTCAGCTGAGAGATACCATTGGAAACTGTTGTGAGTCCGTCTTCAAGTTTTGCAAGCTCTTTGGCACCGGCTGCGAGTTTGCCAGCACCAGCCACATAGGTGGTAGTTCCATCTGCAAGAGTGTCAGCACCAGCTACATACTGTGTTGCTCCGTCGGAAAGAGTATCAATACCTGCACTTAATGCATTTGCACCGGATTCCAGGCTGCTTGCGCCGGATTTCAGCGTATCAGAATTTTTATTAAGCTCATCCACACCAGCGGTGTACTGCTGAACACCTTCATCCAGAGTATCTACACCGGTTGTCAGCTCAGGAACCTTTTCTGTCAGAGCTGCAACGCCGCTGTTCAGCTGATCTGCACCATCGTCCAGGCTCTTTGCACCATCGTTAACCTTTGCAACACCATCGGTGTAGGCCTTAAGACCTTCGGTGAGACTGTCAGCACCGCTTACGAAAGTAAGAGTACTGGTGGAAAGCTTCTTAAGGTTTTTGGTAATTGTTTTGTTACCATCAGCTGCTGTATTCAGTCCGTCTTCGATCTTTCCGGATCCGTCTGCAGCTTCCTGCATTCCGTCACCTGCTTCTGAGATAGAATCAAAAACGGTTTCTGTATAGGTTTCCGTAACCTTGGAAGCAATGTTATCACGAAGCTTCAGCATTGCTGTCTCACTGAGCTTGGAGGCGATATAGTTGGTTCCCGGGTTTGTCTCATAGGATAGCTCCATTTGCTTTGGATCGTCGTCCATTACAGTGGCTGCGTTTGCGGAGAAATTTTCCGGAATTTTGATAACCATGTAATAGGTTCCATTGGCCAGACCGTCCTCTGCTGTCTTGCTGTCTACAATGTTAAATGCCATTGAGTCGTTGTCTTTCAGCTCATCCGCCATGTCCTTACCTATGCTCAGGGTCTTGCCATTATACTCGACAGGTTTGTCTTCGTTTACCACGGCCACTGGCAGGCTGTCTACGTTTCCGTAAGGATCCCACATGGATTTCAGAAACAGACCTGCATAGATGATCGGGATTACGATAATGGCGATTACGACGATAAGCATGAGCTTGTTACGAAGTAAGCTTTTCCATTCGTTTTTGATCATATTACCTATCCCTTTCTTATTAAATTGTATTATCAAACATAGTTGATTAATCAAACTTTATTCCAGTAATGGTAACGAGATCTATTAATCATATTAAAATCTATTAATAGCTTTACACTCCATTATCAAACAAAGTGTTGATTTTCTTTACGTGATGTATTATACTAAACACATACCACAGATACAACCATTAAAAATTTACTGAATGTATATTAATAGACGAAAATAATGGAAGTGTCTATTACAAATAAAAAACTGCATAATAGACAAAAAGTACTTTATTTACTTTGAATTTATGTGCAGTTGGTAATATTAAATGCAGACAGGATTTCTCTGTTTCAACTAAATTGCGCAGCAGATTTCTGGTATCATGCAGATCGGTGTAGAGAAAGAGAATGCTTTTGTTCGTTTGAATGATGCACATTGTATGACAGCTGCAGAGTATCGTAAGTAATGGGTGATGGAGGAAACAGGCTTGCTTTTTTGAATTGCAGGGGGGATTAAGATGGCGGAAAAAGTTGACAGAAGAGTACGTAAGACCAAGGCACAGTTGCGAGCGGGGCTTGCCCGTCTTATGCAGAAGAAGAGTATTAAGGAAATTACGGTAAAGGAACTGGTAGAAGAAGTTGATATCAACCGCTCCACATTTTATCTTCACTATACAGATATCTATCAGATGCTGGAATCCATAGAGGCTGAACTGATGGAGGAAATCACGCATTTGGTGGCAGACTATCCTCTGGATCCTCTTAATAATAAGGAGAGCTCGTATCCTTTTATTGAGCAGATATTTACGATCCTGGATCATAATAAGGATATTTGTATCGCACTTCTTGGAAAGAATGGAGATATGGCTTTCGTGAATCGTATAGAAAAACTGATCGCAGATACAGTGCTGCATCGCTTGTCAGTTCGTCTTCCGAAAGACAACCGTGATATTGAGTATGCGTATGCGTTTTGTCTGAACGGATGCGTGGGAATGATCAAGACATGGTTGTCTTCTGAGAATCAGGAGAGTACACAGCATATGGCAGAGTTGACACATAAGCTGATCGATAATACAACACACATGTATCTGGAGCAGGCACTTAGATAAGAGAAATGTCCGGATGCATGCTGTGAGTCTGGTAAAAAATAAAGAGTATTGTTTCACGTTTGTTTGAGAAAAAATTCATGTTTCACGTGAAACAATACTCTTTTTTTATGGCTTTTTGCTGGTTTATAGCATCTCCACAAATTACTGCATGAAGCTCAACGGCTCCGAACATGAACAATGTTCTTTTGATGCGTTGATTTCCCAAATTACTATAGAGAAAGTTTGTCTTTGTTGCCGGATCATAAGTTGTTTTTACAGGAAAATAGATACCTGTTCCAGGAAATGTTCCGGATCTTCCAGATGAGGAAGATGTCTGGTTTCCGAGATCACAGCGGTTTCAATGGAAGAATTTAGCTTCTGGTATTCCTCTGCGATAAGAGAAGCTGAAGCTTCTTTTTCTCCGGAAATAATATAGATGCATGCATCGGAAGATTCTACGGCATTATTAATGCTGATATTCAGGTATTTGCCAATGTAGCTGGAATACAGATATTTGGCGTTGGAACCGCCCTTGTGAGCGGATTCATAATAGGTGTCTACCAGTGTATCTGTTACATGGAAGGGATTGTAGAAAAGCTTTTCCATAAACAGACTGCTGATGGATTCGCGGGAAGCTACCATATGATAGATCAGAGTTCCGAAAATCGGAAGCTCGATAAAATACTTAAAGAGCTTGTTGTCTTTGCAAGGCGCCTGCTTCAGGGAACTGAAGCTTGGTGGATTGACCAGCATGATCTTGCGGAAATGGTCGGAATTGTTGCGGTAAGCCATGATCGCAAAAGAACCTGAGAAACCACTGGCAATAACATCGGTTTCCTCACAAATTACATTCTTGGCAAAATCACAGAGTAACTGAGCAAATACAAAATTGGTATAAGTAATATCCGGTTTTTCGGAACGTCCACATCCAAGAAGATCAAGGGTGTAAACTGTATGTTCGGTTGCGAGCTGCTTCTCTACGGCATTCCATTCATAACCGGAAGCACCTGGCATGATATCGTGAATAAGAAGAACAGGGGTGCCATGTCCCTGTTTTGTATAAAAAATCTTTCCAAAACGCCAGTCATAGGTTTTACTGTGTGGCTGTTCCAACATGTCTTTAAGCTGAGATGTGGCATCTATGAAACGGTTAGCAATATGAATAACACCTGCGGCAGTTCCGACTAAAGCTGCAAGAGTAAGTAGTCTGTGTCCATTTTTCTTCATAAAAAGCCTCCTGGAATTCGTAAAAATAATCAAGACAGATGTAACGTAATTCAGGTATCTGATCTGATTTTTTCTGAATATTTCTTTGCTTTATTATACGACAGGAACGAAAAATTTACAATGCTTTTGTAGGAACCCTAACCTTGTTATTGTTTGCTGGCTACTGTTCGCTCCGTTCTCAGTAACACGCTCCGCGATGCACAGAATTTATGCTGATCGCGTAAATTGGTGCGGTATGGTCTCGGATTTTCTGTGATCGTTGTTAAAAAAAATTATGGAATATTACCAATGAACAGTAACGATCGTTAAGTTGATGTTTGTTTTTCTTAGTAACACGCTTTATAATGCAAAGAATTTAAGCTAATCGCATAAATTGGCGTGGTATGTCTCAGGCTTCCTACGACCGTTGTTTGCAAAAAAACACTTTGCGGGATATTACGATATTACCAGTGAACAGTGGCATCGCCAATACGCTTCATGATACATAGAAATCAGATTTTGAACCGAATTAAGTAAGTCCCCTGCTTCAATTGCGAAGAGCAATAAGCAGAGGGTGGGGACTTGCTTGTATCAAAAGGAGTGAAAGTTCCTTCTGATAAACTGCGAAGTAGTTATTTGGTTATGAGTAAGTTGCGAAGCGGATGCTTTTATCCGCTTGAATAACTGCGCATCGCATCCTATAGCAATCCTCTAAAATAATGCATCTTAATCCAGCCCATCAGAATGTGAAATCTTGCGTCAGATATCTTTGCCATGCGTCAGCACGCCCGCAGATACCTTCATTGTCATTCGCACTCTGCTGAACTGTCTTAAATGCATTATTTACGAGGATTGCTACAGTTACTTCAGTGATGAGTTAGACACGCAATTTTTATAAAAAATATATGGAACAAATGTTTACTTAAATGATTTTATACTTCAGTAAAATACCAAGTGTTTCACGTGAAACATTGGACTTGTTATCCGCTAGACCTGGAGTCATACAGGATTGCCGAGGATAATGTTGATAAGAGTTTTGTTCAGCATTAGTGTACGGTTCCATGGATTGAGAATGACTCCCTCAATAGACGGTTCCTGCAATGCAGAAGCAAAAATCTTATCAATATCTGCAGTAAATGTGGACATGATCTTGTCACTGCCTTTTAATTCTTCGTCGAAGCTGGTGAATGCAGCCCACCATTGCTTTCCATCATTGGTTTTAATCGCGTGGAGAGAAATTTTACCATCACCTTTTGGAGGTTCTACGGCAATGATCAGTTGCGCCTGCTCCTTCATTCTGCGGCGGATTACTGTGAGAGCATAAGCAAGCATTTCTTCGCTTGTTTCTTTTTGGAGTGCTGCAATGGTAGTTTCAATCTTTTTATTGCCATTTAAAGTCTTGTCTAATTGTTCTTTATAGAAATCGTTGCAATTATTTGTGGTGTTCATGTATAAAATATTCCTTTCGATCAGATGATAAATTACAAGTGGTCAGTACACTAGCCGCAAACTGCGGGGAGTTTGCGAATACTTTCTTTATGGATTATAGCATTTCAAGGGAAAATGAAGCAAGAGAAGAAGCGTTTTTAAATGAATCAAGTAAGTCTTCTATTACTATAGCAATCTTCTAAAATAATGCATCTTAATCCAGCCCATCAGAGGATGAAATCCTGCGTCAGATATCTTTGCTGTGCGTCAGTACGCCTGCAGATATCTTCCTTGTCTTTCGCATTCTGCTGAACTGTCTTAAATGCATTATTTACGAGGATTGCTATAGTACAGCGAATATTAAGTAACCGCCAACCGCCATATTGAATTGTCTGATTTTCCATCTGCTGCGTTGTCGTCGGTCACCGTAGTCACCGCTATGCCTCATTCCTCTGCCTTGTAGATGAAGAAATCATCCTGCGTCAATATAGCAGAAACTTAATTTTCGCTGTACTATTCACTGGCAACATTTCGCGAGGTGTTTTTTGTGAGTGAAGGTCACAGAAAACCCGAGACATACTGCGCGAATTTAGGCGATCAGAATAAATTCTGCGCAGCGCGAAGCGTGTTGCTGAGAACGGAGTAAATAGTAACGGTCTCCTGATTCAATTGTGAAAAGCAATAAGCAGCGGGTGAGGACTTGCTTGTATCAGGAGAAGTATTGTCCCCTACTGATAAATTGCAAAGTAGTTATTTGGTGTAGAACTGTGTAGCGAATGCTTTTATCTGATTGATCCAAAGTTGGGTAGATATGTTTGTGTGCTTGAAGGTAAGCTGTCAGATATGATTATCAGTATTTCCTGTGAGTTCCGGTCAGATGCTTTTATGCACTGGATGGGAAATTGACAAGTTAAGCGAATATAGTAAAAAGATATATTTATATGAAAAAAACGGAGAGTAAGGCAGAAAATAAGGTGGATTTTATAGGGGGATATAAGAGTAAGGATAAAATAAAGAGAAGGAAGAGTCTGTTTCGGCGAAGAACGCACCATGATAATAAAACGACTACAAAAATGATTAAAATACAAATGATAAGTACAATAAAAGGTACTTTATGAAAGAAAATACCGGAGAATAAATAGAAGTAATAGGATGTTTGCGAAATAAAAAACGATAAAGTACAAATTATAGTACTTTGATTAAAAGAGTACAATAAAATGTACTTTATACAAAAATGCATAAAAAACCTGCAAAATATAGAAATGTGCACCTGCACACATGTGCTAAAAAGAAAAATATCATAGTATGATAAAAACAAAATATAGATCTGCCTCTGCTTTAAACATGTAAAATGATGATTGATCGAATAAAGGAAGTCGTCTGCTTCGATTATGAAAAACAATAAGCTTTGGGTGGGAAATTACCTGTACTATTTCTGACAAACTGTAAAAAACTCTTCGGTGTAAAACTATGCACCGAATGCAGATGTTTTTATCCGCATGACTGAGATAAAGGGAAGACAAGGCAGCACTTTTTCGGCGTGACTTAGCAGAAAAAGCTTATTAGGTGAAATTATTTTATGCCAGTTTCGTACCAGAATCTTGTTCAGATACATTTGATATTGGATATTACAAAATGAAACTATGCTTGAAAAAACCTTCATTTAACATGTACATAACGAATATATAACAGGATTGGAAGAAAAATGAAAGAAATACGTAAATCTTTTGTAAATATAATAAAATAAACAAAAATCGAAAATTTAAGTTTCATAATATTATATTTCTGGTTGAAAGATACATGCATTTCACACTATGAAAAACACTCTAAAAATATATGTTTCCATTTACTATATATAGATGCTTTGGGGGAATATAAAGATAATTGACACATTATTTTGTGGATGGATTTTCTTGTACTTTTTACATACTTTTGTGATACAGATAATACCAGAGATCATATATCAGAGTTTTTTTTGATATTTCTCGTTGGTTTTATAACGTATTCGTAATTGTTCAGTATTTTTGAAGTTACAAGTCAAATCACATATTTGAGTGATTTTGTTGATGGCATTTTTATTTTTAACCAGATCAAGTAAGGCCTCTGCTTCAATTAAGAATATCTATTTGATAATCTGTTTTTTTATGTTTCACGTGAAACATTAAGAGGTATCTTAAAAATAGAGAGATATAATCCCATCTTTTACAATTGCAGAAATAAAAACAGCTGTAAGTCTGGTATCTATGTCTTTATGGTAACTTTAATATAGTTTTTAACCGGATCAAGTAAGCTCCCTGCTTCAATTGCAAAAAGCAATAAGCAGTGGGTATGACTTGCTATAGGCGTTTTATGGTAGCGTTGATATAGTTTTTAACCGAATCAGGAGATGCCCTGCTTCAATTGCAAAAAGCAATAAGCAGTGGGCGTGACTTGCTATAGGCGTTTTATGGTAGCGTTGATATAGTTTTTTAACTGAATCAGGAGATCTCTTGCCTCAATTGCAAAAAGCAATAAGCAGTGGGTATGACTTGCTATAGGCGTTTTACGGTAGCGTTGATATAGTTTTTTAACTGAATCAGGAGGTCCCCTGCCTCAATTACAAAACGCAATAAGCAGTGGGTGTGACTTGCTATAGGTGTTTTACGGTAGCGATGATATAGTTTTTTATTGAATCAGGAGATCCTCTGCCTTAATTGCAAAACGCAATAAGTAGCGGTTGGGTACTTGCTTAAGGAAGAGAACAAGTAAGTTCTGGTAAATTACAGAGAAGTTATTCAGTGTAGAGCTGCGAAGCAACTGCGGATTGCGAATGTTTGTTTGACTCGAATCAGGAAATTATCTGATTTTCTGATTCCATTGAAGGAATCGATAAGCAGTGATCGAGGAATTGCTTTTTATCAGGGTAGGGAAGTTTGTAGTATTCCTGATAAATCGCGAAGCAGTTATTCATTGTAGAATTGCGAAGGTATCTGAGAATGTTTTTATTCGCTTGACATTCTATAGCAATTCCATAAATTAATGCAAACAATCCAGTTCATCACAGTGTGAAATCCTGCGTCAAATATCTTTGCTGTGCCTGGTACAGCGAATATTAAGTAACCGCCATATTGACTCTGATTTTTCATCTGCTGCGTTGTCGTTAATCGTCGTAGCTACCGCTACGCCTCATTCTTCCGTCTTGCAGATGAAGAAATCATCCTGCGTCAATATAGCAGAAGCTTAATTTTCGCTGTACTATAGCAATCCTCTAAAATAATACATCTTAATCCAGCCCATCAGAGTGTGAAATCCTGCGTCAGATATCTTTGCCGTGCGTTAGCACGCCTGCAGATATCTTCCTTGTTTTTTGCACTCTGCTGAACTGTCTTAAATGTATTATTTATGAGGATCGCTATAGTAATGTTTTTTTTTGCAGATAAAAATTGAAAATGCTGTAAAATCTGTAAAAGCAAGGGATTTCGATGCCTATGTAGCAGTAGGAAGGTTCCATAAAAGATAATAGATCTATACCAAAAAAATAGAATTATTTTTGAGATTACGATAAATCAGAACAATTTCATCAAAATATTTATATAAGAGGGAACTTCATTTCTTAGCACGTTTTTATAGCATAAAATATATAGTTTGATTGAAAAAAATAAAACCGGAAATTTATGCAGAGTTGATGGATTTTGCAATTGATGTACGGTTACTGTCAAACTCCTGTTTAGGTCAGAATGAGTTTGGGTATACTATACAATAAATAAAATAATTCAAAACCTATTTTCTATTGTTTCACGTGAAACATTATGTGGCAGTTTAAAAATAAAAGTGTTATAATGATATCCAATGAGTAAAAATCCCTTAAAAAAATAAAAAGGAGGGGTATAATGGGACGAATCATTGCAGTTGCCAATCAGAAAGGCGGGGTTGGAAAATCAACGACAGCCATCAATCTATCGGCCTGCCTTGCTGAAAAAGGGAAAAAGGTTCTTGCCATCGACATTGATCCGCAGGGAAATACAACCAGTGGACTTGGCACAGACAAGAATGCAGTAGAAAATACCCTTTATGAGCTGCTGCTTGGAGAAGCAGAGATCAAGGATACTATTATAAAGAATGTTGTAGATAATGTTGACCTGATACCGTCGAATATGAATCTTTCCGGTGCAGAAATTGAACTGGTTGGTCTTGAGGATAAAGAATTTATCCTGAAAAAGATCACGGATAAACTTCGCCGGAAATATGATTACATAATCATGGATTGTCCGCCGTCACTGAGTATGCTTACAATTAATGCTTTGACAGCCGCAACCTCCGTTCTGGTGCCGATTCAGTGTGAGTATTATGCATTGGAAGGTTTGTCACAGTTGATACATACCATCGAACTGGTAAGGGACCGATTGAATAAGAGATTGAAGATCGAAGGCGTGGTCTTTACCATGTATGATGCCAGAACAAATCTGTCACTTCAGGTTGTAGAAAATGTAAAAGAAAACCTGGACCAGAATATATACAAAACGATCATACCGAGAAATGTACGACTTGCAGAGGCACCCAGCTATGGAAAACCGATCAATCTGTACGATTCACGATCTACAGGAGCGGAGAGTTATCGCCTCCTGGCAGAAGAAGTTATAGGCAGGGAGGGCGAGTGATGGCTGGAAGAAGAACAGGAGGCCTTGGAAAAGGTCTTGACGCACTGATCCCGAACAAAGCAGGCGGTCCATCAAAGAAACCTGCAAAAAAGACAAGATCTGCAGTTGTAAAAAAAGACAAACCAACTGAAAAAGATAATCTGGCCGCAGAACGACTTGTGAAAATTTCCAGCGTAGAACCAAATCTGAATCAGCCCAGAAGACATTTTGATGAGGATGCGCTGCTGGAACTCTCGGAATCCATTAAACAGTATGGTGTTCTTCAGCCGTTGTTGGTATCCGATAAGAAGGATTATTTTGAGATCATTGCAGGCGAACGCCGCTGGAGAGCTGCCAAGATGGCAGGGCTCAAGGAAGTGCCTGTTGTTGTAAAAGAGTTTACAGACCAGGAAATAGTAGAAATTTCCCTGATCGAGAACATTCAGCGGGAAGACCTGAATCCTATAGAGGAAGCGATGGCATACAAACGTCTGATGGAAGAGTTTCACCTGAAACAGGATGAAATCGCAGACAGAGTTGCCAAAAGCAGAACTGCAGTAACTAATTCCATGCGTCTTCTGAAGCTTTCTTCAAAAGTTCAGGAAATGGTAATTGCAGATATGATCTCAGCTGGTCATGCGAGAGCACTTCTGGGAATTTCTGATGAAGCTCTTCAGGAAACAACAGCCATGAAGGTTTTTGATGAAAAACTCAGTGTTCGTGAGACGGAAAAACTTGTAAAGAATCTGGTTTCTCCTGCGAAAAAAATAAAAACAGAGAGAAACACAGCAGAAGATGCCATTTATGAGAGCCTGGAAGAAAAAATGAAAGGTATCATGGGAACAAAGGTATCCATTCAGCGAAAGAAAAACAACAAAGGTAAAATTGAAATTGAATATTATTCCAGAGATGAACTGGAGAGGATCATTGATCTGTTCGAATCTATCAGATAGGAGGCAGAATGAGCGGGATTTTTGAAAGCATGGGAATTGATTCCGGGATTGTGATCATTGTTTTGCTGATCCTTACCATCATTCTTCTGATCAATGTGGTGAGTAGCAATATGCGTCTCAGCCGTTTGGAACGGAAGTACAAGATGTTTATGAGAGGCGGAGATGCACAGTCACTGGAAAAAGTTTTTGTAAGAAAATTTGCACAGATCGACCGGCTGTATGAAGCAAAGGAAGATCATGATCATGACATCAGCTTTATCAAAAAAAATATGAATGTAATGTTCAGCAAATATGGCGTTGAGAAGTATGATGCATTTGATGATGTAGGTGGAAAACTCAGCTTTGCACTGGCGCTTCTTGATAAAAACAATACAGGTCTGATTTTGAATGCGGTTCACAGCCGCGATAACTGTTTCCTTTATTTAAAGGAGATCGTAAAAGGTGAGTCCTATGTTGTACTTAGCCAGGAAGAAGTGGAAGCTTTGAGAAAAGCAGTAAACTTTGGCCTTGGTGAGATTGAGAAGGAATAAAAAACTGCAAAGATTAAGAATATTTTTAATACAGGAGGAATATCATGTTAGACATTAAGTTTGTGAGAGAGAATCCGGAGGTTGTAAAGCAGAATATCCGCAATAAGTTCCAGGATAGCAAACTGGAGCTGGTTGACAAGGTTCTCGAACTTGATAAAGAAAACAGAGAGATTAAGCAGGAGGTTGAGGCTCTCCGTGCTGAGAGAAACAAGATCTCCAAACAGATCGGTGCTCTTATGGGCCAGGGAAAAAGAGAAGAGGCAGAAGAGGTTAAAAAACAGGTTGCTGCATCCGGAACTCGTATTGAGGAACTTTCTCAGAGAGAGAAAGAGGTTGAGGAAGAGCTTCTGAAAGATATGATGGTGATTCCGAACATCATCGATCCTTCTGTTCCGATTGGTAAAGACGATAGCCAGAACGTAGAGATTGAAAAATTTGGTGAGCCGGTTGTTCCGGATTTTGAAGTTCCGTATCATACAGATATCATGGAGAACTTTGACGGAATCGACCTTGACAGCGCAAGACGTGTTGCCGGTAATGGATTTTATTATCTGATGGGAGATATCGCACGCCTTCATTCCGCGGTAATTTCTTATGCAAGAGATTTCATGATCAACCGGGGATTTACTTACTGCGTACCACCTTTCATGATCAGAAGCAATGTTGTTACAGGTGTTATGAGCTTTGCTGAGATGGATGCTATGATGTACAAGATCGAAGGTGAGGATCTTTACCTGATCGGAACAAGTGAGCATTCCATGATCGGTAAATTCATTGATCAGATCATCCCGGAGGAAGAGCTTCCGAAGACACTTACAAGCTATTCTCCGTGCTTCCGTAAAGAGAAAGGTGCTCATGGACTTGAGGAGAGAGGTGTTTACCGTATCCATCAGTTCGAGAAACAGGAGATGATCGTTGTCTGCAAGCCAGAGGAGAGTAAGATGTGGTTCGACAAGCTGTGGCAGAATACAGTAGATCTGTTCCGTTCTCTTGATATTCCGGTTCGTACACTTGAGTGTTGCTCCGGTGACCTTGCTGATCTTAAGGTAAAATCCCTCGATGTTGAGGCATGGTCTCCACGTCAGAAGAAGTACTTTGAGGTAGGAAGCTGCTCCAACCTTGGAGATGCACAGGCACGTCGTCTGAAAATCCGTGTAAACGGCAAAGATGGTAAGAAATATCTTGCTCATACATTAAACAACACAGTAGTAGCACCTCCGAGAATGCTCATTGCTTTCCTGGAGAATAACCTGAATGCAGATGGATCTGTAAATATTCCAAAAGCTCTGCAGCCATATATGGGCGGTATGACAAAGATTGAGAAAAAGACACGCGCGTAAGAGAAACGCAGGCTTTTTCAGGGAGGTGTTCTTGTGCACAGTTATTTAAAGACCGTTGGTTTTTCACAGATTACCAGAAGAAGTGAAATAAAAGAGATCATCCGTGATGTGATCGCAAGCTACGATGAAAAGGTTTGCGTGGAAAATCATCCGGAAGGCGTATTTGTACAGTTTTCCAAGAATTATGGCTGTGACTGTGGAATCAGCGTTTGTGGTCAGTACGATGAGAACGGTGAGTTTCACGTGGAATATTATTTCCCATTTTTCAGGGGAACAGGAATCACATCCAGGGAAAAAGTGACTGTTGAACGTCATACAGATAAGGAATCCTATGCAGGAGCATGTGATGATCTGCGTATAGGAGTGACTATGATCTTTTATCTGCAGAATCTGGCAGAATATATGCAGGAGAAATACAAAGGCCTGAAAGATCCGGGGGACCGTCCTGTGACGGTTTCCGGTCTGGCTTCTGAGGGAAAGATCCTGTTTCCGCTACAGAAGGATAAGGAAGCCGTAAAGGTGGAGAGAGAGCTTTCCAAAAACAGGACTAATCTGATCGCAGCAGCGCGTAATGGTGATGAGGAAGCTATGGAGAGTCTTACAATGGAGGATATGGATACTTACTCCATGATTTCTCAGAGAATTGTTACAGATGATGTTCTCACGATCGTGGACTCTTATTTCATGCCTTATGGAATCGAATGTGATCAGTATAATGTTCTTGGTGAGATTCTGGACATCATGAAATTTAAGAATATCCTGACAGGTGAAGAAATCTGCCAGATGACTATTGAGAGCAATGATATACAGTTTGATATCTGCATCAACAGCAAGGATCTTCTCGGTGAACCGGCAGTTGGACGCCGCTTCAAAGGAACAATCTGGCTGCAGGGTCAGCTGCACTATTAAGTTTTCGAATTTTGAATTAATTCTTGTAATTTCAAAATAAATATAGTAAAATAATGGTTGTGAAACTTTTGGAAGTGTTCAAAATGTTTCATAACCATATATGTCCATATAGCTCAGCTGGATAGAGCACTCGCCTCCTAAGCGAGGGGTCGGAGGTTCAAAT
>OKSH01001067.1_pt1 | contig 26453 bp, 35 predicted proteins | sample 1601231 | NCBI WGS metagenome assembly OKSH01 (sample SAMEA3541596, study PRJEB24748) | human gut metagenome | biome: human gut; feature: human-associated habitat; material: faeces | place: China | collected 2012
TAGGGTTTTTGTAGGGATAGTGTAGGGTTTTTGAGTGTTTTAACGTGATATTATGATAGTGTCGAAAGATTAGGAAACAGGATCGACAAAATAAAATGTAAGGGAGGAAATCTCCCTCATCGTTTAATTAAGCTTCGATAGACAGCAGCGGAAATATTAAGAATAAGGATGTGAACTCAACTCCTTCTGAATTCTTCGTATGCTGCTGTCTATTAAATTATGTATCGAACGGAGGAGGCTAGTGGAAACAAGAGATGATGAAACAGCTATTGTGAATAAAGCTGAAAGTGAAAATTCTAGTTTTTTTGTAAAAGCAAATTGGAGCATTGATTTACCAGAAGGGAATATCAACACTCCAGTAGCAGAACCTATAAAGTATAGTCCTTCCACGGCAAAGCCTGATAAGAAACATTAGAAACGAAATATTTTAAGGAGTGTGAGAACTCCTCCTAAATTCTTCATCCGTTGCTGTCTATTAATTTATGTATTGGAGGAAAAACGAATGGATAAAGAAAGTGCACGCGAACATTATCTGAGCAAATTCAAACGTAACAATAAACCAGAAGAAGTTTTTGGATCAAGCGTTAAAGAGGTTGGAGAAAAACTAACTAAATTATTAAAAGAAGAAGACTTAACATATGACGAAGCATACGCAAGTCTTCAGTATTGTTACAATCTATTAAAGTATGAGTCTAATTTTCTGAAACTTCAATAGTAAATAATTCGTAATTGGATTCTGGCAACAAACAAAAATTGAATTTTTTTCCATCAATATATTCCGTATTGTAAGCCAATGTAGAAAATTCTCTATAGTCTTCTATCTGCAGATTGTCTATAAAAGCTTTAACTTTTTCTAATAATAGTTGGGGATGATCCAAAAGTTTTACTGATTGTCTAGGATATGAAAAACTATCATTCCATGTCTTAGCAGCTTTTGCCCAAAGGAATCCTTTTTCTGCACCACTTGCTATGGATATCTTTGGGTTTGAAAAGTCAAAATCTTCATCCAAACTTTCTTGAATCACAGACCAACCTGTTTCAGAGAGTTTTAAAAAGTCTGCACTGAAAATTTTGCAACCATTCTTAACATACAGTTTAACAGTATAATTATCAGGGTCTAAACAATTTAAAATAAAATACGCAGCTTGAACCTCGCTTAAGTTCATATTTTTCACCACCGTTAATATTATTTCAGCGGACCACTCGCTGATAAATAAAATTATACGCTTAGTATTTATTTTCACAATATCTGTGGTAAGATTTTACTGAGGTGATATTAATGGATATGGAAGAACAAGTAAAGTTATGGGGATTACCGAAAGCACTTAAAAATAAAGATATTAAATACAAGTTTGAATCTAAATTGACTACTGATGATGGAGTTAAATTTTCTTTACTTGATGGGAAAGAAGAAGTATTTATCATGAGTTTTTACTCAGGGAAAAATTATCTGAAATTACGCCGTAATAGTAGTCCTTATCTAGTGTTGAAATTTATTTGTGTTCCAAATACTAATTGTAGACATAGAGGTATATCAACATTCTTTTTAAAGAAATTTTTACAGTTTGCTAAGGATAAAGAATATAGAGAAATACATTTAGCAGTGTCTCCAGAGCAAACAGAAAAAGAAGGATACAGCTTAGAAAATGGCATGAATAAAGAAGAATTGCAGAAGTATTACAAAAATTTTTTAGGAAGTGATCCTGATATAAAGCTAATATTTAAATGAATTTAATAGTTAAAAGACCACTCAAAGAGTGATCTTTTTATTTTAGGAGGAATTATGAAGTTACTATCCATTATCACCTTACCAGCAATTCTAATTGGATTTGCCCATGCCTCTGTGCATGTTTCGCCACACGTTTCATCTCATGTTTCTACTCACAGTGCGCCACATGTTAGTTCTCACTCATCATCGCATACTTCTGGTAAAAGCAGCAGTACGTCGAAAGGTAGTGGAGCTAAGTCGACTAGTCCAAAAACAAGTAAACCTAGCAGCAAAAGTTCTAGTGTAAAGAGCAGTTCAAGTAGCTCACATTTATTTTGGCATCCTTGGTGGAGCACAAGAAACAGCAAAGAGAATAATGATGTGAGTCATATAAAGAAAGAAATCAAAGAATTAAACAAATCAGATCAGAAAAAAATTAAAAAATACGTTGATGAATTAGTTAAGTAAAGATCATTCATGTTTTATGGATGGTCTTTTTATTTTGCAAAAAGGAGGTAACAACAATGTATAGACCACAATACTTAGAACAGAAGCATGAAGTAATTACTGTTCATGAAGGTAGCGGCAGGGGAGTCTGGGAATTTAGAAGACCATCAAAGGTTGATACATACAAACGAAAGGGCAGTAATGAAGTTGTTCCCTTTCGCAAAAGGAGAAAGGTCAAATGAGGAACTACTGGTATGTATCACTAACAAACCGATATCCGCAACCGAACACTGATGATCCAGTGAGGGTTGTCCAATCAGTCCAAATAAAAAAGAAGTACTCTATTGTTGAAATGGGGAGAGAAGCAACACCAAAAGAGATTGATAAATGCAAGCTGATATATTGCGGTCATGGCTATTGGAAAGACGAGTATATCCAATACAACATAGAGAGGTGGATAAGGTGACATACTTTGAATGCTTGCAGCAGTGTTTCAACTATGCAATAGATAAGTTACCAGACACATACACCGTAGATGATGTTGCTATACATGTATTGAAGACTGAGAGCCATAGCAGTCCTGACGGCAGCAGTAAGGAGCAGGCGCTCGCGTGGTTCAAGTTCTTTAAGTGGATTAAGGAGGAAGAGTAATGAAGTTATTGGATTTGTTTCTAAAAAATAAAACTCAAGAGGTAAAGGATTATGAAACTCTATTAGCTTTGAGTGGGAATCCGGACATTCCTTTAGAACTAATTAATTCTCTTCGAATACAACAAGGGTTATCAGTGTTAGTTGACAGAGATCGGTTTCCTAAAGGGACAAGAATATTGAGTAAGCATGAGACGAATAAACTATTTTCAAAGGAACCTTACCTTCTAGAGATCAAACTAAAAGATACTGACTCGGTCCCTGAAGTCTTGTACCGCGGTGAGCGTGTAGACGAATTGCCTAACGGGTTAGTCGATGTGTACATGCACTGGCATACATGCGAAGCGGATAAACCAACTAAATTAATGGCTATTCTTGAGTATGTCGAAGGTACTGATATAGACCCTAAGAGGGTAGAAGTATACATCGATGAAGAAGGAGAGCGCGGAAGCTTTAACTTATTGAAAGATGAAATAGATGATTGAAGTATCGACGAGGCAGGATCGTGCGAACTTCTACGGATCATCAACGTGGCGTAAGCTAAGGCAAAAGGTATTAGAGCGAGATCACTATGAATGTCAGTGGTGCAAGTACGAAGGCAAGGTAGTTAGTATTAACGATACTATCTTAGAGGTCGATCACATTAAAGAGTTAGAACATTATCCTGAACTCGCAACTGATATGGATAATCTTCGAACGCTTTGCAAAGACTGTCATAACAAGCGGCACGGTCGGATGAATTATCGAGGGGAAGAACGAAAGAAAAAATTCGATGATGAGTGGTGGTAATGAAAGCCCCCCCGGTCAAATGTTTTCATGAATGCTTTCAGAAAGCGCAACCGGTGGATGGGTCAACTCCACAGATCTATTGATGATACGCGTATAACCCCCTCCCCAGAAGAAAGGAAGTGATTGGATGGCGGATTTAAAAATCAGAAATGAAAAGGTAGCAGCTGAGGAAAAACGATTGAATGACTTATTTTACGATCTTACAGATGACAAGAAAAAAGTCGTTTCTGGATTAGTAACTCAAGCAGCTAGATTAAAAATTTTGTTAGATGAAATGTGGATTGATATTTCTGAAAAAGGAGATTATGAATTATTCTCACAGTCAGAAAATCAGATTCCTTACGAAAGGGAGCGGCCAGTTGCTAAACAATATAATGCACGAGATCAATCGTATCAGCGGATTGTCAAGCAGTTAACTGACTATTTGCCAGAAGAAAAACGAGAAGCTGCTACCACTGCAGCGTTAGATGGTAGTGATCTTCTATGACGTTGCTACAACCTTACTTTTTTGATGAGTATGTGGATTTGTATGAACGGGGAAAAATTCCGTTTAACAAAGAGCGTATCCAGCTTGTCGAGTATCTCAAAAAGGAAGTCCTTCCGAGAGATGATTTGTATTTTGACGATGAGATGATTCACAAATTTATTCGTTATGCCGAGAAAAATTTTTTTCCGTTAGCTAAATATCAGAAATTTATTACACCTTTCATTTTTCTTTACAAAAAAGAAGATGACGAGGTGTTTTTTAATGAAATTTTGAACTCGATAGCACGTGGTGGTGGTAAAAATGGTTTCATGTCAGCTAGAGACTCGTTTTTTATTTCCCCACTTTACGGAGTTCGAAACTACGATGTGACGATTACAGCCAATTCCGAAAAACAAGGGAAAGTGAGTTTTAAAGAAGTTTATGAAACCGTTCAAGCAAAACGTTTAGAACAGCAATTTTACCTGACAAAAATGGCAATCACGAACCGAGTTACGAATTCTATCTTTAGTTATCGGACGAATAATCCTAAAACCATGGATAGTGCCCGTGATGGATGTCTTGAATTTGATGAAATCCATATGTTTGAAAACTCGGATATTGTTGATATCCAGCGAAGTGGATTAGGGAAAATCAAACATCCACGCACATTTTACAACGGTACAAACGGGCATGTTCGAGAAGGTTTTTATGACCGAACATTAGAACGAGCACAAAAAATATTTACTGGTGAAAACAAGAATGATCGTTTATTCCCGTTTATATGCAAACTGGACACGATCGAAGAAATGGACAAGCCAGAATTGTGGTCGAAAGCGAATCCGATGTTTGAAGAAGATTCTCCTTACGCCAAACGCTTGTATCAAACTGTTATGGACGAATACCTAAAGTTAGAAGAAGAGCCGTCTGGTCGCCGTGAATTCGTTGTAAAACGGATGAATTTTACAGAAGGCGACATGGAAACGGATATCACTACACATGATAAATTAATGGCAACTGATCAACCGATTGGCGATTTGAAAGGAAAATCATGTGTTGCTGGTTTTGACTATGCCGAAATCCGAGATTTTGCTAGTGTGGGTCTGCTATTTAAACACGATGAAAAATTCATCTGGTTGCAACATAGTTTTGCTAGAAAAGAATTTCTAGATGCGTTCAAAATCAAAGCACCGATTAAAGAATGGGCAGACAAAGGAATTTTCACAATTGTGGATGCGCCGTCCATATCTCCGCAACTATTAATTGATTGGTTGAATGAAAAACGTGAGTTGTATCAAATAGAGATGGTTTGTGCAGATGGTTATCGAATGGATTTGCTACAGCCGTTGCTTGAAAAAGAAGGATATAACTATGAGTTCATTCGAAATATTCGAGGTGTGCAGTCTAAAGTGGCACCAATAATTGAAGATGGGTTTGCTAATGAGAAATTTATTTTTGGCGATGATCCTTCGATGAGGTGGTACACCAATAACAGTTATGCAAAAGTTGATAAATCTGGTAATAAAACGTTTTTGAAAAAAGAACCAGTCCGTCGAAAAACAGACGGCTTCCATGCCTTCTTGGCTGCTTCATATAAACGAGAAGAGATCCAAGATGTTGATTTGGAGGGCTTCTTTGACATGATGGAAGATTGGGATTTTTAAAGCAGCGAAGGGAGGTGAGTAAATATTGGGAGTATTTCAATCGTTTTTTGATATTTTCAAAAAAAATTCAGAGATTGAATTAAGCTACGACTTTGACACGTTGATTGACGAATACAACACGCTGTATTTGAAGCATTTAGCAATCGATACCTGTGCAGAATTTATAGCACGAATATTCAGCCGGTCAGAGTTTCGAATTCGGAAAAACGGACAGCCGATCACGAACGAGTGGACGTATTTATTAAATGTACGCCCGAATCTGGATCAATCAGCTTCTTCGTTTTGGCAACAAGTCGTTTACAAGCTAATCACTGAAAACGAAGTATTGATCGTACTTTCTGACGATGATCAATTGTTGATTGCTGAAAGCTACGTTCGAAAAGAATATGCGTTGTATGACGATGTTTTTGAAAGTGTGTGGATGAAAGGCTACGAGTTCAAACGAAAGTTTCCGATGAGTGAAGTCATTTTTTTACAATACAACAACAACGACTTGAATAGATATGTTCGTGGATTGTACGAAGATTACGCTTCTCTCTACAACCGAATGGTTGAAGTAGCTATGCGAAATCATCAGATTAGAGCGACGGTCGGAGGTAAAGAAGGCCGAGGTTTTGATGACAAATTACAAAAGAAAGCTCAATCTTATATTGATAAACTGTACGAAAAATTTCGAAAAGACTCAGTTGCTATTATTCCGATGCAACAAGGGCTGGAGTATAACGAACTCACGAATACAGTTGGCGAAACTAATCAATCTATTGATGAGCTCAAGAAACTGAAACGCCAGTTTGTGGATGAGGTTGCCGACATTTTAGGTATTCCTTCAACAATTTTGCATGGAGAGTTAGCTGATTTAGAAAGCGCTCAGACAGTATTGAATAAATATTGTGTGAAATCTTTGAACAAAAAGATTGAAGACGAATTGAACGCAAAGACAATCAGTAAGGCGGAATACGTTGCTGGAATGGAAGTTAAAGTCGTTGGTGTGGATAAAAAAGATATCTTTGATTTGGCAGACGCAGTAGATAAGTTAATTTCAAGCGGTGGATTCAATCGGAATGAAATTCGTGAAGAAGTCGATTACGAAAGTATCGAAGGCGGCGATGAGTTTTACATTACCAAAAACTACGAGAAAGCGAAAGGAGGGGAGGAAGTAAATGACGAAACTGGAAATTAAAGGAACGATTATTTCTAATAATCAAAAATGGATTTACGATTTGTTTGAAATGGACAGCACATCACCGAAAGATATTTTATTGCCTGAAAACAACGAACCGCTAGAGGTCGTGATTAATTCGGGAGGTGGTGACGTATATGCAGGTAGTGAGATTTACACAGCTTTGCGCGCTTATCAAGGTGACGTGACTGTGAAAATCGTAGGTATTGCTGCAAGCGCCGCAAGCGTGATTGCAATGGCTGGAAACACAATTGAAATCAGCCCGACTGCTCAAATTATGATTCATAATGTTTCAAGCGCTGCTGCTGGCGATCATCGAACGTTAGCTCACGAAGCAGAAGTATTGAAAAATTATAACTCATCAATCGCGAATGCTTATATTGCAAAAACGGGCATTGAAGAAGCTGAATTGCTGGAATTGATGAATCATGAAACGTGGCTTACCGCTGAACAAGCAGTAGAAAACGGTTTTGCTGATAAAGTCATGTTTGAAAACAATGAAGCGCCGTTGCTGGTTGCGAGTGTGTCACCGGTTATTCCGGCAGACGCGATTTCAAAATTGGCAGAAAAGTTAAAACCGCAGTTTGATTTAGATGAATTGGCAAACAAAGTAGCGGAAAAACTAAATACTGAAAAACAAGAATCGATTGAACCAGAAAATGCTGGTTTGAAACGGTTCTTTTTTTAATAAAAAAATAAGGAGGTCATACTGAATGACTATGAAACTATCAAACGAATTCAAAACAATTCGTGACAACTTTTTAGCTGCTGTTAATAATAATGAGCCAGCTGAAAAACAAAATGAACTTTACGGTGCAATGCTCGATGAATTGCTGAACGAAGCAAAAAAACAAGCGCGTGCTGAGGCAGAAGGATTAATTGCTGAAAATCCGGCAGATGCGAAACTATCTGCTCGTGAGCGTAAATTTTTTAATGCTATCAGCACGGACGTCGGTTATAAAGAAGAAAAATTGTTGCCGCAAGAAACCATTGATCGAATCTTTGAGAACTTAACTACTGCCCATCCACTATTAGCTGAAATCGGTTTAGTAAACGCAGGGCTACGATTGAAATTCTTGAAGTCTGAAACAAGTGGTGTTGCTGTATGGGGAAAAATCTTCGGCGAGATCAAAGGTCAGTTAGATGCAGCGTTCAGTGAAGAAGAAGAAATTCAAAGCAAATTGACGGCGTTTGTAGTTGTTCCTAAGGATTTGAAAGACTTCGGACCAGCTTGGATTGAATCATTTGTGGCTACTCAAATTGATGAAGCTTTTGCAGTGGCTTTAGAGGCTGCTTTTTTATCAGGAGATGGAAATGACAAGCCGATTGGTTTAAATCGTCAAGTTCAAGAAGGTGTAGCCATTACTGGTGGTGTTTATCCAGAAAAAACTTCAATGGGCGATTTAACATTTGCTGATTCAGCAACGACTGTTAAAGAACTAACGAATGTTTACAAACATCATTCAACTGACGAAAAAGGTCACGCAGTTGCTGTAGATGGAAAAGTTGTTATGGTAGTTAATCCTAGTGATGCTTGGGATGTCAAACGTCAATATACTTCATTAAATGCGCAAGGAGTATATGTAACTGCTTTGCCTTACAATTTAAAAATTGTTGAATCATTAGCGCAAGTAACTGAAAAAGTTTTAACGTTCGTAAACGGCCGCTACGATGCATATATTGGTGGGGGCATTACTTTACGTAAATACGATCAAACATTGGCAATCGAAGATTTAGATCTATACACTGCTAAGCAATTCGCATACGGAAAAGCTAAAGATGATAAGGCGGCGGCTGTTTGGGGATTAAAAGTATCAGAGGGAAAATAGAGTCCCCCGCAGTTATTAATGTTGAGCCGACAAGTGACGGAGCAACAATTGCACTGCGATAGAAAGGGGCGTTTCTATTGGATGAGAAATTGCTAAAAGATTTCAAATCGCGGATGAGAATCTTTCATACTGCTGACGATGACAACTTAGAAAATATTTTGGAAAGTTCAACTGCGGCAATAAAGCGTTGGTGCGGAAGTGAAGATATTACTAAGCCAGAAATTCGAGAATTAATCATTGAGCGTAGCAGATACGTTTACAATGATTCTCTCGAATTTTTTAATGAAAATTTTTTGTCCGAATTAATGGCCGTCTCTCTCTCGAATTATGTGGAGGAGGACGTTAGCGATGAAGAAACCAACGTTTGAGTATCAGAAGCCTAAAGTTAATAATGGTGCGATGAGAACGCCAGTTGAATTTTTTAGCTATAAGCCAAAACCAGGGCCGATGCCTGGTGAAGAAGAAAAACAAATTATTTTTAACTGCTTTGCTGAAATATATAATCCGTCGATGAAAGATTTAGAAATTTTAAACTCTAAAACGACTAAGCAGGCGGTTACAGTTACTATCCGAGATCCGCAAGAAGACTATTTAGTCTCTAATAAACATTATGTGGAGATTCTAGACAGGCGCTATAGCGGAATCAGGTGGAATATTGCTGATGTTCGAAATGATTTTACGGATAATCGTTTCGTTACGATTCTTTTGGCGGTGTATGCCGATGAATAGCGTAGAAGTTAAAGGCGTAAACGAAACGTTAAAAGCAATGGAAAAAAGACTTGGTGATAAAAAAGTCCGATCGATTGCTCGCAAAGCAATCAATACCGGCGCTGAGAAAGTCGAGAAACGTCTGCAGTCTGACATGGTCGTTTTTAAAGATCAAGGATATACGATTGATGAAGTTGTTCGTAAAAATGCGACGTATAAAAATTACAATACTGAAGCAGAAATCGGTTGGAATGGTCCACATCAACGTTATCGATTAATCCATTTAAACGAATGGGGCTATACAAGAAACGGTCGCCAAATAAAACCACGCGGGTTTGGCGTTATCACAAAATCGTTAAAGAATTCTGAACCCGTGTACTTCGAGACAGTGGCATCGGAGGTAAAGAGAAACCTATGAAAGATATGCTTGTTAATATCTATGAATTGCTGTGTAACAATGAATACATCAAAAACATGACGTTCAATGATGAAACAGAAGAATATCGTATCAAGTATTATGAACAGCCAGAAACGGCGGATAAGACTGGGGCGTTCATCACAATTAGACCTGTGGACGTCCCAAACGAAGCTTATCACGGAAGCGATAAAGAACTTTCTATTGAACATCTAATACAAATTGATGTTGAGTCTAAGTACAGAGCAACATGCAAACAAATGCAATATGAAATTAAAAAAGAGATGAAGAAGCTTGGCTTTGGGCAAGTAAATGGTCAAGGTTTAGACGAATACTTCTCGGAGGCTAGACGTTATGTAGACGCTCGACGATATGACGGGAATACACGAATTTACGATACACAATATTAAAACAGAATAACAGGAATTAAGACACGAAAACTCGTGTCTTTTTTTGTTGTCAAAAAAAATTGAAAGAGAGTGATTATATTGACACTTGTAGGATTTAAAAAAATGACAATCGGAATTTTTGATAAGGACGGTAAAATTCCAAAAGCTAATCAATTTGTTATTGAAGGTAAACAGGACAAAGGTGCAACAGTATCCGCAGAAATTAGCGGTTTATCAAAAGAATCTACGAAAGTTTATGGATCAGATATTGCATACTACATTTCACAAAAAGGGACAGGCGATGTTTCAGCGACATTTGGATTGTTAGATTTACCAGAAGATTTGAACGATAAAATTTTAGGATATAAAACGAATGACAACAAAATTAGCTTCTTAGGTGAAGATACTGAACCACCATATTGTGCAATTTTAATGGAATCTGCTGATTTAAGTGGTGAAACAGCTATGTTAACTATTTTTAAAGGTAAATTCAGTCGAGAATCAATTAATTTAAATACAACTACTAACGAAGCATTCGAACCTGAAGCAGAAGAGTATGTATTCTCTGCTATTGCTAATGATACAGAAGGCGATGCGAAGGGGCAATCGGTTGCTAAATATGTCGGTAAGGAAGAAGCAGCTATCACAGCATTGCGTACTATGACTTTTCCAGCGGGGGAGTAGTTAGCCCTGTCGTTGGAAAAGTTACCCCAACGACGAATGGGGCAACAATCGCACTAAGTTAGGAGAATGATCATGCCAGAAATATTTAAAATTTATAAAAAAGATGGAACCAAAGTTGTGGAGGGAGCAAGTCCTCTGACAATCACTGGAATCGCAGCAAATATACAAGTTGTAAAGGGTGATTATCAAGCAGTTCGAGTAACTAATGATGTTGAATCGGCGAAAGTTGATATTCCAGCTTTTAAGACATTGCCCGAACAAGAACCGGAAACACCCGGCTTTGATCCTGAAGGAGACGTAAAGCCAACAAATGACAATACTGTTGAAGAAATTAAAGCATGGTTGACAGCACATGGTATTGATTACACCGGAAAGACGCTTAAATCAGATTTGCTTGCATTAGTACCAGCATAGTTTTTTTAGAGGACTGTAGTAGTCCTCTTTTTTATTTGAAAATATTAGGAGGAAATCATAGATGGCACAAGTTCGAATTGAATTAAAAAATAAAAAAGGCAAAAAAGAAGTCTTTGAGAAATTAGAAACAACCGGGAAAGACTATCGTTTAGCTTTGCAAACAATTAAAAAATTAAATGCAGAAAAAATCATGGTGTGGGATCAGTTAGATATTTATTTAGCTTTTGCAGTGGAAATTTTCAAAGCAGACAAATTGACCTCTGATCAAATTTTAGATGGGTTGCCTTCTGAAACAACTCGCGAAACATTAGACGGTCTATTAGGACAGGTAATGGGGATTGAAAGCGATCCAGATCCAGAAGCAAAAAAGTAACCCCAGAAGAAGCGGAAGAAATGTATATGGAACTGTGTAGAGAATTAACGAAACAGGGATGGTCTCTCTCTGATATTGAAAATAATTCTTTTGACACGTTAATTGAAATTGCTTGTGTAAGTCCGAAAAAAGAAAAATCAAAAGAAGTCGACCTAAAAGATTTCATCAAATCCATTTAGGAAAGGAGGAAAATTATGGCAAACGGAAAACCAATTGGAAATATGAAGGTTATTTTGGATTTGGATAGTTCCGCCTTTTCTAAAGGACTAGAAGGTGCTAAAAAAAGCGTCGCTTATAACACAAAGGCTATGAAGGCCCAGATGCAAGTGATGAATTATTCAGGCGATAAAGTGGGCGCTTTGCGAGCTAAATATGACGGACTTAGTAAGACACTTAGCTCTAACGAAAAGTATATGAGTAAGCTGAAGACTCAGTATGATAAAAGCTTTGATGCAAATGGTAAGGCAACGGCTTCCACTGCTAAATATGCAAATGAATTGAATCAAGCGATTGCTAAGTCTGCTAGTTATGAAGCTCAGATGAAAACTACTACAGGACAAATTGCCCGCATGAAGGTAGAAACAGAAGGTGTAACTGGGAAACTTAAAGCACAATCTGATCAGTGGATTAAGTCAGGAAAGAAAATTGAATCTTTCGGTAAAAAAATGTCTAGCATAGGAAGCACATTGACCATGTCTGTTACAGCGCCGATCGCTGCTGGGTTTGGATTGGCTACTAAGAAGGCTGTTGATTTTCAAACTCAAATTGGTGAAATTGGTCCATTGTTGACCAACGGTGGGAAAATGACAACCGAATATCGCAATCAATTAGATCAGATGTCTGATAGCTCGAAAAAATGGGCGAAGGAATATGGTGTTTCTACTACTGAAATAAATACTGGTTTAGCAGAAATTGTTCGTAAAGGTTATGACGCGAATCAAACGCTTGGTGTAATGCCTTCTATTTTAGATGCTACCAAAGCATCCGGGGATGACTTCAACGATGTAATGAATGTAACTACAGAAGTAATCAGTCAATTTAATTTGAAAGGTAAGGACTACAATAGCACAGTTAAAAATGCTACGCGAGTAACAGATGCATTGACTTACGTGGCTAATGCAACTTCTGCTGGATTTTCCGATCTAGGATTAGCGATGGGGTATGTTGGTCCGGTGGCAAACAGCTTGGGGATGGATGTTGAAGAAACAGCGTCAGCTATCGGATTACTTAGTGATGCAGGTATCGGTGGAGAAAAAGCCGGGACAGCACTACGAGGGGCTTTGACACGCTTATTGAAACCATCAGAACAAAATATTGCCGGCTTTGAACAGTTAGGAATTTCTGTGGATGAGTTTAAAAACGGTACACTCACCCTCCCAGACATGCTCAACAAGATCAAAACGAACACTGAAGGCTGGACAGATGCCCAGCGCACGTCTGCAATCGCATTGGCATTTGGTACAGAATCGCAATCAGCGATGAATGTTTTGGTCAATCAAGGCGGAGATGCTCTAAAAGGATTGACTAAAGAAACTTACGATGCGAATGGTGCAACGAAAGAAATTGCAAAATCGATGAACAATTTGCCGGCTAACAAATTAGCTCGATTTAAAGAATCTTTGAATGTGTTAGCTATTACAGCTGGTGAAAAGTTGCTCCCTATCTTTACCCCAATCATTGAAAAATCAACCAAACTAATCAATAAGTTTTCAGAACTTGATGATGCATCGCAGAAAAATATCATTAAGTGGGTTGGCATAGCAGCAGCAGCTGGTCCCACTTTGAAATTGCTTGGCGGTGGTATTGCTGTAGTTGGAAAAACTCAAACAGCTGTAGGAAAATTAACTGGTAGTTTGGTTGACTTAGTTGCGAAAGCTGCTCAAAAAAAGGCAATGGATAGTTTTTCTACAACAGTTACTACTATTGGAACCACAGCTGCTAAGACCGCAGGAGCAGGTGGGCTAGGTAGTTTAACTTCTGCTTTAGGTCAGTCAGCAAGCGCAGCAAGTAGTGCTGCAGGAGCAAGTGGCGTAGGTGCGATGACTACATCATTAGGCTTATTAGGCCCAGCATTACTTGGTGTCGTTGGCGTAGGTGGTGCGCTAGCTCTCGGATATGGTGCATGGAAAACTTTTGGAGAAGAAGCATGGAATTCCGCTCAACGTACAAAAGAGTGGGGCACGGATGTAGGTAAAGCAACAGATGAAGCTCTCGAAAAAGTTAAAGGTTATGGCGACGGTGCAATTGGCGAATTTGGACTTATAGAACAAGGACTATCTGACAATACAGGTGCTATGGCCGGTAATTTCGAAAAAATGGGTAAGTCAATTGAAACTGAAATGACTAATCGCATCAAAACGTTAAAGGAACTAGTTAAGGGTCTGCCTAAAGATATCCAAGATGCGGCAGATGATCTAACCGATGACGAAATAGACAAACAAGAAGAATATTTAAAGATAGTCCAAGAAAATAATGATAGAATTACGCAAATAAAAGAAAATGCTTCTAAAAACGGTCGTAAAATTTCTTATGAAGAATCTGTCATCGTCAAAGCATTGGCTGAAGAATCAGCAACTGCTTATGTAAATTCTTTAGGAAAGAGCAAAGACGAAACTAAAAAGATTTTAGATGCAATGACCGGAAATGTGGGCAACGCTACTCAAGATCAAGCGAAAAGCTGGCTAGAATCTTTGGGTAAACAAAGACAAAATTCTAAAATCGAATATTCTAAAATGCAAGAAGACATGAAAAAACATCTTGTTGATGCTGGATATGATCTGAATAGTTCCTACGCTAAGCAAATGTTCGACTTGCTTGAGAAGAGTAGCAAATCAGCTACTGAACTGACGGAAGATCAAATGTCGCTAATTCTAGGCAAGTATCCAGAACTAGCGCAAGAAGTATTCCTTGCTAACGGTCAACTTATTAGTTCTATGGGTGATGCAGGTCAATCAGCGGTTGAGCAAAATAAAAAAATGATAGAAACGTTCGGGGATATGTCTCGAACGGCGGCTAAAACTGCTGAAGAAAATGCTAAAAAAATAGATTTAATATCTACAGAAGCAACCGAAGTCGGTGAATTTTGGAATAATTTAGTATTGGAAGAAAAAACAGGAGAAGTGAAAACTAACGCCCAAGAAGCAATCAATGAGGCAGCTAAATCTGAAGCTGGTTGGAACAAACTAATTTGGGCAAGTAAAAAAGCTAACCTTTCTTCTAATGCCAAATTGATGATTGCAGAGGCGGCAATAGCAAATGGTAAATGGGACAAAATGACCTTTACTGATCAACAAGCTTTGATTGAGTCAAACGTCACTAAAACTATTACGCAAGCTGTTCAAGCAAAAGGCGATTGGGAAAATCTAACTTTCGATCAAAAAAAAGCTTTACTTTACTCAAATACACCTGAAATAATGGCAGAAACTTTACTGAACTTAGGTTATTGGGATGAGTATCAACCTGAAATAAAAGAGTTGAATGCTAAAAATTATAATTTTTTGACTACTCTTTCTAAATCAGAAGAGAAACTAGCAAGTTGGAATGGATTACCAACAGATGTGAAAGAAATAATAGGAGACAATTACGATTTCTTAAATAAAATCTACAGTTCAGAAGAAAATTTTGCTCGATGGAATTCAATTCCTGATTCAGAGAAAAAGCTTCTTGTTGATAACATGGATTTTTTAACAAAAATCTCAACATCTAAAGAAACTTTGAATCAATGGAACCAGTTGCCAACTGATCAAAAAAACATCTTGGCTAATAATGAAGATCTGTTAAACAAAATATTTGCATCAGGAGAATCTTTCAATGCATGGAAAGCAATTCCTGACCCTATCAAGCGGATGCTTGGAGATAATGTTGATATTTTAACTAAAGTCAAAGATGGAACTATTAGCATCGAAGACTATAACAAAAATGTACTTCCTCTATTGAAGAAACTATTCGGCGATAATTCAAGCTTAACTGGCACGGTAGGTAATGCATCAGCTGCTATTGATAACTATAACAAGAATGTATTCCTAAACGATAAAACTGCAGTAGGTCATGATGAGGCTTCGCAAGCTGCAAAAGATGCATTTGAAGCGTTCAACATCTTCCAAACAAAAATACCAGATAAAATTACTAAAACGGTATCGGCTGACTTTATAGGTCCTATGCCTAATGCGAAAGGAACTAATTTCCATCCTGGCGGAGCCGCAATGGTAAATGACCAAAAAGGATCAACTTACGAAGAGCTTGTAACTTTACCAAATGGAGAAGCATTCATCCCAAAAGGTCGTAATGTTGTTTTAGATCTTCCGCGAGGATCGAAAGTGTTGAAAGCCTCCAAGACTAAACAATTAGTTTCTAAATATGCTGATGGTATAGGAAATATAACCACTATTTCAACCGCGCCGAATTTCGATGCTTTAATCTTAGCTATTAATGAGCTGACGGAAGTATTAAGAAGTCAGCAGCCAATAAGCAATCAGTCAACAACTGATACAAAGGTTGCGCAACCGATTATTCCTGACGCTTTATCAGAAAAATCAGATCAATATCTTGCCATTGGATCAGAGTGGCTGACTAATTTAATGAACGGCTGGAACTCAGTTGTTCCTCAATACATGAGCAGCGAAACGCTCTTTATTACGAATTATCTTAATGCCCTTAAATCGCAAAATAATCCTAGTTACCTACAGGGGGCAACTTGGAATAAGAATTTGATGAATGGCTGGAACAGCTTAACTGGCACGTTCATTGCTACAATTAATTCATTTTGCAATCAAGCGATGGTGACGCTTAGAAACTACAACACGCCTATGTACAATAACGGGCGAACTTGGCAGCAGAACAATCTAAACGGTTGGAATTCGTTATACGGATCATTTATAGCCCGTGTAAACCAACTCGGCAATGATTCGATTAACAATCTTCGTTCTAAAAATGGCGGATTTTACAATGCAGGCTCATTCCTACTGCAGTCATTAATCAATGGAATGAATTCAATGAGCAATTCTCTAGCTTCTACAATGAATAGCGTAGCGAATACGATGGTCGGAGGCATGGGAAAAGGTGTTAATGGCGTTATCTCTGGCGTTAACTATGTTCTTAAAGAAGTAGAGTCAAGCAAGAGTATTGGTAACTGGGCAATCCCTCAATATGCTAAGGGAACTGAAGGTCATCCAGGCGGACTCGCTATGATTAACGACCAAAAAGGATTCGTACATGAAGAATATGTTCAGATGCCTGACGGTCGTGGGTTTATTGCTAAAGGTCGGGATCTCTTGGTTAACCTACCTAAAGGAGCCCAAGTATTAAATGCTTCCCTAACCAAAAAATTAAAAGAACGATTAAATGTCCCGCAATATGAAAATGGTGTCGGTAATTTAGATATCGTTGATTTACTTGATGATGAAAAAAGAATGTTAGAATTCTTAACTAGCAAAGTTGACTTTTCAGGCATTAATGAACAATGGCTTGATATGACTAAATCAGGAACGTCATTAATGTCCAAAGCTGCAAATACAATGCTTCAATCAAAATTAAGTGAATTCTTCACTCATGGCAATTTTGATGGTTCAGTAAATGCCAATGGTGTTTATCAATATTTAGTTGATGTTGCACAGAAAGTAATGGGTAAGTTCCCAGGACTTACAGTAACATCTGGTTATCGAGCAGGAGATGCTTATTATCACGGAAAACGTCAAGCTATCGACTTAGCTTATCCAGGTATATCAGGAGATCCTAGATATACAGCAGCTGCTAATTATGCTTTCGAGAAATTTCCTTCAAAAATTGCGTATGTAATTACGAATGGGCGTGTACGAGACCGCATGGGACTATCTGGAACAGGTTCAAGCGGACAATGGACGAACTGGCCAGACGGTGATCACTTTGATCATATCCACTTAAACGGTTCAATGGGCTCAGGGGATATATTCACTGGTGGTGGAGCTGGAGGCGGTGGTGTTGCACGTTGGCGTTCTTATGTGTCTAAAGCATTGAAAATGAATGGGTTGCCAGCTACAGCAGCTTATATAAATGCCTGGATGTCACAAATTCAAACAGAATCTGGTGGTAATGAGAAAGCAATCGGCGGCAATGATGGGCTCGCTGAAGGCAATGCAACAGGATTACTTCAAACGAAACCCGGAACTTTTGCAGCGAATGCTTTTCCAGGATACGGCAATATAATGAGCGGTTTCGATGATATCTTAGCAGCTATCAACTACGCTAAGAAGCGTTATGGATTTGCCGGAATGTTGCAAGTTATTGGAAGAGGTCACGGTTATGCCAACGGCGGTTTGATTACTAAAGATGGGCTTTACAGAGCTGGCGAAGGAAATAAACCAGAAATGGTTATTCCATTGACAAGAAAAACAAGAGCTATCGAACTTATGGGTCAAGCATTAGCCTTCCTTTCTGGAAGCAATAAAAAAGAAACGAAAAGTGAGATTAATTCTGTAGATAATAGACATATCCTCCAAGCGATAGAAAAACAGTCTCGTATGACAAATGATCTGCTATCATTATTACTCTCGTTTTTTAAAAGTAACAATCGATCAGATAAAGAACTAGCTTTAGATATTCAGAAAATTTTAATCAGGAGGACATAAAATTTGAGGACAGTAATATTAAGAAATAAATTAAATGAAGAAATTGATTTGTCCACAGAAGATTATTTTGCTACTGAAATGTCGAATCTAGGTTTTGAAGTTACAAAAGAGCATATTGGACAATGGGGTAGTTTCAGAGAAATAGGAGAGAGTATTGAATTGTCTGAATTTCAATCATCAGTTATGATTTCTGTTCACGGATTTAGAGAACAACAATTATATGGTTCATTAGTTGAATTTCTGGCTAATGGACCTTTTGAACTAGAATTTTCTTTTGATTCAGAAACAATGATCAGGAAATGTAGTTTGAAATCATTATCTAAAACAGAAATTGATTCCCAAAGCTCATTGCTAACAGATACTTTGAATCTATATTTTACTTCAAGCTGGTATTCTATTAAGCGTGAAAAATTAATACAGAATTCAACTTCTCTCAATACACGTGGAAAAGTTTACTCATTTGTTCGACCATATGTCTACACCAAAAATGTATGGGAAAAGAAAGGTGTATTCAAATTCAATAATAATTCTGTATACCTAACGAATAGCAAGGAACGGATGTCCCCGCTAAAAATTCGTGTGATTGGGAAGTGTTCAAATCCGTATTGGGAAGTAATCCAAAACTCACAAATCATCGCAACGGATGGATACTTCATAGATATGACTGAAACACAGACTCTAGAAGTATCAAGCCTTTTTGAAGATACAACGGCGATTTTAAAAGATATTGCAGGGGTAGAATCTTCTGTCTACCAACAACAGGATTATACAAAAACTAATTTTGTTCAGGCCCCGACTGGAGAATTCAGCATTGTGTTTCATGTTGGGGGGGCAGACGTAGAGATTGAGTTATACGAGGAGCGTGATCTGTTTTGATTTTAGCAGTCACGCTTTTTCATCGTGATTTAATGCTTTATAACGAACATTTATTCTCTAACAGTTTTGAATTTGGTGCGGACGAGATCAACGAAGAGGCTAGTAGCTTTACGATGGATAAGTACGTTTCTGTAAAAACAGGCGATTTTCTACTAGCAAAATATATTCCTAGTGGAAAATTTGCATATTTTGGTGTAATTACGTCGCAGGAAGACAAAAAAATCAGTTGTAAAAGCTTACTTAGTTTAGCTGATAGTGAGATACCGACTGCACGTGTGTCAGGAGATAACTACGAAGAGCATATCCGGCGGTTGATTGAATACTATTTGCTGAATGATCCAACGAAACAACTAAAAGATATTTTAGACGTCAAAGCAGAAAGTGCGACCTCTCATTCGTATCAAGCTACCGATACGAATAAACACAAGTTAAGTGCGTATATTCTAAATGGTTTCAAAAAATACAACGTAAAATGGTATTTCAAGGGAATTCAAAACAGAAAAATCTATACAGGCATACGTGCTGTAAATGAATCAATTTACATTAAAGACAATTCTTCTGAATTTAGCGATTGGGATGTGTTTGTTCAGGCGCCTGGCTCTGGAAACGAGAACAAGCTATTAATCGTTGATAAAGCAATGAAAGATATAGAGAAACCGATAATACTGTCAACATGGTATTTGGACGAAGAAAACAATTTGACACAAGATGGATCGAAAGAAAATATCACGAAACCAACTGTCAATTTGGTTAATATCTACGATCAAACCGCAGAAGATAAAGCATCCTACGAAGATGTGGCAAAATCAGAGTTGAAAGGCAATACGTATTCGCATGAAATCAAAGTGAACGTTGTAAGAAATGCAAAAAATTTGAATGTCGAAACGATTGAAACAGGGATGTTTGCCACGATTTCTTATAAAGGAAAGATATACAAGTCGGTTTTGACAGCTTGGCGAATATCAAGTGATAAGGAGTTTGTGGAATTGACTTTCGGAAACATAAGAAGTCGTTTTATGGATTATTTTGAAGATAATGGGGGATAAAAAATGGTTAGCAATGTGGATGGGTATCAATTTGAAAACGTGAAAGTAAGCGCAGAAAATGATGCTAGACTTTATCACGTTTTATATAATCGGAAAAATCAGGTTATTGATGGTTACGATCAGTCTATGAATTTATCTTCAAGCGGATTAACAGTAAAAGTTGCTGCAGGAGCAGCGATTATTCAAGGTCGTATGGTCGTTGTTCGACAAGAAGAAAGTATAACAGTTCCAGCAAACTCAAGTGGTTATATAGCATTAACAGTGGATTTGACACAAGAAGTTATACCTGGATCTATTCTTCCAGAATCGGAAGAATATGAATGGACTAATAATCAAGTCAAGCTAGAATTTATAACAAAAGTTATAAAAGGTAATTTAAACAATGGTGATAAGGTCTATAATTTACCACTATGCTCAGTTAATTCTACTGGATCAACTGTTTCAATCTCAAAGATATCGGATAGTTACGAGCTAACTGTCTCTAAAGGAGAAATTTTGTGGAGTGGGACTGCGTTATTGCATGATACTCAAACTGTCCAACCTTCAAAAAAAATGTGGCAGACAGTTTCAGGTTTTTTGTTAGTATGGCTCCCATACGAAAACGGGCAAGCAATTGAGGATAGATATGTAACTACGCCTTTTTATAAGGAACGTGTAACTTTTACTAATGTTTTAGGAGAAATTGTTTCAGGATTTGATGACTATCACAAAAAGTGGTTTAGTAAACGAATAAACTATAATTCGAATACTAATATATTTACAGGTGCAGCAAGCAATGCAAGTGGAGATAACGCAAATATGGTGCTTAGGTATATAGTTTCTTTTTAGTTAGGAGGTATGGAAGAGTGGCAAATTTAGAAATTAAATTATCTGCAAATAAGAGACAGCCTTATCTACGTCACCGTGTTGTTGGTAGAGTTGGTGATGGGGGGCTCACAACAATCAATGTACAACTTCTTGAGGAAGATGAAATTACACCTTTTGTAATTAATCTAAACGGTACTTTGAAATTTGTGGGCGAAGTTTCAAACGGTAACTATACCGAGGGAGAACCAGAAATAATCGATTCGACTAATGGGTTAATTAGTTACACGTTCACTAAGTCAAATTTCAGCACGAGTCATCAATTCAAACAAGCATATTTTGAATATGTAGATCCTAACGGCAAAAAAGTAACTTTTCAGAACTTCATCATAGACGTGTTAGAACGAGTGGATATTAATTCGGAGCAAGCGAAATACTATATTTCTTCATTGGAAAAATTACAGAGTGAAATGCAAACCACTTTCAATCAGTTCATTAGTGATAAACAGGTCCAATACGATCAAATCTACTCGAAATATAACGAATTAGTAAGATTGATAAATGAATCAGATAAGCAAGCAAATGAAATCGCTGAAAAAGTAGCAACTGCTCTTGCTGAATTCACCACTGGCGATTTTTTCAGTAAATCAGAATCTAACGATATGTTTGTTAGCAAAACAGCAGATCAAACGATTGGTGGGCAAATAACTTTCGCAAAAACGCCAAAAGTTGAAGATAAAAAACTAATTTTGAACGGTGAAGCAGTTGATTTACTCACATCACAGAACATTCCGGGCAATAAAAACTTTACTGGAGCTTTGACAAAATCAAGCAAGCCTGTTTTGACAACAGACGACAACAAATATGAAGTCGTAACCTTAACAGTTACAAACGGGAATACCGGATCAGCAAAGCTTTATCGTGAAGGAAAAACCGTCACTATTTATTTTTTTGCGTTGAATGGGAAAAGCAGTGCTGGAAATGATTCAACGATACTAACAATTCCAGAAGGCTATCGGACACCAATTAGTTTTGAGCAACTGGTTGGCTCGATAGACCGTTCTACTTTGAACAGTGTTCAACTATCTATTGGTGCAGACGGAGCCATTAAATGGAGAAGAAATTCAAGTTATGGATCAGATTATTCATTTGTTATCACTTATTCAATTTAAGGGAGGAAATCTAATGAAAGTAGTTTACAAATCAATCAAGCCTTACGGATTCGAGCAAATCATTTTGAACAATCAAGAAAATATCCCTGAAAACTGTACAGAGATTAAACCACCAGTTCCTAACTGGAGACCAAGATTTGATTTTGATAAAAAACAGTGGGTTGAGTTAGCTACTGAAGAAGAGAAAAGTGGCACAGCGGTTGACGATATTGAAGATGTCGATCAGTTGAAGCAATTAAATGCTCTACTGACAAAACAATTGGCGACATCGGTACAGGAACAAGAAAAAATGCAACAAATGTTAGCTCAATTGACGATGGAAGTCGCAAGTATTAAGAATGGAGGGAAAAGTAATGAATAGTTTTCCGGGCTTTGAAAATATAAAACAATTTTATGATTGGGGATGTTATACGGATCAAGATTTACTTGACTATGTAAACATGAACTGTTTAACAAAAGACCAATATAAGCAGATTACTGGAAATAAAATTTGATGTAGTCAGCATTTTTTTGTATGATTAAGTAAATATAGGTAAAACGTGAGGTTGAAAATGTGTGGTTAAAAGTTAAAAGAATTATAGTTTTGGTGATAAGTATAGTTATATGGTTTTTCCCTATTTGGTTAATCGTACAAGAAAAACAATTTGTTTGGCAAAGTATAGTGGTTTCCACTGTGCTGTCATTTATTCTTAATTTGGATAAATTTCAAATTATAGGTTATGGAGATATGCATGCAGTTTTAAAAGATGCTGATGAAAAAATACGAACAATGGAAGAGTTAAGTGAGGGAATATTAGGCGAAAGAATTTTTACCTTATTTGCAAATGAAATTACTTATAGAGATACTTCATTAAAAAAATATGAAACTCCAATATCAGTTACTAAATATCTAGAAGTATGTAAGCTAAAAAAAGATTTACACTTGAAAAATATCAAAAATGATTATCTTCAAAAATTATTGGAGTATAAATCGAAAACATTAGACGATATTCAATACGCCCTTATTTTAGCTATTGAAAATAGTTATAGTACTGAGGGAGGTATGATAAAAGATTTTAAAGAAAATAAGAAGCGAATTGAAAAGATATTTGATAATGTTCAAGAAAATGATTATTTGGATTTAGAATACAGTACCTTGATAAGAGATCAAATAATTAAAGAGAAAAGTGCATCAAAAGAGCTAATATTGGAATGGAATTGTGCCATGGAAGATATTAAAAAAGTCATAGAATGTTCAGAAAAATAAGTGTAAAGCGTACTCAATCGAGTACGCTTTTTTTAATACAAGAAAAGTTGGTGAATTATGAGTATAGATGCGGTCATTTCAATTTTTAGTTTAGCTGGTTCATTGGTGGGAACTTTTTCAGGAATTGTTATCTCTAATAAATTGACAATTTATCGAATTGATCAGCTAGAGAAAAAAGTTGAAAAACATAATAATTTGGTAGAAAGAACCTATCAATTGGAAGGGCGAATGAATGTAGTTGAACATGATATTCAAGACGTGAGAGGGGGTGAGTGAATGATTTTGCCGAATAAATATTATCAAATAGTTAAATGGACCGTGCTTACAGTACTTCCTGCATCATCGGTTTTAGTGGCAACATTAGGCAAAGCATATGGATGGGGCGGAACAGATATGACAGTTCTCACTATCAATGCAATAGCAACGTTCTTAGGTGTAATAACTGGCGTTTCAGCGTATAACTTAAAAAAATAGGAGGAACCAAATGAAAAAGAAAATCTTTATAGGGGCTCTCGTAGCTCTTTTTTTGTTGCCGGTAAAAGCATTTGCCTATACGATCAACAATGAATTTAATTTGGGCCCAAATGAAGGTAGCTCTCAAGTAGCGAATAATCAGTATATTTTACTGCATGAAACAGCTAACGAAACAGCAACAGGACGCAATGAAGCACAGTATATGCAACGTTCATGGACTAGTGCTTACACTGCTTACATTGTGGGAGACGGCGGAATTGTTTATCAAGTCGGTCAACCTGGTTATGTACAGTACGGTGCTGGTTCGTATGCTAATGCCAACAGTCCTGTGCAGATTGAGTTACAACACACACATGATAAAGCAACTTTTGAAAAGAACTATAAAGCATATGTTGAATTGGCAAGAGATTCAGCAATGAAATATGGTATTCCATTAACATTAGACACTCCTTATAACCAACCAGGAATCAAATCACATTTATGGGTAACACAAAATATTTGGGGTGATCATACAGATCCTTATGGATACTTATCAGAAATGGGTATAAGTAAGGAGAAACTAGCTTACGATTTAGCTCATGGTTTTACAGATAAAAATCCGACGACTTCAGATGATAAACCAGTTATTGATCCAACTAGAGCAGGTGCTGCCAATCCTACATTAACAGATGGAACAAATTACGCCCACATTGATCAGTTTGGGGAAATCGAAAATGCGAACTTACACGTCGCTGGATGGCACATTGCTAATTATAAATACGAGTATATTTTCATTATGGACTACAATACTGGGAAAGAATTAGCACGAGTAAATGCTAATGGCGTTTCACGCCCAGACGTAAACCAACCCTACGGCACTTATGGTAATGTTGGCTATCATGTTTCTTTCAATATGCGTAATTTTCCTAACAAGAAAGTATACGTTATGATGCGTGCAACGAACGATCCGAAAGGTAACACGCAAGGCGGAGCGCAAGATTTTCATGACAAACGATGGTACTTAAATATTCCGCAACGATAAAAAAATAGCCCCTCGATGAGGGGCAGTACATAGCTAATTTTGTTTGTATTTTTGCCGTTGCTTGGCAGCTTTTGCGACGGCGGCGTATATCTCAGCAGTATAACTTGCATATTTCTCTAGTTCTTCATGATGTCCATGGATAAAGATAATAATTTTTTTTAGTAAAGGTAAGATTTGTTTTAAATTGGAAATCATTATTTTTCCTCCAAATTTTTAATTGCTTTTTTTAATATACGTTTCATAGGAGAAAACATAGAAGCATTTTTTAAATCTTCTTTAATTAATTTTATAGCTAATTCTTTTTCATTAAGAGAAGGTTGATCTTCTAGAATACGATCAGCTCGTTCACTTAATGCAATAGCTTTTTCTGAAAATACTTTTTCTATGTCTGCTTTGTCATTAGAACTTAAAGGTACAGCTGCCTTGGACGCAGTAACCATAACTTCATTTGCAATAACTTTACTCTTTTGATGAATATCTTCTAACTCTAAATTTTCTTTTGCCAACAAAGTTCACCTCAATATTTTCTATGAATAAATTTGACGCATAGATTTTCTATATCTTTCTATATCTAAAATACTATAAATTTGAATATATTCCAATATTAGTTCATCCAAAAAGGTTTTAAGGATATAATGAATCATTACAATGATCAAGGAAGATGATGGCGCAGTGAATGATGGCGCAGTGAATGATATGCGGATTTCTGATATCTATTTGACGCTATAAATAAAAATAGCCCCTCGTTGAGGGGCGGCCAATAGTTAATATCGCTTACGTAAGAATATTACATATAACATTCTAATATATATAGACATTAGTTACTATATTAGATAGTATTAAACATAAGATAATGTAAAATATATTAATCATAAAATTAATAGTTAGGTGAGTGGTTAGTAAATGAATAAAGTCTTGAGTGAGTTTGAATTTGGTTTTGCAGACGCAGAAAAGGAATATACCCGAATACCAGATATATTTGATGCTTCGTTTTATGATGCGAAAAATATTGTTGGTAGACTCATTAATAGTCACCAATTTTTATTAGTAGGGAGAAAAGGCGTTGGAAAATCTGCAGTAAACGCTCGTATTAGATATTTATCTAACGCAGAAGAAGGCATGTTTTCTTTTCCTTTACAATTAAACGATTTTGAATATACTACTTTTTCAAAAACAAGTATTGATAAAGATTCGCTAGGTACACAAAAATATAAGGAATCATGGGAGTTCATACTATTAATTACTTGTATAAAAATTTTGCATAATAAAATGGAGATGACTGCAGATGTAGAATTAAGAAAAACTGCTGATTTTTTAGAAAGAATTGGATTTACTATTAAAAAGGATCTTAATTATAAAAAAAATGTCACTTGGCTTTCAAAAATCAAGCTAGGAAACTCGATTGCTTCAATTGATGTTGAATTTGATAAGGAGTTGGAAGTTACCCCCTCCACGTATTTGGAGCGTATTTCATTATTGAATGATTTAATGAGAGAAACTA
>OKSH01001068.1_pt1 | contig 26436 bp, 35 predicted proteins | sample 1601231 | NCBI WGS metagenome assembly OKSH01 (sample SAMEA3541596, study PRJEB24748) | human gut metagenome | biome: human gut; feature: human-associated habitat; material: faeces | place: China | collected 2012
CATTTTGTTCTGTCATAAATAAAAAATCTCCTTACTGATGATAGTCTCAGTATAGAAGATCCGGGGTAGCTAGAGCTAGACGTACTGTTATTGACTGCTTACAATAATGCACAAATTCAATTGAAAATAAAAATTATTTAAACATAAAACTCCTGTAACCCTTAATACACAAGAGTTACAGGAGTTAAGTTTAGCTTAGCTGATACTTCGCATTCCTGCTTAAATATGCCTCCGGTGGGCAAAACTCTTCCTATTATATTAGGCTTTAACTGGTCTTTGTGTGATTTTTGTGTGTTCGTAAAAAAAGCCCTAGTGACTATCGCAAATTATGCAATAACCACTAGGGCTAATTAAATTTTTACCTATTTAAACGTACCGAACGGCTGGTTATTATTTGCATCACGGCAAACAAGATAACCGTACTGAGCGTTTGGTCGTGGCTGACGAAGCCATACATAGCCATCGTGGCGAGACCAAGCGTCATACTTAACTTCACTATTAGCTGGTAAGGTAGCGATTAAGGCACTGTTAGTCTTAGCACCCCACCGCAAGTTAATTGCAGCGCCAGTAATAAATGTCCCGTTTTCAGCAAACCAACGATCACCAAGATCATCAACCCAATGGTTAGTTGGAAGTTCAGTGGTGATTGCTGGCTTTTCTTGTTCAATTGTTTTGTTTGGCTCTGGGGCTGGTGCTTCGCTTGGATTAAATAGGTTGATTGCATTATCGGTTAATGTGATAGAGCCATCAACATTGTAGCCAAGCAAATTATCGGTATGTTGCCACATATCAATATAGTTAGCTGACGGGAAGTAATTAAAGTCTGGGTTCTTCCCTGCTGGCGTTCCATTGCGATATACATATGCAGCTAACCAGAACATATCCATATGGTGATGGATTGACTCTAAGTCAAAGTTAGGCAACAGATACTTATACGTATAGAAACCAGTGTGATAACCGGCGTTGCGTAAGGTATTTAAGAACACATTTACTGATGATGTTGGCATGTTAGAAATTTCAGCATCAAGAATCATTAATGCACCGGGTTGCACATTTGCCTGTGCCTTAGAATTGGCGATAAAGTAGTTGGCTTCTGCTACCGCTTGTGCATCATTATGGAAACGGCCAAAGTGATAGAAAGCATAACCCCTAATTCCACCACCTGCGCTTCGATCAATCAGCGACCGGATGTAAGGATTAACATAGTTCGTGCTTTCTGTTGTCTTAACAATTGCATAGTCAGCACCGATGTTTTTGTAATCATTAACTGTTAAGTGACTCTGAAAACTAGCTAAATCAATTACTGTCTTTCGTTCTGTCATTACTTTTTACCTCCTTTATATTTACCAAGAAAGTTGTACTTAGATGGATCATAATCTTCTTGATCTTTTGCTAACTTTGCTTCAAAGAAATCCATGATTGGTTTAGGTAACCACCACCCCATCTCTGTCCAATTTTCAACAATTGAAATCAAATATTGATAAATCCAAGCAATTAAAAAAGTGGTAGCCATTGTGCTTGCTCCGATCGTATAAAGATATGGATAAGCAATTACTACCACTAAATAAATTATTGTATGTTTGATTAGGCCTGGAATCCCCACAGAACTATTAGTTTTTCGTACCGTTTTCTTTGCGTAATATGGTTTTACCATACCGGTAATTAAATCCACAATCATAACAATGGTGAATGCCCACATCAACTTATCATCAATTAGCGCTTGCATTTGATGAAGCATAAATAAATGGTATGGCACAACTATCCCCTCACTTCTTATGCTTTGTCAGCTGTTGTTTCTTCGATTTCACTGAATGCTTCATCTTCTTGACTGCGGATATATGTCCGAAATTCATCAGAGTCCGCTCGTACCTGTTTTAAGTTTTTGCGGTAAAGTTCTTGGTTATAAATGTAAGTATTAGTTGTAGTTTGTGCATTCAAATCTGTTGCAATTTGAGCATTAAAACGAGCAACCTCAGTTCCGTTAATTGTTGAGTGTCCTACCAATGTGATGTTCTTTTCTTTGGTTAAAGCCATAATTATTTACCACCTTTCTTACTCTTTAAGGATTCATTTTCTTGTTTTAATTGCTGATTTTGTTGTTGAAGCGTTTCAACCTGTGTTTCTAGAATCGAATTGTTATATTCTTGCAAAGCCAATTTATTAAGTAATTTCTGTGCTACTTGATTCATATCTGTATTATTGTTCATTTAATTTTTCCTCCAATTCTTGAACTTTCTTTTTTAATTTTCTAATTACAGGGATAAGCGCTGGAGCTATTCGTTCATATTGAATACCTTCTATTTCGTGAGTTTGTGGGTTACGGCTGACGAAGAGATCTAAGCCTGCATCCGCTAGGTCTTCGGCAATCATTCCAAAGTATTTATTCGGTTTGATGTGCCTTTTACCTTCCTGATAACGTTCTTTTTGTCCCTTATCAATCCAGGTTGCTGTCGGTAACTCTAATAAACGATCACCGAAATTAGTTGAATAATCACGATGAATTTCAGTCTTGTACTTTGATGCAGAAGTAGAACGAACTAATGCACCATCAGAAGCAACGACAAGGTTTGGAGCACCACCAGTAGTATGCCGCCAAGCTGTCGGAACATGAAGATATTCTCCGTCAATTACAATTCGATTTCCCCACCAATTATTATTGGGTCCATCTACGCCCACAGAAATAAACGGAGAACCGGTTGCAAAAACCCCTCCATCGTTAGGGTCCATAATGTTTTGCTTTATGCTCATTTGGTTACCACCTTTAATGAACACACCTCGTTCTGCACCGCCTAAGATTGTCGGCATCCAATCGTTAATTCCTTTTCCTGTAAATAAACCAGAAAAAGTAGCCGTCCCCATTGGACTAGATGTAAAACCTGTTGCTCCTTGTGCATTGGCTTCATTAGCAACAATCACACTATCACGACCAATTAAACTAGCTCCGGCCCAAGCATCACCAGCACCACCACCATTAAAAAGGCGGAAGTACCAATTACCATTAGTGTCAAAAAGATTAGGCTGAGTTAATTGAAGTTCCCCATCTTTTAATAATGCTCGTGTGGTGTAATTAGCAGTAGAAATATAGTTTTGATCAAGGTTAATATCCACTGTATTACTAAAATTATGAATACGACCTTGCTGGAACTCAACATTTCCAGTATTCAAATCAATTTTCAAATTTTGTCCGTTAATTGTCCCAGTCGTAATATTATTTGCATTCAGGTTGATGACATTGATCCGACCGGCATCTAGTGTTCCAGCAGTAATCTTGTCAGCCGAAATGTTAGTTATAGCCGCATCGGGGATAAATGCTTTACCAGAAAAAATAGTTGAACTGGCGTCCATGTAGATTTTGTCATTTTGGATTAAAGTCGTGCCGGCTGACATGTTGATTTGAGCCATAATATTTCCGCCAGTTACGGTTCGTTGCCATGCCGACCACGAGCCATTAAAAGTTCGTGTATAGCTTAAATTGGGATCATTATCAGCAGAAATAGTTTGATGTAATCTATCGCCACTTCCTTCTACTCTAACCACTAACCAATTGCCAATAGGAGAATTAGTGTTGTTAGTAGCCTTAATGACGTAGTTTCCTTCAAGCGTAAGATTATTTAAATCTTGAACTGACGTAAGGACTTTTGTAACGACATTAGGATTCATATAAATATCATATGGACTAGTTGTCCAAGGTGTTTCTTTATATCCCTTTTCAAGCTTATAAGAACCAACATGAATTGTTGCAGTGTTTGAATTTGTTTCAACTCGTACCGCACTAGTTCCTGGTGTTGTGACAGTAAAGGTATAAACCTTCTTTATCCATTTATCTTTTGCCGTTTCTAGCGAGCTTGAACTGTTTTCAGTTATTTTCAAGGTTTTATCATTGTTAGGAATAACATAAACCCATGCACCTGTACTGCTATCACTGCCTTCAAAATAGTAATAAACGCTAAATGTATAAGTTCCAACATCTAGCCAGCATCGCTGTGCTGCACCGCCCCATGCTCCTTTTCGTTTAATTGCATAATTTCCATTAGGGTCAACCCAGCCATCTTTATACCAATTATTCAATTGATCCCAATCACCGGAAAAATCTCTAGTGCCACGCAGGAGATTAACCCCGTCAGTCTGCTGAATCTTATTCAGAGACACATTGAAGCTGTTAGCCTGCTGAGTGATCTGTGTCTGCAAGCCGTTTGTTTTGTCAGACACTTCTTGACGAATGTTTTTAGCTGTCTGGCTAATTTGTGATTGAAGATCATTATGATTACTTGAAACTGTCGATTGAAGGCCTTGTACTGTTCGGTTCAACTCACTATATTCCGAATAACTAGCGGATCTTTGCCACTGAGTCCATGAATCACCAAATTTAGTTCGTACATACCTTAATGTTGGATCACTATCAGCCTGCCAAGTTTGTACAATTCGACCATCATTAACCCGCTCTACTTTTAGGTAGCACCAATTAATTCCAGGTACGTTAGTATTAGCCGTCGACTTAATGAAATAATTCCCAGTATTCGTATAATCGTTTGCATTAATTGCATTGTTGATTACTTGGAAATTAGTTAAATTTTCTAAACTTCCCACTCGCCCAATTACACTATTAAGGCTATCAGCAGTAGATGTTGTCTTATTGTCAATGCCCTTTATCTTGTCAGTTAGTTCGGTACGGATACTAGAGGAACTTTGACTAATTTGTGATTGTAGGCTTCCGTAATTACTACCAACAGTGGAACGCAATCCCTCTAATGATTGAGATAATTCCGAAAAAGCTGATTGAGTTGCTAAATCGGCGGGATTAGGCGAGTAAGGTGTAGCAACGGAACCATACTCCAGTTTTAGATTAGATATATCTATTTTCCCGCCTATTACATAAAGACTGAAATTAATAGAAGTACCAGTCCATTTCCAACCTTCTATCTTATAACTCTGTGAATTTTTGCCAGTTACGGTAATCCATTTGGGTGCATCATATGGGCCAGCTTTGATGCTAACATTTTCACTATCACAATCGGCACTAATTTTTGCATTGAATGAAAGTGAAAATGTTTTTCCAGCAGGATTATCAGCAAGCCCTTGGTACATTCTCGAATTACCATTATTCGTATCAGATAATGTAAGGACACCCTTTGCATAACTGTGATCAATATTATCCCACGCCCAATTATGGTCAAAATTCTGGGTACTTAGTAGTAGATTAACTCCACCGCCATTAAACATAGGAACAGTTGTTTGTTGCACTTTTTGAAGAAAGCCATCAGCTGTTTGTAGAAAGCCACTATTAGTTAATACATTCTTCAAGCCAGTCCAATTAGAATCACTTTTAATAGCGTTAACAGCATCGTTTTTAGCGATGTTGGTTTTAGTATTGGTCTCAGATTTAGTGTAGTAACTGCTAAACTGTTGACTGTTTGCCGTTATCCGTGCAGAAAGTTGTGTGATGTCATTAGCAACGTCTTCTGGAGCGGGGCGATAATCGGTAGCGACTGTGCCAACTTCAAGCTGGGGGTGATGGTAAGTTGTGGTAAAATCTTTACCTTGCAGCGTCCCCATTGGTCCCGCATACAGCCAAATATCATAAGGAATAGCATCATTAGGAGTTGTAAAAGTAAAGCTACGACGTTTGCCATCAGCGTTTAAATACCAATGAGCTGCTTCTTTATTGATAAATTTACCATCTAAGCTTTCCTTAAAGATCCTTACAGAAGCTTGCTCTACACCATTTGTATTCGTTGCCGAAACCGAAAAGGTATACGTCTCACCAGGTGTTAGGTTCCAATAAATTGCTTTATTGTCCCACGCAGGATATGGGTCAGTTGTCTTTGACTCAATAACAATATCAGTCCCACTATTAGGAATTAGATTCCGACCACCAACTTTCAAATTATTCATTCGATCGGTGACGCTATCAATGTTCAGCTGCAATCCGTTGGCCGTCGCCTGAACATCCACAGTTTTAGCGTAACCACTTAAATCACTAGCAGTTAACCGAGCGTTCAAAGCTTGATTAGTTAGATTAACAAAGTTCGTGTAGGTAGTATTATCGACTTTACCGGCCAACATCGTTTGTAGGTTCTGTGCATCAAGCTTTAACTGTGCAATATCACCGTTAGCTGTCCCAATAGTGGTTTGTAGACCTTTTACGTCAACTTTGGTGGAATTAACATCTCCTGCCAAATTGGCGTAATTGACATTTAATCCCTTAACTGTGTTAGTTACATCAGCAATATCTTTGCCTTGTTGTTGTGCCTGCTTGGTTAAATCAGCAATTGAATTTTGAGCGGAGATATACTTTTGCAGTGCATTAGACGCATCAGTCATTACCTTATTTAAGTTAGGAACAACATTGTTATCATACTGGCCTTGCAGATTGGTTACCGAATCGTTTAGCTTTTGTAAGCTTTCATCGGCAACTTTTTTATTATCCTCAATCGATTTGTTGAGGTTCTCAACATCGACATCGGCTTTTTGCTTATTGTTGATAATATCTGCTTTGGCTTGGTTGAGTCCATCTTGGGCTTCCTTGACTTGGTTCTCCACTACATGTAAATCACGGGTTGACTGGATAAATACCCAACCTCCATTGTGATACTGATACATATCAGTTTCGCCATTGCCAAGATCTTTATACCAAATATCTCCTTCAATTGGTGCTAATGGCTGAACAGAAGAATAGTAATTATTGTTTTTTCCGTTAGCAGCAATAGCAGCATGACCGGCAGTCTCTCTGGCCTCGTTAGCAATTCCATCAACTTTAATAATTGAGTTAGTAATACTGTGACTACTAAAATCGTCACCCAATTCAATCTGATTATTATTCTCGTTTAGCAAGTCGTGTTTAACTTTATAAACGCGGGTAAAATACTCTATTTTCAAATCGTGGCGAATTATCGCAACAGTATCTCCTAAACCAAGCTTACCAACATCAGTAACACTGGCCTTGAAACTAACCTTAGGACGTTTGAGTGATTGAAGGGCTTTCCAGGTGGCATTGATTAACTCAATCGGATCTTCAATATCTTCAAAAACAGTTAAGCCAATCCGAGGATTACCATCACTAAAGCCATAAAGTGCTGTTGCTTCTGGATCAACCAAATACTCCTGGCCTGCTGGCTTGTCGACCGGATGACCATCCTTTTTAGTCCAAACTACATCGGCAAAAGTAATTCGCCGTCCGTATCCATCAGGAGTATCATCGTGACCTTCTGAAACTAACTCACCTTTACCACGACCAACTAGTGCCGTGATTAATTCTTGGCTATTCTGTTCTTGTTGTACTGTCAGCAAATTAGAGCCATATTCAAAGCGTTTACCCGTTCGCTGTCCTTGTTCTGTATAGACGTTGACCTGGCGACGGGTAATTTTATTACTCTTGGGATCAATCGTAACCTCAAAAGTTAGTTCAATATTAAAAAGCCCCACAATTTTCTGTAGAGCTTCAAGATAAGTAATATAGTAAAAATTTGTTGATTGGTGGCTAGTCTCTGGAACATTGCCTAGTGTCCAACGTGTTGATTCAAGAACCATCTTTAGCATTTCTTCGGCAGTTCGGTCATTCGGGCGAATATCTTTAATATAACCATATTGTTTTAATTCATCGTACGCTTCTTCTATCCCTTGGTACTCAATTCGATCGTTTTGCACCCGTTCACTAAGAAGCTTAAACAATAAATATTTTTGCTTACTGCGTGGTGTTGGAATTGCAACATAGTAAATGTTATCCGCAATACGGCGGTCCTTTAAGGGTATGGAGAAATTGATCTGATTAGCTGCATTAATTTCTTCCGTCATTTCAGCTTCAATGAAATCATTATCCTTGAGCCAACGTCTGACACGTTGTTTTTTATCTAATAGATACATTCTCATAATTTCTTCACCCTATACCTAATTTCATATTTTCCGTTTGTCGAAAAACGAATCGTATCACCGTCCTTGATATAAAAATCGCCAATGTTACTATCCAAAGTGACATTCATTAGTGCCGAAACTTCATTAATAACAACATCAAGCGCATTAAAATCAATCAACACCTTGGCATTAGCAGTAATTCCTTGGTTGATTTCAATCTTCTTATCACCGTTTGAAACAGTCAAAGAACCGATGTCAGCACTAGGATTAAAAATAATCGTTTCTGGAGTTTGACCATAATTTATTCCTATATTTGGAAATTGGAAACTGTTGCCGGTTCCTGAAACGATTTGGTCATTACTATAAGCAAACGGATCACTACATTCGATTGTTATCGTACCAACATCGTTTAAAATATCATTTTCCATTTTAATTTCAGTCACTGTTCCGGTATAAACAGCTTCTGGATAATCAGCAAAATATAACTGCTGATGTGGTTTCGATAAAATGATATTTAGCTGCTCCATCTGTCTGTTATATTCAGCGATGGATTCTGTCTTAATCAAAAACTTAACTTCGATAACTCGTCGTTCTAGTTTTGATGATAAATACATATTCCCATCACCAGTTAAATCTACATCATTAATCTTCCGGGAAAACGTATGTCGACCACTCACGACTAAAGTAGTATAGCCAATAATTTCATCATCTAACCAGTGACCACCGTAATTAATTGCTTCCACCGGGCGAGTGGGACTATTAATTGATGGATTAATATCCAGGTTGGTAAAACCATACATAACCATTACCTCCTAAAATCTATACTTATTTAATGAAGTTTGCGCACCTTGTTCACGGCTAATATCATCAACAAATGCCCGATACTCTATTCCGCCCAGTGAAAGGTTAATATAGGCTGGTTGTTGATTAACATTAATTTGATGATCGACTATACCACCAATGTTATTACTGATATTGCCGTGACTAAGCACACCGTTAATTGAATTACCAATATCAACAGATGGCATTGCGTGAGAAGCAAGACTATTAGCTGCCTTATCAATCAAATTGGTGTTATCGTTCATACCTTTAGCGAATCCAGCTACAACATAGTACCCAACCTGGTCTCGCATAACACGTGATGGCGAATGAATTCCTAAAGCTGACTTAGCAGCATTCATTGCGGCACGAGCCATGTTTGCAGCGGCATTAGCAGCAGCTCCAATAGCCCCTCGAATACCATTGACAAATCCCATAACGAAATTGCGACCTGCAGAAACCATTCCGCTTGCTGCTGATCGAACAACGTTAACAGCACCATGAATACCGCTGGAGGTCACAGAACGAGCTGCATTCCATCCAGAACTAAATACAGAACGAACAGTACTCATCATGCTTGATACAACTGAACGAATTCCACTCATACCGCTTGATACAACTGATTTAATTCCATTCCAAACCGAAGAAGAAATACTCTTAATCCCATTCCAAGAAGAACTCCACATCGATTTAATTCCACTAAGAATGCTATTAATTACTGACTTAACCGCGTTAAAGATCGTTGTAACGATCGTTTTAATACCATTCCAAACAGTCTGAACAACACCCTTGATTTCGTTCCAAGCACCGGACCAGTCTCCTTTGATTGCTGCAGTAACAGCCCGGATAATTCCGGCCACTGCATTAATAGCAGTAGAAACAATTGTTGAGATAACTGTCCATACAGTTTGAACCACAGTCTTAATCACGTCCCAAGCGGTTGACCAGATAGTTTGAACATTCTGCATGGTTGTTTGGATGATTTGCGAGATAACTTGAATTGCGGTCTGAACTACAGTCTTAATATTGTCCCAAACTGTTTGAATTACGGTTACTAATGTTTGCCAAATTGCTTGAGCTACTGTGACTATTCCTTGCCATAACTGACTAAAGAATGGTTGTAAGGTCTGCCAAGTAGCCTTAATTGTTTCAATAATCGGTGTAAAGATAGTGACAAGTGTGTTCCAAATACCTTGAGCAACGGTCACAATACCCTGCCATAGCGTACTAAAGAATTCACTAAGAGCACTCCATAAACTCTTAATAGATTCAATAATCGGAGTCATTCCTTGAACAAAGCTATTCCAAACATCTTGAGCGGTAGTAACTATTCCCTGCCACAAAGTACCGAAGAATTCTTTTATTCCATTCCAAATACTCTTAATAGTTTCGATAATCGGCGCAAAGAACTGTGCAAAGCCATTCCACAATGACTTAGCTGTATCAACGATGGTTTGCCATAATTGACCAAACCAACTCGTAAGACCGTTCCATAAACCTTTTATCGTTTCAACTGGATGTGTAACCGCTTGTCCAATAGCATTCCAAACAGTTACAGCTAGTTCTTTTAAACCTGTCCACGCTTGCTTTAACCAATTTACAAAATTAGCCCAAATTTGTTGGCCCATTTTTGTTTTTGTAAAGAAAATGGCTAATGCAGCTACAACAGCAGTAATTGCAATAACTAAAAGCCCTAATGGATTAGCATCTGCTGCCGCATTAAATAGCCATTGTGCTGCAGTGGCAATTTTAAGCCCGGCTGATAAAGCTACTGCAGCAGTTCTTGCTATCAATGATTCCTTGCCTAAAGCTTTCAAAGCAGCAATTGCAGTTGTCATATTTGACGCTTGTTTAAGAACAAGAAAGGTTTTTCCTAAATTCCCAATCGTACCAATTACACTACCGCCAAGACCAATTATCTTGCCAAGATTAGTAGTAAATGCTCCAACTGCTGTTACTGCTGGGCCAATTACTGGAGATAATCCAATGAAACTCTTGATCACTTGTGCAGTACTACTGTTGGAAGTCGTTGCCCATTCAAGGGTTTGGTTAATCATGTCTAATAAAGCACTATTGACTCCACCTTTAGCCGCCATTGCTTTATTTCGAAGTGCTTCCCAATTACCGCCGACCTGTTCAATTTTTGATCCGATATTTTGTTGCATTTCATTAGCTTGATTAGCTAAAAATTTTGTAGCAGCTGCAGTTGAATGTGCCGCTTTATCTTGTTCTTCGGCATAAGCGGACCAACTCGTTTTAGCATCACCAGTAGTGTCTTTAACAGATTCTAGTAACGGAATAATTGCTTTCATTCCAGAAGCACCAAACATCGCTTTCAATGCAGCCGTTTTTTGTGCTTCACCCATCCCGTCTGTCTTATCGGCAATTTCTTGAAGAATTTGTGGAAATGGTTTCATCTTTCCGGCACTATCAACAAAAGATAACCCTAAGTCATCCATTTGCTTCTTAGCAATAGAGGAAGGCGCCAACATCTGAGTAATAGCATGGTTAAGGTCATCTGAAGCTTGTGCAGCCGAGAAACCACGATTAGTAAGCAATCCAATTGCTTCGGCTGTTGTACCCATATCCATACCAGCCATCTTAGCAGTAGAACCAATTGTTGCTAATGCTTGTTGCATATCTTCAATTGATGCATTTGAGGCATTCGCTGTTTGAACTAAAATAGCAGCAGCCTGTTGAGGAGATTTTAAACTGTCTCCCCAAATATTCATGGCTTGTTGGACTACACCGGCAGTTGCTTGTAAATCAGAGCCAGCTGCAGTTGAAGCTTGAGCAATTGCCGGGAATTGTTTTTTAATATCGTCAAGAGAAGCACCGTTTCGAGCCATTTCTACCATTGCATCTGCTGCATCTTGAGCACTTATTGGAAGAACTGCACCCATACGGTTAGCAACATCTGATAAACCGTCAATGTCTTTAGCAGTACCTCCAGCAATAACAGCGGCCTGATTTAGTGAAGCTTGAAAGTCACCAAAGCTTTTTACCGACTTCATCCCCATTGCAGTTGTAGCTGCTCCGGCTACCGTCATAGCTTTACCAACGCCATTCATTCTTGAATCAACCATTTTTCCAAACGATTGGGTTGCCTGACCAGCTTTTGCTAATGTTGAACTAAAGGATTGATCAACTGCAGATAGAATTGCTCTAACACTATAACTATCAGCCATTGTTCATCCCCCTTTCTTTAAGTGGGACGATTTTTCCAGCTGCTTTTAGTTTCTTAAATTCTTCCAGTCGACGATTAAAAATTTGTGCTCGGTCAATCGCTTTAGTAGCACTAGCTCGTGGACTATAATCAGCTTCAAAACTTGAACGAATTTGATCAATCAGTTTTTGAGAATCAAAAAAGTCTTTAAATTCACTAAAGACAGGTTTAGGATGCTTTGCATTTCCTTTAGTTGCCTGAACGCTTTGAATCCACCAAGCAAGAGTCGCAATATTTTCCTGCTCTCTAACCTGATGAATCTTATATGCTTCAAGTCGCAATTGATACTCTCTTAAAGTCATTCGTTCAATATCTTCAATATTAGAAAAGCCTAGAAGAGCTAGGCCATTTAGCAGTATTTCGTGATACTGCTGTTCACTTGTCTGCGGCTCTTCTAGGGCTTCATGTTTTTTGCTGCTACCTTAACAGCATTTGAGTCATTAATTTCCTTTTGAACTTCATCAAATACCTTTTCTAAGTTTTCACAATTATCAATGAAGTCATCGATTGTATTCTGCGTCGGGCGTGGCTTTACTCCATAAGCGGCAGAGTAAATTACATCACTTAAAACTGCTGGATCATAAGCTTGTAAAGCAGGCAAAGACTTAGTTAATCCAAAGCCAAAAGATTGGCCATTAACTGACATCCCCGCAACCTTATCAAGTTCACGAACAAAACGCACACCAAAGTTTAATTGAACTGTCTTATCATTTAACTTAATTTCCATAATTATTCTTCTCCTTCATTCTTTCCTGGATTATTTGCTCACTGAAACATCTGCAGATCCTTTTCCTGCATCTTCATCAGTGAAGGCGGTACCTCCACCTTGCTTATCTTGTTCTGTGACTTGACCAATACCTTGGAAGACATAAGATAATTCTTCTTCCGCATCATCTGGTAGTGTTAACCATCCACGTTGAGGTTCGCCTTTAATAGTAAAAGTTACATCACGGGTTGAATTATCATCCGGGTCGTTCTCGTTTTCATCTTCGGAAACAATTCCACGCATGTACCAAGCAAAATATTGACCTTGTGGATTGCGCCGCTTCCGGTATACAATCCATACTTCAATATCCTTATTCTTCAAGAGCGAAGTCATTAGATCATCCGATACCTTACTAATGTTATGCACAAACTCAATTTCTAAATCAGTTTCTAATGAAGAAGTAGTAGGAACCCCTCCCTGTTTAGTTTGTGTAGTATCTGTATCACGTTGTGGATCAAAGTCCAGTGATGTTTGGTAAGGGATAAGTTGTCCTCGTTCTTTAGTTGCATTTTCTAGCAAACGAACATAAGCAACTGTATCAATACCTTGTAAATATTGAATGTCGTTATTTGCCATTTATTTTCATCCTTTCTAAATTAAATTAAATTTCAAATTAACAATTGCATGATTTAATACTGTATCTGGGACACTAGTATCTTGAATAATTTGATAATCACTACCAGTCATTCGTCCACGATAGCGATAATCTAACGTTTTAAACGACAAAGAGGCAATCATTAACAACGAACTAGCCATCGTATCGACAACTAATCGCTGGTCTTGATTGCCCCAAACATTAACAGTGAGGTTTATTTTAGCACCAATGCTCGTTTTATTCGGGATTGGTACTAGGTTCATATTTTCAAGCGTCACAAAAGGATAATTCACATTTTCAGAAGCCATCGGTAAATGATCGTAAGTGTCATACCCTTTGTTTAGTGATTCTAGAAATACATAATCATACAATTCTTGTTGTGGAGATTTCATCATTGCATCAACCTTTTCAATTCGTTGATAAACATTTGTGACTGAACATCAAAAGCTGGTTTCAAAGTAGGCATGGCCGACATAAACCGAGTACCGTATTCCAGATAAGGGAAGTAATCAGTAGTTGGGCCAACTGAAACAGTCATTCCACCATCACTAAAGATAGGCTTAACTGATCGACGAGTCCGTCCAGTTGAATAACCATGAGTATAGGCAGCCTGCATATTAGATTGAGTACGACTAGACAATTGTGCGCCATGTTTCTTTACGATTTGGGGTACTTCAGTAAGGTCCATTTTTGCTTTTAATGCTGCAGTTAAATCATCTAGTCCTTCAAGATTAATTTTAGCTTTTCCCAATGTCTTCACCTACCAATATAGATACGTTCTTTAATGGGATGGTCGTTGTTCTCATTCGATACTTTGTAGAACCATCATCGATTGTTAAATACGCCCACTTTTTTTCAATCGGTTCTACTATCCGAATAATTTTAACTCCTTGGGTAATACTTCCGAGGAGCCGAACCGTCCGATCAGCACCAACATCGGTAACATTTCCCATCGTGCTAGCAACCAGCTTAGATCCACCATCCGTTTGGGAGGTTAGCGGATTATAGTGTTTACCCTCTTCTGTATAGAAGTTAATCTCATGATTGAACCGCACGGCTGTCACCTCGGTATGGATTAACAAATCGCACCTTCCCTAGCGATTTAACATTCTTCCCATTCTGTTCACGCCAAGCGTTAATATCAGCTTCAAAATCATCAAAGTCAGACGAATTAAAGGTGATTGACTGGCCCTCTTGGGAATAAGAGGCCATTCCTTCATTGGAGATACGATTATACCGTCGTACACAAACTTCTAGGGAGATAAAACCTAATTCGCTAGGAAATTGATCATCTTGTGCTAAGCCCAGCTTAAATCTTAACGCCTGTTCAGTATTCTTAATGATTAGCTTAAGCAATTCATCTTGTTTATCAGTTTTTAGTTGGAGCATTGTCTTTAGGTTTCCAAGCATTACAGATTGTTCCATCTTACTCACCTAACTTTGCTAATAAATCAGACTTATTGTCGGTAGAAGTATAGCTAATTCCATGCGTATCCATGTACTTCTTTATTTCGTCCACCGTGTTAGCGGACGTTGGTTTTACATCATTATCGCCCGCTTCTGAATTATCGGGCGGTGTTATTTTGACGGGGTAGCACTAATAGTTGCAACGACAATACCGTCGAGTCGTTCAGGGAATAATACACCAGATGTTAATGCTAAAGTTTCATACGAGGCATTCTCAGTAACTGGAGTATGAGCTACACCAATTAATCCTGTTTCATCAGTGGTTAAGTTAAATGCTTGAGTAAGGCTACCATTCATTGCTGCATAAGCATAATTTAAGTTCTGACTAGCAGTAGCAGCAACTGTCCCTTGATCGACAGCACCAGTTAAAATAATGGCGTTAAAACCAAGAAAATTTTGAAGATAGCTTAACCCGAAGGCAGATTGAGTAGTAACGGTTGTATCACCTAAATAATCGTAAAAATCTAATGGGTTAGCAAACAGTACTGATTGAACATCGTCATCTTCCCACTTGATAGCTAATTGGCCTAAAGCGCTTGATACTGCCTTCTTAAAGGTTGCACCAGTTGTCTTAGTAGTTCCTGTCTTTACAAAGTCGAAGAAATCCTTCTTAATATCACCTTGAATAGACCGAAGTAACTTACTGTCAGTATCATTTACAGCTGGACCAAAACCAGCAGCTTGAATACTTTCGGCAGTAGTTTGCTTGCGGTACTTCTTGTAAGCTAATTCCTTGGTCTCAGATAATTTCCGAGTTGCCTTGCTTAATGGAATGACCTCACCTTCAGCGACATTTCCATCTGCCTTAGTTACTTCCGACTTATAAATCTTAATTTGTGAACCTACTGCCATTGGTTGCATCCGAGTTACACTTAATGCTTGAAGCAAAGTACTAATTGAACCAGTAAATCGTTCTGTAAAATCGATAGATTGTGCAATTAAATCCTTTGATGTAGTAATATTTTCTGTTGCCATAAATTATTCCTCCTAATGTTGATATAGGCTTAAATTATCTGCAATGGCTTGTTGCCGTTTGATTGGATCCTTAATCTTGTTGATTTCATCCCTAGTCATTGTTGGCTTGCCATTTGTTCTTGGTGTAGAACCTTTGAGTAAGTCTTTCTTCGCTCCACTTTGGATTTGATTAGTGTATTTAATTAGCGCTTGAACATTTGCATAGGTTTGTTTTTCATCATCAACTACAACCATGTTCAGCACATCATCACTAACAGTTAGACCAGCTTCTTTAAAGACTTCATCCGTTTGTTTGATATTGTCGCGCCGAGCTATTTGAGCGCGGAGAGAAGCAATTTCTTTATCTTTCTCACTTTCTTTTGACATAGTTGCCTCTATATCTAATGAATCTTTATTTGTCTTGCCAGATTGAAGCTCCTTAATTTTCGCATTAGCCTTATCTAATTGGTCTTGGAGAGAATGCTTCTCATTTTGTTCCTTGCCAATACGTTTCTGAAGTTTCTTAACCAGTTTGTCACCATCTAATTTGTTATCTTCCTTTGGATCGGTACCTACTTCCTTAGGTTGCTCTTCATTAGTGTTAACAGTTTGATTTTCAACTTCAGTGTTCTTGTTATCGTCCATGTCGGGACCTCCTTTACTCGCATTTAATGTCATGGGAGACGTCTCGGGTTTTGTTTTACGTCCACTACACACGGAACGGACAATTTATTTAATTAAGAAAAAAGAGAACCCTCAACGTTAAAAGGTTCTCTTTAAAAAATAGTTTAATTGTGAAAATAAGCACCCAGAATTAATCTGAATGTTTAGAAACCTGGAAGCCAATCTTTGACTTCTTTAAGTACGTTATATGCTTTTTTCATCATCGAATTTTCAGCTAAATACTGTAACCCTTCAACGGTTATACTAGCATTACTAATTGCAATAACTAAGGTTCCGTTTAGAGTTCTTGTAATACTAACTCCATCAATATAACCATGATCTTTTAACATTTTTAAAGTATTTCCAAACTGTACTTTCGAAATATTAAATGTATCTGCATTCAAAATGTCTACATCAGGTGATTTACCATTTTCGTAACACCACTTTAAATAGCTCAATACTTTATAGGCTACTGTAAAAAAATCGTTATTACTCATAACTACCTCCGGATAATGATCTTTAATAAATAATATCTGATTGTACTTCCTTTGAAAATTTTGGCAATGGTTTACCTGTCTCAATTGCTTTATTAAGCATATTGATTCCCTTTTGAACATTATCAATATCTGGATTAACTGGATCAAAGTACGGGATAGTATCTTCTAGACTTCCCTTACCAAACTTGGTTTCATAATCATCGTGGGCTTTATTAAGTTGTTTTAGGTAAGTATTAAGTTTGCTCACAATAATCACCCTTTCAGTAATAATCCTAGAATCAAATTCAAATATTCTTTATCTTCACTAATTTTAACATACTCATCCTTACCATCTTTACTAATTGACTTCAATTGTCCTTTTCCAGGTTCAAATAATGATTCCAAGCCAACCGATAGTACCTCAGTTCCCTGGGTATATTCCTTTCCGATGTATGGATTGATGAAATTATCCTTTTTAGTAATTTCCCGTGGGCCATACGGGATATAACCATTATAAATGTCATAAAGGCGACTGACTTGTTCTCCTTTGGTCCGATCAGTAAGAAATTCTCTCTCAATCCGCTCAACATCTTTGCTATGGGTTTCAACAAAATGGCCCAACTCATGCCATGCTGTTGTAGCACGACCAGAAGAAAAAATTGTGTTGTACTTTCCTACTTTATCATCCTGGATATATTTAGGAATATCAGCTTGAGTTTTCAGCGTCGATGGAACTTTAACCCCACCGCGAGCATCTACGTAATGCCGAGTGTAGAACCCTCGCTGATTTTTACCAGCATACATGAATTCGCCTTGATTCAAGTAATTAACCCAATCGCTAGGATAATGGTTGAATGCTTCGTTTAGTGCTTTCTTTACACTCGCATTTGATCGTGGCATCCACTGGGATTTATCTACAGTGCCGCCTACTTTTCGATAATTTCCAATTACATCAGCAATCTTATCTTTCTCTCCCAGCATTTTATCAATATGATATTTTTCGTTTACCTTTCTTCCAATAAACTCTATATCATCTTTCTTTAATTTACTAAGATCTGTTTTCATAATCTTAGTAAATTTATCATTATCACCAGTGGAACTATTTTTCTTTGAGCCTTTTCCTAGATTATCCTTCCCATCTACCCAGTAGGCAGAAATAGAGCAACGACAATTCGGATGAATAGGAATTTGAGGAACTTCATCAATCGGGAAAACCCCGTAACCAAGATCATATTCATCATTATCAGCAATTCGTTGGCAAACACGACAAGCTCCAGGTTCAGCATACCATTTTACATATTTATAATCAGCAGCCTTGATACTATCAATTTGTGCTTGATATTGAACACGTGCCGTTTCAGTTCTTACTAATCTTTCGGCAACATATGCATGATTGTGAATTGTACTCTTAATCTGATTGCGCAACTGACGAGCCATTGCTTGATTGCTTTGACCAGTGATAAACCCAGTAGAAAGAACTACATCTAGCTGAGCTTTTAATGCGTCTTGATTAAGCCATAGGCGTTGACTCCAGTTTGCTCCAGCAGTTTGAGCCATGACAATCTTGGCAATGTTAGTATCTTCAATCAAAGCATTATTAAATTTAAGATTACGTCCAAGAATACCGCTTTGCCGTTTAACCTCATTGATATAGCTGTCGGTTAACTTCAATCGAGTGGCATTTTCGATATTCATGTTAGCTTCAATAAGATGCAATCCAACCTGGCTTTTAAGATACTCCAATCTATTAATTCGCATGGTTGCATTGTAGATCTTCATTCGCCGATTGACATCATCACTGAATGAACCATAAGTAACTTTCTTACCTTGCGCTCTCATTTGAGCAGCTTGCATAACTAACTTTTGAGCCTCAGCTTCATAATCAGCAATATCAGTCATGTCAACGGTAGAATAAGCATTACGAAGACCACCCACAGACTTAGCGAGAGATTGATACTGATGATCAATTTCTTTATTGATTTGTGAGATAGCCTGATTATAGTATCTTTCAATTAAACGATTAAAAGCTTCATCACTAGCAATATTTTTCTTTTGCCACTTTCGCTCTTCATCTTCTCGTTTCTTCCAGTAATCACTATTCGGCATCGCCATCTTCATCACCGTCCGGCTTATCTTGGTCTAATGCGGCAGGGCCATATTTAAGAGCTTGTTGCATATTCTCTTGTTTCTCTTTATTAATCCTCTTAATTTCTTCTTGAGGATCATTAACGAACGGCAAAATTGACAGCAATGTTTCTTGTGATACCATCCCTTGTAACTTCTGGGCTATGTCAGCATCATTTGAAATGTCATCTGGTAAATTCCTCTTGAAAGTAAAAACAAGCTCTCTCCAGTCCTCTGAATGTACTTCAGGAAGAACAGTTCCAACGCTAAAAACTATTCGGTACAAACGTCGTAATGCTTGCCTGAATTTACGCTCCTTATTAGCAGCCATGTTCCTCATTGGTAAGAGTTTATATTGAAGAGCAACACCAGAACTATTTCCGGCAAAGGCCTCATCGTTAAGATTAGCCACCATGCTTATCTGATAAATCATTGAGACTAAACGATCAATAATGTGTTCTTGCATGTTATCTCCATCAGGTTTGCTAATGAAGTCAACTGTTGCATTAGTAGCATCTGCATCTGGACTATAAATCATCTGGTTACCGATTAAATCCGCATCCGGTTTACCATCACCATCCTGATCTAGGTCTACTCCTAGGATTTTTAAATAAGCATTATCAAAATACTCAACCTGATTAGCTTTTTGCGATAATACCCGGTCTAACTCATCAATCAGCGTTTTAACATTATCAAAAACACCTTGTCTTTCTTCGTTACCGTAAAACTCAACGGCCGGTACTAAACCATAAGGATTAGTTGTCTCATCTACGAACTTACTACCTTCAAAAGAAATGGTCTTATCACTGTAGTAAACCATTCCGACTTGAATGCCATCAGTATTCTTCCAATAACGCACGAAGGCAAGTGGTTGTCGTGATACTGTATCATCGTAAATCATGAAAGAATCTATTGGAGATGAATAGGCAATCCGTGTTTGACTATCTTCATCTTGATAAACAAAAGCAAGTGACCGTCCGAAGATGTCCGCTTGCTTACTAATCTCACTTAATTTATCTTGTAATGAATTCTCATCGTTCCATTCTTGTAATAAGGTGTTAGTTTCTTTATCATCCAGTGTTACTTTAGGCGGAATACCCGTAAAGAAACCGTTATATGTATCAACAATATAGTGGGGTAGATTGGCTACCAGCTTATTGTCTGGTCCAAACTGTCGAGGTTGCTTATTTAGAATGTCGTGATTACCCTTGTACATTTTAAGGTTATGCCTATACTCATCTGCTAAATTCTTATTTTTACCAATAAACTTTAACAAGTCGGGCATTGTTAATTCTTTATCCTTAGGATAGATAAACACATTACCTTCAACTACCTGTCCTTTTATCTCTACCATTCAATCACCACCTAAATATAAATATTTTTAATTACAGTTGCCTTTGGACTAGCCATTCCGTTATATTCAGAACTTCCATATCTCAAACTATCAATGCAGTGGTTGTAAGCATCAACAGGTTCATTGATATATTCGCCAGTCTTTCGGTCTTTCTTGTATGTATAGTTTTCTAATTCTTCAATTGTTTTGACACAACGATCATCAACAATCCATTCAAATTGCTGTAAGAATTGAATACCTTGAATAATTGAGTCCGGTCCTTTCTTCGCTGATCGAATACGGTAGATCCCATCGCGCTTTAATTCAGCAATTGACTTTGGTTCTGCAGCATCAGCTGTAATAACTTCTTTGGTATAACCCATTTCTTTAATTACATTGGCTATTTCATTATTGAGCATTCCTTTTTTGACATATTCTTCAAGAACATAGAAACGTTTATTTTTCATATCAATCTTGGAATGAGTAAAAGCGGAAGGATCATTGCTGTAACCAAAGTCTAAGCCAAACAAATCAGGTAAATCACGGAGCTGTGGTTCTTCCGGATATAATCGTCGCTTAGTAAAGGTAGGAAAGACCAGCTTATCCAATGTAGCAAACTCGCCTAACGTATAGATCTTGTAGTATGCCGGGTTGGTTTGTTTTAAGTTCTCAATCGTTGCAATGTTATCAGCGTCCAAGAAGTGATTGTCCTTGTAAGTTGATTGATGAATTGATACTCGTTCCGGATTAACTTTTACTTTCGGATCAAACCATTGCTTGTAGGTCCAGTTCAACTTACTAACCGGATTAAACATGCAGAATAATTGTCGTTTCTTATGCTTAGGTTCACGTAGACGAAGAGTGAGTTGCGTAAAATCATCTTGATTAAACTCAGATGCTTCCTCCATCACCACATCAGACAATCCTTTAATCGATTTAATCTTTTCCGGATCATCCATCCCCTTAAATAGAAAAACCGCACCATTCGGCAAATGAATAGTACGGTTTGATTTATTAACTCTACACAGAGGTAGGAGCTGCCAGTTAGATAGACAATCAATCACATCGGCAAAGATTGATTCTTGAATTGTTCGATCAACTTTCCGAAGCCATAGCACTTTGCGGGGATGCTTCCAGTGTTGGAGTGATTTAAGTACAACTTTCTGCACCACTCCATGCGATTTACCAGAACTTGCTCCGCCGTACCAAACTTCGACAAAATGTGAATAATCAAAAAGGTTATCGTAAATCTGTTTATTAAAAACATTAGCAGGCTTAGGAAAATTAAGATTAATCTTCGTCATCATAATCCCCCATTCCGACATCAATCTGAACATCACCTGAAATAACTTTTCTATCAGTCCAAGCCCCATTACGTTTACCAATTAATTCAGCAGCTTTGATACGATCCTTAGCTGACACCTCAACGTCTTCATAAATACCCTTAGCAGTAGCAACTGATTCCGTTTGCTCACCACGCATAACCGATGTAAGGTATTCCATCACTTCGGTCATATCAGCTGTTTTTTCGGACTTAATTTCTTCATTCCGTTTTTCGATAGCAGCTTTAATATTAGGTTTTCTTAGGTTTTCGGTTGCTGTCACTGCAGCTGTCTTCTTAGAATATCCAGCTTTAATCGCCGCCTGAGTAGCATTACCCGAAATAATGTACTCATCGACAAATCGTTGTTGCTTCTGTGTTAATTTTTGAGTAATACTACTCACCTCCCGAAAATAATTTGTATTACTTAGTTTTTAATTTTACTTACTATACACCGAATCACTTCTATATAGTTTTTCAATCTTAATGGATATAGTATTATCCATTCATCGTCTTTTTTTATAAATCTAAATCTGTACACAGCATTAGAGTAAATATCACGAATCTTGAATTGTTTCCAAATCAAATTGTCTAAAGCTTCAATTTCCATAGATCTAGTTTTTCTTTTTGCATTTCCACCTGCTATGTATAATGTATTTTCATTAATGCCAAAAACCGGTTTAAGTATCTTGTGATGATTTTGAGGGACCATTGCTACAGGATAGTCATTATCATTTTCTATCAAAACGACAATGTGCTCTTTTACTCCTTTAAAAACAACCCCGTCTGGCATTTTTTTATCTTTCTCTTCTGGAAAATAAGCTGATTTTATTACTAAAAAAGGTTTTGGTTTCCTATTGGCAAGGTAGAGTGAGACAAATACAGCCGCAAGAGTTGCAATGGCACTCAACCAATCAGCTAAGTTTCCTAAATTATAAGTAACGTTTATATGATGTATAGTTTCTAAAACAATCATTTCAAATCACCCCAGAATATAATACAAAAGCCTAGCCACAATAGCTAGACTTCTTTTGGGGAGATTATTTATATGAATATCGAATCATTCGACAATATCATTATCACATTTTTATCAAGGATTGCTCATTCAACAATTGCCCATCAATTTATCATTCCTCATCTGGATAAACATGTAAGTCATCTATTTCAGTGTGAATACCATGCTTAACTAATTGAAATTCAAAACGATCAGCAAATTCACACAACGCTTTCTCCTGTTTTCGACTATATGTTGATGAACTAATACTTAATTCCCTAGCAATGTTGTACGTCAACATCTGATCTGAGTAGCGACTTAACAATATCCGTTGCGATTCCTTTGTCATGTTACGCATTGCACAGCCCACACAATCTACTACTTCTTCTGCTAGCCAAATGTTTAGCATTCGACTTTCACTCCCGTTACCATGACTAGGTGCTTTAGGCATTCCGTCCATTCCAGGTGACTTCAAATCAAATCGTTGTTTCCCAGATAAAGCTAGATAGCGATCCAGCTTCTTTTCAAGAAACTCAGTAACCTTCCGTGCAGTTTTCAAACAATCTATATCTAAGTTCAAATCTGTTTGCATGATGTACCCCCGCTATCTGCTATAATAATTAAGGTTAATATTTTTTGAGTAAGGACACATCAAGCACGGTGGGTCCTTTTTATTATGGATTTTTCTTACCAAGAAGGAACCCAAACACGAAAACAGTAATTAATAATATTGAAAGTAACATTAATTTAACCTCCGTCGACACTTAGGACAGTAATTAAAGTATTCCCCACTAACTTCAATGGGCACTTCGCTTTTAACTGACCCCACTGCGCCAGTATTTTTAACTGATTTAGTCACCATGATTGCCTTAAACGGAGCATGGCAATATTCACAATTTTCTTGTATAGAATTTTCAACAAACGAGTGGCCTTTAAATACCACTGTTTGGGCATTAATTTTAATACTCATGATAGTTCCTCCGATTTAGCTTCAACGGGAACAGTAAAGAATGGATTACCACTCAATTTCCTAATCGTTAAAGTTTGATTTAATACATTATGCCCAACGACATAATATTTCTGATTGTTATAAGTTACTGGCACATTATTTTCTTCGTGTTTTAATGCTTCTTCAAATATCATCTTAAATTATCCCCCCGTTTGAAATTATTAATGCAATTACTAATATAGTCATACAAATTAACCAAGCTATTGTTAAGATATCCATCATTTTGCTAAATGTAATTTTGAACTTTGGCTTAGTTGCTTTTGGTTTATCGTTCTTAAATTTTTTTACATCTGGATAGTCCCTCTTCTCTCCTAATTCAAAATAAAGCTGCTCCATCTCAATCTCATAATCACTCATTGGAGTAACCGGTATTTTAATAATCTTTGCTGTTGCATTTTTCATATGCAAATCAGATCCAAAAGCATCCCATGCTGCTTGATAAAATTCTTTTTTACCATCGGCTACCACTTCATAAACAAATGGCTCAACCGGATAAGCATCTGCACTCCATTCACCCCAGGTCACTTTCATTAGTCACGCTCCTAACGCCAAATTTTGTAAAGCATCTCAAGTGTCATCAGAAAAAGAAAAATCCATATCCAGACTTTACTTCCCGTAACTATTGATAAGACGACTGAAACAATTAATAACAGTAAAAAGGAAGTCATAATAATTTTGTCACTTAATCTCATCCAAGCATCACCTCATCAATGTAGTTATTAAGATTGATTAATTTTGTTGTTAGGTCATACATTGTCACAGTTGGCCTGATACCATCATCACGAATGCTGTAATAATCAAGAATAATTTTCTTAGCATTATCAGCATTCTTAGCAACAACAAAGTGGCTAATATCTGTGCCAAATACAGCTACAACGATTACTTCATAAATGTGCATTAGTCGCACCTCTCATAAGTCTTGTGGAATATATCATTAGCGATTACCCAGTGCTCACCGTCAATACCAGTAGCGATCCAATCATTCTCGTACAATTCCATAGTTCCTTCTTTGGTTGGCAAAAACCATCTAGGGCAATGTAATGGAACGCTTGTTACATTAGTCATATCTACGACTGAATACTTTTTTACCATTCCATCAGAACCATTAAACTGTTCAGCCTCAATTAGGGCTGTCTTTCTGTATGTGTGTAGCATTAGTCGTCCTCCTCATTATCAGGAAGATAACTTCCACATAGCTCAATTAAGTTAGCGAACATCTTTGAATTAGGCTTATCTACGTAACCAACTTCTAATTTAATTGCAGGGGTCCCATCAACTTCAATCATAGATAGCACAAGTTCACCATCATATTTAACTATGACATCACCGGCAGATTGTTGCTGTAATTGCACAAAGTCACCATTTAATTCGGCCTTTGTATTGTCTTTTGTAATAATTTCACAGCTTAAATGTGAATCTAATTTAGTAAGTTTCTCTTGTAATTCATTTTTTAACATTAAATATCACCATCATTAAGAATTTGCCCAGAAGCCAGTGCTAAAGCTTCATCAGCTAATTGGTGAAGCTCCATGATGCACCCACCATCAAATGCACACGGATCTGATTCGTCATAGTAAACTTCGTCTAGTTCAGCCTGCTTCTTACGTAATTCAGCAAGTTTTTCTTTATACTCTTTACTGATCATTATTCTTCCTCCATCCTGTGAGTTTCCCAGTCATAACTAACCATTGTTTCAACCTTGAATTCTTTACCGCAGTCTTCACAGGTGATTTCGTGTTCACCATCTTCATACAATTCTGGATAATCAATTAAATCTGCCTCATCGATTGCAGCCCCGCAATAAGGACAAACTACATAATCACCACTGAAAGTATCTGGTTCTCCTTCTTCTATACTTTCCCGAATCTTTTCTAAGTTGTGAAGTTTAAAACATTTATTACAATATCCGCCATTCGTCCAAGCGAGTTTGTCATACTTTCCACAAATCTTGCAGTGATGGTCTTTATAATCAAGTGTCATCAATCTTCCTCCTCGTTCAGTGGTCGTCCGCACATTAGACACCAATTAATCTTTTTAGACTCAATTGTTTCTTCTTCAACGACTAGCTTTTCACCTTCAATATGAACAACTTGACCCAGCACGCTCCCTAAACCGCCATAGTGTAAAGTATTAATTATGTCTTCCCTACCGTGACAGTACGGACAATTCTTTTGTTTTTCAGTTAAACCCATAACCAACCAATCCTTCCTCAATAATTTTTACTGCATCTCCAGCAGACCTAGCGATTCCATGAATAATTTCTCGTTTAGTTAGCATTTTATGGAATCTAATTTGATCCGCTCTCGGCTTGCCTTTTTCATTCTTCACTTCAATGTAAAACACTTGATGATCTGACCAACGAAATCCGTATAAGTCCGGGTGGCCACTTGGTACACCAGCTGAGAAAAATCTTCCGTCCGGTGTCTTGACTGAACCAACATTTACTCGGAACACTGTGCATTGGTGCTTTGACAAGGCAACCCGAATATCGTTTTGAATTTTATGTTCACTCGTCATCTTCAAACTCCATAATACTTTCGACTGCGGTAACTGGAATAATGACACGATGAGGAATTGTTTGTAAATTCCGCATTGCTAATCCATAGATATATAATCCAGTTGTTCCGTTTAGCTTAAATTTTCTGAGAATATCATCAATACCGCCCTCAGCTTCATAGAAATTTCCATTAATTGTAAAAACTTTTGTGTGCACTGTTTTTCCTCCTAAGGTTGTCACTAAGTTGCAACTAGTGTAACCAGCTTTAGCCTTACTCTCTCAAGGGATCTAGTTATGGTTGCGAGGTTGCGACTTGCTTTCAACTTTTTATAGCGCATATATAT
>OKSH01001072.1_pt1 | contig 26360 bp, 17 predicted proteins | sample 1601231 | NCBI WGS metagenome assembly OKSH01 (sample SAMEA3541596, study PRJEB24748) | human gut metagenome | biome: human gut; feature: human-associated habitat; material: faeces | place: China | collected 2012
CAACTTCGGAGTGGACATGAGCCTGTTCGATTCGCGTGTCAGCCTTTCACTGGATGCTTATATCAAGAATACGAACGATATGCTGGTGAAGGCTTCCATCCCCATCACTTCGGGCTTTGAAGATACTACCGAGACTTTCACCAATGCCGGCAAGATGCGCAACAAAGGAGTGGAAATGACATTGCGTACCATCAACCTGAAAGGCATCTTCTCCTGGGAATCCGCTTTAACGGCTACCTACAATAAAAATGAGATTCTGGACCTGAACAGCGAAACTCCGATGTTTATCAACCAGATAGGCAATTCATACGTGACCATGCTGAAAGCCGGTTACCCGATCAACGTTTTCTATGGATACGTTACCGACGGTCTTTTCCAGAACTGGGGAGAAGTCAACCGCCACGCCACCCAGCCGGGCGCAGCTCCGGGGGACATCCGCTTCAGAGACTTGAACAACGACGGAGTGATTAACGACGAAGACCGTACGATTCTTGGCAATCCGAATCCGAACTGGTTCTTCTCACTCTCCAACAACCTATCTTACAAAGGATGGGAACTCTCCGTTTTCCTGCAAGGAGTGGCAGGCAACAAGATTTATAATGCCAACAATGTGGACAACGAAGGAATGGCTGCCGCCTACAACCAGACCACAGCCGTACTGAACCGCTGGACAGGAGAAGGCACAAGCTACTCCATGCCGCGTGCCATCTGGGGCGACCCGAACCAGAACTGCCGCGTATCCGATCGATTTGTGGAAAACGGCTCGTATCTCCGTCTGAAAAATATCACCCTTTCGTATACACTGCCTAAAAAGTGGTTGCAAAAGATTCAACTGGAAAACGCCCGTATCTCCTTCTCTTGCGAGAATGTGGCGACTATCACCGGATATTCGGGCTTCGACCCCGAGGTGGATGTCAACGGTATAGACAGCAGCCGTTACCCTATCTCGCGTACATTCAGTATGGGCTTGAACTTTAACTTTTAAATCAGGAGGAAGAAAATGAAAAAGAAACTGACTTTTATAATGATACTTGTCGTACTTGCCTTGACATCGTGCAGTGATTTTCTGGATAAGTACCCCAAATACGGTGTGGACCCCGAATCGGAAGTGACCAATGAGATTGCCGTAGCACTGACTACTGCCTGCTATAAGACGTTGCAGTCGTCCAATATGTATAATCAGCGCCTGTGGAGCCTCGACATCCTTGCCGGCAACAGCGAGGTAGGTGCCGGAGGAGGAACCGACGGACTGGAAACTGTTCAGGCGGCTAACTTTATAGCGCAGAGCGACAACGGTTTTGCCCTGTACGTATGGCGTTCTCCGTGGGTAGGCATCGGACGTTGTAATATCGTGCTTTCCAATCTGCCTTCGGCTGCCATCTCCGATGAGATAAAAGACCGTTGCATGGGTGAGGCATATTTCCTGCGTGCTCATTACTACTATATCCTCGTCCGCCTTTATGGTGGCGTACCTTTGCGGTTACAGCCCTTTGAGCCGGGACAGTCGACGGATATTGCCCGCAATACGGTAGATGAAGTATATGCGCAGATTCTATCGGACTGTAAGAATGCGGTGGATATGCTTCCCCCAAAGAGCAGTTACGGAGAAAATGACAAGGGACGTGCCTGCAAAGAGGCGGCGATGGCTATGCTGGCAGATATTTACCTGACGCTGGCGCCCAATCATCGGGACTATTACAGTGAAGTCGTTACGTTGTGCGATCAGATTACTGCGATGGGATATGATTTGTCTCAGTGCAAGTATGCCGATAATTTCGACGCTACGATCAATAACGGTGCGGAATCCCTTTTCGAAGTACAATACTCCGGCAGTACGGAATACGATTTTTGGGGAGGGGACAATCAGTCTTCCTGGCTGTCGACCTTCATGGGACCCCGTAACTCCGGCATGGTGGCAGGCGCTTACGGATGGAATCTGCCTACGGAAGAATTTATCAAAGAGTACGAAGCGGGCGATTTGCGCAAAGATGTGACCGTGTTATATCAAGGCTGTCCTGCTTTCGACGGCATGGAGTACAGACGTTCGTGGTCGAATACAGGTTACAACGTCCGGAAGTTCCTTGTGTCGAAGACCGTTTCGCCGGAATATAATACCAACCCGAATAACTTCGTGGTATACCGTTATGCGGATGTCCTGTTGAAGAAGGCGGAAGCGCTGAACGAACTGGGACATCCCGATCAGGCTGCCGCACCTCTGAATATCGTCCGTCAGCGTGCCGGACTGGCGGATGTACCGACTACCTTGAATCAGGAAACAATGCGGGAAAAGATTATTCACGAACGCCGGATGGAACTTGCTTTTGAGGGACATCGCTGGTTTGACATGATTCGCATCAATAATGGTAACTATGCGATTGAGTTCCTGAAATCCATCGGCAAGAATCAGGTGACGAAGGAACGCCTGCTGCTGCCCATCCCGCAGACAGAGATGGACTCTAACAATCTGATGACTCAGAATCCCGGTTATTAATTGCTTTTACAATCATTCATTTAGACAGATCATATGATGAAGAAATATATATATCAGATACTGTGTTCTCTTTTCATCGGCGGAGCGATGGTTTCCTGCGCCGAGGACTATATGGAGACGGACAAGGGACATGATACGCTGACTCTTACGGTGAATCAGCAGGAGATCGTACTGAACGAAAAGAATCACACTCAGGAAGCGTTAACGCTTTCATGGACTACGGGAACAAACTACGGAAGCGGGAACCGCATCTCTTATACACTGGAAATAGCCAAGGCGGGAACAGACTTCGCCCGTGCCTACTCCGTAGATTTAGGAACGGGAACTTATCAGTGGACGAAGAAAACGGAAGAACTCAATCAGTTTCTGAACACGCAGCTAGGCGTCGGCTATGCCGAGAAAGTATCGCTGGAAGCACGCATTACCGCTACTGTTGCCGGAATGGAAGAAAAGGAGCAGCGTGCCACAGTCACGCTGGATGTGACTACTTATCAACCGGTTACTCCGACGCTTTACCTCATCGGAGAAGCTGCCCCGAACGGATGGAGCGCCGATCGGGCGACGCCTATGGAGCGCACGGACAACGGACAGTTTACGTGGACAGGAAAGCTGAATATCGGTGTATTCAAGTTTATAACGACATTGGGAGAATTCCTTCCATCCTACAACCGGGATGCCGCTGCCGGAGAAGAACTACGGCTTATCTACCGCACATCGGGCGACGAACCGGACGAACCGTTTACAGTCAGCAAGGAAGCGACCTATATAGTCAAGGTAGACCTGCTCGACCTGACAATGACCATGACCGAAACGGAAAACATCGGATGGCGCTTTGAAGAATTCTATATTGTCGGCTCCTTTACCGGCGACAATGGCTGGGGATTCGAGGCACTGTCTAAAGATGCCGTTCAGATGAATCTGTTCCATTATGGTGCCGTGATTCCGTGGAAGGCGGACGGTGATTTTAAGTTTGCCACTCTTGCGGACTTCGGTCAGTCGGATGCTTTCTTCCATCCCACCGAAGGGAACGCTCCGTATACTTCCACTTCAGTTGTACTGGGAGGTGAAGACAATAAATGGCAAATGAAGGAAAGCGAATGCGGCAAGGCCTATAAAGTGCTGTTCCTCACAACCAAGGGAAAGGAAAAGATGCTGATGCGTCCGTTTACCCCTTACGAAGGACTGTATCTGGTAGGCGATGCCACTCCGAACGGATGGAGCATCGACAACGCCACTCCGATGACTAAAAGTGCCGACAGCCCTTACATCTTTACCTGGAGCGGTACACTGAATACAGGGGAGATGAAGATTTCCTGCGATAAGCAGTCCGACTGGAACGGAGACTGGCTGATGGCGGACAAGAACGGAAAGACACCGATCGGTGAAGTGGAGACAGCCTTATTTACCAGTAAAACGGATGCGGAACTGAAGAATATGTATCCGGATGCAGACCTCGGCAGTCTGGATAATAAATGGAATATTCAGGAAGCAGGCTCGTATCGGATTACGATTGACCAGTTGAAAGAAACGATTTCGATTGTAAAACAATAAACAAGTATTCAAGATGAAGAAGATAATATATTTGGTAGCTGCCTTCCTGTGTCTGGCTTGCAGCGACGATCATGAATCGAACCCACAGAACGGAGGAGCATCGGGCAGTGTGACCGAAGTAACTCCGGTGACATCGGACTTATGCGTGGAACTGACAACCGACAAGGCTTTTTATAAACCGAACGAGACGGTGACTTTCACTGCCGCCGATGCCTTGCCTGCCGGAACAAAGGTCCGTTATCGCCTTTCGGGAGAAATAGTCGGAGAAGAACCGGTCAGCGGTACGAACTGGACATGGAAGGCTCCTTCCACCGATTTCAAAGGATACATGGCAGAACTTTACCGGCAGGAAAACGGTACGGATGTCATCGTCGGTACGATTGCGGTAGATGTATCCAGTCATCCGGCACGTTTCCCCCGATATGGCTTCGTGGCAGATTTCGACGGAGACAAGACAGAAGAGAAAACGCTGGAAGAGATGGCTTATCTGAACCGCCATCACATCAACTGGGTACAGTTTCAGGACTGGCACAATAAACATCACTGGCCGCTGGGCGGCACACGTACGCAGTTGGACGAGGAATATCTCGACATTGCGAACCGCCCTGTCCATACAAGCTCTGTGAAGAATTATATCAAGGCACAGCAACATTTCGGAATGAAGTCCATGTTCTATAATCTTTGTTTCGGGGCATTGAAGGATGCGGCTTCCGACGGAGTGAAAGAAGAATGGTATCTGTTTAAGGACGCTTCGCATACCACGAAAGACAGTCACGACCTGCCAAGCGGATGGAAGAGCAATATCTATCTGGTAGACCCTTCCGACGAGGAATGGCAGCAATATATGGCGGAACGGAATGACGACGTGTATGCGAACTTCGCCTTCGACGGCTATCAGATCGACCAGTTGGGCAAGCGGGGAACGCTTTACAACTACGACGGTACGCCGGTCAACCTCCGCGAAGGATATGCTTCTTTTATCGAAGCCATGAAGCAGGCGCATCCTGACAAGAGTCTGGTGATGAATGCCGTAAGCCGCTACGGTGCCCGTCAGATCGGAGAAACCGGTAAAGTAGATTTCTTCTATAATGAGATGTGGGCGGATGAGGCGGACTTTACCCATCTGAAAGCCGTTCTGTATGAAAACGGAGTGTATGGCAATAATCAGCTGAATACGGTTTTTGCTGCCTATATGAACTATAATAAGGCGGATCAGCGAGGAGAGTTCAATACAGCGGGCATCCTGCTGACGGATGCGGTGATGTTCGCTTTGGGTGGCTCGCATCTCGAACTGGGTGGTGACCATATGCTGTGCAAAGAATATTTTCCGAACGACAACCTGACGATGAGCGAGGAACTGAAAACGGCAATGGTTCACTACTACGACTTCCTCACGTCTTATCAGAACCTGCTCCGCGATGGCGGAACGGAGAACAGTATCGCTATGAACTGTACCAACGGAGAAATGAAACTCAACGTATGGCCTCCAAAGTTGGGGTCGGTCACTACCTACGCCAAGCAGGTAGACGGCAAGCAAGTAGTGCATCTGCTTAACTTCTCGCAGGCGAACAGCCTTAGCTGGCGGGACGTGGACGGCACCATGCCCGAACCTGCCCTGATCACGAAAGCGGCCTTGCAGATGAACCTGCCCGCCAAAGTGAATAAATTGTGGGTGGCATCGCCGGACGTACACGGAGGAGCCTTGCAGGAACTGGCATTTACGCAGGAGAACGGGGTAGTCTCCTTCACACTGCCTGCCTTGAAATACTGGACAATGATTGTAGCTGAATAAGGCAGTTGCAACGGAATAACTAAAAACGATAGGTATGAAGATTAGATATAAGTTTGGGGTGTGGATGTTGTGTCTGATGTTTCCGGCGTTGGTCTGGGCAGAAAACGCAAAAAGTATATGTACCTCTTTTACGCAGCAGGGACGTCAGGTGACTTTTCACCTGGCGGACAGTGCCGCGCTGCAACTGCAACTTTGCAGTCCTTCCGTGGTAAGAATCTGGTTCTCGCCGGACGGGAAGCTGCAACGGAGAAACGCTTCCTTTGCCGTGATCAATGAAGAACTGGAAGATGTGGGAACGGTTCATGTGGACGAACAGGCCGCCTGCTATGAGATATTTACCTCGAAGCTGCGCATACGGGTGAACAAGTCGCCGATGAGCATCCAGATATTCGACAAATATCAGAAACTCCTCTTCAGTGACTATGCCGATAAAGGACACGTAAGCGAAGGTACGAAGAAGGTGGAATATAAAACGCTTCGCCGTGACGAGCATTTCTTCGGGCTTGGGGAGAAGACCGGCAAGATGGACCGCAGAGGAGAATCTTACAAGATGTGGAACAGCGATAAACCTTGTTACAGTGTGGTGGAAGACCCTCTTTACAAGAGCATCCCTTTCTTTATGAGCAGTTACCGGTATGGTATTTTCCTTGATAATACGTATAAGACAGAATTTAAGTTCGGAACGGAAAGCCGTGATTATTACAGCTTCGAGGCGCCGGACGGGGAGATGATTTACTACTTCATCTTCGGCAAGGACTATAAGGAAATCCTGAGTCAGTATGTAGGACTGACGGGCAAACCTATCATGCCTCCGAAATGGGCATTGGGCTTTGCGCAATGCCGTGGCCTGCTGACAAGCGAGAAACTGAGCCGCGAAATAGCCGAAGGCTACCGGACACGCGGCATCCCCTGTGATATTATCTATCAGGACATCGGCTGGACGGAACATCTACAGGACTTCGAATGGCGGAAGGGCAACTACGGGCATCCGAAAAAGATGCTTGCCGATCTGAAAGAAATGGGATTCAAGGTAGTCGTATCGCAAGACCCGGTCATCTCGCAAGCCAACAAGAAGCAATGGGAGGAAGCGGACCGTCTGGGATATTTTGTCAAGGACAGCACGAACGGGAAGAGTTATGACATGCCGTGGCCTTGGGGCGGAAATTGTGGGGTAGTGGATTTTACCTTACCTGCCGTAGCCGACTGGTGGGGGGCTTATCAGCAGAAACCTATTGATGATGGTATCTCCGGCTTCTGGACAGATATGGGCGAACCTGCCTGGAGTAACGAAGAGCAGACGGAACGCCTGGTGATGAAGCACCATTTGGGTATGCACGATGAAATCCATAACGTCTATGGCCTGACCTGGGACAAAGTGGTGAAGGAGCAATTTGAAAAGAGGAATCCGGACCGTCGTGTTTTTCAAATGACTCGTGCTGCTTATGCCGGATTGCAACGTTATACGTTCGGCTGGACGGGTGATAGCGGAAACGGAGACGACGTATTGCAAGGTTGGGGACAATTAGCCAATCAGATTCCTGTAATGCTTTCCGCAGGTTTGGGATTAATCCCATTTTCTTCCTGTGATATTACCGGTTACTGTGGGGATATTGAGGATTATCCGGCTATGGCGGAACTCTATACCCGTTGGATTCAATTCGGTGCATTCAATCCTTTGAGTCGTATCCACCATGAGGGAGATAACCCGGTGGAACCGTGGCTTTTCGGGCCGGAAGCGGAAAAGAACGCGAAAGCGGCTATCGAACTGAAATATCGTTTGTTACCGTATATCTACACTTACGCCCGCGAAGCGTATGATACAGGATTGCCTATCATGCGACCTCTGTTTCTGGAATATCCAATGGATATGGAAACTTTCTCCACAGATGCCCAATTCATGTTCGGCCGTGAATTACTGGTAGCCCCTGTGGTGAAGAAAGGTGCCCGCACAAAGAACGTGTATCTTCCCGAAGGTACATGGATAGACTACAACAACAAGCAGGCGGTCTACACTGGAGAGCAATGGACTACCGTTGACGCTCCCTTGTCCTCTGTTCCTATATTTGTGAAGCAAGGTTCCATCATCCCCACCATGCCGGTGATGAACTACACCCATGAGAAACCGGTATATCCACTTACTTTTGAAATCTTCCCCGCACAGGAAGGTGCACAGGCTGCCTTTACTCTTTACGAAGATGAAGGAGAAGACTTAGGATATCAGCGTGATGAATTTGTCAAAACACCGATTATTTGCAGCACTCTGGCAAATGGATATGAACTGACCGTCTCTGCCCGTGAAGGAAAAGGATACACTGTTCCCGGTCCGAGAAATCTGTTGTTCCGTATTTATTCTGCGAAAGCTCCGAAAGAGATAACTGTCAAAGGAAAGAAGATAAAGAAAACTAAACCGGAACGCTTGGAAGAAGATTTAGAGAATGACACGGAATCTGTATTATGGAGTTGGGATAAAGAAACTGGTGTCTGTAGTGTGAGAATACCTGATAAAGGTGTTGATGAACAGTTGATGATTACTTTTAAATAAACAGGGAGCTGTTGGCAAGCTAATATTCAGAGTTTTTCTTTCGTTTTATATGGATAATGTGTAGATTCGCACGAAACTCATATCAGAAATGTGTAAGTTATCACATTTCTGATATCAAAAGTGTGATTCATTATGAGAAGCTTTTCAACCCGCTTACCTGATTCGCTATTTAATGCTGAATTTGAAACAAGATGGTAATTTGATTAATATCCCCCTGTTTTTGGCGGATAAGACAAAAGAACTATTGAAGGATAAAAGTTGAAAGAGCCTTCTGAAGGAATCAATAACCTTCTTAAAAAACGATGATTCTTAAAAAAGGAATATTTAATCATTGGAAGAAGGACGTGAATTGCAAGTTTGGTAAAGAAAAGCAGGAAAATGTCCTGCATTTGTAATTACACGATTCTCTATTTCTGCTGTTTCGAAAATATGCCAATCAAGCTGCGATAGATTTTTGATTATTTTTGTTATTTGGAGAGCAGATGCCCGAATAATTAATCATTTTATTGTTTTTTCCTGTCCGATATATTATGGTAAACTAGAGAAAAAAATGTTTCTTAATAGTCCATTTTTATCTTCTTCACCGGGGAACGATAGCTTCCTCGGTGAGGAACAAGTCGATGCACACCGAGGAACACTTCGTTGGTTTTAAAGCAATGAGCGGTTTCTGAATAGAGAAAGATGCATATCCTGTTTGCTTTTATGCAATATTAGGCATCCTTTTGTATGCTCATGCGTTTATTTATGCAGTTTATTTTCCGGTTCGTTATTTTCTAATTGGCCATTTCCTTGTATAATATTAAAAATAGGACATTGAAAGTATATATGAAAGGGGATGTGTCTTCATTTTGACACATCCCCACAAAATCTCTGTGACTTTTTGAATTTATCTTACGGGAAACAACGTTATCCGTAGGGTACTACATCCATAAGGAATTAATTCGATGTCGTATTCTTTGGGTTCCGGACTATCATGATGTTGTACAAGATAAGCAATAGAACCGGTAGAATTACGGTTTTCTGTCCAGCCGGGTAGTCGGTATGCTTTGCTCCGAATAGTTATGGGAGCATCTGCTGACGTCCATGGATAAGTTGCAATGTTCTTTTTTTTCTCGACGATGAAATTCTTTTCAATACCATCCTTGTGTATCTGGTTGTGTTTGAAAGCAAAATTCCAAGGCGAATCGGTAGTAACCTGATAATACCATTCTCCATACTGTTCTTGATCTTTAGGTGAGTCGAATGTTTTTTTCTCCCACTTTTCGTTCAGCTTCAGAGCATATACTAGTGGCCCTCTTTCAACAACCGCTCCACCATCAAACCAATGAGATATTGAAATGGTTGCCGGAAACTCGATAGTTATTTTATCATTCTGTTGCCATTCGCGGTTGAGTATAATCATCCGTTCTCCGGTTACATCCGTTTTAATGGTTTGTCCATTGAGATTTACAATTGGTTTTTTACACCATTCGGGTACGCGAAGATGAAACGGGAAAGTGGCTTTCTTTATTTTCTTATCCGGATAAGTGATAGAAAAAGAGACTGTTTCATCGAACGGATAGTATGTTTCTTCCTTAATATTGACCAATATGTTGTTGGCTACCTGCATTTTTACTTCGGAAGATGCATATACAAGTGCGGCAACGCCATTATCTACAGTGGCATACCACAAATGTTGTACAAATTTCGGCCATCCCTGGTGCAGATTGGAACTGCAACAGGGATATCCTGTCAGTGTTCCGAAAAGATTATCAGTACCTTCATGGGGTGTGGAGAAATTGTGGTAATCGTTCACTACTGCAATCTGGTTTACTTGCTGATAATATTGCCTGGCCTGTGCATCATCTGAAATCTGGGTGGGAAGCGCATTGTAGGCTATCCGTTCCAATTGGTCAGCCCATTGCATATTGCCTGTAATTTCGAGCATGTTTTCCAGTGAGTACATCATTTCTACCGCAGTACAGAGTTCGGAACCGTATATCGGGTCACCGAAACGAATCAGTTCATCGCCTGCCCAAAGACCTATTGGTGTTCCGATAGTATTGCGAATCGTTTTCATCGCTTTTTCTGCTGCTTCCAGATTCTCCTTGTCCTTGCTTTGCTGGTAATATACGGTAGGTTGTTTGAATCCTTGTGCCAGGTTTACACAATGCAGACTGTGTTGACGATATAAATGATTGTCTTTGGTAAATACATCAGTCCAGTTAACGTTTTGACTATTTAGAAGTTCACCCAGTTCTAACAGGAATTTATCACCTGTAATATTGTATAGCCAGTATACTATCATCAGGTTATCTCCTCCTCGCTGCTCGGCCCAGAAAGTCCATTTGCCCAGCGGGTTTTTCGGCAATTCTTCCAGTTGATATTTAAAATAATTGGTCATAAATGGTATAACTCGTTGATCTTTGGTAGCTGAATAGTATTGTTGCATAATTTTCAATACAACCATTTTGGGCCACCAGTCTCGTGCATTGTCTCTTTGCAGGCCAGGTTCGTAGCCTTTGTCGGTATCGGGGCCGAAATATCCATTAGGCTTTTGAGAAGCCAGTGTCCATTCAATCCAGGGCTGTACTTTTTGTTTTAACTCTTTATTATCCAGAATGTAAGCTAAGGGCAACAGTCCGTCAATCCAATACGGGCCACGTTCCCATACATCTCCGTCACCACCTAACCAACCATTGCGCTGTCCCATTACTTTTTCGTAAATACTATCCATGTGACCGGTCATACCGGTAGCCATACGGTTCATTTGTTCTTCGAGCCAACCTTTTGGCTTTATAGTTCCAATGGGCAATTCGACAAAAGGTTTCTGCAACAATGGATAACGGTTATTGGTGTAGTTAGACACTTTTGTTTGTTGTGCCTGTAGAGGCAGTATTCCCGCAAACAGGGAAAGAAGAATAAGGTTCTTAATTTTGTTTGTCATTCTTTGAAATGATTAATGGATTATTGTATAACGGGAAAGGCCGATATTCGCAACCGGGCAGCTCCCATAGGAATCAGTGTAATTTCTTCAACCGGCTCATGGCTTTGTACCGGATTAGGGGGGAGTACTCCGCAAAGATAATTATTATCTATTTTCCAGCTAGGAATCGTCTGTCCTTTTGCTTTAATTTCTATAGGAGCACTGTTTGCAGTGAATGGGAAATTATCTTTTGGCCATTCCTTTCTTATTATTGTAAAATCAGGTTCTGGATTGCTCGGATTACATACTAGACCGTAATTCCATGTGCTTTTGGGATTGATTTCCCAGGCGGGCCATTGCTCATCCTGTATCTGTGGGTGTAGGATGGAATCGTCAAATTTAGTTGCCCGACTGTCCTGACGTATGTATTCTTCATCTATTTTAATGGAAAATGTAAGTGGACCATAGTTGAGACTTACGCTTTCTTGGTTGGTGGGCCATTGGCGCATAGTAATTTTCATCGGGAAATCAATTAATACTTCATCTCCGTTTTTCCATAATTGTTCCAACCTGACATATTTACTGGCTGCAAATGTTTCTGTAACTGTCTTTCCATTAATGGATATTTTAGCTGTTTCGCACCATCCGGGAATACGGAGATAAAGCGGGAATTTTACAGCATCCGGAGTATGTACGGTTAATCTTATTTTTTCTTCAAACGGATAATTGGTTACTTCGGTTATGCTAACTTCAGTGCCGTTGCCTACTCGTGCAGTTACAGTTCCAGCACTATATAGTGTAGCTGCCAGACCATTGTCAGGAGTGGCTAACCACATATTTTCAGCATAATACGGCCAACCTTGTGCATGATTGTGCTGGCAGCAACGATGGCTGAACGGATTCATAATAAGGAATTGTCCGTGATTGTTTATACCAGGATTGTGATTGCGTGCATCGGTGGTAACCATATTGGGGCAGGTAAAGTAACGTAGCGACTTAAAGTCGGGCATTACGGCTGCCGGGTACGTATTGAATGCAATGTCTTCGCAATTATCCGCCCACATAGGGTCTCCGGTAAAGCGGAGAAGTAATTCATCCGAAGCCATTTGTTCTACCATCCCGCAAAGTTCAATACCCTGACGGGGGTCAATGTATCCCATCCTACAATTTTCATCACCTCCGAACATACCTCCTGGCACTTGCCCGAATATACGGCGTACTAAATGGAAATTATTGTATGTAGCCGCCAGATCAGCCGAATCTTTGGTCTGCATCCAACGGGTTGCAGGTTCGCGGAATCCTTGTGCGATATCTACATTATGCCATTGAGGGAGGGTACTATCAATGCGCCAATTGGCAGTATTGCGTTGGATTTTCTTTCCGAGTTCGAGAAGCCATTCGTCCCCTGTGATGTTGTAAAGCCAGTATACACTGTATAGATTATCTCCTGCCCGTATGGTATCCCAGCGGTCTTTCAGGAACTTTTCTTCCGGATATTCCAATTGCCATTTAAAGTAATTAGTCATTAACTCGATTACTCTTGGGTCAGTGGTATATTCATAATAAGTTTGTAAGCACCATAACATAATCATATTTCCCCAAAGATCGGGATTTCCTTGCTTTTCAATCCAAGGTCCGAAGTATCCGTCACTGCGTTGACTGTTCAATGCTGCTTCAATCCAGGTATGAGCTTCGTTTATCATGTCTTGGTCGTCAAGCGTATATGCGAGGCTCAAATAGCCTTTGAGCCAGTAGGGGACTTCTTCCCAACCGTGCTTTCCTGTTCCATCGGGACTTAGCCACGCGTTGTTTTCTTTTTCCAGCCAACCGCTTATTTCAGTTAGGTGCCCGGTCATGCCATCACGTTGGCGAAGAAGAAATTCTTTTACCCAACCTTCCGGACGTATGGAACCGACAGGTAATTTTATAAAATGTAATGGTAGCAATGGTTCTCTGTTGCCAGTATAATATGCATTTTGTGTAGATACATCGGGGTGTGATACAGAGGTGACTATGGTATGTGAAGATGGCGTACTACATGCTGCCAAACAGACAATGGCCATCATTGAAAATATATATTTTATATTCATCTTTTATTTATTGAAATAGTGGGAGAGGTTGGCTCAAAAGTAAATCACATTAAATACTTTTTCATTGTCTTTTGAACCAACCTCCATTGTGTAGCAGTCTATAATTCTATTCTTTGAACTTGGCTATAATTGTAGAAAGTGTTTCCAACTGATTTGACTCCGATTCTAACAAAGAAGTAATCATTTTTCCAGTTAGATAAATCGCCTGTTATATGAATGTCAGATAGATTGGAAATATCGCTAGCGTTTAGAATAAATTCTTTTTCTTTATTAATTCTGTCGCATATTATTGATTTTGATACAATGATTGATACAAATTCCAAATCCCGGTTTTGACTGATTTTACTAATATCTACCTTTGCTGTAATTTGTTTATTTGCACAATTATATGTGGCTTTATTAACAAAGAAGAAAGGTGTTATCTCCCAATTAAGTTCAGTTTTTCCTTTTACGTTCAATATGTATGGGGTGGCATTTTCTTCATAAGCCCCTTGATTACTCGCTAATATTATTTTATATTCTCCGTCAAATAATAATGCGTTAATTTTCCCATCTTGCGAAGGCATGACTTGAAAATTTCCATTTCCTTTATATGAATCCTGATAAAAATTCAAAGGAATCTGCCCATTTTTTACAGGGACAACTTGTCCGTTATAAACTAGATTTCCATATACCTCGGATTTTGGAGGCTCTTGGTTGTCTAACTCATATAAACTACAAGAAACTAAGGTTATACAACTTAATAGTATATATACAATATGTTTTTTCATAATTGCGTGATTTTTTTATTATATTATTGTCCCGGATTTTTGACTAGTTTTGGATTTTTTTCTATGGCAAAACCAGGAATAAACGTATAGTAATTTGTTCTCTCAAATACTTTATATCTACTCAAACGTTTAAGATCTACTCTTTCAAATGTATATTTCAAATGATTTTCATTGCCAGGATGAACTATCAAATATGGATACAGTCCGTGATATTTTACTCCATTGATTATTTTTTCGGATAATCTCCAACGTTTTAAGTCAAAATAGCGATGTCCCTCAAATGCAAGTTCAACCTTCCTTTCCTGAATAATATCTTCAAAAGTTAAAGAAACAAGACTGTTAGGACCAAAACCGGCATCTTCCCTTATTGCATTAATGTAATCAATCGCTTGAGGTTTACCTAACTCAAATCCGGCTTCTGCCGTATTAAGTAGAATTTCGGCATAGCGAAAAATAGGCCAATAATTACTGGCTTTTACAGCAGATAATCCGGCATCGGAGCTGGTTGAAACAAACTTTTTTAGATAAAATCCGGTGTTTGTGATATTCTTATCTTCCGATGGACCATCAAAGCCTCTGATTAATAATTCATTCTCGTCTTTGTCCCCAAGAGACATTCCCGTTATATAATCATAATTGCCCGTTTGCTGGTTCCATACTTTCTGTCCTGCCTGTATACTTGTTACTTTTCCTTTGAATTCTGATCCGCTATAAAGTACGGTGGCAGCCAGGCGCTTATCTCTATTGGCAAAGATATTAGCCATTGATTCGTAATAAACAGGACTCCCGTCCGGGGTTTTATCCTTTAATTTTTCAATTTTGCCATCAAGTGTTTGATAATTCTCTACAAATTCAAGAAAAGGGGTTATTTCTCCTCCCTGATTAGTAGTTTGGGCCAAGCTAGGCGTTGTATTTGTAATGGTAAAATCATGCGTGTATTCTGGAGAAACATAATCGCGTGCCATTATCATTGCATCATTGCTTTTTTTATCAAAAATAGCAAAGTAGTCTGTAGAAGTAGAATATAATTCGCTTTTAATAATAGCTAAACCTGCATCCCATGACGCTTGATAATATTTTTGAGCTTGATTGGCAGGTATTCCAACTTCTCCATTGGGCAAAGTGACAGGGTCGGCCATTTGGCTATTGTATTTTGCTATGCTGCCAGCATAAAGCATTGCACGGCTTTTTAGAGCTAATGCACTCCATTTGTTAGCCCTTCTGAAATTTTTTGTTTCGGGCAACATGGACTGGGATACAATATCATCAATCTCGGATGCAATAAAATCATAAATTCCGGCTTCTGTTTCTCTAACAGGTTGATAATTCTCAATCGGTGTATTTTCATCATATACATACGATTTAATAACCAATGGCACGCCTCCGAATCGCTTTACCATTTCGAAGTAAGTATATGCCCGTAAAAATCGCCCTTCTCCTTCCAACTGTTTTTTATTATCCAGTGAGGATGCCTGAGCTTTTTCAATAAAAAGATTTAAATCACGTATGTATGTATAATCCCAATATTCGAATTGGTTGCTTGGTATATTTTGTATATCATTCAATCCTGCACGATCGCCGGACCACATAGCTTCATCCGTCAATTGCATATTAGCTTTATCAAAAGGACTGGTATTCAAACGGTCGTATAAATTTGCCAAAACTCCTTCTGCTGTAGTTATATCTGTCCATACTTCATCTGAACTTACTACATCGTATGGATGTTTGTCCAGCCAGTCTTCACATGAAAACAGTATGATAGTTATTATTACTAATAGACTCCGGTGTATTATATTTTTTCTCATATTCAATGAATATTAATTTATTTTCTGATCAAAATTAAAATGTAGCATTAAAGCCGATACTAACTAATTTAGTTGGTGGATAAGTGACGCCATTAGCAATGTCAATCTCTGGATCGACAATATCAATATTGTCGAATGTTATTAAGTTTGTCCCGCTAAAATATACTCTAAACCGTTTAATACCTGCTTTTAGGCTTATTTGTTGAGGAATAGTATAGCCTAGTTCCAATTCTTTTAAACGTAGATAAACAATATTCGTCAACCAAAAATCAGATGCTCTGTCATAGTTGTTGTTTTGCCCCGAAGCCCATGAACCAGTGCTCGGATATTTTCCGGGTATCCAGGCACTATTCGGATCGAATGGATCTTCTCTATGCCAACGGTCGGCAAACATGGCTGCACTATTTCCGTCGCCCGGCGCCGGTTTTTGTACTTCCCATTCTCTATAATATTGATATTTGCCTGCTCCTTGCCACAACATATTAATGTCAAAACCTTTCCAGTTGGCATTGATGCTTATACCGTAGTTTAAAAGAGGTAAACCGCCTGAATAACCTATTTTTCTCATATCCAAGTCGGTGATTCGACCGTCATTATTCAAATCTTTATAAATAATATCGCCCGGTCGCATCGTTCGGTTTCCTTTACCATCATTGTCTATCTTCCAGTTATCTATTTGTTCCTGGCTGGTAAATTGTCCGGCACTTTCGTAACCCCAGAAACCTCCTTCCCAACGATTCGCGGTATTGTCCCTATAATAATTCAATGATGTAGAATAGATTGGGTTGTACACTTTAGTGGTCTTTCTCCGGCTAAAACTAACATTTCCTCCTATTTGATACGATAGATCTTTATAACTTCCATTGTATTTAAGGGAAGCGTCCCAACCTATATTTTTATCGCCATTCAAATTATACATAGGCATGTCAAAGCCAACTTCACTTGGCAGTACGATGTCATTTTTCGAAGCCGGCAATCCATCTCTTTTTCTGACAAAGTAGTCGAAAGATCCTGTAATTTTACTATTGAAAAGGCCAAAGTCGACTCCAACATTAAAAAGCGAGGTTTTGATCCATGATAAAGTAGTAGATGGCATTTTCCGAGGTGCGAAGCCAATAGTAACTTTATTGTCTTCCATTACATAACTGCCATTGTATGCATTATAACCATCAAAGAAAAGAAAGGCCTCAATATTATCATCTCCCATTTTTCCATAACTGGCACGAAATTTGAGGTCGTTTATAGTTTTCCCCCAAGCTGCGTCTTTCCAGAATTTCTCGTTGCCAATACGATATGCCATTAATACTGAAGGGAAAAATCCCCAACGATTTCCTTTGGCAAATTTGTAAGAGCCATCGTAGCGACCTGAGACTTCAATTATGTATTTATCGTCAAATACATAATTTACCATCCCTAGAAAGCCTGCTCGGGAAGTTTCTGAATACCCGTTGCCTAAATTAGTAAATTCGCTTGAACGAACTAATGGCAAACTGTTTGATGTAGGCTTTGAATCTACACTGAAAGTAGGATTTTTTCTTTCGGTAGCTTCACCTACTACGAAAGCATTTATCGCATGTTTGTTAAATTCACGGATGTAATTTAATTGAACACGAAACATTAATTCCTCAACACTGTTGAAGCTGTTTTTCTTCTTCTTGTCATAACTTCCTCCGGTATGTGTGTAGGTATCCGTATTCTTGTCATAAGTATAGAGTTTGAAATCTTTTTGCTGCCTTTCATAAGTATTATCAGCATAGTAATATGAAGCCAGAGCGGTAGCAGTAAGTCCATAAAGAGCCTTGATAGAAGAAAAATCATAGCTTAGCTTCATATTTCCCTGAATGATACGCCATTTATCAGTTAAATGTCCGGGATTAGCATTTGCGCCTGTATAAACAGCTGTATTTACATACCCTCGCGATCCGTTATCAGCAGGATATAGGGGATTGTCATTTGCATAGGGTCTTTCTGTCGGGCGGTTTCTAAAAATAGCTTCACTAAAGATATATTGGTCATCTCTGTCTACAGTTGTAGCTACGCTTTTGAATTGTTCAATCCGTCCGTTAATATTCATTCCTACTTTTAACCCTTTAACTATTTCAGATTCAACATTTGATTGAATATTATATCTGCTGAAATCAGAAGAATCGAACATACCATCCTGATTGGTTATGCTAAAACTCAAATAATACTTTGTTTTATCGGAACCGCCGGAAGAATTAATGTTAAAGTGTGATTGAGGAGCGTTTTTTTTAACGATGAATTTTTTCCAGTCGAAGCTTTGATAACCTGGCTCTGTTCCTGCCTGCCACTTGTCATACTCTTCTCTTGTCCAGCTCGTTTGACCATAAAGGTTCATGTCTTGTTCCACTCTCATGTCTACCCATTGAGCAGCATTCATCATTTCAGGAAATTGTGTAAAATTTTGCCATCCATGACGATAGGAAATATTTAGAGCATTTGATGTTTTGTATGCTCCGCCCTTGGTGGTTACTACAATTACTCCATTAGATGCCTGGATTCCGTAAATACTTGCTGATGCATCTTTGAGTACAGTAACGGACTCAATGTCAGTAGGGTCCAGGTTATCAAATTGTCCCTGATCTTTTTGTATGCCGTCAATAATAAAAAGAGGTGTACCCAAGTTTCGGATTTCAATATTTGCGCCTGCTCCTGGTCCTCCAGATGCTTGACGGGTTGCAACTCCTGCAATTTTTCCCATTAATGCACTTGTCGTTTTGGTTGCTGTTGATTGCATTAATTCCTTGTTTCTAATATCAGAAATCGCACCTGTTACTCTTTTTGCTTTGATTGTTGTGTAACCGACGACAACAACTTCATCAAGTAATTGTAGATCCTCTTGTAAAGTGACAGATGATAGTTTTTTGCGATCTCCTGCTTTTATTTCTTGGGAGATAAATCCAATCATAGAAAAAAGCAATACAGATTGTTCATTTGGAGCGTTGATAGAATAGTTTCCATCTATATCGGTTATTGTTCCGATCGTTGTGTCTTTAATACTTATGTTAGCTCCGACTAATGGTTCGCCATTTGTATCCCTTACCGTACCTGTAACTCGAATACTTGTTTGTTCGGATGATTGGGATTTCATATTTTTATCGGCAGAATTATCGGCAAATAAAACGATGTGATTATTTAGCATCGAATATTTTACATCTGTGTTTTGAAATATTTCGTCCAAAATAGCAGATATAGGTTTATTTTCAACATTAATAGAAACTTTTGTGTCCGATTTTATATCTTTATGATTGTAGAAGAAAAGATAATCGGTTTTAGTTTCTATGTCATTTAATATTTCTGATATCTTCACTTTATTAAAATGCATACTTACCCTTGTAGATTGTGAGTATGTATCTATCGCATAAAGGGAGAATGTGTTTAACAGAAGAAAGGTTATAAATAGTTTCATAAATAAAATGAATTGAAGAAAGTGTTTTTGTTTGGTGAAAACTGGTATTAGTCTAAGTTTTTTCATAACTTTGTTTCATTGTTTTAAATTTTTCAAGATTTGATTCAATAATTTGCTCGCGGAAAGATGTTGCAGCATCTTTCCGCTTTCATTTTTTTGTTTGGCATTATTTCATAGGCAAAAAGGTTTTAAAATTAATAAATAATTATCTGGTGTTCGCTTATCTCATATTTGAAAGGTTTTGTAGTTTTTACTACATCAAGAATATGTTCAAGTGAGTCACTCACCTTGAATTTCCCGGTACACTCATAGGTTGCAATTTCCGATCTTTTAATAATAATCTCTTTGTTGTAATATTGTCCTAAGCGCTCCAGCATCTGGTTAAATGGGGTCTTATAAAATGAATTATATCCTGATATCCATGATGAGGCGTTTTTTATTTCCTTATTGTTATAAACAGTCATTTTCTGTGTTGTTTTATCATATATAGCTTGCTGTCCGGGTTTCATCTTAAGGATGTCTTTTTCGTTATTATTTAGAATAATAGATCCTTCGAACAAGGTCGTTTCAAAATGATTGCTTTCTTCATAAGCATATACATTGAACGTTGTTCCTAAAACCCTGATAGAGTGTAGCGGGGTCTTTACAATAAAAGGCTTCTCCTTATTTTTTGTTATATCAAACCAACCTTCTCCGTTTAATTGCACTGTTCTGTCCTTGCCGGTGAATTGCTCTGGGTATTTTAGCGTTGTTCCCGAATTAAGCCATGCAACAGAACCGTCTGGCAGAGTTATTTTAGCTTGATTGCCTACAGGAATTTCAATTGTGTTGTAACTCACAGGATTTCTCTCCATACTTGTTGAAAAATAGAAATAAGAAAGGAGTACTGCTACTATAGCAACTGCTGCTATTTTACCTATTGTTTCAAGAGTATGCTGTAATTTCCTGTGCTTGAATGATTCATGTTTGTTTTTACCAATAGTCCTTTTTCTGATAATCTCAAAATCAGTTTCGTACGGATTGTCTACATAATCTGCTGTAATAAGAGACATGTCCCACACCTTACGAATCTTCTTGTAATATTGCTTATTATCATCCGATTCATCGATCCAGTTCAGGAATTCTTCTTTTTCTTCCCGGGTCGCATGTCCCAAGATGTATTTAAATATTTTATTATCATTCATAATATATGTATATTAGTACCTAACATATATATATTTTGCGAAAACAATGTTCCCCTAAAAAAAGAAGATATTTTTTTTAGAAAAATAGAAGAAATCTTAGATATGGGGATAAAGATAAACGTAATTGCTTGATTGCCTTTGAGATATGGAATTCGATGCTTTTTTCGGATAAATTTACCCTTTGTGCTATTTCTTTGTTGGATAAGTATTCTTCCCGGCTCATCCGGAAAATAATTTGTGTCAGTTCCGGCAATTCGGTTAGGGTTTCCTCAATTATCTTTTTTATGTCTTCGATATACAAGGAAGTTGTGTTAATGGAATCCAGTGTATAGAGTTTAAGATTCATTTCCCGCACTGCGTTATCGTATAAACTTTTTTCTACTAGTACTCTTCTACGTTGTTTCTCAATATAGTTCCATACTTTTAATTTTACTATCTGTACAAGTAATGCATGGAGATTTGAATCTTCTTCCAGTATTTCCCGCTTTTCCCACAATACAACAAATGAATCCTGGACAATATTTTCAGCTGCATCCGAATTTTCAGTATATGAACAGGCAAAGCGTACTAATCCCTGGTAATATTTATTGAATACTATTTGGAAAGCTCTTTCAGAGCTATCTCTAATTGCACTTATTAGTTCATTATTGTCCATGAAAAATAATTATCATTACTATATTCAGCACAGCTGGAAGAATAGTGTATGTAAATAAAGATATTTTTTAAGATAATGCTGTAATAAAGAGTGTAATATTAATATATTTTCACTATTCTTCGTTTATGTGTATCTTCCACATGTTTTTTGTTTGTTATGTATCTGATGTTATACAAATCTTTGTTTTTTTACTAAGTAATTTCCGGATGGGTGTATCGTAATAAATATTTCGTTTTTTATTCTTATCAAGATTTCGTAATATTGCATTTTATTAGAAATATGGATAGTCATATATTGGAAAGAATACGAAATACTGAAATAAATAAGATCATGAAAAAGATTTGCTTTCTTCTCTTTTTACTTTGTGCTTGCATTGCTCAAGCACAAAATGCTTATCACACAAACAAAGATATATCTTATATCTCCGGTTCCGAAACGGATACCTATCGTTTGGAACGTTGTAAACTGGATATTTATTATCCTGAAAACAAGAAGGATTTCTCAACTATCGTCTGGTTTCACGGTGGTGGTATGGAAGGTGGAAATAAATTTATTCCCAAAGAATTGAGAGAACAAGGGTTTGCAGTAGTGGCGGTGAATTACCGTTTGAGTCCGAAAGCAAAGAATCCGGCTTACATCGAAGATGCGGCTGAAGCTGTGGCATGGGTTTTCAAGAATATTGAGAAGTATGGTGGTCGTAAGGATCACATTTTTGTTTCCGGTCATTCTGCGGGAGGCTATCTTTCGTTGATTCTGGCAATGGATAAAAAGTACATGGCAGCATACGGAGCAGATGCCGATAGTGTAGCTGCTTATCTTCCGGTGAGTGGTCAGACGGTGACACATTTCACTATTCGTAAGGAACGCGGTTTGCCTGACGGTATTCCGGTGGTTGATGAGTATGCTCCGGTAAATAAGGCTCGTAAGGAAACTGCTCCTCTCGTGTTGATTACGGGAGATAAACATTTGGAGATGGCGGCAAGATATGAAGAAAATGCGTTGTTAGAAGCTGTCTTGAAAAGTATAGGTAACAAGAAGGTGACTTTGTATGAAATGCAAGGATTCGATCATGGTCAGGTACTCGGCCCGGCATGTTGTCTGATTGCAGATTATGTGAAGAGATTCAAATGATATATTGTTCTGGCAAGAAGTCAGATATATGTGGTATGAATTTACCACATATATGGTATTTACCCTGAACAGAATCCGCACTATCTTTGTCATATATTAAAACAAGAGAAATTTAAAACAGATATATATGGAAAAGATAGCAAGAAAATTGACGGATTTGGTAGGTAACACTCCGTTATTGGAACTTAGTAACTATAATACAAGTAACGACCTGAAAGCTCGTCTGATTGTAAAGATTGAATCTTTCAATCCGGCAGGAAGCGTGAAGGACCGCATAGCATTGGCTATGATTGAGGATGCAGAAACGAAAGGAATTTTGCATCCCGGAGCAACTATCATTGAACCGACCAGCGGGAATACCGGCGTGGGATTGGCTTTTGTTTCGGCAGCTAAAGGCTATAAGTTAATTTTGACGATGCCCGATACCATGAGCATCGAACGGCGTAATCTTCTGAAAGCTTTAGGTGCGGAATTAGTATTGACTCCTGGTGCAGATGGTATGAAAGGAGCCATTGCCAAAGCTGAAGAACTGAAAGCGGTCACTCCGGGAGCTGTCATCTTACAACAATTTGAGAATCCTGCTAACCCTGCCATGCATTTACGGACTACCGGTCTGGAAATATGGAGAGATACCGAGGGGAAAGTCGATATCTTTGTGGCCGGAGTAGGTACTGGCGGGACAGTTAGCGGTGTAGGTGAAGCGCTGAAGATGCGTGATCCGAGTATAAAGATCGTGGCAGTAGAACCTTCGGATTCTCCTGTACTTTCAGAAGGAAAGAGCGGCCCTCACAAGCTTCAGGGAATCGGCGCAGGCTTTGTACCTGAGGTTTTAAATACAGATATTTACGATGAGATCATTCAGATCAGAAGTGAGGAGGCATATGCAGCGTCAAAGCTTCTTGCAAAAAAAGAAGGCGTACTGGTAGGAATTTCCTCCGGAGCAGCTCTTCATGCAGCCTTTGAGCTTGCACGGCGTCCGGAAAATAAAGGAAAGACCATTGTAGCCCTCCTTCCGGATTCAGGAGACCGATACTATTCCACCCCTCTGTTTATGGAATAGTAAAAACAACGATTGTCTGGCAGATAAAGAATAACGAGGAGTAAAATTATGGGTGAAAAAATCAGAAGAGAAAACAGGAAATTTAAGTTTGAGACACTTCAGCTGCATGTAGGACAGGAAAATCCGGATCCGGCAACAGATGCCAGAGCGGTTCCTATTTATCAGAGTTCTTCCTTTGTATTTCGCAACTGTGACCATGCGGCGGCAAGATTTGGTCTAAGTGATGCGGGAAATATTTACGGAAGGCTGACCAATCCCACTCAGGACGTTTTTGAGAAACGGATGGCAGCCCTGGAGGGAGGAGCGGCAGCTCTTGCAGTAGCTTCCGGGGCAGCAGCTATTTCCTATTCCATTCAGAATGTGGCGCAGAACGGAGGTCATATTGTTGCGGCAAAAAATATTTACGGAGGAACCTTTAACCTGCTTCTCCACACACTTCCCCAGTATGGGATCACAACCACCTTTGTAGATATTTTTAATGACGGAGAGCTGGAAGCAGCCATTCAGGATAATACAAAAGCTGTGTTTATTGAAACTCTGGGAAATCCCAATTCTGATGTGGTAGATATTGAAGCAGTTGCGGAAATTGCCCATAAACACAAGATCCCTCTTATTGTGGATAATACCTTTGCAACGCCTTATCTGGTACGCCCTATAGAATACGGGGCAGATATTGTGGTACATTCTGCAACAAAATTTATTGGCGGACACGGAACAGCCGTGGGAGGTGTGATCGTAGACGGAGGAAAATTTGACTGGGAGGCATCCGGAAAATTTCCTGTTCTTACAGAGCCTGACCCAAGCTATCACGGAATCAGTTTTACAAAGGCGGCAGGTCCGGCAGCCTTTGTTACCAGGATCCGTGCGATCCTTCTCAGAGATACCGGAGCCACTCTGTCGCCTTTTCATGCATTTCTGTTTCTTCAGGGACTGGAAACTCTGTCTTTAAGGGTAGAACGTCATGTGGAAAATGCGCTTAAAGTAGCGGAATATCTTAACAGTCATCCTCAGGTGGAATGTGTCCACCATCCGTCTGTGACACAGGATGAAAGCCAGAAAGCTCTTTATCAGAAGTATTTCCCAAAGGGCGGCGGTTCCATTTTTACCTTTGAGATCAGAGGCGGCAAACAAAAGGCAAAAGACTTTATTGACAATCTGGAGCTGTTTTCTCTTCTGGCAAATGTAGCGGATGTGAAATCTCTGGTGATTCATCCTGCCACTACCACTCACAGCCAGTGTACGGAAGAGGAGCTTCTTGAACAGGGAATCCGGCCGAATACCATCCGGCTTTCTGTGGGAACGGAAAATATCGATGATATTATTCAGGATCTGGAAGAGGCTTTTAAGGCAGTGCAGTGAGACATGTAAGCCGAAAATGGAAGTAGTTACTGCGAAGGTTGTGAACAATAACCGGAAGTCCCAATGACAGAATAAAACAAAAGAGAACTTCTTGACCGTAACATGTCTCTGCATGTATACTGTAACGGAGTTCTCTTCTTTTACAGTAAAAAAGAAGAAAACATCAGCAGAACGGAGAATGTTATGGATACAAATACCTTAGAGACCAACCAGATAAATGAGGCCGGGCTTACAGAAGAGGATGCCCGGAATTTAAGAATACGGGAAATTGAGAGAAGCATTATTAAAAAATTCCGCAAGCCTGTATGGAGACGTTTTACCAAAGCCATCAATGAATATGAGCTGATCAAAGACGGGGATAAAATTGCAGTGTGTATTTCCGGCGGAAAGGATTCCATGCTTATGGCAAAGCTTTTTCAGGAGCTGGCCCGCCATGGAAAAAAGAATTTTGAGGTTGTTTTTCTTGTAATGAATCCCGGATATAATGAGGCGAACTATCAGCTTATCCTTGAAAATTCCAGAACTCTTGGAATCCCCATTACGGTTTTTCAGTCTGAGATTTTTGACGTGGTGGCAGGAGAGGAAAGCTCTCCCTGTTATCTCTGTGCAAGAATGAGAAGAGGATATCTTTACAGCAGGGCAAAGGAGCTTGGCTGCAATAAGATCGCTCTGGGCCATCATTACGATGATGTGATCGAGACCATTCTTATGGGAATGCTTTACGGAGCCCAGATACAGACCATGATGCCGAAGCTTCACAGCACCAATTTTGAGGGAATGGAGCTGATCCGTCCCATGTACCTGATCAGAGAGGAAGATATCATCCACTGGGCAAACTATAACGGACTGAGGTTCCTTCGGTGTGCCTGCCGCTTTACAGAGCAGTGCGCGGATGAGGAAACAGATAAAAGCTCAAAAAGAGCAGAGGTAAAGGAACTGATCCATAATCTTGCTCAGAAGGATCCTGTAATTGAGTTTAACATATTTAAAAGTGTGGAAAATGTAAACGTCAATACTGTGGTGGCATATAAGAAAGACGGAGTAAAGCATCATTTCCTGGAAACGTATGATGAAATATAGCAGAAAGAGGCCGTTAGGATGAAGATATCAACAAGAGGACGCTATGCGATCCGCGTTATGCTGGATCTTGCGGAACACAATACCGGAGAATATATCCCCCTTATGGATATTGCCAGAAGACAGGAAATTTCTGAGAAATACCTGGAATCCATTGTGTCTGTTCTGAGCAAAAATAAATTTGTCCATGCCCTTAGGGGAAAGGGAGGCGGATACCGTCTTTCCAGAACGCCGGGAGAATACACCATGGGCAGCATTTTAAGACTTACCGAAGGCTCCCTGGCGCCTATTGCCTGTCTGGAGGACGAGCCGAATCTCTGTGAGCGCGCTTCTGTCTGTAAGACTTTAAGCATGTGGCAGGGATTTTATAAGCTGATCAATGAATATTCCGATCATATCACACTTGAGGATCTTCTCCGGGAGGGAGAAGACGGAGGAAATTATGTGATCTGAGCAGCTCCGGAAATAAAGGTTTCTATTATTTTTCAGAAAATTTATTGAATCAGGAAGCCTTGTGT
>OKSH01001075.1_pt1 | contig 26331 bp, 21 predicted proteins | sample 1601231 | NCBI WGS metagenome assembly OKSH01 (sample SAMEA3541596, study PRJEB24748) | human gut metagenome | biome: human gut; feature: human-associated habitat; material: faeces | place: China | collected 2012
TAATATTTTTATGATGCGGAAGTATGATATATACAATTACTATTAGCACCATTAGCGGAATCAGACCACGCCATTTTCTCATAGCAATACCTTTCAAGAGATTCTGTTCTCTGATTATTTATAACCAAGTTCAGCAGGAGTCATAGGATAAACCAAACGAACATCTTTAACTACTTGATTACTTAGTCCAGAGAATTTAATAGTTCCTACCTCACCAGAATATGTAGATTTTTTGTTAAAATACTCTACAGCTTTCGGAATACTACCGTAATGCAAGGCTGATACAGCATCATTAACTTTATTGGTGTAAATCGTTGCGACTGGGTTTAAATTTTTAATTTTCAATGATGGAATAGCTGTAGAAATTGCGAAAGTTGCCTTGTTATAGCGTGCTCCTAGACGATAACTTCCTAAATTGTTATCAAAAACATAAATAAAGGTGCACGTTTCGGCTACATTCCATACATATGTGGCCTTGACATCACTAACTTCGGACGTGGTTTTAAGTGCATTTACTACTGACTGTACAATATCATATACTGTTGTTGCAATGCTAACTTTTTTGCTTAATTCACCTGCAGCAGCCGTTGCCGTAACACTAACCGCAGCGAGAGCACCAGCCTTAGCACTTTTACTATAGGTCTGTGTGGTCGTATTGGAGTTGTATAGTAATCCATTAGACTGGCCGCTGGGCATAGCAGTAATTTGCATGATATTATAGGACTTCCCATATTGAGAAAAAGTAGTATTGGATTTTCGGAATGATACGGAATTAGCTGCTGCCAACGCTACAGGAGAATTTTCGTTAGCAACTACTGAATTTTCACCTGTAAGACGCAATACTTCATCAAGGGAAATTTCCGTTGCACCCATATCATCTAATTGCTGAGATAATTCCTCATATTTATTTGTATCTCCTTGAACCAATGCTTCCGCACTTTCATCAACAAGATCGTTTATGTCTTGGATAGTAACAGTCGTAGGCTGATTGCCTTCATAGACATACATTTCATCTTCTGTAGGCTGTGTATCATATGAAGACATATTAACGGCCTGTGCGTTGAACAGCAAAATCGTAGACAGTAATACGCACGGGATTCTTTTTGCAAATTTACATTTATATATCATTTGCTATAACTCCTTTTTTCAGTTGCTGCAACAAAATTTCTGGTAATTAGATTACAAATAGTTTATAATGTATAATATCCACATAAGTCCGTTACACCGCTAACGCGGTGAGGTGTCCAGCCTTTCGGTTTTGTGTGGATTTTTTAATAAACCATTGGAACCACCACCTTTACTATCTCAAATTCTTAGCGAGTAATCCAATACGGGTCTACCCAATATCCGCGGGTTTCATTCCAGCGGCGATACTGCTGCTTGCCCTTATATAAGCGTGTTTTAATTACAATCACATCAGCATATGGTGCAATCATACTGTCGCTATCATTGCTCTGAATAGAAATAGGCTGATAAGTATCTGCTGCAAACGCTGTCGGAATGACAGTTGTCATAAGTGCGGTCATAATTAGCGCACAAGACATTTTACCTTTCATTTACGAATACTCCTTAATGATCTGAAAATTCAGTCGTTTATAAAATTCGACATCTTCTTCCGTTAATCTAATTGGCTGTTCGTTTTGAATGCACAGCCAATATTCCCCCACATGGTCTTGGTTGGTATACGCCGTGTCGCTGTTAAAGTCAACGGTCTGCGGCTCTGTACTTTTAGGTGCCTCAAATTGAGGTTGCGGCAGAACCGTATAGGACGCAATCAACAGAACGGTAAATACGCTAGTGAATACCGCGCTGGCTACGCGATTGCGCCGATTGGCCGAGTAGGCCATAACCGTTTCAAACCGTTCCTTGATTGCGGCGTCTGCGTCCGTTCTGAATAACGCTGCTGCCGCGAACGGTATACGGTGTTTGCGGTCGCTCTGCTTCATCAGCGAAAGAATTGTCCGCAAGTATGCGGCGCGTTCCTTGCCGCACAATGTTCGTGCAACGGACAGGTCACATTTGATTTCTAAGTTCTGCTCCAAGTCCTTTTGCAGCAGATATACGACCGGATTCCACCAGAAGATTATGCAGAACAGTGTGACCAATAGTTTAACAACGGTGTCGTGATTGAGAAAATGCGTGTACTCATGCAGCAGAACATAGCGCAATTCTGCTTCTGTGTAGTCCTTGTTCGGCAAAATAATTCGCTTACGAATCACGCCGATACCGAACGCGGATTCAACGCTTGTAGCGATGTAACCTTGCACCTTAATTGTGCGGCGAGTCTGCTGCTGTACTTGCTTTAACAATGTGTTGGTTCGTTCGTCCCATGGTTCGGCATAACGCTCTACATTGTGTATCGCTTTACAATACTGTCGAGCATACCGGAACAGCAGGACACAAAATCCAAGCAGCCATACAACGCACAGAATAAGTACAAGCGGCTTGTTTGCCAGCATAGTGCGCTTTTGCGTCAGCAGGTTGTAGATGTACGGATAAATAACGTCATCTGCTGCAATCAACGTATGCGGAAATTCCAACGGCAGGAATAACCGGACTACGCAGAACAGATACAACAGAACCATAGGCAGCACGCCGAAGTGCTGTTTGAACCGCGTATGCCGTAACAGGTAAATTGCTACGATTAGCAAACTGCTCCATAGTAACGCAGATAAAAATGAGAATATGGTAATTTGCATTATTTCTCTTTGCTCTTTTCCTCAATCTGTGCTTCGTACTCATCTACCATCTTTTCGAGTTCCGCAATCAGCTTTTCGTCCTGTTCCGGCGTGCGCTGTTTGCGGTCTTTTTTGAACAACGCAACGGCGATTCGAGCGAATAGTGCGTTGTTTACGCCCTGTTCTTCCAGCATATTGGCTAGAAATTCGTCCTTTGTCAGACAAGAAACAAATTGCTGTGACCGATAAAATCTGTCCTGCTGGATACCATCAGCCTTTATCATGCCCTTTTTGACAAGCTGCTTCACGAGTTTGTCAACATAATTCGGTTTCCAGTCGGCTTCTGTGATTTTCTCTGAAAGTTGGGCAACGGTTAATGGAGCGTTCTCTTTCCAGAGCGTGTTCATCAGAATTTCTTCTGAATTGGAGAGATTGTATTTTCTCATTGTGTTCACCTCCTCGCCCAATCACCTGTCGGGTGAAGTTCTTGCAGATAGGATAAACACTTATTGGGTGATTGTCAATAGAGAAAGTCACATTTTGTGTAAATGCCCAAAATATAACTTTATTTATTGTGAAAAAATACGGCGAAATAGCAAGCAGCTCTGTATCAAGATAAGAAAAAGTAAAGATTTATTCTCTCTGCGCTCGCCGCCGCGAGAATGGTGAGGGGGTGCTGCGGCTGTGGGTAACTGCCGCAAGGGAGTTATCCATCAACCGCAGCAGGGGGAGAGGAAAGACGCGGGCGGCGCGGATTTCGTTCCTCTCCCCCTTAACGCGCCGCTGTACATCTGTTCTGTACAGGTGCGTTTCGGAATTTATTTGTCCGAATTGTCGGGAAAACCAAAATATTTTTACGGAAAGTGGTCAATTATTTGACCACTTTTGCTTTGCCGAAACTGCCGATTTAGGACTATGCAACAAATGTTCGATTGCAAAGTGTTACGAGGACAAGAATATTGCATTTTTGCAACTTTTCTGTGTACCAAAGTTTAATTATGAATCAAATGTGAACAATTTCTGCCCCGATTGACTTTGTTCTGTATATACGGTATGATAGAATCCCAATCAAAGATGAAAGCCTAAACTCCATACTTATCTTAGCTTTCTTTAATTTTGGTTTCGGTGATACATGGCTTGTCAGCAAATATGCATAGTAACGCAATGCACAGACAGGCCGAACAGCAAAAAGCAGGAGGTTAATTGGACTTTGACAACTGAATAAAGCTCCATCTGTAACGAATTTTCCGTGTCGGGCAACCGACAAGCCGCTTCGATAAAACAGCCGGTCAGCTACCGGCGTGGCGAGAACAGCGGAAAAGGATACTCCCCACCGGCAGAATAGGATTCGGGTGAGAGGTGTCGTAAGTCAATCGGCAAGTGTAAGAATACGAGCGTGAATAAACTGTTCACGGCAGTATGGAGTGTAAATATGCCGCTTACAATTTTATGATTGTTATGATATAATATTAGCGTTGTTGGCTGTGCCATCACCGTTACAAACACAAGGAGTAAACGATGATTACAGCAATACAGAAACCCAAAAGAAAGTATGGAGAAGGCAGTATATACCAGCGAAACGACGGCCGCTGGGTAGCAAAGTATAAGAGCGTGAATATGCTCAAACCGTGTGTTGTGTACGCTAAGAGCGAATCCGAAGCAAAGCGCAAGCTGCGCGAACTCAAAAAGGACGCTGCAAAAGGTCTTGTCAAAAGCACAAGCAGGCGTTTCGGTGATTACGCCGACCAGTGGTTATACACTTTCAAGCTGCACTCGGTTGAGGATAGCAGCTTCGACAAATACGAAAGTGCTTATTTGACGCATATTAAGCCTGCGTTTGGCAAAATGCAGCTTGCGTCTATTCACAGTGAGCAGTTGCAAAAACTGCTTGTTGAAAAGAGTCAGACGCTTTCGCTCACTGTTGTCAAAATCATTTATATCATTCTTTCCGAAATTTTTTCTTATGCTCATTCCGAGGGCGATCTCTCACGGAATCCTATGCACAATGTCAAGATGCCGAAGAAAGCGACCTTTAAACCGGAACGCGAAATTGTTGCGCTGGAAAGCGACGAAGTGCGGGCAGTCGAACGGATTGCAGAAATGAAAAATAAAAATGGTAGACCCTGTATCATGCAGGCACACGCATTGGTCTTTCTGGTGCATACCGGTTTGCGGTGCGGTGAGTTTTTAGCACTCAAATGGTCTGACATTGATTTTGAAAGCAGAATTGTTACGGTGAACAAAAATCTGTCGATGGTCTACGACCGCGACAAGGACGGCGTGCGTATCAAGCATAAGAAAGCACGGATTAAGTGTACAAAAACGGCAAGCGGCAACCGCATTGTGCCGTTGAACACAAAAGCGATTGCCGCTTTGAACAGTCTGAAAGCTGTCTATCGTGAAATGGATATTGTCAGCGATTCCGTTGCGGTAACGCGCAAGGGTACAACACTGAGCAGCGACCAGCTTCGCCGTGTTCTGCGTCGCGTATTGGCGTATGCCGGTATCGACAAGCCGTTCACACTTCACCAGCTTCGTCACACCTTTGCTACACAGGCACTTAACGCCGGTATTCCGATTACCGTAGTAAGCAAGTGGCTCGGACACGCGAATATATCTGTTACTTATAACACCTATATTCATGTGTTGGAATCCGCAGAAGCTGCAGCAGTAGAGCTTCTTGAAGCCATTTGAAAAATCTAAAATCCGTTTGGTTTCATTTTGGTGTCACGACCAAATCAAAAGGTTGAAATCGGTAGATATACTGTGGATATTTCGGAAAGTGTTAAGAAAACTGTAGTTTCGCGACAGCTAAAGACCTGTGCCAAAAATGCACAGGTCTTATTGTTTTGTCGGAAGGAATATGGTATGATGAACTTGAGGTGAGCAATATGCGCAGAAAAGACAGAGAAATCACCGGCCGAGAGAACATCGAGCCGATCCTGCAGGCCTGCAAGGTCTGCCGCGTTGCCATGACCGGCACGGACGGCTGGCCGTACGTCATTCCGATGAACTTTGGCTACACCTGGGATGAGGACGGGCTGACGCTCTACTTTCACGGCGGCGTGAAGGGCAAGAAGATTGATTCGCTGAAAGTCGACCCACGTATCTGCTTCGAGATGGACTGCGAGGAGGGTCTGACCGGCGAGGGCGACTTGGCCTGCCGGTACAGCTATGCGTTCTCGTCCATCGTGGGGTACGGCAAGATGGAATTTGCAAAGGACAATGAGGAGAAACGGCAGGGCTTTGACGCTATCATGCAGCACCAGACCGGCAAGGGCGGCTGGACGTACACGGACGCGGCTCTGTCCGTCACCGAGGTGATGCGCGTGCGCGCGGAGTCGTTTGAGGCCTCGCGCAAGGCGCCGAAGGGATGAGCATGAAGCATATCGGGACCAAAATTCTGGCAGGCGTGCTGGTGGTGCTGCTGGCGGGAGCGGGCGTGCTGATCTGGCGGAATCTGCCGGAGGCGGCACCGCGCCTGCAGGAGCCGGAGGAGACCGTTCGGCAGGAACCGGAGGTGCAGCCGGACACCACAGCGACCCTGTGCGTGGCGGGCGATATTGTGGCGCACATGCCGCTTGTCGCGGATGCGTGGAACGGCGAAGCGTATGATTTTACGCACCTATTTGCGGACGCAAGACCGTATTACGAGGCTGCGGATTACACAACGGCCTGTCTGGAGACCACGTTCAACGGTCCGCCGTATTCGGGCTACCCGCAGTTCTGCGCACCGGATGCGCTGGCCTCCGGCCTGAAAACGGTCGGGTTTAACCTGCTCTCCACGGCGAGCAACCACAGCATGGATACCTGGTACAGCGGTCTTGTCCGCACACTGGATGTGCTGGACGCCGCCGGTCTGGAGCACGTCGGCACTTACCGCACACAGCAGGAGCGCGACACGGTGAAGATCATCGACGTGGGCGGCATCAAACTGGCCATGCTGGCGTATACCTTCAGCACAAACGGCTTGCCGGTGGACAGCGAGCACCCGTACAGTGTCAGCGTATACACGAGCGACTACATGACCGACTGCAGTGCGGTGGATTACGACCTCATCCAGTCGGATCTGGACAAGGCGGGGCAGTCCGGTGCGGATGCGATCGCCGTGTATGTGCACTGGGGAAACGAGTACCACACCGAGCCGTCCGAGCAGCAGGAGCAGCTGGCAGACTACCTGTTTGCGCACGGTGCGACACTGGTGCTCGGCGGGCACGCGCATGTGCCGCAGCCGATGGAGCTGCGGACGCTGCCGGACGGCCGCACCGGCTATCTGTGCTACTGTCTCGGCAACCTGATCTCCAATCAGTTTGACCCGTACACCAACCTGACGGCGGCTGTCACGCTGACACTCACCAAAAGCGGGGAGACCGGACAGGTGACGGTTTCCGGCGCGGAGTACGCACCGATGTTCATGCTGCACGCAAGCGACTCCAACGAGGGACGCTACCGCCTGTTGGATATTCGGAAATCCATGCAGGATTTTGAGCAGGGGGATACGTCGGTTGTAAACCGGTCGGTGTATGACCGAATGCAGCAGGGACTTTCCGACCTGCACCGTATCTTCGGCACGGATGAGGTGCTTTCGCTTGCAGCATAAGAAAACCAGCAGGTTTCCCTGCTGGTTTGAGGCTGTCGAAAAACTCCGTTTTTCGAGCATCCTCTCGATTGAAACCACGCTTTCAATCGAATCTTGACGAAAAGCCGCGCCCTACGGGCACAATTTTTCGTCCCTTGTATAATTCCCGAGGTACACGCCCCCGGGAATTATGAATTTGCTGTGCAAATTCTATTTTATGCGTGCTGCCGCACGAAAAATAAAAACGATAGATTGACTTTATCGACAGACTGAAACCAGCAGGTTTCCCTGCTGGTTTTTAACACTTTGGTAACATTTGATTTTCGACACGGTGTTGACTTGCGGACACAACGCTGATAAAATAAGTACCATCCACAGAAAACCGTCCTGATGAGCACCAAGGAGGAAAATGCGCATGCCCGAAGCCAAAAACAACCGCAGAGTGCGCTTTACGCGGTCTGCACTGCGTGAAGCCCTGATCGACCTGATTCTGGAGAAGCCGCTGGTCTCTATCACGGTCAAGGATATCTGCGCGAGAGCGGACATCAACCGCTCGACCTTCTACCTGCATTTCAAGGACGTGACCGACATCCTTCGCACGACCGAGGACGAGATCATCGAGCACATGCGCGAGCATGCGCCGATGCACGAACGGGAGTGCCGCGAGCTGCAGGAGATCAAGGAATTCTTTATCGACTTTCTGGAACAGATCCGGAACAATCCGCGCATAATGAAGGTGATTCAGGTGCTGTGCAGCGAGCAGGGAGACCCGTATTTTGTACGCAAGCTGCAGACCATGACGTATGAAGCCTTTCTCGACGGCTGGGATATGCACATGATGCCGGAAATGAGCGAGCAGCGGAAGCTGCTTGTGTTTTCGTATATCATTTCGGGCATGGTATCCATGCTGTCCACCTGGGCGACCAGAGCGCAGGACACGCCGACCGAGCAGGTCGTATCGCTTTTGATGGGGTTGATGTGGCACGGACTGGACTGTTTTGCAGCATCCGACCCCAAAAGTGCTTTTCCGACCGAATAAGCCACTTGACATTTCTATGGGAAGATGGTATATTATAACTGCTTCGTAAATAAGCAATGTTTTCCGTCGATAGCATTGCAGATCGGCCCTTTTCGGTGTATTCCGGGAAGGGTCGATCACTTTTTATATAAAAATTTGAGGAGGAGAAGGAATTGCACAAACAGGGAGCTTTGCGCGAATTCGGGCACTATGCCGCGATGAACATCCTGGGGATGATCGGCATTTCGTGCTACATTCTCGCGGATACATTTTTTGTCGCACAGGGCACGGGATCGCTCGGATTGGCGGCGCTCAACATTGCCATACCGGCGTACAATCTGATGAACGGCATCGGCCTGATGCTCGGCGTGGGCGCGGCAACGCAGTACATGATCGCGCGGGCGCAGAACGATCAGAGACAGGCGGACAGCGTATTCACGCACGCGGCGGCACTCGGGCTGCTGCTCGGCGTGCTGTTCCTGATCGGCGGACTGTGCTTTGCGCAGCCGATCGCGCGGCTGCTCGGCGCGGACGCGCAGACACTCGGCATGACGACAACCTACCTGCGTATGCTGTGGTGCTTCGGGCCGTTCTTCGTGATGAACAACGTGCTGCTGGCGTTCACGCGCAATGACGGTGCGCCGACCGTTGCCATGTGCGGCATGATCGCGGGCAGCCTGTTCAACATCGTGTTCGATTACATTTTCATTTTCCCGTGCGGACTGGGCATGTTCGGTGCGGCGCTTGCGACCGGCTTTTCGCCGTTTGTCAGCATTCTGGTGCTGCTGACGCACCTGCGGAGGCCGTCCCGCGGATTCCATCTTGTCAAAACGCCGCTGTGCGTCAGCCGTGTGCCGAGCCTGTGCGCGCCCGGTCTGTCCTCGCTCATCGGTGAGATCGCCTCCGGCGTGGTGCTGCTGCTGTTCAATCTGGTGCTGCTGCGCCTCAGCGGCAATACCGGCGTGGCGGCTTACGGCGTGGTGGCAAATCTTGCTCTGGTGGGAATCGCTGTCTTTACCGGACTGTGCACCGGCATACAGCCGCTGGTCAGCCGCAGCTCGGGTCTCGGTGACAGGGAACAGCTGCGGCGGCTGTTCCGCTGGGGCATCTGCACCGCGCTCGGGATTGCAGCCGTGCTGTGCGTGTCGGTTTTCCTCGGCGCGGAGCCGCTGACGGCGGTGTTCAACAGTGGGCATGACCCGGAGCTTGCCGCTTACGCGGAGAGCGGCCTGCGGATCTACTTCACAGGCTTTTTGTTCGCGGGCGTGAACATGGTCACGGCAGCGTTTTTCAGCGCGTCGGATAAGACCGTGCAGGGCTTTGCCATTTCGCTGCTGCGCGGCGTGATTGCTGTGCCGCCGATCCTGTTCCCGCTCGCGTGGGTGCTCGGTGTCGATGGCGTCTGGCTGACGTTCCCGATGGTGGAGCTGGTCACGGCGGTCGCCGCACTTGTCTGGGCGCGGAAGTACATCGTTGAGAATTGAGAAACGGCGTGGTGGTTTGCGTTGGTTCCCCCCCTCAAATATCATTCTTCATTATTGCACGGAAAAAAGGACTGATTCTCTCGAATCAGTCCTTTTATAATACCGCTTAACCTTACAGCTCTTCCACAAGCGCCTTAAACCGCTTGCCGCGTTCCATGAAATTCTTAAAGCGGTCGAACGACGCGCTGGCCGGACTCATGATAACGACATCGCCGCTTTCTGCGCGGGCAGCGGCCTCCTGCACGGCTGTTTCGAGGTTTTCCACCTCGATAATCGGGGGATGCTCGCCCTCGATATTCTCTACGCACTCGCGAATTTTGGGTGCGGTAGCGCCGGTGAGCAGCAGCAGCTTTACATGGTCGCAGATGGGCTTGCCGAGCACGTCATATGGGATATGCTTGTCGTAACCGCCTGCAATGAGAATGACCTTCTGCTGGAAGGAATTCAGTCCTGCGATGGTTCTCGTCGGACTGGAGGCGATGGAGTCGTTATAATACTTCACGCCGTCCTTCTCGCGCACGAACTCGATGCGATGCTCAACGCCGCCGAATGTGGTCGCCACGGCGCGGATATCGTCGTCAGAGGCATAACCCTGCACGACAGCCGCCGCCATCATCATGTTGTACACGTTGTGCGCGCCCGGAATGCGGATATCGGATGCGGGCATCAGCTCACGGCGCACGCCGCCGTCCGCGATGTAGATAACGTCGTTCTTGAGGAACACGCCGTTGGCCAGCTCCTGCGTTTTGCTGGTGCAGAACAGGTTGCCGGACGCCTTGAGCGAGCGCGTCACCTCATCGTCGAGATTGAGGATCAGCTTGTCGTTCTCGCCCTGATTGCGGTAAATGGCAGTCTTGGCCTGCACATACTCGTCAAAATCCTTGTGGTAGTCCAGATGATTGGGCGTCAGATTGGTGATCGCCGCAATGTGCGGAGAGTGCTTCATGCCCATCAGCTGGAACGAAGAGAGCTCCACGACGGCAAGGTCGTTTTCGGTCATCGTGTCCACGCGGGGGAGCAGGGGCGTGCCGATATTGCCGCCGAGATGCACGGTATAGCCCGCGTGCTTCAAAATCTCGCTGACGAGCGTGGTGGTCGTGGTCTTGCCGTCCGAGCCGGTGATGCCGATGATCGGACACGGGCAGACCGCGAAGAAAAGCTCCATCTCGCTGGTGATCTCCGAGCCGTTTGCACGCGCCTTCTCAAGAAAACGCGGGTGAACACCCGGAGTACGGAAGATAACGTCCTCATCGAGCGCATCAAGGTAATGCGGGCCGAGAACGAAGTCTACGCCGAGGGTAGCGAGGGTAGCATAGCCGTCGCCAAGCTCGGTGGGTTCTTTTTTGTCATGCACGGTAACGCGCACGCCTGCAGCGCGCAGCATACGGATGAGCGGCATATTGCTCACGCCCGCGCCGATTACGCCGACCCGCTTATCCGACAGGCCGCCGAGGTATTGTTCTAATGCTGTCATAAATGCGTAACACCGCCTTTGTACGAGGAACAGTATACATGATTTTTCATGATTTTGCAAGTCCGGTTTGACGGCAGGCGATTTTTACGGTATAATGCTATTTATGACTGGTGCAGATGGTCGCGTGCCTTCGGGCATGAGGAAAGTCCGGGCTGCACAGGGCAAGGATAACGGATAACGTCCGCCGAGGGTGACCTTAGGAATAGTGCAACAGAGATATACCGCCGTTTTTTGAACGGTAAGGGTGGAAAGGCGAGGTAAGAGCTCACCACGTCCCATGGCAACATGGGAGGTCTGTAAACTCTATCCGCAGCAACGCCGACTGGGACCATGATTGGCCCGATCGTCCCGACTGGCGGCTTGAGATGCACGGCAACGTGCATTCGAGATAGATGACCGTCCACGACAGAACCCGGCTTACGCACCAGTCATGCCATAGCACCGCAGATTTTTCTGCGGTGCTTTTTTTTACCTTCTGCAGATTCTGCAGAAATGGAGAATGGAAAATTAACACTATCGTGTAACCTTCTTCATGTATTTCCATAAAAACTGCCGTTGCATTTTGTCGCTTTTTCCATATTCTGCGCCGAAAAAATTTGTTATACTTGAGGCAGGATAGGGAGGTGCATTTTATGAAAGGACTGGGAAAACGAATCCTCGTGATGGCGGCTGTGACGGCGGTCTGTGTGTGGGCAGCCGGAAAATCCGGCTACGCGGTAAAGCCGATCCGGCTGGATGAAACAGAGCTTGCACAGCAGGTGCAGATGCTCAAGGAGAACAATCTGACGCGGTTTTCCGGTGTAACGATATACGATGGTATCGTGATCGGTGACACAGCGCATTATGTAATGACGCAGGATGGCATCGAGCAGGAACGCTTTTTGGGCGAAATGACTGCGAAACGCAGCTGGCTTGGTACATGGAAATTTTACAGTATGGGCTCCGGCGATTCCGGCATTAACTACGATATCATCGGCTGCGGCGGACACAATTTTCTGCTGCTGAGCGGCAAGGACCCGGAACAGCAGGTCGCAAAGGTGACGCTCAACTGGTATGGACAGACCTATGAGATGACGAATGAGAGTGCAAAGCCATATTTTCTGCTCTGCACCGAGCTGACCGGATACATGTCGGAGGACGGGTTGCCCTCGGAGGATATGTTCCGTTTTTACGATAAAAACGGCAAGGAGATTCCGCGCTGGTACGATTCATACAGCGGCTCGATGGATGGTTCAAGTATTGCGGTCGCACAGGGCAGCATTTACAAGGCGGAATAGACAAGGAGCACCTGCGGTCGGCAGGTGCTTTCTTTTGCTACCGAGATTGAATGGTTTGCGGGCGAACACTGTGCGCCCCTGCGGTAAAGCCGGCGATTACTCGACGCAGCGCAGACGGAACTCGCGCAAGGATAGCGTCAATTCCTAACTGCTAATTCCTAATTACTGATGATCCGAACTTGCTTATAGCTATATAAATGTGTTATAATAAAATTTAATTGGACAAACACAAGGGAGGAATCACTGTTATGATGATCGAATGTCCGCACTGTCATATGGAAACCGAACACAAGGTGATCGACCATATCAATATCGACCGAAATCCCGAGCTGCGGGCAAAGGTACAGGATCTGTCTGTCTTTCGTGTAAAATGTCCAAACTGCGGCGAAACCGTGCTCGCCGTACACCCGTGTCTGTACCATGACATGGCAAACCAGTTTATGGTATGGCTGTGGACTGAGGACGGTCAGGTTCCCAAGGCGGAATTTGATCCGCTGGCAGGCTACACCCTGCGCGTGACCGACAGCCTCAACACCTTCCGTGAGAAGATCAACATCCTCGAGCGCGGTCTGGACGACCGTACCATCGAGATCATGAAGCTGCTGCTGTTCGCACAGCTTAACCGCGACCTCGATGTTGTCGAGCTGCTCTTCCACGAGCTGGATGAGCGCACGGGCGATTTCCGCTTCGTTGCGGTACTGTCGGACGGCGCGGAGCAGTATGCCGCCATGCCGGGCGCGGCGTATCAGCGTCTGCACGCGGATGTGGAAACCTATCTGTACACGCCGGGCGGCGAGTTCTCGCGCATTGATATGACGTGGGCGCATCAGGCACTCGAGCTGCTGCATGAGATGGGCTGACGGTTTACCTTCTCCGCAGGGCATAAAAAAGGATGTGCCGTTTTGACACATCCTTAGATTTTTTCATTCTCAGCCGATAAGCAGCTGCACCAGCGTACCGCCGATCACGGCGGTGGCAAACGTTGCGGCGATGACCGGCAGGGCGCGATGACGGCCTTCCTTCTCCTCGAGAAGAACGATGTAGCCGAAGCCTGCGCCGGTGGAAAGACCGGCAACCAGAGCGCCGAAGCTGATCGTGCCGCCGACAAACAGCTCGCTGAGCAGCACGCTCATCGCACAGCTCGGAATCAGACCGAGCACCGCGCACAGCAGAGGCTGGAAGATGCTGTTGGTCAGCATGAGGGAAGCCACGCGCTCCTCACCGATGCCGTGTACGACCATGTTGAGCGCGAACAGCACGACAAACAGGAAGATGGTGGTCTTGATGGTGTGGGACAGGATGTTCGCCACCGGCGAGGTCTCACAGCCGCAGTCGCCCATCTCGATCTCAAGCGGGCCGTCGGTTCCGGCTTTGTGCTTACGGAACACGGTGCAGCGCAGAACATAGCCGCCGAGCACCGCGATCGCAAACTTGACCACGAGCAGAAGCACGACCTGCTGTACGCTTGCGCCGCCTGCCAGCATGATGGGCACCGCCTCATCCGAGGTGGCAAGGAACACGGCAACCAGCGTTGCCGGTGCAAGAAAGCCTGCCGAGAACAGCGCGGACGCTGCCGCGGAAAATCCGCACTGGGGAATGGAGCCGGCGAGCGCGCCGACCACCGGACCGAACTGCGCCGCACGCGAGAGCAGCTCCGGCGTATTGGTCAGCCGGTTTTCAATGTAGTACAGCAGTGCGTACACGACCAGCAGCAGCGGTACGGTCTTGAGCACATCGAAAAATGCTTCCGGCAGAACGTGATGAATAATTTCTAACAAATAGGTCACCTCATAGTTGATCTGTGGGTTGATAACATTCGTGTTGTCTCAGAGACAATTACAATAAGTATAGCATAGAACCCAGTCCGCAGGCAAGCGGGATTTGCCGGACTGCATACCAAAGATAGCAAAAGGAATCGAATATTTACCATGAAATTTAACGAACTCAAGTTGGAGAAAAACATCCTCAAGGCACTGAAGGAGGCCGGCTATTCCGAGCCGACGCCCATTCAGCAGCAGGCGATACCGCCGGTGCTCGAGGGCCGCGACCTGATGGGCTGCGCCCAGACCGGCACGGGCAAGACCTGTGCGTTCGCAGTGCCGATCATCCAGCGCCTGGCAAAGAGCGAGGGCAGAAAGGGCACCATCCGTGCGCTCATCCTCACGCCGACGCGCGAGCTTGCCCTGCAGATTTATGAAAACGTGTGCCAGTACGCGCGCTATATGCCGTGCAGTGCGGCGGTCATCTTCGGCGGCGTATCGCAGGTGCCGCAGGTCGAGGCGATCGAACGCGGTGTGGACATTCTCATTGCCACGCCGGGCCGTCTGTGGGATTTGATGGGACAGAAGATCGTAAAGCTGGACAAGGTAGAGTCTTTCGTGCTCGATGAGGCCGACCGCATGCTCGATATGGGCTTTTTCCCGGATGTCAAGCGCATCGTCAAGTTCCTGCCGAAAAAGCGCCAGACCCTGCTGTTTTCGGCGACCATTCCGGCGGAGATCGCTGATCTGGCAGAGAAAATGCTGCATGAGCCGGAGCATATCTCGGTAACGCCGAGCGCAAAACCGGCGGACAAGATCGAGCAGCAGCTTTATTTTGTAGAAAAGCAGGAAAAGCGGGAACTTCTGCCGGATATCATCCGTCAAAGCAATGTACACCAGGTTCTGGTGTTCACCCGCACCAAGCACGGCGCAGACAGGGTCGCACGCGACCTCAACCGTGCTGGCATCAAGACCAAGTCCATCCACGGCGATAAGTCGCAGAATCAGCGCCAGCGTGCGCTCGCGGACTTTAAGGAGTGCAAGATCGCGGTTCTGGTTGCGACCGACATTGCCGCGCGCGGCATCGACATCAACGACCTGCCGCTCGTTATCAACTTTGACCTGCCGAACATTCCGGAAACCTATGTACACCGTATCGGCCGCACCGGCCGTGCCGGTCAGGAGGGCACCGCGATTTCCTTCTGCGACCGCTCCGAGCGTCCGTACCTCAAGGATATCGAAAAGCTGATCGGCAAGCGCATTCCGGTTGCCGGTGAGATTCCGCACGAGGAAAAGGAGGAGGAGAAGCGCGAGTCCGGTCAGCGCAGGACGACCAACAAGCGCTCCCGCCGCAAGCCGGTCTCCGAGAACGCCACCGCCGAGGAGGTCGCCGCAGATGTGGCCCGCGAAAAGGAAGCCAAGAAGAAGGCGCGTCAGGCGAGAGCGAATGCCAAGCGTCCGTCCCGCCGTGAGAAGGCCGCCGAGCAGCAGACCGAGCAGCAGGCGAAGGCAGCCGCGCCGCGCTCCCACAAGGGCAGAAACGACCGAAATGATTCGAGACGCAGAGGCCGCCGCAACGACCCGTACGCCCGCTTCGAGAAGAACGAGCCGCGCGTAGATGCCCACACACCGAGCCGCGCGTATGCGCTCAGCGATGAGGCTGCCGCGCGCATCCGCAGGAAGGTCGAGGCCGCACTGGCCGCTCGTGCCGCGAAAGCGGACGGCAAGGCCGCTCCGCAGCAGGAGAAGAAGGGCAGAGGACACGGCAGCAAGTCTGCGCAGAAGCCTGCACAGCAGCAGAACAAGACGGCACAGAGCAAGACGACGAACCATCGTCATAGACGCCGTCGTACCCCGAACAGCAACCGCAAGGGTTAAGAAGTTGCTGTCATAACCATTGCACACCGCCTGAACGGCTTTTTTGCCAGCATACTGCGTTGTTTTCCCTTGCAATCCGTCAGGATTCCTGCGGAAAAACGCCTTGTCTGCTGACAAAAAATCTCGTTCATCCGGCGCACTCTGGCTATGAAAGCAACTTCAGCGATAGAGACAAACCTGAACCGTATCCCGCGGTTCCCGGATTGAGAGAGAAGGAGCAACACGAATGAACGGCGCAAAACACCGCTTCGCACTGGGACTGACCTGCTTTTTTCTGATCGGCATCACGGTTGTGTATCCGTTTCTGCTGTACACACCGAACGCGTTCGTCACTCGCTGGCGTGAGTGGTACATCGAAACCGCAATGGGCACCATGACGCACCAGTGGCTGGCCACCTGGTTTATCCCGGAGGATATCATCAACGAGGTGATGACCAAGCGCTACCTGATGAACCAGAAGCAGGAGGGCATCGTCAGCAACTGGGACGGCGCATGGGAGGAGAAGGACACCGCCGAAACGCCGAAGGACAAATTCTATGCCATGTTCAGTGAGCTGAACGAGAGCGGATTTGAGAGCTTTCTGGCGGATAATCCGGAGTATCTGGAAAACGGCTATGACCAGATCAACATCGATCTGATCGGTGAGCCGAGCCAGACGCATTACGACACCGGCCTCAAGACCAGGCAGGGCGACACGGTGTTGGCGATCAACGCCGCGCACGGCATCCTGATCGTCGAGCAGACCGGCGAGGACACGCTTGGCATGGAGTACGCGGGCAAGATCGCGCTCTGCAAAAAGCCTGAGAATATCTTTGTCGGCACGAGCGAGGGCCTTGGCGATTACGGCTCGTTCGTATCCGATATGGTGAGAGATTATGACGCCATTCTGGGCATCAACGCCTCCGGCTTTGCCGATTTTGACGGCAACGGCACGGGTGGCACCGTGTACGGCTTTCTGAAAAGCCGGGGAGAGAAGTATCAAGACGCAGTAGGCGACGGCTGGAAGATCATCGGCTTTGACAACGAGGATCACCTGCAGGTCGGTGCGTTTAACGATACCTCCAGCCTGCGCGACGCGGTGGAGTTCCACCCGGCGCTCATCATCAACGGCGAGAATCTGGTCGCAGGCACCGGCCTGAACGAGCAGCAGCCGCGCACGGCCATCGGTCAGGCGAAGGACGGCACGGTTATCATGATGGTCATTGACGGCCGTCAGATGCACTCGTTCGGCATTTCGATCGAGCGCTGCGGCGAGATCATGGAGCAGTACGGCGCGTATCAGGCATCCATGCTGGACGGCGGTTCGTCCTCCGTTATGGTCTACCGCGGCCGCGAGATCACCAGTCCGACTACGCTTTCCCAGAATGAGGAAGGCCGTTATCTGCCGGATGCCTTTCTGGTGAAATAAAAATTATCACGATTTCGGAAAAAGCACTTGTATTTTCCGTCATTGCATGATAGAATAAATAAGCGCCTGTAAGACAGGCGCGATACGGAGAAGTATCGAAGTGGTCATAACGAGCTCGACTCGAAATCGAGTTGGCGGTAACACGCCACGTGGGTTCGAATCCCACCTTCTCCGCCAAAACAACAGCCATCCATTCGGATGGCTGTTGTTTTTTTGCTCCGAAGGTGGGATTCGAAAGGCGGCTCTTAGAAACATGCCAGTGGCATGTTTCAACCGCCGTGGGAGCCCGTAGGCCGATAACCTCTAAAATATTTAATGGTTGCTTGCCGCGGAAAAGGAATCCCACCGCCCAGATCTCAGCGCCCGCTCTATACGGAGGGATGGGCGGCTCTTAGCAGAGTGCCGGTGGCACTCTGCAACCGCCGTGGGAGCCCGCAGGCCGACAACCTCTAAAATATTTAATGGTTGCTCGCCGCAGAAAAGGAATCCCACCGCCCAGATCTCAGCCCCGCTCCATACGGAGGGATGGGCGGATTGGGGCAGAGTGCATGAGGTGCTTGCGTAACATCTCCGCAAAAAAATAAAAAAATTTCTGCCGGCCGACGGAATTTCCCGAAGGGCGGCAGTTTTTCATGCCGCCAAAAGCCGAAGAAAAAGCGTGGAAAAGTGTCGATTTTCACCTGCTTTGATAATAATTTTCAGCGTTTGAAAATTTCTCAAATTTTTTCGCAATTTTTGTTGACAAAGGGGGATACCCCTGCTATAATATATCTTGTCGCTGAGAGACAAGCGGTTCACCGCGAGAGATCAATGCGAGTGTGCTGGAACTGGTAGACAGGCACGTTTGAGGGGCGTGTGTCGATCGACGTACGGGTTCAAGTCCCGTCACTCGCACCACCTTCTTTCAACAACAAAATATGCGGATGTGGCGGAATGGCAGACGCGCTAGCTTCAGGTGCTAGTGTTCGCAAGGACGTGGGGGTTCAAGTCCCCCCATCCGCACCAAGTGAAAGAGCTGAAATCTTTTGATTTCAGCTCTTTTTCTGTACTTTTCGGAAAGCTCGTCGGAGCAGGGAGGAGGCTGTCCGATACCCTTGTCTAACAGATTGTCTGCCATTTCACCCAATTCCGCAGAATGCACCAAAACCAAGCCGACAGACCACGGATTTTCTGTATTGACACCTGCCCAAACCGTGGTACAATTATAACAGAAAAAGCAGAGTAGAGCACAATGCGTTAAGTGCCGCTGAAACGGGGAGTTGTTCGGCGGACGAAAGGGAGCCTTTTCCTTGCGGTATTGTGGTCGCATCCCGCTGCTGCAACTGTTTAGGCACTTTCCTAAATCGCTGTGGCAACAGATGAATTTGATTAGGAGGTGTCTTTTTCTATGTCTAAAACTCCGAATATCTTTGTCCGCTCGCTGCGTGAGCTGAGGTCCACCCGCTGTCTGGCGGTCACGGCGCTGCTCATTGCGATCAACGTCACGCTGGATCTGCTCGGTCTGTCGATCAAGCTGCCGCCCAACCTGCGTATCGGCTTCGGCTTCCTGTGCAATGCGTCGATCGGCATGCTGTTCGGCCCGGTTGTCGGCATGATGGCCGGCGTGTGCACCGACGTGCTCGGCTACTTTGCGGGCAACCTGTCCATGGGCGCGTATTTCCCGGGCTATACGCTGACAGCCGTTGTCGGCGGTCTGATCTGGGGTCTGTGGCTGTATCCGCGCAAGATCACCGTATGGCGTGCCATCGGCGCAAAGACCTGCATCAACCTGTTCTGCAATATCTGCCTGAACACCCTGTGGCTGACCGTCACCGGCGGCAAGGCGATGAGCGTGCTGCTCGTTACGCGCGTGCCGAAAAACCTTATTCTGCTGCCGATCGAGATTGTGCTGGTCTACTTCGGCATGAAGCTGGTCAATCGTATCTATGGCGCGCTGCCGAATGGAAAGACCGCTGCGGAAAACTCTTGATTAAGCGGAGAGAAACCTGTCTCCATCTGATAACAGTCCCCCGGCTCTGTCGCTTGACAAAACCGGGGGATATGCTATAATAAAGCCAAAGGGACACTGTTACAGCAGTCAGGCCCTTGTACTTTCATCAGTTAAATTTTGATGACCGTTTCGGGTACCAGCCGGACGGTCATCGCGCTTTTATACAGAAAATGTACAGTACAATGACCGCACATACAAAAAGCTGAAATGCTTTCTTCTGCACTTGCGCCACCTCCTTCCTGCCGCAGACTGCGGGAAAGGAAAAGAGGGTCTGACCGCCTTATGTAACAGTGTCCGCAATGATTATAGCATATAACACCGAATAAAGTCAATCAGCCGCCTTTTCGGGCGGTTTTTGTTTTATTTGAAAACATTGGCAGCACGCTTTCAGCTTTTTGTGAATAATTCTGTTTTTCCCTATGCAAACGGCTGATTTTTTGTTATACTATATATGATTGGAGAAGAACGGTACAGTCCGTTCGCTGAAAGGGAGTGACCTCTTTATGAAACTTACAAAAGAGAGTATTAAACATAACGTGGCATGGAAGGGTTATCGTCTGCCGCAGTACGACATTGACGCCGTGCGCGAAAACACCCACAAGGCACCGACTTGGCTGCATTTCGGCGCCGGAAACCTGTTCCGCGCCTTCCCGGCTGTACTGGCCCAGCGCCTGCTGACGGCGGGCCTGTCCGACACCGGCATTATCTGCTGCGACGGCTACGATGAGGAGCTGATCGACCGCTGCTACCGCGCCTGCGATCATCTGTCGCTGGTTGTCACCCTGTATTCCAACGGCACGATCAACAAGGAAGTGGTTGCGTCCGTTACCGAAAGCCTCAAGCTGAGCGAGGACATGCTGCGCCTGAAGGACATTTTCCTGGCGCCGAGCCTGCAGATGATCAGCTTTACGCTGACCGAGAAAGGCTATATCATCCAGGACGACACCCGCGAGTTCCTGCCGGACTACAAGCACGACCGCGAGAACGGTCCGGAAGGCTGCCAGTCCTTCTTCGGCAAGCTGACCGCACTGTGCCTCGAGCGCTGCCGCGCAGGTCTGTCTCCGCTGGCACTCGTTTCGCTGGATAACTGCTCGGATAACGGCACTCGTCTGGAGCGTGCTGTCCGTCACATGGCACGCGCATGGCAGCGTGGCGGCTTCATCACCGAGGATGAGTATTACTTCCTGCTCAAGAAGAATACCTTCCCGCTGTCCATGATCGATAAGATTACCCCGCATCCGGATAACCGCATCGCCGACAAGCTGGCGGCTGACGGTCTGGAGAACGCAAAGCCGTTCGTAACCGAAAAGGGCACGCACGCGGCTGTTTATGTCAACTCCGAAAGCCCGCACTACCTGCTCATCGAGAACGCATTCCCGAACGGTCATCCGGCTCTCGAGCAGTGCGGCGTTATCATCACCCGCCGCGACATCGTTGAGAAGTCTGCGATGATGAAGGTAAGCACCTGCATGAACCCGATGGATACCGCCCTCGGCGTATTCGGCTGCATGCTCGGCTACACCCGCATCAGCGACGAGATGAAGGACACCGAGCTGGTCAACCTCATCACGCGCCTGAGCGAGCAGGAGGCAATGCCGATGGTAGCCGACCCGGGCGTTATCGACCCGGAGGCATTCCTGCACGAGGTTCTCGGCGAACGTTATCCGAACCCGTTCCTGCAGGATTCCCCGCAGCGTACTGCAACCGATACCTCGCGTAAGATTGCGCCGCGCTTCGGCACCACGCTGTACGCTTACTATAACTCCATGCTGCCCGCACACCGTGCCACCAGGCTGATTTACATTCCGCTGGTACTGGCCGGCTGGCTGCGCTATCTGGAAGGCGTGGACGATAACGGCAGCGAGTTCACCCTCAGCCCCGACGCGAATATCGAGCATGTCCGCGCGCTGATGGGCAACCCGAAGCTGGGCGACGACGTAAGCGAGGCTCAGCTGTATCCGCTGCTGGCAAACCGCTACTACTTCGGTGTCAACCTGTTTGAGATCGGCGTAGGCGAGACCGTTGTCCGCATGTTTGGTGAGATGAACCGCGGCCCGCACGCTGTCCGCGAGACGCTGCAGAAGTACTGCGGCGAGGAGCAGGAGCAGGAGTGGATTTTCTCCTGATTACCGAAAAACCGTAAGACAAAAGGCGAACCGTAGGGTTCGCCTTTTTGTATGCAGATAAAACAAAAACCGCCGCAAAAGGCGGTTGATTGACAAGGTATTGCAATATATGCTATACTCAGAATGTCAACAACGATGTGAAACAGGTTGTTCCTCCCAACATAAGGGAGGTGATGACATGGTCACTTATTCCGATCTGTTCCAGTTCGGCATCCTGATCTGTGCCATTATCGGTCTGTGTCTTTCTCATAGAAAGTAACAACCGCTCCTGAATAAGGAGCGGCGTTTCCTCAAGTTATTCGATTAACGGGAACGACCGCTCTTGCCAGAGAGCCATCGTTGTTGATACAATTATAACGCAGTGCCCCGGTTTTGTCAAGCGACAGAGCCGGGGCACTGTTATTCCGTTATCCGCTGACAAAGTTTACAATACCTTTCCAAAGAGCGTAAAGCAAGTCCTCAAATGATGCCTGCGGGTTATGAATTGCAATCCATACAAAGCCTGCCGTTAAAAGGACAGACACCACGATTATTACCCAAAAACAATACCATCTCTGTTTAGGTGTCATATGATTTCCCTCCTCAGTCATAACGGTAATTTTCACCTCGGGGAGTTTTACATCTGATATCTATATAGTAACAGATATTTACGGCTTGTAAAGGGATTTTGCACAGAGCCGGTGCATTATTTTTGTCCGGCGGCTACCCGTAATCCCGGCGCATACCTGAGCCATTTCCCGCTTTTGAGCCGCAGGAAGAAGCAGATCGACCGGCACAGCCAGTCACCGATCATGGCAATCCAGATGCCGATCGCGCCCATGCCGAAGTGCACCGCGAGAATATATCCCGCGACAAGCCGCAATCCCAGCATGGAGATAATCGAGCACACCATCGGATACCTTACGTCATTCGCTGCACGCAGGATATTCGGCATGGCAAACGAGGTCGGCCACAGGAAGATCGCGCAGCCGTTGTGAATCATAATCAGCGTCATGCCAAGCGCAAGCGCCTCTGCGGACACGCTGTAAATCTTGAGAATGAGCGGCGTGCACGCGATCGTGACAAGGCAGGTGCTGGCGGTAACGGCGTAGGTAATCATCATCAGCTTTTTCGCCATGCGGCGCGTCTGCGGCTCATCGCCCGAGCCGATGCACTGCCCGATAACCGTAATCATCGCCAGACTCATCGCCTGACCCGGAATGACGGCTACAGCGTCCAGATTGTTCGCCAGCGCATTCGCGGTAATCTGCGTCGTGCCGAACAGCGAGATCATGCTCACGACGAGTACGCGGCCAAGCTGAAACAGGCTGTTTTCCAGACCATTCGGCACACCGATCTGCAGAATGCGGCGGATCAGCTCCTTATCCGGTCGAAACCGCTGTCCGCGCCGCAGGGAGACCGTGTGCTCGGGGTTCAGCAGCAGAATCGTGATAGCGACAGCCGCCGTGCCGCGCGACAGCACGGACGAAAGCGCTGCGCCTCCGACGCCCCACTTGAACACGAAAATGAACAGCGAGTTGCCGATGAGGTTGACGATGTTGATCAGTCCCGCAATCAGCATGGAGATACGCGAGTTGCCCTGTGCGCGGAACAGCGCCGCACCGGCGTTGTAGATCGCCAGAACGGGGTAGGAGAACACGCTGACCGTCAGATAGGTGAGCGCACTGTCCATCACGCTGTCCTCGATGGTGCCGAACAGCAGCCGCAGCAGCGGTGCGCGGAACAGCATGACGAGTGCCGAGATGATCAGCGCAATGACCGTCACAACTAAGTACAGCTGCTTGGAGGCGTCGCATGCACGGTCGTTCTTTCTCGCGCCGAGCAGCTGCGCGACCACGACCGCGCCGCCGGTCGCCAGCGCGGAAAAGATGTTGATGATGAGTACGTTGAGCATATCGACCAGCGATACGCCGGAAACCGCCGCTTCACCGACCGAGGAGACCATCATCGTGTCAGCCAGACCGACCGTGATGGCGAGCACCTGCTCGATAACGAGCGGCAGAATCAGCTTTTTGAGTGCGGCATTTGGAAATAACTCTTTACTCGTAAAAAATACACCTCGAATCAAAGAATAACGCGGTACGCCTCGATCAGCCGTTCGAGCGACCATGCGGCGTTCGCCGGACTGGTGGAGGGCAGCTGCGTGATGGGAACGCCGGTTTTCGGCTCGATCAGCCTGCGGTACAGCTGCGCCGACTTGCCGCCGGTGGCAAAAATGCGCGTGATTTTGCTCTCGCGGAGCAGGCGGCCTATGTCGTTCGGCTCGGCGTTGCGGATAGACGTGTCGGACGCGCCCGCAATATCGCATTTGGCGATGGTGTCCCACAGCGCCACATGATGCCGCAGGCACATCGCGCGCTTGTCCTCGATGGAGACCGGCACCTCCTCGCTGAGCACAGCCGCCAGCACGCGCCAGAACCGGTTCTGCGGGTGACCGTAAAAGAATCCGGCCTCGCGGGATTTCGGGCTTGGAATCGAGCCGAGCAGCAGCACGCGCGACTCGCTGTCGTACAGCGGCGGAATGGTGTGAATGATGGTTTGCAGTTGCATGGATCAGTCCTCCAGTACGGAAACAAAGCTGCGGAACGCGCTCGGCAGCGCATAAGCGTCGCGCAGTTCGGCAGGTGTGACAAAGGTGAGAGTGGGTGCAGGTGCGTCCAGTTCGACATACACGCCGTTCATGTGCCACTCCACATGGGTGAAAATATGCTTGGCAGGCCGCAGAGAGAGCAGCTTTCGCACGCTCCAGCCCATTTCGGTGAGCGCCGCGCGCAGCTCGTCCGGCGAGAGATGACCATCGAGCGACGGCAGCTCCCACAGACCGGCGAGCAGACCCTTTTTGGGTCTCTGCCGCAGACCGACAAGCTGACCGCAGCGCACAAGGAGCACGGTGCGGTTTTCCACTCTCCGCGCCTTTTTTGCGGCTCGGAGCGGCAGCACAGCCGCGTTCCCGCGGTGAAAGCCCTCGCAGAGATGCTGAATCGGGCAGTCGTCACAGCGCGGTGCGCCGTTCGGCAGACAGACCGTTGCACCGAGTTCCATCAGCGACTGGTTGAGATCGCCGGAACGGTCGGACGGCATGAGTGCGGCGAACCGCTCGCGCGTCTGATTTTTGAACTTTGCGTCCGTGATCGGCGTGAAATCGTTATCCAGCCGCGCCGCCACACGCAGAACATTGCCGTCCACCGCCGGAACGGGCAGTCCGAACGCGATAGACGCCACCGCGCCTGCCGTGTACTCGCCGACGCCGGGCAGAGAGAGCAGTTTATCGTAGTCGGCGGGCAGCTCGCCGCCGTAATCCTCGCACAGCAGGACCGCTGCACGGTGCAGGTTGCGCACGCGGCTGTAGTAGCCGAGCCCCTCCCAGAGCTTGGTGTAAACGGCCTCGTCCGCCGCCGCGAGAGCGGGAATATTGGGCAGCGCGTTCATCCAACGGGAAAAATAGCCGCGCACGGCCTCCACGCGCGTCTGCTGCAGCATGATCTCGCTCACCCAGACGCGGTAGGGAGTAGGCTCAGACCGCCACGGCAGGTCGCGGTGACCGGCGTCATACCAGTCCAGCAGCGGCTGCACGATGGCCTTGCTTACCCCGCTCAATATTTCATGTCATCCAGCGTAGCGCCGGTGTAGAACATGGTGAAGGTCGCGTCGGCAATATGCTTGCCCTCGTCGTCGTGCACCTCGACCATGTAGACCGACACCTTGCGGCCGCGCTTGCGCTCGTATGCCACAGCGGTCAGCTTTTTGCCGCAGCGGCCCGGACGGTAGTAGTGGATGGTGCTGTCGAGCGTGACGGCCACCGTGCCCTGAGACGCTGCCGCAGAGCCTGCCGCAATGTCGCACAGCGTGAAGATCGTGCCGCCGTGCGCCATGCCGAGCGGATTGAGCAGCTCGGGGGTCAGGTCAAGCTCTACGGTTGCGCCGCCGTCCTTGTCGAGCGTCACAACGTGCATGTGCATCAGTTTGTTTAAGCCGCCGGCTTCCTGCCGCAGCTTGAGGATTTCTTCGATGGTCAAGGTTAGGACTCCTTTATATATTCTATAATCTTTTGATAAACGATGGTTTTTCGCCTTCGAGGCGAACGGTTCTTGCCTACGCGGCAGGCGCACAAGAGGGTAGACACCAAGGTTTCTACCCTCTTGAGAATCACCCATTTCCTTAGAGGGCACGGCGCAGATTGCCGACATGTGACCGCTGTGAATAGGGGGAACGGCAGAGGAGTTTTTCTTCCGCAGAGACGCACTGCGTGCGCTCATGTATCCGCGTATTCGCAGTGTCGGATACCGTTCTGCTACACAGAACAGCTACTCTACGCAGGGCGCGACATACCCGTGTCGCGCAATTCGTGAGCGCGTTATGATAGACAGGGCCTACGCAGGATAACTTGCACCAAACGCTTAATTCGCAGGTGCCGTGCGGTATAACGTGTTAAAGAGTTGCGCAACACGGGTATGTTGCGCCTGCGTTGACTAAACCGCCTGTGTAGCAGTACGCTATCTGACACTGCGAACAGGCTGTGAAAGATACGGAAGAAAAAATCCTCTGCCGTACCCCATTTTCGAAGCGGTCACATATAGGAAATCTGCGCCAGATTAGGAAGCAAGGGAAAGGTAGGAGTTCAAAGAGGAAGGGAAACCGTAGGTGTCCCTTCCTTTTTGC